>Ga0185342_1000339_pt1 | contig 24590 bp, 25 predicted proteins | sample ConPoolayeEmetaG_FD_128045 | JGI IMG/M metagenome (GOLD analysis project Ga0185342, IMG submission 128045) | Hot spring microbial mat communities from California, USA to study Microbial Dark Matter (Phase II) - Cone Pool mat layer E metaG... ... | reverse complement strand
TTACCCGATCCTTGAGGAGGGAGCAAAAAAGAAAAAACCATCTAAATCCAGTCCCATCAATTGGGAACTTCTTGAAAAAAGGATCGGCAGAAGTGAGGCAGCATTCCAAAGGCCCATGATTCGGAAGAAGATTAGGGAACTCGTCCAATATTATTCTGACTGCCAGGAGGCCCAGAATCTTCCTGCCATCCCAGGGGCAGTCATTATGATCACGGAGAAGCGACTCAAGTTTTCACCTCTTGGGAAGAACCCCAATATTGGAATGCTTCAGATTCCAGAAGAATCAGGGATCCTTCGATGTCTCGATGGTCAACACAGGCTCCTGGCTCTTGGTGCAAATCCTGATAAGGCGATGGAGATAGATGTCCCTGCCGTCCTTTTTGATTCATTGGATCCCAGACAGACCGTTGAGCTTTTTGTAACCATCAACGCCAAACATACTCGCCTCAACCCCTCCCACCTCATCTCACTGGCTGGGCGAAGACTCTATGCAGATCGCTATCAGGCTTTAGCCCATGATATCATCCGTCAACTCAATGAAGAGGAAGATTCTCCACTACGCGGTGAGATAAAGATATTGGGCGTTGGGAAAGGGAAAGTCTCCCAGGCCTCTCTGGCTGATGAGATGGTCGATCTCTTTAACACTATTGAAAAGGTAGGTGGACCTGAGCGCTTTAAAGAGTTTGAGGAGAATGGGAAACGCTTCTTCAGAAACTATTTTAAAGCCATTGTGGCGATCTTCCCAAAGGCATGGGCAGGCAGGAAATATAGTATAAAGACAGGGGCAGCACTCAGGGCCTTTATCCGGGTCAGCCCAGAGGTCATGGCTCGGTCAAAAGAGTTGAAAAAAGATGCCTTTGACTATTTTGGGATAAGGGAGGCGATTAAGAATTGGGGAGATCGAATCGGGGATGAGCGATTTGAGACCGAGGGGGAATGGAAGAGGAAACTTGCTGGCGGTACCCGAGGGACGGTAGATCTTCTGTCCCGTGAACTTCGAGATGCGATGAGAGTGACTTAAGCAGGGGGAATCAACTCATTTTTTCAAAAAAGGAGAAGGGATGAAACGGTATCTGATCATTGGAGATGGCGTGGCAGGAGCAAGGGCGGCTGTAAAGATCCGTGAGGGCGACCCGAAAGGTGAGATAAGAATCTTTACCGATGAAGCCTATCCCTTTTATTACAGGGTTCGATTCCCAGAGTTGATTGCAGGCGAAGTAACCCTTCAAGGAATTACCATTCATCCAGAAGCCTTCTACAAGGATAAGGAGATCTTTCTCCACTTGGAAGAAAGGATTATAGAGGTTTATCCTGATAAAGGAGAGGTCAAGAGCCAAAAAGAGAAGGTCTATCCTTATGATCTTTTGCTTATGGCCACAGGTGGATGTGCCTTTCTTCCTCCGCTCAAAGGGTCAGACAAAAAAGGGGTCTTCACCCTTCGGACAATGAAGGATGCCATTGAGATAAAGGAGTTTTCTTCAGAGGTAAGGCAAGCGATCCTCATAGGTGGAGGCCTGGTGGGATTGGAAACAGGGGGAGCTCTCTTAAGGCGAGGCTTAAAGGTAGCGGTCATTGAACATAATCCGAGAATCCTTCCAAGGCAGATGGATCCTGAAGGGGCAACCTTTCTTCAGGAGAAGATGGAAAGGATGGGGTTTACTTTTTTCCTTAATGGAATCACAGAAGAGATCTTTGGAAAGGAGAAGGTAGAAGGGGTTCGCCTAAAAGATGGAAGAACCATTGAAGGGGAGATGGTGATCATCTCTGCAGGCGTACGGCCAAATGTTCAACTGGCACGGGCAATGGGATTGGAAATCAACAATGGGATTTTAGTCAATGATCGACTGGAGACAAGTTTTAGAGGGGTCTATGGAGCAGGGGATTGCTCTGAACATCGGGGGCGAGTCTATGGAATCTGGCCTGCAGCCCAGAAACAGGGAGAGATCGCCGGAATGAATATGGCAGGAGGGGACGTTCTCTATGAAGGAACGGTCGTTTCAAATAAACTAAAAGTGGTGGGCATAGACCTCACCTCTGCAGGGGAAATTGATCCCGAAGGAAAACTGGAATGTGTGGTAAGAAGCGACCGAGAAAGATGTCACTACTGCAAAGTGACCTTTAAAGAGGACCGAGTGGTAGGCTGTATCTTCCTTGGAGAGACCAAAGGAGTCCCAGAAATCCTTCAGGCGATTGAGAATAAGATAGAGGTAAAGGATTTTAAGGAAGAGATCCTAAAAGAGGGGTTTGATTTTAAGAGGCTGAAATGAATTGGCCGTGGGGTCTTCAAAAAAAATCCACCGTTCAGGTGGATTTTTTGTATTGAGGAGGAAAGAGTTTTTTTCTTTTGTTAGTTAAATCTATACCATATCCACATTAAAAGAAGATTAAAAAAAGATTAAAATTTTCTAATCTTTCAACCCTTAAATTAGTCTTAAGGAATCAGAAAATAGGGCAAAAAAGGAGGGAGAGATGGAGGAAGAGAGGAAATTGAGCGAAGAAGAATTTGTGATTCAGGCCATTAGGAAGTTAAGAAAGGAGCCCTTTCGGGGGATCCATAGCGTATACAGTGGATTCAACGAGGCTTTTCGAAGATATTTTAATGCGAATCCCATCGAGGCCACCCATAGACTCGCTCGAGAGGGAAAGATTGAGACAAGGCCCTTTAAGGGAGGGGTGATGCTCTTTCTACCTGGAGAGGCTCCTCAAAGGCCGTCTGTGGAAGAGGTGATTCGAAGAATCGTTGAGCCTGGGGATCGGACTCTTACGGAGGAGGAGTTCGTCCTTGAGGGAATCAAGAAGTTGAGAAGAGAACCTTACCGAGGGATTCATAGTGTCTTTAGCGGGTTTAACGACGCCTTCCGAAAACATTTTAATAAAGACCCAATCGAACTAACCAATAAAATGGCCTCGGAGGGAAAGATTGAAATCATCCCTCTAAAGAGTGGGAGAGGGGTCATGCTCTACCTTCCAGGAGAAGGGCCAAGGGGACGAAAAACTGAAGAGGCACTGAAGAAGATTTTAGGTTAGGGATTTAAGAAGAATTAACCCCTTTAGGATACCACGATCTCTTTTAGGGCTTCTTTATAGACGTCAAAGGTTTTGGTGTCAAAAAGGACAAATCTGACCAGTTTGATTTCAGGATGATCTTTTAGATAGTCTCTCACAGTTGTTAAAGCAATCCGAGAGGCCTCTTCTACAGGATACCCATATACCCCTGTGCTGATGGAGGGAAAGGCAATCGAAGAGATTTTGTGTTGGGTGCAGAGTTCCAGGCTTTTTCGATAGGCGCTGGAAAGGAGTTCTGCATCTTTGGGTGATCCTGAATAGATTGGACCTACCGCATGGATCACATACTTTGCCTTTAAGTTCCCACCTCCTGTAATCACCGCAGAACCAGTGGGGCACCCTTTATAGTTTGCCCTGAGTTCAGCCATAATGGCCGGTCCCCCTGCCCTATGAATCGCACCATCCACTCCGCCTCCCCCTGCCAGTCGGGAGTTGGCGGCATTTCCAATGGCCTCAGTATCCTGTTGGGTGATATCACCCTGAACCACCTCTAAGGTTGATTGATGAACGGAAACCTTCATGACCTCCCCCCTTCTTTTTTCTACCTAAAAGAAAGAAGTAGCCTCCTCCCTGGACTCATAGTGTCTCGTAAAAGGATTTTTTTAAGTATTTAAAGGATTGAATAAATTTATCAAAAACCTCAAAGGCCGATGGGTCATAAACCCCATCAAGGGCCTCCACTGGGTAATATAAAAGGCCACGATCCTCTCCCCACGTTTCGCAAAAATCACCTTAGCCTTTGCCTTCTCCTTTTTCACCGGATCCTTCCCTTCCACGGTGACTGATAGCCCTTCTTGCCCAAGGACCTGAACCTTCTTTCTCTCTAAGACTTCAAACTTTAATATGGCGTTCCAGAGAAACCTTTTAAAGAACTCCTTCTCCCTTCCCTCAAAGGTAGTTGAGCATCCAAATGGCTCCTCATCATAGGCAAAGATAGATTGGGATGGAAAAGGGCCTGGGTCTCTCCTCATAAATCCAAATGCAAACTCTCCCTCGTCCTCTCCTTCTGGCCAGAAGATATTCCAACCAAGTGGGGGTAACATAAACTCATATTCTCCCCCATAAATCACTGTCCCCCTCGGAGTGACTTCATAGGGTTTCTTCTTCGTCTCCAAAGTGGCGCATCCCATCAGTAAAAGGAGATAGAAGATTAATAAAAATAGAGTAAGAGATTGTCTTCTCATCGTTTCTCTCCTGCTTATAAGGATCATTGATCTTCCTCGTTCAACTTCTTAAGGAATAGAAGGATCTCTTTGTAACGGGGAGATCCATCCTGCACATATCGGATCACCCCTCTCTTATCAATAATGACTGTTCTTCGCGAAAAGACTGGATAGCCTTTAATCTCCAAAGAGGGTTCCACTCCAAAAGAGGCACCTAAAAACCCAGTCACATTGGAAAGAAGGGGAAAGGTTAAATCCAGACTTTTTGCCCAATATTTTAGGATAATCACATCATCTACACTGACACCCAGAACCCGGGCGTTGAAGCGCTCATAGAGGTAGAGATTCCTCTGATGGCCCTCCATCTCGCCCGTTCAGATAGGGGTAAAGGCAGCCGGAAAGAAGGTGATGATGAGATGGTATTTCCCATAATACTCCTCTGCATAATTGATGAGTCGATCCTCGGTCGAAGGCAAGGTAAAATTCGGTGTCTCTCTTCCAACCAACTCCATCTTCTTTTTTGCCTCTACATTGAAGCAAAGAAAGAGCAGTAAAACCATTACCCATCCCGACCACACCCAAAGTCCTTTTCTTCTCATGACAGACCTCCTTCGAGGTTTTATAGACTTATTATAATAGGTTTTGTAAAGAGTTACCATCTGACCCTATCACAAAAATACCTTGCTAAAAAGGATTTAAGATGTTAATTTTGTTTTGGAGAAAAGATATGATTGCCTATGACCTTGTCTGTTCGAATGGCCACCTTTTTGAATGCTGGTTTAAGGATAGCACCTCCTTCGAGGAGCAGAAATCGGCAGGAATCATTAATTGTCCGATCTGCAATGACACCGATGTTGAAAAGGTCTTCTCTCCTTTTGCAATAAAAAAAGGAGAAGGAAGGAGGAAGGAAGAGGGAAGAGAGGATGGGGAGGAGAAGGGAAGAAAAGAGATAACTCTTCAACAAACCTTCCGAATGATCAATGAATATCTGGATAAGTATTTTGAGGATGTAGGCAGGAATTTTACCAAAGAGGCGCTTAAAATCCATTGGGGGGAGGCCGAGAAGAGAAATATTAAAGGGATTGCTACTCCACAAGAGGAGGCCCTTTTAAAGGAGGAAGGGGTTCCCTTTATCAAGGTTCCCATTGTGAAAAGGCTCGATAATTGATGCGAAGTTTCGGGTCTTAAATGATAACAAAGTGTTGGACAACAGCAGCTTAAGGCCGTAAGGAGAATTGTATCTCTTGAAATTTACCTTCTCTAAAAATTAAGAGTTTTATTAAACCCCCTCCTTTTACCTCATCTATCGCCTCTTCAAATTGCTGAAGGCTTCCTATCTCTTTCAAATTGACCTTTGAAATAATGTCCCCTGCCCTGATCCCAGAAAGTTCAGAGGGACTGCCACCCACTACCTCCGAAACCAGAACTCCCTTGGGTCCCTTAAAGTTGAAATGGGAGGCCAAGGAGGGAGTGAGTTCCTGAACCCGAATCCCATAGCGTTCGGAGTGGGTAGGGGGTTGGGTCAAGGTAACTCCTTTTTGTTCGAGGATTTTTGCTGAGACATAAATGGGGCATTTCGATTTCAATGCAAGGATAATGGCATCGCTTGGCCGAGCATCCACTTCGATTAGATTTTTGTTGGAGATCAGCGAAAGGGTAGCATAGTAAGTATTATCCTTTAGGTCAACGACTCTCACCTCCTTCAATTTAACCTGGACTTGACCCAGAATGGAATGAAGCAGGTCGTGAGTCATGGGTCTTGTTGAAGTGAGATGCCGGAGTTCCTTATCGATCGCATTGGCTTCGGGAAACCCAATCCATATTGGAAATAACTTTTTACCCTCTTTATCGGACAAAATGACGACAGGACTTTGTCCAATCCAATCAAGTCTCACCCCTTTTACCTCCATCTCAACAAAACCCGGCACACTCTCCCTGGCCATTGTGATGAAAACAAATAACAGAAGGAGGACTCCTGCAAGGATAAGTTTCCAATAGCGTTTCATGATTTTTCCTCTCCCTTATTGGTGAAGACTCACCTGATCTCCCTCAAGAGAAGGATGATGGGAAGGCAATCCCTTTCTCTTTGAGGATAAGGCCCTCTTTCTTAAAATGGCCATCAACCCAATAATGATCTTCTGTCCATCTCGCTTGGTCACTGGATTGGGCCTTTTGATAATCCGCTGGCAGAAGCCTTGATAATGGGCTTCTGTCCATCCCAATTCCCTTAAGAGGTAAGTGAGAAAGTCCTGCTGACTGGAGGTGATCGATTCCTCACCTTGAGGACTTCCAGCAGGGATAAGCCTTGATTTAGGACTTGGATGGTAGGGGTGGAGAAGAAGGCCTTTAAACCCCATCTCCTGGAAACGTGTCATCACCTTCTCAAATCCCTTTCGGGTCAATTCAGTTGAACTCTCTACCCCAGCCACTGCCTTGAGAATCTGGCGATAGGATTCCTCATCCAACCCAAGGTCCTCTTTGGCGATATGAACCAGTGCCTTCTTTTTCTTTCCGATTTTCATAAAAACATTATAACCCAAATCAAATAAAAAAAGGAGAGGGATAGGGATGGTATAACTCCAGCGAGATAAACTCATAAATGGATGGAGGGCCTTTCCGATTATAGAAAAAGATATTATATTTCTTACCAGAATGGTTATTCATTCCCGCTTTCGATAGCACTTCTTAGAATCACTCGGTTTATATGATATACACCTATTCGGGAAGGGTGGAGAAAGATAAATTCTAAGGGAGGGGGATTGAAGATGAAGATCGGTGTGATTTCAGATACTCACTTAAAAGAACCCCATTCTGAATTTAGGAAGATTATAGAGGGCTATTTCAAAGATGTGGAAAAGATCATTCATGCTGGCGACTTTATTGATTTTCGCGTTGCAGAATATCTTTCGGGGCTGAAAGATCTTATCGCGGTCTGCGGGAATATGGACCCTCCTGAAATTCGAGAGGCCTTCCCTTATAAGAAGGTTGTTGAACTTGGAGGATTCCAGATCGGCCTAATCCATGGCGGAGGACCTCCTTTCGGGTTGGAGTCAAGGGTTAGGGAAGCCTTCGATAAGGTGGATGCCATCATCTATGGTCATTCTCACACACCGGCCAATCACCAGGTGAAAGAGATCTACTTCTTCAATCCTGGTTCCCCCACACGTTCTTTCATCCATCATGGAACTATCGGGGTATTAACTATCGGTGAAAAGATAGAGGGCGAGATCATCAAGATTTAGGAAGGGTCAATAGACTTGAGTCAGATCAATCCTAAAGATCAAGAAACCCCCAAATCCCATAGAGAAAATACATAAGTTTACTTTTTCGAAGGTTTGGGGAGGGCTTGATGATAGCCCGTGGGCGGATAGAAAATTTCATCTTTCAATTCTTTTTTCTCTATCTTTTTTACTTCAAGCCGGTGGATCCCTCCCAATCCATAAGTCATGGTATAATCCTTCACCAAAATAGGAAACCCAATGGTTTTTAACTTTTCGTAGATCTCCCTTCCTTCTTTCATCTCGGAGCGAAACTGCTTTGAGAATCCTCTAACTATTTTCTCATTCACCTTCTCCATCTCTCCCATCTCCACCTCTCGGGTGACCCAATTCTCCTCGATTAGCTCTCCATCTGCTATAATTTCGACCTTCTCTGTAGGAAAGCCATTGATGATGGCTGTCTCACCTGTCTTTCTCACAATAATCTTTCTTTCCTTTGGTGGAATGGCTGGGGTGTCTTTTTTAAGCCGCCTTGAAACCTCCTTTTCCCACTGGGAGAATTTGATCTCTACATAGCTTTTGGAAGGGTGTTCTATCATGACTAATCGGTCCTCCTTGAAATCAATGATCGTTGTCAGGCCCTCCTCCAGATGGTCGGTGCGGAATCTAAATCCTGAATAATAGGTGATGACTGAGGCAGGTTTTCCCTCCATATCCCTCATCACCTGTTCGATGACCATCCCCGCCCATCCCTCCTTAGGGAGCAGAGCGAACCCTGTCAAAAGAATCCCTATTACAAAGGCCATCCGTTTCATTTTTCCTCCCTATTCGATTTCTGAATCAAGTTCCTCTAATCTACGGTTTACTTCTTCCAATTTTCTCAACGATCGGAGGTCAGGGACTCCTCTTCCTTTTGATTTTAAATGTCTCAACCTTCGGCGAAGCCTCTTGTAATTTCGGTCTAATTGATGGGAAAGGAGCATAAAGGTGTCCCAAGGGGATGGAACTTCTTCCTTCTCCTCTTGGGGGAAGGGTTCTTCCATTCCATCTCTTTCATATCCAAAAAGAGATCTTTTCTCCCTCCATTTGGGGAGGTTTGTTTTGAAAGGAAATTGCTCGTGGATTCGTTGAGCAAACTCCCTGGAAATCTTCTCTTCCCCATGGTTAATAAAGATCTCAAGTTGAGGGTTTTTAAAATGGGAGAGCCAATCGAGAAGCCCCTTCTGGTCTGCGTGAGCAGAAAACCCCCCCAGGGTATGAATATGGGCCTTGACCGCAATCTCCTCTCCGAGGAGTCTAACCATTTTTGCTCCATCGACGATTCTTCTACCCACTGTCCCTTCTGCCTGATAACCGATGAAAACAATATGGGAGGATTCTCGCCAGAGATGGTGCTTCAAGTGGTGTTTAATTCTTCCAGCCTCACACATTCCACTGGCAGAGATGATGATCCCTGGCCTTGGGTCTTCATTAATGGCTTTGGAGGCTTCAGTGGTTTGGGTGTAGAGGATTTCAGGAAATTCCAACGGATTTCCTCCCTCCAGTAAAAGGGTTTTCGTTTCCTCATCGAAACAATCAGGGTTTTTCTTAAAGATCTCTGTGGCAGAGATTGCGAGAGGACTATCGATATAAACCGGGATGGAAGGGATGGCGCCTTTTTTGATCAGTTGGCCAACGGTAAAAATTATATTTTGGGTCCGCTCCACTGCAAAGGCAGGGATGATGACCTTTGCCTGTTCGCGGATTGCCTCCTGGATGATCGTTGATAATTCTTGAACGGTTTCTTCATGCGATTTATGAGACCGATTCCCATAGGTCGATTCCAACCATACAAAATCCCCTTCTTCAATCAGGGCAGGGTCTTTAAGAAGAGGTTGACCCGTATTTCCTAAATCGCCAGAGAAGACCAATTTCTTCTCCTGGCCATTCTCCTTTACCCAGAGTTCAATGATGGCAGACCCTAAAATATGACCTGCATCTCGGAACCTTGCCTTCACCCCATCCCCTAAGGGGAACATTTCATCATAATGGATAGGATGAAAGAATCGAAGGCTCCGCTCCACATCCCTCATCGTATAGAGGGGAGTGGATTCATTTAGGCCAGACCTCTTGTTCTTCCGATTCCGCCATTCTGCTTCCATCTCATGGATATGTGCACTATCTTGAAGCATGATCTCGCAGAGGTCCAAAGTGGCTTTGGTACAGATCACCTTTCCACAAAACCCTTCTTTGACAAGTTTTGGAATGAGACCGCTGTGGTCAATATGAGCATGGGTGAGTAAGATAAAGGAGAGGTCTTGAGGGTGGTAGGAATGAACGTTGTGGTTTCTCTCTTCGAGTTCTTTGCCGCCCTGAAACATTCCACAATCAACAAGCCATTTCAGTGTCCCCTTTTCTAAAAGGGTCGCAGAACCCGTAACGGTTTGAACTCCGCCCAAGAATTCAACTCTCATGTTGAGAATCCTTTAAATTGAAACTCGATGCACATCGCGCTAAGGTGTAGGATTGACTTTAAATTACTTTTTTCCTAATATAAAATTCTTAATTTATCAATAAAATTAATCGATGACTCATCATCCACCATTCACAAACCAAGAGAATAGGAGGAACCATGATTGATAGACAGTATGTGATTGATGAAATTACGATCAAGGATTCTTGGAGGATGTTTCGAATCATGGCCGAATTCGTTGAAGGGTTTGAAACCCTTGCTAAATACCACCCGGCGGTAAGCGTCTTTGGTTCAACGCGGGCCAAACCCCAAGATGAAATTTATCAGATAGCCGAGCAGATCGGCAGGCTTTTGGCTCAAAATGGTTTTGCAGTGATCACGGGTGGTGGTCCGGGTGTCATGGAGGCTGCCAATAAAGGGGCTTCGTCGGTAGGGGGAAAATCGATTGGCTTAAATATAGAACTCCCTCTTGAGCAGAAACCCAATACCTATACAAACGTTACCCTTAGTTTTCGGTACTTCTTTGTCCGGAAGGTGATGTTTGTCAAATATGCGGTGGCCTATATTATCCTTCCTGGCGGATTTGGAACAATGGACGAACTTCTCGAATCTGTAACTCTCATTCAGACCCACAAGATTAAACCCTTTCCTGTGATTTTGGTAGGGTCTAACTACTGGAGAGGTTTTTTGGAATGGCTTAGAGAGGTTGTGCTCAAGGAGGGAAAGATTTCCCCCTCCGATTTTGAAATCCTCCGACTCATTGACGAGCCTGAAGAGGTTGTCAAAACAATCAAAAAGACCATTATCCTATAACTAAAAAGTAAAAAGGGGACAGATTACTTTTGTTCCCTCGTTGGGAAGGAGTATAAAAAAACTACCTGTTTAAAAGAATTTGTAGGCTAACCCTTTTGGGTTACCTTTATTGAGGTAAGGGAAAAGACCTTACCCTATACATTGAATGATAAAAATTTTTTTGTAGGGTAAGCCCTTGTGGCTTACCATTTCAGGGAAAAGATCAAACATCTCCTGAAATCTCCTGCCAAACTCAGTCGATTTAGATTTACCTCCGAACTACGAACTTATTAAGATCAATTTCGAAAATGATGAACACCATCCACTACATAGTAGGTTAGGAGAGTAGTCAATTCAATTAATTTCTTTTCCTCCTCTTCGGGAAGATATCCCAACGTCTCATTCCGGCAGATGGCCTCCCACTGGCGAAGCCTTTTCCGAACCGAGTGTTTATTTGAACCTGAGATCCAGAGGCTGACCTGTTCAGTAAGAGTTCTTGCATATTTCCGAATTAACTTCCAAGCGGGCAGAAGATTTTTCCACCCATTTTGGGGCCTGGTAAAAAGTTCGTTCATATCTGTAAGATATTCCTGGAGCTCCTGATCTAAAATCTCTCCATCTAAACCCCACCATTCTGAAACCGTCTCCTCAATCTCTGTATAGGCTCCATCATGTTTTATCTCTAAATTCAGAGGTTCCTTCCCGGCTATCTCTTCCATGAGGTGGTCCACATAAGTGAGTTTCTCTAATGCGGTCGGCCAGTTTCGGTATTTGACTTCCCAATGAGATCTCGGATCAAGCCAGATGGCAAAGGTCTCCGCCCAATCCTCATCAGGATGTTTTTGGGCGTAGTGGGGATCTCCTAAGTAGTGAAGGTGGCGAACATAACTTTTTGACCAGGGGTTTACTCGGTAAAGATATCCATCTCGATACTTCTTATGGAAATCACCAAATATCTCTTTCCAGTCTTTCCGTTGCCAGAGTTTATAGGCATAGTTGACCGCATGACCTGTCTCATGACGAAGGGTCTTCAGAATCTCCTCTTTCGTAGGAGGATCCCCCTCAAGTTCTTTTAATTCTGGCATGGCCAAATAAAAAGGAATACTGACCGAGATCTTCTTATTGACGCATCCCCACTCATTCCCAAAATAGAAATCAGGCCAAAGAAGAATTTTTCTTGCCTTCAATTCTTTCTTTAGTCTTTTAAGAAGAGGCCCTATACTCTCCTCTACATTTAATTCCAAATCGGAAATCTTGGTCATTAAAAATTTTTGATAAAGAATCTCATCCATACGCCTCAACCTCCGATGATCTCAGCCCTGAAGTTGTATCAATTTTTTCGATTGGTTAAAGGGAAAGAGTTCAAAATCCCTTGATAAGTTTTCGAGGGAGATAAGAAAATTAAAACCCCTTCAATGAAAAACTTATCAATGGAGAAAGAAAAACATAGACAAAAAACTAACCCCAATCAATAGTTAGGGTAATTTTTTTACAACTTCAGGTTTCAATAAATATAATATGCCCAAGGCTGAAGGTCAAAAAAATTTTTTTCACAAGGTTATAATTTAAATCTTTATTTATTTTCAATAAGTTAGATAAGTATTAGTTTTGTTAAAAATTCAGGGTTTTAAAAAATTCTTCCCCTATTAATAACGCCCTCATCCTGTAAAAACAGTAAGTTTTATTGTAATATAAAGAGGAGGTCTAATATCATTTAAGAATAACTTTCAAAAGGAAGGTTTAAATGGAAGTATATATCTCAGGCGTTGGAATGACCAGGTTTGGGAGATCAAAGGACTCGCTTGATAAAATGATGGCTGAGGCAGCAGGGTTGGCCTTAAAAGATGCTGGGTTGGAAAGAGTAGACGCCATCTATATTGGGGTCATGAATGTGGAGGAATTCGTAGGGGATTCAAATGTCGCAGCCCTTTTGACCGATACTCTTCATCTCACTGGCCTTCCTTCCACTCGTGTGGAAACCGCTTCTTCTACAGGGGCAGGAGCGTTTGAGGCCGCCTTTTATGCGGTTGCCTCAGGTTATATGAAAGAGGTTCTGGTCCTTGCTGGGGAGAAGATGAGTCACCTTCCTACTCCCAAGGTCACCCAAATCCTCTCTGAAGTGATTGATCGCTCCGAAAGGAGATATGGTGCAACCATGCCTGCATTGGCAGCACTGATCGCCCAAAGGTATGCCAAGCAGTACGGTCTCTCTCCCTCTTTGCTTGAAGACATTCTTTCCCATGTAGCTATCAAAAACCACTCCAATGGATTTCTCAATCCAAATGCCCAATTCAAAAAAAGGATTACCAAAGAGGACTATCTAAAGAGTCAGATGGTTTCCTTTCCTTTGCGGCTTTATGATTGTGCACCCATTTCGGATGGAGCAGCCGCGATGGTACTCACTTCAAAACCTACCCCCGTAATCGTTTCCGGAATTGGTCATGCCACAGATACCATGGCAGTTAGACATCGTGCTTCCCTCACTTCGTTCAATTCAACCAAAGAGGCCGCCCGAAGGGCCTACAGCATGGCAAAGGTCAATCCTTCAGAAATTCAGTTTGCGGAGGTTCATGATGCCTTCACCCCTTTTGAGATCATCGGGACAGAGGATCTGGGTTTTTTCTCCCCCGGAGAGGGATGGAAGGCCTTAAAAGAAGGCTTAACTGAACTGAGAGGAAAACTACCCATCAATCCATCTGGTGGATTGAAATCAAGAGGACATCCTGTGGGAGCCTCTGGCCTTGCTCAACTCGTGGAGATTGTTTACCAACTAAGAGGGGAAGCAGGGAACGAAAGGCAACTGAAACGGGCAGAGGTTGGCTTGGCCCAAAGCACAGGAGGATTGGGGAATAACAACTTCGTTACCATCCTTGAACGAACCGATCGAAAAAGGGTAAAGGTGGGAGGTTGGGAATTGGAATATCATCCGGAGACTCCTATCCCAGAAAAAACCTCTGAAGGCCCTCCTGTCGAAGGGATGGGGGCTCTCGAAACCTTTACCATCCTTCATTCCCCCCCCCAAGGATTTCTATCACCCCTGGCCCTTGCCTTTGTCAAAAGGGGAGATGGAAAGAGGGTGATGGCGTGCAATCCTAACTACCGATCTCCGAAGAAACTAAAGATAGGAAAAGTGGTTTTTTTAAGGGTTCAAGAAGGACTTTATGTCTTTGAAAAATTAACCTTCTGGAAACGCTTGAAGCACTGGCTTAAGAGGTAATGATTTGGGCCATCTGGCCTGCATAGATGACAATATACCGCATGGCAAACCCACCGATGAGGACAGAGGTTGTGATCACGCCAGAAATCCAGGGGTTGTGCTCTCTCAATTCTCCATGCCAGATGTAATGAGGGATCAATTCGTAAACCTCCAAAGAAAGAGGAAGAAGAATACCTACCCCGACCACAAGGGTCCAGAAAAGAAGAGTAAACTCACCTCCCATAATGAGATGAACCGCGGCCACTGAACTTCGGGGTGAAACGTATAAGCCCAGGATAAAAAGGAAGACAGCAATGATTGAAAAGACCATAAGGGTAAAATCAATGGAATGAATCATAAATTTATTCGTATTGATGTTCTCCCGGCTCATTCCCCGAAAACCTTTGACAAAGCATCCTACAAAACAGATGGCAGCCGAGCCGGTCATCATTGCAGAGATTAAGAATAACATTGGGAGCATTGGATTATTCCAGAAGGGTCGGGCAGTGAGCGCCCCTAAAAGGACGCCGGTATAGATTCCAACTCCTATGGAGATAGGGATTCCAAACCCTGCAGTCAATCCCCGGATCGTAGTGAGGTTTTCTCCTCTGAACCGACTTAAAAATCGGTTTGATTGGATTCGAGGAATAATTCTTAAATAATCAAATTTCTCAGGAAGCCAGAGATAGAAATGAGCGAAACTAAACAGGGAGAAAAAGAGAAGAAGCCAAGCCCCAAGAGACATGACTGAATTGGGTTGGAAGGTAAGGAATAATTTCCAGAAAAGATGGGGTCTTTCAAGATCGTAGATCAAGGCAATGATCCCAACGAGGACTGGAAAGGGAGCAATATAGGCTCCAATCCTCGTCATGGTCTCGTATCGTTCGCGGCCAAGAAAATAGGCCGTTGCGGAGATAATGAAAGCTCCAGCGCTTAGGCCTGCTGCAAAGAGATCAATGGCTACAATCCAATTCCAGATGATATGTATCGTCCCTTCCACCTTAAACTCCTTAATAGCCTTTACGGGCACGCGACACACCTGCTCGCGCCCAGGGTCAGGGTTGCGCTTTCCTTCGATCCGTCGCCGACGAATCTTTCTAACTTCAGCCCCCTCCTATTTTGGGGACAAAGGAAGGATCTGCTTTCCCCATGGAGGCATCCCGATAGAGGGTAGGAGTATCCTTCCAATAACTTAACTCAATGGGTTCCTCTACTTTCTCTTGACCGCTTGTGAGATTCCAAAGGTTTTCCTGATTCCCAAATGCTTGAGATTTCTCCTTCTGCTTACATCCGATCAAAAGGAATAATCCTCCAAGAGTGAGGGCCTCAAATAACCTCTGGATAAATTTCCTTCGTTCCATCACTCCTCTTCTCCAATCTCTCTTTTTCTTTTTGGATGAAAAGATGAAGAACCTCCATGAGGCTCCAATAAAATGGATGGGCATTTGCCCTTTCACACGCTCCCTTAAGAAAAGGGATCCAATTGAGATGATCCTTTATAAACCTCTCAATGACTTCATCCCCTGCTCCTTGATAGAGATAAGCCAAAAACTCCAGTTCAATGATCAGATGATCCGGCATTCCCTTAAAGGAATCTGAGACCTCTATCCCCCATTGTTGAAAAAGGGTTGAAAGGTGAATGGCTGAATCGCCCATCAGAAACCCCTTCTCTTTTGCAAAAGGAAGACAGCAATGAGGGTCTTGGGTCCAGGGCTTATAAAAAGACTCCACCAATGAAATTCTCTCCCCACCCGTATCGGAGAAGAGTCGGTAATACTCCTCCTTTAAATCCTTCAAAAGGATTTGGGAAGGCGATTCAGGCAAAAACCCTTTTAAACATCCGATCTCCCCTTCGAAAAATTGGACATAGGCCTTAAAAAAGGAATAGAGGTGACCTTGAGTTAACTGCTCCACCATTTCCTGATCCGGAGGGCAGAAAAGAGACGAAACGACTTTACAAAAAAAGGCTTTCTCTTTATGAGGCATTCCTGCTATCCCCTTTTATAGTAAATTCTTGGTTTGGTGTTGAGTTCTGCCTTAAACTGTTTCAACTTATGTTTAATAATGTATTGGGAGATCTCACTATTGGGATCATCCAGATCTCCAAACATCCTTACCCCGGTCATACAGGTCGTCACACATGCTGGCTTTTCACCCTTTTCAACAAACTCAATACAGAACCGACATTTTTCAATATAACCCTCTTTTTTAATGATTCGAACATTATAGGGACAGGCGGCAATACAATACTTACAGCCGATGCATTTATTCTTATCTACCAAGACTACCCCGTCCTTCCTTTTGTGGGAGGCTCCAGTAGGACAAACTTTGACACAAGGAGGGTTATCACAATGCTGACACTGGACAGGTAAGAATTCTCTTGTATAGTTGGGAAAACTTCCATATTCTCTTTCTTCGAGATGGTTATAGGCCTCCTTTTCTTCAAGGCTGTTCTGATTATGGCAGGCCACACGGCAAGCATGGCAACCCACACATTTTGTTTCATCAATCACCATTCCATATCGAGCCATAACTCACCAAATTTCAGATTGTGAATTTTAGAGTTAAATCTTATTTTTTAGGCTTTGCTCTATGCCCTATGCCTTATTCACTTGAACCACAATTTCCGATGCCATCACATGTCCTACCGTTGGATCGAAATAAGTTGGAAGAAAATCGTTATAGGAGAGCCCAATATCATAAGCCGTTTTTAAATGTTTTGAGAAAATCCCATAACCGCTCGGAAGCCATACACAGGAGGGATGGATCCCCTCAATGAGACGGACTCGGATTCTCCCCTCACCGACTAAAGATTTAATCCTTACCCAATCCCCATCTTTAAGACCTAACTGCTCCCCTCTCTTTTTATTCATCCATAGTCGAATCAAATCATACCGGTGGCTCAATGCCATGAGGATGGGTTGATTGGCTGTCATGGAGTGAGTATGGATCGCCTGTTTTCCATGGAGCAGTCGAAAGGAATGAGGATCCTTCGGATCAGGTGAAACCAAGGGTTCCTCCCACCTTGGAATGGGTGGGATCTCTAAACGGTCCAAGGTTCGACAATAAATCTCAACCTTTCCTGAGGGAGTATTTAACTTATCGAATCCCTCCTTCCATTTCTCTCCTACAAATAGGACACCTTTCTCCTTCAACTGCTCAAGGGTCACGCCTAAAGGTTTGAGTCTGAGCCGATTGGCTTCCTCAATATCAAAACTGAAATACTTGCCCACCCCTAAATGCTTTGCCAATTCAATGATAATCTGAGTCCCAGGTCGAGTATCGAAGAGAGGTTTGACCACCTGTTGTTGAAGGCTCACCTGAGCCCTCTTTCCACTATGTTTTGTATCGATTGCTTCGGTTCTCTCCAAGTAGAAGGATTCAGGTAAGACATAATGGGCTATGGAAGCGGTTTCAGAAAGAACGGTATCGATCACCACCAAGAGTTCAAGTTTTTTATAGCCTGCAATCACTCTCTTTGGATTTGGATTGGTCCGAAGGGGATTATAATGATACACGAATCCAGCTTTCAATTCCCCCCGAAGTGCCAATTCTGGAATGGCATGGGCAATCCCATCTCCATAGCTTCCCAAGGGATACCTCCCCGGCACCCCCGTTCCATCCAGTTTACCTATTGTGGGAAGTTCAGGTGCAGGGTGTTTAGGTTGAAGCTCCCCAAGATTTGCAGTCTTCGGGAAATAGATTCCTCCCTCTCGGTTAAGATTTCCTAAAAGACTATTGACAATGGCTAAGGCTCGAGCAGTCTGAAAACTATTCAGATATTGGGCTCCGAAGGCCCCATGGTAACCTCTATGGATAAGGGCTTTAGGTTTAACCTGAGCCATCTCACGGGTGATTCGTATAATCGTTTGCGATGGAATCTCACAAACCTTTTCAGCCCACTCCGGGGGATAATTGATAATCTGTTCCTCCAATTGTTCAAAGCCCACGGTTTTTTCTGCTACAAATTTCTTATCATATAACTCTTCTTTCACCATCACATTGATCATGGCTAAAAGGAGGGCTAAATCAGTTCCCGGTTTTATCGGAAGCCATTCATCAGCGAGGATGGCTGTTTCACTGTGTCTCGGATCCACAACCACCAGTTTGGCTCCTTTGGATTTAGCCTCTACGATTCTTTTCATCTGACCCAGATCAATACCCCCCGCGGGATTACGTCCAATAATCACAATATACCGAGAATTTGATAGATCGTTTGAAGGGAGTTCTCCAACAGTGTATACCCAACCTGCATTTCTTGCCGTATAACAGGTAGATCCGTGGGTAAAATAGTGGGGACTCCCCAAGGCATGCATGAATCTTAATGCATAAAGATGGTTTGGCTGTGGGTAATTGACCCAGAAGATACTTTGAGGGCCATGTTCCAACATAAGGAGATTAATTTTTTGGGAAATCTCTTGATAGGCTTGCTCCCAGGAGATAGGTTCGAAACGGCTCCCTACTCTTTTTAAAGGGCTTTTAATCCGGTCGGGATTATATAAGTCATGAAGATATCCGTGTCCCTTGGGGCATACAACGCCTAAATTCCCATTGGCCTCTGGATTCCCTTCGATCTTCCAAAGCCTTCCGTTCTTCACATAGGCATAAATCCCGCATCGATTCCCACATCCATTACAGATTGTAGGGACACGAGTGATCGGAGATTCAACCGATGCCTCAACCCATTTCTTAAAATCTATCCATTCGTTCTTAAGGGCGAGAGCACCAGCAGTCCCACCTGCTACTTTTAGGAAACCTCTTCTTGTAAGCCTAAGAGGGAAACGCTCCATATTTCAGATTCTTTTTTAGGGGAGATAGATTTATAAAATGGATTTGCTTCTCTATCTCCCCTCATTTTTATCTTTCTACGGGATAACCGGCCTTTACCCATTCCTCAAAGTGAGCATCCATAAGAACAGCCTGTTTGTAACCCATTTCGTTCAGAGTCTTTGTGGCCAGGGCTGATCGGGCAGCAGTGAGGCAATAGACATAGATTTTAGCCTCCTTATCTTGAATCTTATCCCAGATCACAAATTCCAACTTTCCACGAGAGACATTGATCGCTCCTGGGAGATGACCTGCCTTAAACTCATCTGGATCTCTGACGTCAAGGATGTAGGCCTTCTCTTTTTTATCAATGGCGGCCTTCACATCAGCCGGAGTAACCTTCTTGATCTCCGCCTTTGCCTTTGCGACCCAATCCTTAACGACTGTGGTTGTCCAGGTAGGGACTTTCGGCTTATCCTGAGCCAATGAGAGGCTAACCATTGAAAGAACGAAAACCCATGCTAATATCCAAACCCAAACTTTCTTCATCTTTTTTCACCTCCTTTCTCTACCCAAGGCGTATATAATTGATAGCGATTGATCATTGGTTAAAAGCGATCTAAGTTCAGAAGTTCTTCCAATTGATTAAGGTTAAAGGGCTTGACCAAGTACCCCCGAATCCCAGCCTTTAAGGCCTCCTGCCTCAATTCCTCATCATTTTTTACAGTCATCAGAATAGAGAAAATTTTTGGATTTTGACTTATCCATTCTTTTAACATCTCTATTCCCTCTCCATCTGGGAAGTGGTCTCCACAGAGAACAAGATCGAAAGGAATCTTTTTAAAAAGGGAATCTCCTTCTTTTTTGCCACATGCAACAAAAACCTCACAGTTTTTCCGATGACTAATAAAATAGGAAAGCGATTCCCCAATGGTCTTATCTTTTTCTACGATGAGTATCTTCATGATTTTAAAATGAACTCAACGGATACGAACAAAATAGCAACTTTAATGCCACTCTTTCTTAAGTCGGGTATTTTAAAAGGAAGATTGTAAAAACATCTTTTAAATCATGAAGATTAAAATTTTTTAAAATTTTAACAGGGAAGAAAAGCGAAGCATATGGAGATGAAGTTCTGAGGGATAACAAATATTGATGGAAAAAATTTTGGGATAACTTATTGAGATGTTTAAATAATAATAAATCGTCTGTTTTTAAACATTCTGTTTGCAATCGAACATCAAAAATACTCGCGCAATTTATCCCTTTATTCCATACTTTTCCATCCGGTAGAGAAGAGCAGAGCGAGAGATACCGAGAAGTTTGGCGGCTTGCATTTTATTTCCTTTTTTCATCTTTAACGCTTCGATAATATAATTTTTTTCGACTTCTTCAAGAATCACTCCCTGGGGAGGGATGACAGGTTTAAACTCTCCCTTGTCTTCTCGTTTTGATAGAAAAGCCAAATGTTTTTGATCAATCTGATCCCCTTTTTCCAACAGGATGATTCGTTCGACTACATTTCGAAGCTCACGGATATTCCCAAACCAGGGATAAGAAAGGATGATTTCTTCTGCTTCTGGAGAGATATGGAAAAACCCCTTTTTAAACTGTTCGTTAAAATGATTCATGAAGAATTTAAAAAGGGGGAGGATATCTTCCTTTCGTTCTCTCAAGGGAGGGATGGTCAATTTGACCACATTCAGTCTAAAGTAGAGGTCCTCACGGAAATTTCCTCTTTTGATCTCGGACTCTAAATCCTTATTCGTGGCTGCGATGATCCGAACATCTGCCTTTCTCTTTTCAACCCCTCCTACCCTGAAGTATTCCTTCTCCTCAAGAACTCTTAAGACCTTCACCTGGGCTGAGGGAGACAGTTCCCCCACTTCATCCAGAAATAGGGTCCCTTTTTCTGCCGCCTCAACCTTGCCGATCTTCCCCTTTTCCAAGGCACCCGTAAAGGAACCCTTTTCATAACCAAACAGTTCACTCTCGAAAAGGTCCTTAGGGATAGCCCCACAGTTAATTGGAATAAAAGGGAATGAAGAACGGGGACTCAAAAAATGGATATATTCAGCGAGGAGTTCTTTACCTGTACCGGTTTCCCCCTCAAGGAGGACCGTAGTGTCTGAACCCTGGGCAACCTTTTCAGCCAATTCCAAAACCTCTCTCATCTTTTGACTAACCCCGATGATCCCACCCGACCGAAACTTTTCCTGGTATTGGGTGCGAAGCCATTCCACCTCTTTCTTCAAACGTATCCTTTCCAGTCCTTTCTTGATCAACTCCTCAACCTGGTCTAATTCAAAAGGTTTGATAAGAAAATCAAACGCTCCCATCTTCATAGAGGTAACCGCCATCTCAATCGACCCCTGAGCAGTCATGATGATCACAGGAATATCGGGGGCCTCCTCTTTAACTCTACGGAGCACCTCATCCCCGTTGATCCCTGGAAGCCAATGATCTAAGAGGATAAGGTCGGGTCTCTCTTTTTTAAATTGTTCTAAACCCTCCTCCCCGGTTCGGGCAGTAACGACATCATACCCAGACGATCTTAAGGCCACTTCAAGAGAGTCTTTTAGGATAGGTTCATCATCGACCACTAAGATTTTAAACTGCATGACTTCCTCACTTCACGCCTAACGCACAGAGCCAATGGGTTAAGTAGGATTTGAGAATTTCCCCCCTGGAAAATGAATCGTAAAGACAGAACCTTTTCCTTCCTCACTCTCGACATCAATAGTTGCCCCGTGATGTTCTAAGATTTTAAGGCTAATTGAAAGTCCAAGGCCTGTCCCCTCAGATTTGGTTGAAAAGAAAGGATCAAAAATCTTTTTTAAAATGGATTTGGGAATCCCTACCCCTGTATCCTTTATCTCAACCCCAACCCCATTATTCTTCTCCAAAAAGGTACGAATCGAAAGTGTTCCACCCTTTTCCATCGCCTGAATGGAATTGAGCATGAGATTGATCAGGACTTGCTGGATCTGATGAATGTCAATCCATACCTTGGGTAAGCCTCGTCCACCTTCAAAGAGAGTAAAGATATTACTCTTTTTAAATTTAGTCTGGAGAATAGCCAGGCTCTTTTCAACCACCTCATTGATCTCTTCCAGTTTAAAATGGGCCTCTTTGGGTTTGGCAAAATGGAGCATGTCATCCACAATCTTCTGAATCTTTTCGATTCCTTCCTCCGTGCTCTTCAGAATCTTTCTTTCTGTTTCAGAAAGATTCTTCTTTCTCAATAGGATCTGAGTGTTGATCTTGATCCCGGCAAGAGGGTTTCGAAGTTCGTGGGCAACTCCCGCCGTCAACTCTCCCAATGACGATAACCTCTCGGTTAGGATCAAACGTTCCTCCGTCTTCCTCAGTTGCGTGATATCCTTGCAGATCCGCGTGGCACCGATGATCCTCCCTTCCGCATCTCTCAAGGGAGAGATCGTCATACTGGTGATGATCTCTCTTCCGTCTTTGGTCTGTCGTTTCACTTCGACATTGGGAATCACTTCTCCATTCTTCACTCTCGCCATCCACTGATCCATCCACTTCTCTTCTTCTGCTCTCAATTTTTCATCCTTGGGATAGAGAAATTGGGATACCTTTTTCCCCATCACCTCATCCTTTGGGTATCCATAAATCTTCTCAGCCCCTTCATTCCAATAAATAATCTTTCCTTCAAGGTCAATCACCGAAATGGCATCCCCTGCTCGGTCCACAATCGACTCAAGGAAGTTCTTCGTTTCGATCAGTTCCCTCTGCAATCTGACCTTCTCCACCATCAAGGTATATCCTTCGACGGCACGATTCACAACAAAAGGGAAGGCTTTGGCACACTCCGCAGACCGATTGATATAATCGAACACCCCTTCCTTCATCGCTTCGAGGGAGAGTTTCGGATCTCCTTGGGGCGTTATGAAAATGGTGGGAATTCCAATCCCCGATTGATTAAACTTTCGAAGCCACTCCAACCCTTCACCATCGGGAAGGGAGTAGTCAAGAAGAAGAATATCAAATTTTTCTTTTTGAAGCATTTTCAAACATTCTTCTCCAGTGAAGACCCTCTCAATATGGTAAACACCCCCTGAACTCTTTAAAGAATCTTCAATCATCTCCAAGAAAGAGAGATCTTCCTCTGCAACTAAGATACGGATCTCGCGGCCCAAACCTATCTCCTCCGTTCCTTTACCCAAGAACCATTTACATGGTCCGTAGGGAATGTCTCTTCCAGTAAGTGATCAGTATCTTCAATTAGAATACCTCATTTTACTTTGGTTGACAATCTTTCATCAATTTTTTTAATATGATTTTATGATCGTCCTCATCTTTCTCCTTTTTTTTATGATCGTCGGACCTGCTTCTGGAGAGTCGTTCAAGGAATCTTCCCTTCAGGTTTGGATGGTGGGGGAACGCCGGTGGACCATTGAAGAGGAAGACCGTTACGCCCAATGGGTTGAAGCCAATCTCACGGAGGATTTCTTCATTCGCCATAAAATACCTGTGGACTGTGCCGATGTACCTTATGCGGTCCGATGGATCTATGCGCGGATCGCCCGTCTTCCCGTTGCTGCCACCACCAAAGATCATAAACTCATCGGGCACTGGTCCACCCAATGGGGAAACCTTCCCACTCATAAAGAATGGCATAAGGATCAACGGTTCCGGAGGGCCCTTCTCTATATACTTTCTGAGACCACCACAAGAACCCTTCCTCTGGACACCTACCCGATCTTCATTGCTCCTGAATCGGTCACTCCAGGGACGGCGTTCTTCATCACCGAATCCCATTCTGGGATCGTCGCTCGGATCATCATGGATGGAAGCCATGTCCATCCTGTCCAAACCTGGGAAGCTTCCTACCCTGCAAAGATTCAAAAATTGAATCAGAGAAATTTTCTTTCCTCAAGGCCTGAATCAACCACCTATTCGGGTCTGGTGAAGTTTCGCTGGCCGATTTTTGAAAACGGTCGCTGGAGTTACCTTCCCTCAAAGAAGCACCCCTTCTATTCCGAAGAACAGTATTCCTCTCATTTTTATGAAGGTTATATAGACTATGCAGAGGCGGTAGCCAGACGGATTGATCCCAAGCAATATGATCCCCAGGAGAGGTTAGAAAAACTTCTTGAGACCATTGCCAATTATCTAAGGGAGAGGATTCCCATCGTGTTGGCGGGTTATCATCGATGCCAACGGGGAGGATGTCGGGAAGGCTCAGAATTATGGGAGATCTATAGCACGCCAGGACGGGATGGTTTCATCATGCTTTTAATAGATTATCTCCGAGAGTTTGTTGAACTGAATCAACTGGACCAAGAGGAGTTAAAAAAGAAGATGGAGACAGTCTATCTTCCCATCTCCAAGGATCGTTTGGTGACCCTCTACCATGTCTACCAGAACTACCTTTGGCTCTCCTCCCATCCCGAGGATTCCATCGAGGCACGCTGGGGCTTGAAAAAGTGTGACATGATCCTCTCAAAAATTAGGGCCACGGAAAGTTCGATCCGATTCATTGAGAGGACTTACCGAAAAAGGGATCCAAAGTATGCCCACTTTGCCACTCAGCAACAACAGGAGATTCTCCAAAGGCTGATCGAGGAATGGAATCGATCCCAATGCCAAAGGGAAAAATGGCTGAAGGAAACAGAAAAAAGGAGAGGGTTTTAAAGCCTACTATATTTTCACAAAGAGCTGAACGGTCTCAAGAATTTCATGAACCTGGAAGGGTTTAGCAATAATCCAATCGACGCCAGATTCTCTAATTTTGTCTTCATCTAACCTGACTCCCCAACCCGTAACAAGAGCCACAGGGATTTTGGGCGTTCTCTCTTTGATCCACCGTACCACCTCCCAACCATTCATTCCCGGCATCCCCAAATCCGTCATGACCATATCGACCAATCCACCTTTCTCGATATAGTTGGTCCCTGATTTTCCATCTG
>Ga0185342_1000336_pt1 | contig 24799 bp, 25 predicted proteins | sample ConPoolayeEmetaG_FD_128045 | JGI IMG/M metagenome (GOLD analysis project Ga0185342, IMG submission 128045) | Hot spring microbial mat communities from California, USA to study Microbial Dark Matter (Phase II) - Cone Pool mat layer E metaG... ... | reverse complement strand
CTATTAATGTCGTAGAGATAATCTCAGGAACGTCGTCTGGCTTTACACTAAGATAGCAAATCTCCTCGGGGAAGATGACGACTAGAGGACCCCTCTCGCAAAAACCATGGCATCCGGTCCGACGTATGTCCACCTTCCCCCTGAGTTTGCTTCGTTCAATTCCATCCACAAAGGCCTCAGCTACTTTCTCAGAGCCGTAAGCGCGGCACCCTGTACCTGAACAGATCGTCACACAGGGCCTGTTGGGGTCTTTTCTGGCCAATATCTCTCGCCTAAATTTCTCTAGCTCAGCGGCTGAGTTTAATCGAGGCATAACCCGCTCCTTTCCCCATATCCTAATCGCACGCACCAATAATCTGCTCAATCTCCTTAGCAGAAGGCCTACTATAATACTCGCCGTCAACTAGCATCACCGGCCCTAAGGCACAACAGCCGAGGCAGTTTACCGTGCTCAGGGTGAATCTCCGATCCGGGCTAGTCTGCCCGGGCCTGATGTTAAGGACATCCACCACCGTCTCCAAAAGGCGCGGTGAGCCGCGCACATGGCAGGCAGTACCCATGCATACTGAGATAGAATGACGGCCTTGCGGTACCAAGCTGAAGGCTTTATAAAAGGTAGCTACTTGGTAGATCTGGCTAATACTAACACCTAACCTCTGGCTAATCCGCACTAACACCGATTTGGGAAGCCAACGGTTTTCGCGCTGAATGTCAAGAAGTATCTGGATCAAGGCGCTTTTGTCAGCCTGGTATTTATCTATTACCTCCTCAAGCTTGCTCCACTCTTTTGTCATTTCCCCGATAATCTCCTTGGTTCTGTTGTTAATCCTTTAACACTACTGTATGCCTTTTCAAAGGCTTTGATGTTTGCTTCTACCGTTTCCTCTTTCATAGTTGCCCCAAGTTTGGATCTGATCTTCCGCTCCAGGCTCTGCTTACTCACCACTCCGGTCACCCGGGCTAAAGCACCAAGCATAGGGGTATTGGGGAGATTTCTGCCCAGAAGCTCCTTAGCTATACCAGTGGCATCGACGGTATACACCCTTCCCTTAAAACCCGCTTGAGAGCCAACCTCATCGGGGGATGCAGTGGAGTTAGCGAGCAGGATCCCATCCTCCTTTAGCCCTTCGGTCAAGTCGATAACACCAATGAGAGTGGAGTCAAGCACTACCACCACGTCTGGCTCAGTAACCTGGCAATAAGGTATAATCGGCTCCGAGCTGATCCTGGTAAATGCCCGAACCGGCGCCCCCATGCGCTCCGCCCCATAATCAGGCAACCCCTGGAAATACTTCCCATCCTCAAGGGCTGCCTCAGCGAGGAGTTTAGATGCGGTCACCACTCCCTGCCCACCCCTCCCATGCCAGCGGATCTCGATCATTTCACTCATCTCCGTTCTATCCCCCATAGCCAAAAAATAGCACCCCTGGAGGGACTCGAACCCTCGCCCCCAGCTCCGGAGGCTGGTGCTCTATCCTCTGAGCTACAGGGGCCCATAATATGATACTCCACTACCCGTTTTTTGGCAAGGGAGACTCCAAGCTATCATCTTCAGGTCCTGTCCTCCGGAAGAAGGGCTTAAGCATTGCTGGGGTAATAAGGGTGGTAATTATGCAAACGGCAACCACAGCCCCGAATAGTTCCCTATCTATTGCCCCCGCGAGAAGCCCCACTCCAGCAATGATCAACCCCACCTCTCCCCTCGGGACCATCCCAATCCCGACTATCATCGAGCCGTTGTGACTTATTCTTCCTACAAGTCTAGCTGGTATGTAGCAACCTACTATTTTCCCGATGATGGCCAGTATTATTAGTAAAGTTCCTATCCCGGCTGCCGTCGCCACGAGCGGGAGGTCAACCTGCATCCCCAGGTAGCAAAAGAAGAAGGGGGCAAGGAAAAGCATTATTGGTCTTGCACCCTCCACTATCTCCTCCTTCTCCTCGGTGGCAGCAAACATCAGCCCAGCCACATATGCCCCCACCACCGGGTGGAGCTCAACTAATGTCACTAGATAGGAGATGAGGAAACCGATAAGGATGGCGAAGATGGGCATTGTGCCTGATCTCTTAAATGGGTTAAGGAATACTCTGGATATGTATTTACTAAACCTGACCCCGATGATGAGCAGGGCGAACCAAACGGCAAAACCGATAGCGCCGATGAAAACTGTATGACCAAAATCTATCGTCCCCGTCCTTGCTGCTGAAACAGCAACCGACAGGATTACTATGCCAATTATGTCATCTACTACCGCAGCCACCAGTATGGTTGTTCCCTCCCTGGTTTGAAGTCTGCCCATATCCATCAGTATTCTCACAGTTAGCCCGATGCTGGTTGCTGTAAGCACCGCTCCCATGAATAGCCACCCAGCAAGCCCAACATCAGGGCGAAGCGCCATGAGAGCCAGAAAGCCGAAAACGAAGGGCAGAATGACCCCACCAAAGGCGACCGCACCACCGGTTATTCCATACCTTAGAAAAGCCCTGACATCGGTCTCAACGCCAGCCACAAAGAGCAATGCTACAACGGTTATCTGGGAGATAATCTCCATAATATTAAATTTCTGGATGCCAAATGCCTCTACAGTGGCGAAGTTGAGAATTATCGGGTCGTGCAGAAGACCCCCCAGGGCAAACGGCGAGATAATAATACCTGCCACCAGCTCCCCGAGAACTGGTGGCTGTTTCAGGTAACGCTCCGCTATCTCTCCGCCAATCCTTGCTGCGATCAGAATCAGAGCGAAGGTTAAGATAAACTTAAAATATACCTCAAGCCCTATTAAGACACCCCCGGTTCAGGATGCGCCCTATAAACCAGTCGTGCATTATACCACAGCAAGGCGAAGCCATCAAACGGTTTCTGACTGGGGGTGATATATGATATAATCTGTTCACTGAAGAGTATGGAGAGGTGTCCGAGTGGTTTATGGTGCCGCTCTCGAAAAGCGGTGGGCAGGTTTTGCCCCGTGGGTTCGAATCCCACCCTCTCCGCCAAATTAAAGGAGGCTTATGACCGTCAGAAATGCTGGGCAAGCCTCAGAAATCATAAGAGATTTTCTCGCCAACTATGAAAGCTGGAGGAGATAAAGAGCTTTATTTATAAGTTATTTCGTGAAGCTGAGAGCTTACACACTAATTCTTTATGAGAGTCATTTGGACATGGATGATTTTAGGATAACCTTCTCAAGCATCGCAAAACTGTTGACCAGGTTAGATGCTCTACTTTATAGATAGACGGAGAGGTGCTGGAGTGGTCGATCAGGCGCGCCTGGAGAGCGCGTGGGCAGAAATGCCTCGTGGGTTCGAATCCCACCCTCTCCGCTTTCTGACGTAGTGCTTTCTTACAGTAACTGTGGTAAAATCCCCTAATTATGGGTGATACTAAGTATTGGGTCGGGTTCAACCTGATACCCGGTATTGGGAGGGCGAAATTTTCCCTGATGGAGGAGTACTTTGGCACCCTGGAGAATGCCTGGCATGCCAGCCCCGACGAATTCACCTCAGCGGGGCTGGATGCAAAATCCATACAGGCAATTATAGCCAGTCGCCCCAAGATCTCCCTCGATGCTGAGATGGAGAGGCTTGATCGATATAAGGTGAAGGTGCTCACCTGGAATGACGATGCCTACCCCAAGAGACTCAAGGAGATATACGACCGCCCCCCTGTTCTCTATCTCAGGGGTTCGCTTGCCCCGGAGGATGAATGGTCCATCGCGGTGGTGGGCACACGACGCGCGACCATATATGGGCGACAGGTCACCGAGCAGATCGCCGGCGATCTGGCACGGAACAGAATCACCATCATCAGCGGCCTGGCCAAGGGGATCGACTCCGTAGCGCACCGTGCCGCTTTAGAGGCAGGAGGGAGAACTATCGCCGTCTTTGGCTGCGGTCTGGACATCGTTTACCCCAGTGACCATGTGGGACTGGCACGAGAGATTATGAAACAGGGTGCCTTAATAAGTGAATTCCCCTTGGGTACCAGACCCAAGGCAGACAACTTCCCCCGCCGCAATCGAATTATGAGCGGGATGAGCCTGGGGGTGCTCGTCGTTGAAGCCCCTGAGGGGAGTGGCGCTCTCATCACCGCAGGATTTGCCCTCGAACAGAACCGGGAGGTCTTCGCCGTTCCAGGGAGTGTGCTATCACCAGCAAGTAAGGGGACAAACAGGCTGATCCAGGAGGGAGCGAAGCTAGTTCAAGACTATAGCGATATCATTGAAGAGCTGAACCTGACCATGGTGGCTCAACAACTGGAGATGAAGGAGCTTATCCCAGCCACAGAGATGGAATCACTGATCCTGAGGCATATCTCACAAGAGCCAACCCACATAGATGAGGTGTGTCGTAACTCAGGTCTATCCATATCAATAGTCTCAAGCACCCTGGCGATGATGGAGTTGAAGGGGATGATAAAGCAGGTGGGGGGCATGAATTATGTCCTTGCTCGTGAATCGAGCGTGAATCGAGGGCGGACTACCACGTTGGGGTAGAGTGATGGCTAAGGATTTGGTTATCGTTGAATCCCCCGCCAAGGCGAGGACACTGACAAGAATCCTGGGGGGGCGCTACCTGGTCAAGGCATCCCTGGGGCATGTTCGAGACCTCCCCAAAAGTGCTTTGGGGGTGGATGTGGGAAATGGATTCGCCCCAAAATACCTGGTTCCTAAGGAAAAAAGGGAGGTGGTCAGCAGGCTGAGCAAGGCAGCAAAAGGCGCCTCCTCAGTCTATCTGGCTACCGACCCGGATCGAGAGGGAGAGGCAATCTCCTGGCATCTGGTCGAAGCGACAAGGCTGGATAAGGCAACAGTAAAACGGGTGGTATTTCACGAGATAACCAGAGAGGCAATCACCGAGGCATTTCGCCACCCCCGGGCAATCGATATGTGTCTAGTCAACGCTCAACAGGCGAGGCGTATCCTTGATCGGCTGGTAGGCTATAAACTTAGCCCCCTACTCTGGCAGAAGGTCAAAGGTGGGCTATCAGCAGGAAGGGTTCAATCGGTGGCACTGAGGATGATTGTTGACCGCGAGCTTGAAATCGAGGGCTTTGTCCCCAAGGAATATTGGACTATTGAGGCTGAACTAGCTAAGAGCACTGGAGAGAGTTTCACCGCCGCCCTTGTCGGTTTCTCTGACACCAGTTCCAAGCTTGAGATACCCAATAGAGATGAGGCGGTGAGGATCACCGCTGAACTTGAGGAGGCAAGCTACATAGTTGCCAACCTCAATAAGAAGGAGACAGCCCGTCAACCGCCCCCTCCCTTCATCACCAGCACCCTCCAGCAGGAGGCATGGCGTAAGCTGCGCTTCACCGCCAAGCATACCATGGCTGTTGCTCAGCAATTATATGAAGGCTTGCCCATTGGGAGGGAGGGTTCGGTGGGGCTCATCACCTATATGCGCACCGATTCAAAAAGGGTCTCTCCAAAAGCTTTAACAGAGACACGCCACCATATCCAGGAAAAGTATGGCTCAGAGTATCTTCCCCCCCACCCCCGTCAGTTCACTAAGAAGGTGAAGGGGGCTCAGGAAGCACATGAAGCCATCCGCCCCACCTCAGTAAGGCGTGAGCCATCTCTATTAAAACCCTATCTTTCCCGCGACCAATTCAGGCTTTATGAGCTTATATGGAAGAGGATGGTTGCCAGCCAGATGGCAGCGGCTTTGATAGATAGCACCACCGCAGAGATAGAAGCAAAAAACCCAAAGTCGGGAAGGGGTTATCTTCTCAGAGCCACCAGCTCAGTCATCAAATTCCCTGGCTTCATGACCCTTTACCAAGAGGGAAAAGACGATGGTGAAGCCAGTGACGAGGGGAAAGCCACCTTGCCCGGGCTGGCAAAGGGGGAACTTCTGGAGCTTTTGGGTCTCCGCCCGGAGCGGCACTTCACCCAACCACCACCCCGCTACACCGAAGCCACCCTCATAAAGGCGCTGGAGGAGAACGGCATCGGGCGACCGAGCACCTATGCCCTCATCCTCTCCACCATCCAGGAAAGAGGCTATGTAGAAAAGCAAGATGGACAGTTTCACCCCCTAAAGCTTGGCCTGATTGTTGATGAGCTTTTGAGGGAGCACTTCCCTGAGGTCATCGATGTAGGTTTTACTGCCCAAATGGAAAAGGAGCTCGATGAGATAGCCCGGGGAGAACGGGAGTGGGTCCCGGTTATTGAGGATTTCTATACCCCCTTTGAGAAGACCATCAAAGAGGCAGCTTCCCGCATCAAGAAAGTGGAGGCTCTTTACGAGCCAGCGGGGGAGACCTGCCCGATGTGCGGCAAGCCAATGGTGATCAAAAGTGGGCGCTTCGGCAAATTCCTGGCCTGTAGCGGTTACCCACACTGTAAGACCGCCAAGCCATTCCTTATCAAGGTAGGTGTCACCTGCCCGCAGTGCGGGGGCGAGCTTGTAGAGAGACAAGGAAGGAAAAGGCGCACTTTCTATGGCTGTGCCAACTACCCCGATTGCAATTTCACCACCCGAAATAGGCCTGTCCCTGAGCCCTGTCCTCGGTGCGGCGGCCTTCTCACCCTGTATCGTAGGAAATGGGCAAAGTGTATAAAATGCGAGTATAAAGGCGGACTTGAAGAGCTTAAAGCAGAGACAGCAGTTATTTGAGAGGCAAGGCTATGCTCAAAGAGGGCAACACTGAGGAACTGCTCCATAGCTACATCAGCTATCTAGAACTCGAGCGCAATGTCTCACCATATACGGTGCGAAACTACACCAGAGACATTCGTGAGTTCCTCGAGTTTCTCCAGACGGAAAGTGTGGAGTCGCTGGAGAGGGTTGATCGCTCTGTCCTGCGCCAGTATCTTGCCAAGCTCCAGTGGCGAGGAATTGTCAAGGCGAGCATTTCCCGCAAGCTCTCCGCCATCCGTTCCTTCTATCGCTACCTTATCAGAGAGGAGATAATCTCCTCCGATCCTCTTAAAGCCGCACCATCGCCCAAGCTAGAAAAACGCCTCCCCTCCTTCCTCTCGACAGAGGAGGTAATTCGACTCATTCATGCCCCAGATACCTCCACCCCGGCAGGGCAGCGAGATAGGGCAATACTTGAACTTCTCTATGCCTCGGGACTGAGGGTGAGCGAGATAGTCGGGTTAGACCTCGACCAGGTTAACCTAGCCACCCGTGAGATCCACGTCTGGGGCAAAGGAAGCAAGGAGCGGGTGGGGCTAATAGGCGAGCCTGCCGCCCGAGCCTTGAGTCTCTATCTCGACGACGGCAGGACGAAGCTCATGGGTAAGAGGAGAACAAACGCCCTTTTCCTCAACCGTTATGGCCAAAGGATTGCCAAGCGCAGGGTGCAACATATACTCGAGAAATACTCAAAAGAGGCAGGGCTGGATAAGAGGGTCTTCCCCCACATGCTGCGTCACACCTTTGCCACCCATCTGCTTGACGGGGGTGCCGACCTCAGGGTTGTCCAGGAGCTCCTCGGTCACGCCAGCCTTTCCTCCACGCAGGTCTACACCCATGTCACTCAAAGCAGGGCGCGAAAGGTCTATTTAGCAGCACACCCCAGGGCGGAGAAAGAGGAGGCTAAGCCATGAAAATCCTGGTTATTCACGGGCCGAATCTGAACATGCTGGGCAGGCGAGATCGGGCACTCTACGGGAGTAAGAGCCTCCCTGAAATCAATGACCTGCTCCAAAAGAGGGCCCAGGAGCTTGGAGTGGAGATAATGACCTTTCAGTCAAACAGCGAGGGGGCGCTGATTGACTTCATTCAGGCTCAATCGCCACAGTCAGACGGCATCATCATAAATCCAGGGGCACTCACCCATTACGGCCTTTCGCTGCGGGATGCCCTGGCTGACACCGCTCTTCCTGTGATCGAGGTTCACCTCTCCAATATCTATGCCCGTGAGGAACGGCGTCATCATTCGGTTGTCGCCCCCATCGCCAGGGGGCAGATAAGCGGGCTGGGGTGGAGGGGGTATGTTACAGCGCTGGAGATAATGGTCAATATTAAGAAGGGGGATTGGTGATTCATCGGCTTGAAAGGCTGCGTCGGAGGCTTGAGGAGGATGACCTTGACGCCATCCTCATCTCTCAGGCGGAGAATCGCCGCTACCTGAGCGCCTTCACCGGCTCGGCGGGCTTTCTAATCATCTCCGAGCGGAGTGCCATCCTGGCAACCGATTTTCGCTATGTCGAGCAGGCAAGGAGCCAGTCGCCCGATTTTGTCACCTTCAGGATTGAAGGCGAGCTTGCCAGGTGGTTCCCCGGGCTAGCTTCAGAGCTAGGGGTGAGGAGGCTGGGCTTTGAGGCAAGCGACCTCACCTTTGCCACCTATCAGCAGCTACTGGAAGCAGTGGGCAAAATCCAGGGCAAAGACCCGGTTGAGCTTGTCCCCACAGATGGACTTGTCGAATCGCTTCGCGCTATAAAGGATGAAGAGGAGCTGGGTTTTATCGTAAAGGCGGTGGAACTAGCTGACGCTGCCTTTGAGTATATTTCGTCCGTTATCAAGCCGGGTGCGACGGAGAAAGAGGTAGCCTGGAGATTGGAGTGTTACCTCAGAGAGAATGGCAGCGAGAGCCCCCCTTTCGAGCCCATCGTTGCCTCGGGTCCCAACTCCGCCCTGCCCCACCATCGGCCTTCAGAGCGCCCCATTTCCATGGGTGAGCCAGTGGTTATCGATATCGGGGCACGGGTCCAAGGCTACTGTAGCGACCTTACCCGCACCATCTGCCTTGGCTCCCCGGACAAGACCTTCAATATGATATACGACCTTGTCCTCCGTGCCCAGCTCACCGCCATCGCCACTATCGAGGCAGGTATGAGTGGTGAGAAGGCAGACCGCCTTGCCCGGGCAATCATCGAACAGGGGGGATACGGGAAGGCTTTTGGGCATGGACTGGGGCACGGGATCGGCTTAGCCCCCCATGAACAGCCCCGCCTGGGGAAGGGCTCACCCAGCGTGCTGGCCGATGGCATGGTTTTCACCGTCGAGCCCGGCATTTACCTTTCCGGGTGGGGAGGGGTGAGGATTGAGGATGTGGCTCTTCTGGAGAATGGGAAAACTAGAGTTCTCTCTAAGGCGAAAAAGATAGCCTGAGACACAGCTAAGCCTGGCTAGCAAATCAACCACCAAGTAAAAAAGAGGTCAAAAATGATCACCACAAGCGAGCTCAAGAAGGGGATCACTATTGAACTAGAGGGGCAGCTTTACCGTATCCTCGACTACCAGCATATAAAATTGGGACGGGGCACCGCCCAGGTTAAGCTGAGGCTGCGCGACCTTCGGGGAGGTCACACCATTGAGCGCACCTTCCAGGCGGGCGATAAATTCCTTCGAGCTCACCTCGAATATCGCAGCGTGCAATACCTTTATGGGGAGGGAGACCTACATTACTTCATGGATAAGGAAAGCTTTGAACAAATTGCCCTCGATGCCGCCAAGCTAGAGGATGCCCTCCACTATATGACTGAGGGTATGTCCCTCGATCTAGCCTTTTACAAAGATGAGCCGATTGGGGTGGAATTACCTACCTCGGTGGAACTCCGGGTTATTGAGACAGGCCCCGGCTTCAAAGGGGACACAGCAACGGCTGGGAATAAGCCCGCAAAACTAGAGACAGGCATTACCATTCAGGTTCCCCTGTTCATAAACAGTGGGGATACAGTCCGTGTTGATACCCGCACCGGGGAGTATCTAGAAAGGGTTAGTTAATTATAGGGTGAACCCATTTGCTAAGAGCCGACCTCCATATCCACACCCTCTTTTCGCCAGACTCTACCACACGACTAGAGAAGATTGTCTCCCGCTGTCTTGAGATCGGTATCAATTGCATTGCTGTGACTGACCATAACACCATTGCCGGCGCCATCCACATGCAGGAAAAGGCTCCATTCACCGTGATCGTTGGAGAGGAGGTTCAGACGCTGGACGGGGAGGTCATCGGGCTCTTTCTCACCAACGAGATACCAAGCCGACTTCCCGCTGAAGAAACAGTCGTCCGCATTAAGGCCCAGGGCGGACTGGTCTTGATTCCCCATCCGTTCGACCGCTTCCGCCGCCCTACCCTCAATCGCCAGACGCTTGAGGCACTATTGCCCCATGTCGATATCATCGAGGTATTCAACTCTCGTGCTGCCATTCTCAGCGACTCTGACAGGGCCCAGGCCTTTGCCCAAAATCACGGTCTCCTCTCAAGCGCCGGCAGCGATGCCCACACCATCGGCGAAATCGGCAACGCCTATGTAGAAATGCCAGAATTTAGCGGTCGAGAGGAGTTCCTCTCCGCACTGGCACAAGGCAGGATATTTGGTCGACGGTCAAGCCCCTGGGTCCATTTACTAAGTAGCTGGGCAAGGCTGAGAAAGCTGTTCTAAGATGTACAAGATTGGCTGGTTCTCCACAGGCAGAGACAAGGCAGCCCACGACCTGCTTGAAACGGTGCAAAGTAGCATCAAGCGGGGTGAGCTGAAGGCGGAGATCACCTTTGTCTTCAGCAATCGAGAGCCGGGGGAGACTAAAGAGAGCGACCTGTTTTTTGAACTCGTTAAAGGCTATGAGATACCCCTCATCTGTCTATCATCCAAGAGAGCCAAGAAAGTCTTTGGCGAAGAATGGCGATCCAGGTTCGAAAAAGAGGCGATGAAGCGACTCCAAGACCTCAAGCCAGACCTTTGTGTTCTCGCCGGTTACATGCTCATTGTTGGGGATGAGATGTGCCAAAGGTATAATATGATCAATCTCCACCCCGCCGCCCCCGGCGGCCCCACAGGCACCTGGCAGGAGGTGATCTGGAAACTAATAGAGAGCAAGGACAAAGATACAGGGGTGATGATGCACCTAGTTACCCCGGAGCTGGATAAGGGCCCACCAGTGACCTACTGCACCTTTTCTATCCGTGGTGAGCCTTTCGATAGATACTGGAAAGATATAGAGGGACGCTCCATTGAAGAAGTAAAAGCCAGGGAGGGAGAAAAAAATCCCCTCTTCAGGCTGATTCGAGAGCATGGGCTTAAAAGGGAATTCCCCTTGATCGTTGCCACTCTAAAGGCATTTAGTGAAGGAATGGTCAGGATAGAGAATGGAAGGGTGCTCAATGCCAGAGGTAAGCCCATCAGTGGTCACGATCTGACAAAGGAGATCGATGAAATAGTGAGGGGAGGCTGAGGATGAATTTCATCTGCATTGACCTAGAGGGACCATTGTCACCACAGGACAATGCCTATGAGCTGATGAAACTCTTCCCCGATGGCGAGCGGGTGTTCGAGGTCATCAGTCGCTATGATGACCTTCTCGCTCTTGAAGGGCGGGAGGACTATGAGCCTGGGGATACCCTAGCCCTCATCGTCCCCTTCCTAATCTATCACGGCATCTCTGAGGGAGATATTCTAAGGCTTTCTGAAAGGGCAGGGCTGGTGGAGGGTGCCCGTGAACTTATCGGAGGGCTAAATGCCCGAGGGTGGAAGGTATTCTGCATCAGCACTAGCTATGAACAGTATGCCCACCGAATCGCCCACAGGGTGGGTATTGCCCCAGAGAATGTCTCCTCCACCCGATTCCCACTGGATAAGTTCCGCCGCGAGCTGGAAAAGGAGGACCTCTTCCAAGTAGCGCAAATAGAGAGAAATATCCTAAGAATGCGCCCTTTTGTTGATGATACCGTGATAAAGGAGACCCTTAACCGTTTTTTCTGGTCCGATTTGCCCCCAACAAAGCTTGGAGAGGTGATGAAAAGGGTGAAACCGGTGGGGGGAAATAGGAAGGTGGAAGCCCTAAAGGGATTCGCCGAGGATCGTGGTATGCCTCTCAGCAAAGTGGTCGTTGTCGGCGATAGCATCACCGATGCCAGAATGCTGGAGACAGTGAATAACGCCAGGGGGCTTGCCATCGCTTTTAATGCCAATGAATATGCATTGCCCCATTCAACCCTCGGCTTAGCTTCGACACACCTGAGCGATCTAGCCCCGGTGCTTGAGGCTTGGGAAAGAGGGGGCCGCCGGGAGGTAGAAAGGCTGGTGAAGGAGAGGGAAACAAGTGGTGGCATAGGAAATAGGGGGCACTTCCACTGGCTTGCCGGCCGAGCAGACTTCAGTGAGCCGCTCCGGATTCACAAGCTCATCCGCAGGATTGTGAGGGAAGAGGCAGCAAAACTAGGCTAACCTTATCAACACAGTGAGGTGGACATGATCGAAGTTGTCGGGCTTGGGGCAATGAATATGGACCTTGTATATCAGGTGGAGCGCATCCTTACCGATGGCGAAGCACCGGTTGAAAGATACACCCCATTCCCCGGTGGATCCGCTGCCAACACTATTTATGGGCTGGCAAAGCTGGGAGTAAGAACCGGCCTTGTTGGCGCTGTCGGCAATGATGAGGAGGGGAGACTGCTCCTCGAGGATCTTAAGGCCGTTGCGGTGGATACAGAAAAAATCAAAGTGAAGGGTGATTCTAGAACGGGCACCGCTTTTTGCCTAGCAGACAGGCGCGGGAGGAGAGCTATTTATATCTCACCCGGTGCAAATAGCCTGCTCACGAGGCAGGATATAGACCTGGGGTATATAAATCAGGCGAAGATACTTCACCTCTCTTCCTTCATCAATGACAAACAATTCGATATCCAAAAGGAGTTAGTCAGCAGTCTTGCCCCATCGCTCAAGCTTAGCTTTACACCCGGAGCTATATATGCCTCAAAAGGGATAGATGGTCTCGCCCCGCTATTAAAAAGAACCCACATCCTCTTTGCAAACCAGAATGAGATAAGACAACTAACAGGCGAGGAGTTCCGGGGCGGGGCTCGACAGTGCTTAAAGCAGGGCTGTCACATCGTAGCTATCACACTGGGTAAAGGGGTCACATACTTGAAGTCGAGAGCAAAAATCGCCTCCTGCTACATAACCAGCGAGGATAAGGAATTTTTCATCGAGGCCGAGAGGATGGATAAAAAACTTATCGCCGACACAATTGGTGCCGGCGATGCCTTTGCTGCGGGCTTCCTCTGGGGAGTTCTTCAGGGTAAAGAACTTGAGGAATGTGGCTATTTGGGGGATATTATGGCGCGCTTCTCTATAACCAGAGCCGGAGCGAGAGCCGGACTCCCCTCCCTTCCTGAGCTACGCCAATGCTATGAAGAAGTGTACAACCGCCCCCTCTAGAGAGTGATAAAGCGCCCCGCCAGCCTTGGGGTTCATCACCCTACTTCCCCGGCTTGCTCAGGATTTCGTCCACGATTCCATATTCTACCGCCTGCTCTGCGCTCAGGTAGAAGTCACGGTCAGTATCGTGGGCGATTTTCTCAACCGGCTGCCCGGTGTGCTTGGCGATGATATTTCGAATCTTCTCCTGCATCCTCATGATCTCGCGGGCAGCGATCTCAATATCTGCCGCCTGCCCCTGGGCCCCGCCAAACGCTTGGTGCATGTGGATAGTTGAGTTTGGAAGGGCATAGCGCTTCCCCTTCGCCCCGGCACAGAGGAGCAGCGTGCCCATACTTGCCGCCAGCCCGACACAGATGGTGGAAACATCAGGTCTTATTAGCTGCATGGTATCATAGATGGCAAGGCCAGCGCTTATGATGCCACCGGGGCAGTGGATGTAGAGACTGATGTCCTTATCCGGGTCCTCCCGATCTAGATAGAGAAGCTGGGCGATGATGAGATTAGCGACCTGATCGTTTATCGGCATCCCAAGAAAGATAATGCGCTCCCTGAGGAGCAGAGAATATATATCGAAATAACGCTCCCCCCTTGTGCCCGTCTCAACAACCATTGGTATCACATTCTGTGGCAGGGTTTTCATATCATTCCCCTCCTTTCTCACCTCCTGAAGCGATCGCCACAAGACGCTCTACCGTCTTTCTGGCGATTAGCATCCGTTCCAGCGACTGGCGGGATGAGGGCGAGCTGAATATCCGACGTATCTCGTCCGCTTGCTCCCCAGCCCGCTTTGCCATAGCTTCGATCTCGGCATCGATCTCCGCCGCGCCCACCTCCATCTTCTCCTCCTCAGCCACCTTACCTAAAACAAGGGACCTGGTGACCCGTTTTGTTGCCAAGGGACGGAGCTCATCCCTGAGCTCTTCCCTTGTCATCTTCACCCCCCTGAGATAATCATCCAGACCTATTCTACTTTCCACCCGTTCCGCGATAAGGCGGTCGATCTCCCGTTCCACTAAGATCGGGGGGAACTCAAGCTTAGCATCGTCAATCACCTTCTCCACCACCCTCTCCTCAAAGCGTCTCTTGGCTATCTCCTCAGCCCTCGATTTCAAATCAGCAGCGATGCGCTTCCGCAGGAGCTCAACCGTCTCGAAGCCTTCGCCCACCCCCTTTGCAAAATCATCACCCAGTTCCGGAAGCCTTTTCTCCTTAACCTCAGCGAGCAAGACCTTAAAAAGGTATTCTTTCCCGGCAAGCTCGCTTATCGCATAATCAGGGGGGAAGGAGATGGTAAACTCCTTTTCCCCTTTCTCCATCCCGACAAGCTTCTCAGCAAATCCCGGCACCGGGCTAGGAGAATCCTGGATCACATGATACTGAGCCCCTTTCTGGGCTAAGAAAGGCTTGCCGTTGATGCTGCACTCAACATCGATAGTCACCAGGTCACCGAAACTCACCGCACGCTCCACAGGTTCCCAGATGGCGTGCTGGTGGCGGATTTGTTCCACCACCTCGTCGATCTGCTCTTCGCCGACCTCGACGCCTTCCGGGGTGAGCCTGATCTGACGGTAATCCCCCAGCTCCACAGTGGGACGAACAGCAACCGTCGCCTTAAACACCACAGGATCGGTCTGGATGATCTCAATCTCAGGCTGGGCGATGGCATCGATCCCCTGCTCCTGTATTGCCTGGTTATAGGCTTCGGGGATCAGGTGCTCTAGAGCCTCCCCAAGGATAGCCTCTCTTCCCAGGTGACGCTCAAGCAGAGCGCGTGGCGCCTTCCCTTTCCGAAAACCGGGCACACTGGTCCTCTTGACCAAATGGCGATACGCCACTTCGAGGGAACGCTCCACCTCATGAGGCTCCGTCTCAATATTAAGAACCACCTGGCAATTTTCCAGCCTCTCTGTGGATACCTTCACTGTCTCTGTCCCAAATTATTATATCCCGACATGGCCATGGGGTGCAAGCCACCTACTCGTCTCGAAGGGCAATATGCAACTCCCGAAGCTGCTCGTCGTCCACCGGTGAAGGGGCATTTGTCATTAGATCCACAGCGCTCTGGGTCTTGGGGAAGGGGATGACCTCCCTGATAGTATTCTCCCCGGCGAGGAGCATCACAATCCGATCGATCCCAGGGGCAATGCCCCCATGAGGGGGGGCCCCATATTCAAAAGCCTCAAGCATGTGCCCAAAGCGCTCCTTCACCTCCTCCTCACTGTAGCCAAGGAGCCTAAACACCTTCTCCTGAAGCTCTCGGTTGTGGATCCTGATGCTTCCGCTGGAGAGCTCGTACCCGTTACACACGATATCATAATGCTTCGCCTTCACCTTCTCCGGGGCAGTGTCAAGCAAGGGAATGTCCTCATCCCTTGGCGCAGTAAATGGGTGATGCATCGGCTCCCATCTCCCCTCCTGCTCGTTCCACTTAAGCAGTGAAAAGTCGACAATAAAGGCAAAGGCGAGAAGCTTGGGGTCAGCCAGGGAGAGGCGGCGTCCCATCTCCTCACGAAGCAGGCTCAGTGCCCCGTTCACCAGCTTCTCCTCCCCGGCAATGATGAGAATTAGATCACCCACCTTAGCCCCAAAGCGACCTATGATCTCATCCACCTGCCTTTCGGTCAAGAATCGGGCAACCGCCGACCTTAGCCTGTCCTCGCCCAATTCCATAGTAATTAGTCCTTTTGCCCCGCGAGCCCTGACAAACTCGGTGAGCTCATCAAGCTGATGGCGGGTATAAGAGGCACATCCCGGAGCACATATCCCCTTCACCCTCCCCCCCTCAGCGATGGCAGAGCGGAAGGGGGCAAAATCTGATTGGGCAACAATGTCAGACAAATCCCGAAGCTCTAACCCAAAGCGAAGATCCGGCTTATCGGTGCCGAATCGCCGCATCGCATCGGCATAGGAAAGTCGAGGGAATGGCTTTATCACCCGCATCTCGGGCTTTACCGTCTCCACCAAAGAGGTGAACATCTCCTCAACTAAGTTTAGGATGTCCTCCTCCTCGACAAAGCTCATCTCTATGTCAAGCTGGGTGAACTCCGGCTGGCGGTCAGCACGCAGATCCTCATCCCGGAAGCACCTAGCCACCTGGAAATACTTATCAAAGCCTGCCACCATCAGGAGTTGCTTTAGCTGCTGGGGAGACTGGGGCAGGGCATAGAACCTCCCCGGGTGGAGGCGGCTCGGCACAAGGTAGTCGCGTGCCCCTTCGGGGGTGCTTTTTATCAGTATCGGGGTCTCGATCTCGATAAACCCCCTGGCATCGAGGAAATCACGGAAGAACTTTATCACCCTGTAGCGGAGGATAATATTCTCCTTCATCCGGGGACGGCGCAGGTCAAGATAGCGATATTTTAAGCGCAGGCCTTCATCCACCTCGACATCCTCATTTATGTAAAATGGAGGCGGCTTCGCCGGGCTCAGGATCTCAGCCTCCTTGGCAATAAGCTCAATGTCACCGGTAGCCAGCTTTGGGTTTTCAGCTCCCAAGGGACGCTTGGCAACCTCGCCGCTAACCCTGATTACATACTCATTACGCATACTAGTTGCAATCTCATGCGCTGCCTTCGATATCTCCGGGTTGAACACCACCTGGGTCAAGCCCTCTCTATCACGGAGGTCAATGAAAATAAGCCCTCCATGATCGCGGCGCCGGTGTACCCACCCGGCAAGGGTCGCCCTTTCTCCCACCTGATCCCTGGTTAATTCGCCACAGCTATGGGTCCTGAGCAAGAGGTCTCTCCTTATAAGATACTTAGAAGCATTATAGATTGTTGAAAGGTGGTTTTCAACTCGGACTTGACGTGATTGGCATTACAATATTATATTAAGTTATTAACGTTAAAATAGGTGGTAGCACCATGGATGTCCTCGAAGCAATAAGAAACAGAAAGAGCATCAGGGCCTATAAGCCAGACCCTGTCCCGAAGGAAGTTCTGAGGGAGCTTATCGAGGTATCCCTACGCGCTCCCTCCTACGAAAATAGCCAGCCGTGGGAGTTTACCATCGTCGGCGGCGAGGTTATGGAGAAACTCAAAAGTGCCTTGGTAGAAAAGCTATCATCGGGGGAGGCACCCCACCCCGATATCCCCCTAGCCCGATTGCCCGAGATATACCGTGAGCGGGGACGGCAGCTTGGAAGAACGATCTTCCAGATACTGGGGATCGCAAGGGAGGATAGGGAGAGAAGGTTTCTTTGGAATTTGGAGATGATGAAGTTCTTCAATGCCCCAAACGGGATAATCATCTATGTAGATAGGTCTCTCGGCCCCTGGTCGCTGGTAGATGTAGGGATAGTTCTCCAGACCATAATGCTAGCCGCTCTCGGCTACGGCCTGGGGACCTGTCCCGAGGCAGCGGTGGTGCAATACCCCGAGGTGCTACGAGACATGCTCAATATCCCGGAATCGAAGCAGATCATTTGTGGGATCGCCATTGGCTACCCTGATTGGGATGCCCCGATAAATAATTTCAGGAGCAACCGAGAGCCAGTTGACAGGCTGGTCACCTGGCAGGGTATCTGAAAATTTGACTTTACCCTCCTGTCGTGATATACTTCACAACGCCCGCTGGCCAATCTTGACTACCGAAGCTAGTAGGAGAGGCTAGCGGCAATCAGGCTTATAAAGGAGGCCATCAATGAAAACAAGGATGACCGAGCTATTTGGAATAAAGCACCCCATTATGCTTGCCGGAATGAGCATGGTGGCGGTGCCTAAGCTGGCAGCTGCTGTTTCCAATGCCGGTGGACTGGGCATGCTAGCTACCGGTCCCCTCACCCCCGACCAAACGAGGCAAGCTATCAGAGAAATTAGATCGCTCACCGATAAGCCCTTTGCAGTAAATGTTACGTTCATACTTCCTAACGCTAGGGAGAACGCACAGGTAATCATAGAGGAAAAGGTGCCTGTTGTAAATTATGCATTAGGCAGAGGCGATTGGCTGATTAACGCAGTCCACGAGTATGGCGGCAAGGTTATAGGGACTGTGGTAATGATGAGACATGCAGTGCGATCTGAAAAAGATGGGGCTGACGCTCTCATCGTAACCGGTCACGAGGCGGCGGCGCACGGAGGCGATGTTACCTCATTGGTACTAATACCCCACATCGCCAGCAATGTGAAGATCCCCATTATAGCGGCTGGTGGTTTTTGCGATGGCAAGGGGCTGGTAGCAGCTCTAGCGCTAGGGGCCGAAGGCATATCCATGGGCACCAGGTTTCTGCTCACTAAAGAGGCTGAGGTCCATGAAACCGTCAAACGCCTCTGCCTCAACGCTGGCATCGAGGATACCGTATATACCGATTCCATTGATGGGCTACCCGGCAGATTCCTCAAAACAAGAATAGCTGAAATTATGGCATCAAAGAGGGTTTCCATAATAAGGTCCATGTCAAGTGCGCTGGAGATAAAACGAATGCTGGGTGTCTCATGGTGGCGACTTATCACCAGCGGCTTGAGAGGGAGGAGTCCTCAAGAGTTGGCCCGTCAGGCGGTCGCCGTTTCATCTCTCAGGTCACTTTTGGACGGCGGCGATGAAAAGGATGCCCTCTTGCCTATTGGACAGGTTACTGGTAGAATCGATGACGTGCCAACTGTTAAGGAACTGATTGATCGAATCATAGCTGAAGCCGAGCAAGTGATGGGCGCAATTAGTGCAAAAGTCCGCGCCTGACAGGAGGAGGAACTAGTTATGTTCAAGACAAGGGTTACCGAGATATTAGGGGTTGACTATCCACTGATTGTGGGAACAATGCAGGATATCTCCACAGGAGAGTTCGTCGCCGCCGCCGCCAATGCTGGTGCTTTCGCCTGCATTGCCTCTGCGATGTTCATGTCCAAGGAGACACTCCGAAATGAAATCAGGAAAACCAAAAGCCTCACCGATAAGCCATTCGGGGTGAACATCAACCTCTTCCCGATGCTGAGACCGATAAGTATTGAAGAATATATCGATACCGTGATAGAGGAGGGGGTTGGTGTGATCGAGACCTCAGGAAGAAGCCCTGAGCCCTATATCGACCGCATCAAAAAGGCAAATGTGAAGCTGATGCACAAGTGTGCCCGGGTTAGAGACGCCAGAACAGCCGAGCGCATCGGGGTAGATATAGTAGAGATAGTTGGGTTTGAGTGTGGCGGTCACCCCAGCATGGAGGAGGTTACTACCCTAGTTCTCCTCCCTCGGGTGGTCGATACAGTAAAGATACCTGTGGTTGGCGGAGGGGGCTTCGGCGATGCCAGGGGATTTGTTGCTGCCCTTGCCCTGGGGGCTGAGGGGGTGCTCATGGGGACCAGATTTATGGCCGTCCGCGAGTGCAATCTCCACCCGAACTTTAAGAAAGCCTTCGTCAAAGCCAATGAAACAGACACCGTGATCGTACAGCGCTCTCTTAGCGATCCAATCAGGGTGATGCGGAACAAGACCGCCCTCCAGGTGCTTGAGATGGAGAAGAGGGGCACCACACTTGAGGAGCTAATACCCTTCATCGCTGGAGACACGCGCAGGAGGGCAACAGCGGAGGGCGATATTGACAGCGGGCTCATGGCCTGCGGGCAGGTTGTGGGTCTCATCCACGACGTGCCCACCATGAAAGAGGTTGTCGATAGTATAATAAACGGGGCAATAGCCATTTACGAGCGGCTAGGGAAGACCTTGAAACCAGCAGGTTGATTGGCCGCTAAACAATAAACATCGATGCGCGGCATTGCGGCTATGACATAAAACAACTAGCCCGGGTTTTTCCGACGACGATTCGCCTTCGCCGATCGCAGTCTCCATGTCGTGAACAGAAAGGCTCATATCTACGCATCGGGAGGCTTGATAAAACGGCTGCGTAGCTGCCCGCAGCCTGCATCTATGTCCAACCCCTTCCCGCGGCGGAGTGTGCAGGCGATCTGCTGCCGTCTGAGCTCTCTTTCAAAGGCGAGGATAGTACTTCGATGTGGCGGCCGGAAGCTCTTGTTGGCAGTGCGATTGGCCGGAATGAGGTTCACATGGCAGTTCAACCCCGTGAGCAGTCGGGCCAGAGAGCGTGCGTGATCTATTGAGTCGTTTATACCATCAAAAAGGACATACTCAAAGCTGGGACGCCGACCTGTCCTCTCGAAGTATTCCCGGCAGGCGGGAATGAGCTGCTCGAGAGGATACCTTTTATTGATGGGCACCAGTCTGTTTCGTAGCTCATTTCCGCCGGCGTGAAGGGATACAGCCAGCCCTACCTGTAGTCTCTCCCGACTGAGGCGCTTTATCTGAGGTATCAGCCCCGCAGTGGAGACAAAGATGTGACGAGCGCCAAGCCCAAAGCCCTGGGGCGAGTTCAGCATCTCTATAGCCTGCAAAAGGGACTCGTAGTTAGCTAGGGGCTCACCCATGCCCATGAACACCAAGTTGGTGATAGGGCTCACCTGCTGATGTGGGCTACTCCCTGCCTCATTACTCTGATCCCTGAGACGACGGGCGAAGTAGAGCACCTGGTCAATTATCTCACCAGGAGTGAGGTTACGCTCAAAGCCCTGCTGTCCGGTAGCACAAAAGGGGCAGGCGATCGGGCAGCCCACCTGAGTGGAGAGGCAGACAGTATAGTGTTGTCCGCCTCTGGCGCCGGGATAGGGCATGAGAGCGGACTCTATCGTCTTTCCGTCCAGGAGGGTGAAGAGGACTTTGACCGTGCCATCACATCCCAAAACTTCTTGCACCGGGGTGAGGCTATGAAGCCGGGTTTCCCGGGCCAACCTCTGGCGGAGCAGCTTGGGAATGTTAGTCATCTCGTCAAAGGAAACGGCAAGCCCCTGGTAGATCCATTGCTGGAGCTGCCTTGCCCGATAGCCGGGCTCACCAAGACTGGCTACCAGCTCTCGGATTTGAGCGGTGGTAAGGTCAGTGAGGCAGATAGAATTTGCTCCCAGTAGCGCCCTCCCCACCCCTTTATCTGATAAGACTGCGGTTCCGGATAGGCTAGAAGCCCCGATCAGGGTGGTCCTCGCCCCTCCAGTGGAATTATAGCATCTAGGAAAATGGCTGTGAAACTGGGTGTATAGTAATTAAAGTGCCTTCCTTCGCAACGCCGCCCCAGTCCCCGCCAGTGCAACCGGCTGAGGTCCTAAGCTCCTTCACCACAGGGGCAACGAAGTATAAGGCACCACCAGACCCTCTCAAGCAGGATCATCCCCCTCTCCGCCGTTTTCTCGAAGACGAACTTCCTGACCGAATCGAGTTCAGCGAGATCAAAGAGGCGGAGCCAATTGATCATGATGAGCACACCTATTAGCTATCGACTCACGCCTGGCTTTCAGCTTCCAAGTCTATTACCCCTGGCTACTCAGTGGAAAAAATCAACCCCCCCGACTCCACCCGCCGTTCCAGGTCCTCCTCTTTTAGATGATAGCCAAAGTGGGCAGCGCTATACTTTCCTCTCTGTATTTCTTGAGCAGAAAACCCCACCCCCGACCGTTATTCTCAATACTGGCTCGTGATATCCCCAAACGCAAAACTGGGCCAGCCAACGGCTTCCCTTATAGAGTGGCGGAGATAGACTTGATGGTAAACAGTCGTTTTAGCATAGAACTACCTGGCACCGGACTTCATCAGATCTTGTAGATTTACCGGATCGCAAGGAGTCCGGCGGGGGGATGACCGCTGCGGTGCCCCATGGCGTTGTCGGCCCTGCCCGACCTCCGGCCTACAGGTTAGTCAGCGGCAAGTTCTACATGGTGAAAGTTGGTGCATTTCCACATGGCGCGGTCTTGCCCCCTCGTACCGCCTTCTCAAATCAGTAGTTCTCCGCCAGAAGCTCATAGTAGCTTTGGGGAAAGCCACAGGCGGGGCATTCCCTGGGGGCTTCTGTGCCCTCATGAACATAGCCACAGTTGCGGCACTTCCACCTGACCACCTTGTCTTTCTTAAAGACCTTCCCATCCTTCACATTCTGGAGCAAGGCGAGGTATCTTTTCTCATGTTGCTCTTCTACCTCGGCAACCTCCTTGAAGAAAGTGGCGATCTCGGTGAATCCTTCCTCACGAGCCACCCTCTCAAACTCGGGGTACATCTGAGTCCACTCGTAGTGCTCACCATCGGCTGCTGCCTTCAGATTAGCCAAAGTATTCCCGAACCCACTGAGGAAGTTGTAGAGCCTTCTGGCATGTTCACGCTCGTTTTCAGCAGTCTCGATGAATATTCCGGCTATCTGCTCAAAGCCCTCCGCTTTAGCTACGTCGGCAAAATAGGTATACTTGTTGCGCGCCATGGATTCCCCGGCAAAGGCAGCCTCCAGGTTCTTCTCGGTCCTGCTCTTTTTTAGTTCCATCAGTCTCTCCTTTCCTACTTGGATTTCCTCACATAGACCCTGTATTGCCCCGCTTCTTCCTCGATGCCCAGCAGCTCATTGCCCGTGGTCTTGCACCAGGCGGGCATATCCTCCTTTATCCCCTCATCATCGGCCAATATCTCCAGCACCTGCCCCACCCCCAGCTCCTTAAGCTTTTTGGCGGTGTGAAAAATCGGCATGGGGCAATAGAGCCCGATACAGTCCAATGTCACATCCGCTTTCATAGCCCTGCCCACCTAAATAAAAAGATTGACCTTTCCCTCTCTCGCCTGAGCCAGATAGGTGGCAACGCCGGCAAAGCTATCCACCTCGGGGATAAAGGCCTCCTTCCCGATGCCCATAATGCCCATGGAGGTGGTGCAAGCGATAAACCTGACCCCCATCTCCTTGGCCATAGCCATGAGCTCCTCAAGCTGGGGGAAGTTCGTATCCTTCATCAGTCGCTTCATCATCCAGGTACCCATCCCCATCATATGGAATTTGGAGAGATGAATCCTCCTCGAGCCGCCCCGGTTCATGAGGTTGAGCATCCGCCTCATTATCCCCTTGCTGCGGATACCACCATCGTTCCGCTTGATGATGTTGAGCCCCCAGAAGGTGAAGAACATGCTGACCTCCATCCCCATGGAGGCAGCCCCGATGGCGATATTAAAAGCGGCCAAAGCCTTGTCCAAGTCGCCGCTAAATACGACTAAGGTTATGCTCTCCTTCCCGGACATCCTAGTCCTATTCCACTGGCTGCCCGCACTGAGGGCAGAGCCTGGCTTTTCTCTCAACCACGATATTGCACCTGAGGCAATAGCGCAGTTCAACCTGACAGGGCTGGCAATAAGGGAAGGAACTTGTGACTATCTCCTCATCGCAATAGGGGCAATAGGTCGCCGTCCCCTTTCGCCTCTCACTCTCCTTCATGCTTCTTCCTCCTTCTTGTTTTCACCTTCTTGCCCTGCTTACTTAGGTAGTCGTCGATGGCTTTATTTAGGGCCTGGGCGCCGAGGTTGGAGCAGTGATACTTGTTCTTGGGCAGCCCTCCAAGCTTACTGGCAACAAGTGCCGGGGTGATCTTCCTCGCCTCCTCCAGTGTTTTTCCGATGGCCATCTCGCTTACAATGCTGGAGACGGCAATTGCTGCCCCGCAGCCGAAGGTCTGGAACTTGACATCGCTGAGGCGATTATCATCAACCTTGATATAGAAGGTCATCATATCACCACAGACCGGATTTCCCACCTCACCGACGCCATCGGGGTTCTCGATCTCCCCCACATTGCGGGGGTTCATAAAGTGCTCCATAACCTCTTTACTATATATCGGCATTCTATCTCCCTCCCCTCTCCCCTTTCATGAATTTGGCGTATAGTGGCGACATCTGACGCAGTCTATCCACTATTGGGGGCAGCACCTCCAGGACATAGTCTACATCCCCCTCGCTATTCTCAATGCCGAGGGTGAAAAGGAGCGACCCCTGAGCAATCTCAGGGGCTATGCCCATGGCGGTGAGGACGTGGGATGCCTTAAGTGCCCTTGAGGTGCAGGCTGAGCCACTGGAGGCGGCGACACCTTTGCTTGAGAGCAGCATGAGCATGGCCTCCCCCTCGATGAACTGGATGCAGAAGCTCGCATTTCCAGGGAGGCGCTGGCTGGGGTGTCCGGTCAGGATAGCGTGGTCGATCCTGGACATTAGCCCCTGAATCAGCCTATCGCGCAACCGAGATAGATGTGCTATGCGCGAGGGCATGTCGCGCTGCGCCAGCTCCGCCGCCTTCCCCATGCCCACGATGGCGGGCACATTCTCGGTTCCTGCCCTTCTTCCCCCCTCCTGCACCCCCCCATCGAGAAAGGGGATGATGCGCGTCCCCTTCTTAAGCCATAGCGCCCCCACGCCCTTGGGGCCGTAGAACTGGTTTGCCGCCAGGCTCAGTGCATCAACACCGAGTTCCTCAACATCGACAGGTATTGTCCCTACGGAGGCAACGGCGTCGGTGTGCAGGAGCGCCCCTTCCTTCTTCACCACCTTAGCTATCTCGGCGATGGGCTCGATGGTGCCCACCTCACCGTTGGCATGCATCACCGAGACCAGGACGGTATCCCCCCTGAGACATCTTCCCACCTCATCGGGGTTCACCACCCCATACCCATCCACCGGGGTCACGGTTACCTCGAAGCCCCACTTCTCCAGCGTCCTCGCTGAATGGAGCACCGAGAAGTGCTCTATGGCGGAGATGACAATATGTTTCCCCTTGGACTGCTGGGCTTGAGCCAGCCCCTTGATAGCGAAATTATTAGCCTCGGTGCCCGAGCCGGTGAAGATGACCTCCTCCGGCCGTCCCCCGATGAGAGCTGCCACCC
>Ga0185342_1000330_pt1 | contig 25110 bp, 21 predicted proteins | sample ConPoolayeEmetaG_FD_128045 | JGI IMG/M metagenome (GOLD analysis project Ga0185342, IMG submission 128045) | Hot spring microbial mat communities from California, USA to study Microbial Dark Matter (Phase II) - Cone Pool mat layer E metaG... ... | reverse complement strand
CGTGTCCTCCTTGTCTGTTAATTCAATATGGGCCAGAGGATACGCCCTTCCTACGCCTCGGCAACGAGATTACACACGAAAGGATACGCCACCCCGGCCGGTCGGACGGTTGACAAACGACCGTTTCCTAGTCAGACTCGCTACAAAACGCCCGCTTCTTAGCGGGCCGCAGGCAGAAAGGACCGTTTCCCCGCCATGACCCGTCAGACCGGCCAGTATCGCGTGACGACCGTCCACGAGGAGCAGGTCCGCGCCTTCGTCCCGCATCCGCTTCCGCCGCGCGAGCCGCCGCTGGCCGTCGCGGGCCAGATCGCCGCGCTGCACGCGACGGCGCAGACCGCGCTGGCCCGGTTGGGCGTCGCCGCATCGCTGGTCCCCAGCACCGACTGGTTCCTGTACGGCTTCGTCCGCAAGGAAGCGGTGCTGACCTCGCAGATCGAGGGCACGCAAGCGACGCTGCGCGACGTCCTGACCTACGAGGCGACGCAGGAGGCGCAGCGACCGGACGACGTCCGGGAGGTCTGCAACTACGTCGAGGCCCTCACCTATGCGCGCCGGCAACTGGCCAGCCCGAAAGGCTTGCCGCTCAGCACCCGGCTGCTGTGCGAGGCCCACCGACGGCTGATGCGCGGGACGCGCGGCGGCGACCAGCGGCCGGGCGAGATCCGCCGCTCGCAGAACTGGATCGGCGGCACGCGGCCGGGCAACGCACGCTTCGTGCCGCCGCCGCCAGAGGAGGTGCCCGCGGCGCTGGCCGCGCTGGAGCGCTGGCTGCACAGCGACGATCCGCTGCCACCCCTGATCAAGGCCGGCCTGGCGCACGTGCAGTTCGAGACCATCCACCCGTTCCTGGACGGCAACGGCCGCATCGGACGGCTGCTGATCGCTCTGCTGGTCGAGCACTGGGGCCTGCTGGAGCATCCGCTGCTCTACCTCAGTGTGGCCTTTCGCCGGCGCCAGCAGGAGTACTATGCCCGCCTGGCGGCGGTCCGCACGGATGGCGACTGGGAGGGCTGGACAGCGTTCTTCCTGGAGTGCGTCCGCGAGGCGGCCGACGACGGCGTGCAGGTCGCGCAGGCCCTGCATGCCTTGCTGGCGCGTGATCGCGCGCGGCTGGTCGGCCACCCGCGTGCCACCATCGCGGCGATCCGGTTGCTGGACCGACTGCCGATACACCCCGTGCTGACCGTGCCGCGCGCCGCCCAGGTGCTCGGGGTGACGGCGCCGCCGGCCCGCAAGGCCGTCGAGTTGCTCGCGCGTCTCGGCATGCTGCGCGAGACGACGGGCAAGCAGCGCGACCGGGTCTATGCGTACCACGAGTACCTCCGGATTCTGACCGGCGACGAAGGCTGATCAGGCCGCTACCGAGGCCGCGACGGAATGGCGCTCCGCCTTCCGGCCCGTGAACTTCTCCCACCTCTGGACGATCACATCGCAGTACAACGGGTCGAGTTCCATGAGGAACGCCCGCCGGCCCGTCTGCTCGGCGGCGATGAGCGTCGAGCCGCTGCCGCCGAACAGGTCCAGCACGTTCTCGCCGGCGAGCGACGAGTACTGCATCGCGCGCACCGCCAACTCAACGGGCTTCTCGGTCAGGTGGATCATCGATTGTGGGTTGACCTTTTTGACCGACCAGACGTCCGGCACGTTGTTCGGGCCGAGGAACACGTGCGCCGCGCCCTCGCGCCAGCCGTAGAAGCACCATTCATGGTTGCCCATGAAATCCTTCCGCGTCAGGACCGGATGCTCCTTGACCCAGATGATCGCCTGCGAGAAGTACAGGCCGGTCGCCTTCAACACCGGCGGGTAGTTGCCGCAGTTCGCGTATCCGCCCCAGATGTAGAACGCCCGACCGGGCAATAGCACGCGGGCGATGTTGCCGAACCAGGCGTGCAGTAGCCGGTCGAACTCGTCCTGGCCCACGAAGTCGTTGGCCAGCGGTCGGTCCTTGGGGCGCAGCTTCGCCGTGGTCGCGCTCTTCACGCCCTGCCGCGCCGGGTCGAAGCCCTGGTGGTGCGTCAGGCCCGCTTCGCCGAACGAGGAGAGGCCGGCCGCGATGGCGTTATTACTCCGCGGCTCCACGAAGACCCCGTAGGGCGGATCGGTGTTGACCAGGTGGACGGGGGCGCCATCGAGCAGCCGGTCCACGTCGGCGGCGTTGCCGCTGTCGCCACAGAGCAGCCGATGGTTGCCAAGGATGATCAGGTCGCCGGGTTTGGTGATAGCCTCATTCGGCGGCGCGGGGACCTCGTCCGGATCGCACTGCCCGCCCAGCACGCCGGGGTCCAGCATCTTCGCCAGCGCCTCGGCGTCGAAGCCCAGCAGGCCGAGGTCGAAGTCCAGCGCCTGGAGGTCTTTCAGCTCGATGGGCAGCAGCTCGTAGTTCCACTCGGCCAGCGTCGCCGTCTGGTTGTCGGCGATGCGATAGGCCTTCACGCGCTCCGGCGACAGGTCGCGGGCGACGTGGACCGGCACCTGTCTCAGACCCAGCTTCTTGGCCGCCTTCCAGCGCGTGTGGCCGACGATGACGCGGTCGCGGTCCAGCACAATCGCCTGGCCGGAACCTAGCCCCGAAACTCAGTGGCGCGCCACGAGACGCGCCGGGCGTTTCCTGCCGCTTTCTCGTTGCCCAGCGGCGCGTTTCCTGCTAGTCTGGCAGGTGTAGGTGACCACCTGCTTCTGGTCGCTTGGCGCGCAAGAAGTCTGGGGCACGTTTGCGGGGACGAACCGGCGGTGCACGGCGTCACGAAAGCTGACTACTCGTCCGGCCGCCCCTGCGGGCCTTGCAACGAAGCTGACAGTATTGCTCTGTCCGGCCCTCCCACTTTGTCAAAGCAGAGGATCGTACGCTATTGTCGCTTGCGGGAGTCAACACCGTGAACTACTGGACCGATCTTTTCACGCCGGCCACATATGAGGCCTTCAGCCAGTCGGACCGGTCGATTTCTGGTTTTCGCGAATCCCAGCGGCATATGGCTCACAGGGTACAAGCTGGGGACGTATTCGTTTGCTATATGGTTTACCTGTCTCGGTGGGTCGGTGTCCTGGAAGTACTTGAAGGACCTTTCATAGATCGAAGCCCACGGTTCGTGCCGGACAATGATCCGTTCGTGGTCCGGTTTCGCGTACGATGTCGAGTATGGCTGTCGCGGGACCAGACTATTCCCATCCACGAGCAAGATGTGTACTCGCACTTGACATTCACACGAGATGTCCCACAAGGTGGTCGCTGGCTTGGGCCACTGCGTCGCAGCCTTCAGCACCTCAATACCGAAGATGGCGACTTCCTATGCCGCCTGCTCGAGCAGCAGCAGGCTCAGCCGCGGAGTTATCCCGTGGACGACCGCGAGTATCAACGCCATCTGAAACGGCGCATCCAGCGTGCCGATGGGCCAGTACTCGTCACCGTGCCAGAGGACCGATCCGAGGACGAAGCGGAAACTGATCGGCATGAGTCGGATCGCGAATCAGTGCGGATGCAGGCGGCAATATGTCGGATAGGCGAGACGATGGGCTTCAAGATATGGCTTCCTGCCGCTGATCGCTCCCGCGTCCTCGCAGTGTGGTCGCCACAGCCCGGCGTTCTCCTCGACAGGCTTCCGTTGAACTACGACGAGACAACCCTGGACACTATCCAGCGTATAGATGTGTTGTGGCTCAAAGGGCGGGCTATTCGCCGAGCCTTCGAAATAGAACATTCAACATCGATCTACTCCGGCTTGCTCCGCATGGCTGATCTGTGCGCTTTGCTACCAAATATAAACGTGTCGCTGCATATCGTGGCTCCCGAAAACCGGCGCAGCAAGGTGTTCCAGGAGATCACGCGCCCGGTGTTCTCCCTTCTTGAGAATACGCCATTGTCGGACCGATGCACGTACTTGTCATACGGCAGCGTCGAGGAGATCCTCAATCTGGATTACCTGGCGCATACGACCGACAGCGTCCTCGACGAGTTTGCGGAATACGCGGAATGAGGTCCGGCGCGGCGTTTCGCAGCGGGTGCCGCCCCTCGCGTTGAAAAAGCCGAAGGTGCCCCCGGCAGGGGCCGACTGTCGCCAAGTAAGCATAGCCTGGTGCGAACGCGTGCAGGAGCGCGTCGCGCTTCACATGGACGGAGTAGAACGTCTCCTCGACCTCGTACTCGGTCCGCGAAGCCTGGTCGGAGAGGATGCCCTCGCTAGTCGCCGTCCCGTCGTGGGTGCGTCGCTCCGGCGGCGGGAAGACGTGGCCGCAGGCCGGGCACGTCACGTAGCCGGCCGCGATGATCGCGTGGCACTGCGGGCATTCCTTCGCCGGCGGCGGCCCGGTGCCGCTCGAGCTGCCGCCGCTCACACGGAGCTGGTCGACGGGCCCGTGGCGCACCACGTTGCCCCCCAAGTCGAGCACCAACGCGTCGGCCTTGCCTGGGTGCAGTCTGAAAGCCCGCCCCACCATCTGGTAGTAGAGCCCCGGCGAGTTCGTCGGCCGCAGCAGCGCGACGCAGTCGATGTTCGGGGCGTCGAAGCCGGTCGTCAGCACGTTCACGTTGCAGAGGTATTTCAGGTCGCCACCGCGGAAGCGGCGCAGCGTCTCATCCCGTTCGAACGGCAACGTGTCGCCGCAGACGAACCCGCACTCCTGGCCGAGCTCCCGCAAGACCTGCCGCACATGCCGGGCGTGCTGGATGCCGGCCGCGAAGATCAGCACGCTCCGGCGGTCCCGCGTGTGCTCCACGATCTCTCGGCAGGCGGACCGCACCAGCGCGTCGTCGTCCATGAGCTGCTCGACCTCGCCGGCGATGAACTCGCCGCCGCGGACATGGAAACGTTCGCAATCCGGTTTCTGCGTCCCGGCCTTGCTCCTGAGCGGACACACGTAGCCCTGCACGATCAGCTCGCGGACGCCGATCTCGTAGCAGATGTGGTTGAGCAGGTTGCCGGGGCCGCAGATCGTGCCGGTCGTCATGCGGTACGGCGTGGCCGTGAAGCCGACCAGCCGCACGTTCGGATTCACGGCCCTCGCGTCCGCCAGGAAGGTGCGGTACATCCCTTCGCCGTCGGGGGGAATCAGGTGGGCTTCGTCGATCAGGATCAGGTCGAAGCGGTCCAGCTCCGCCGCCCGACGATAGACCGACTGGATGCCGGCCACGATGATCGGGTGCTCGGTGTCGCGGCTGCGCAGCCCGGCCGAGTACACCCCGACGCGGTGCCACAGGTCGGGGGCCAGCGCGTGGAGCTTCTCGACCGCCTGCTCGAGCAGCTCCTTCACGTGCGCGAGGATCAGCACGCGGCCATTCCAGCGCTGCACCGCATCGCGGCAGATCGTGCCCATCACCGGCGTCTTGCCACCCGCCGTGGGGATGACGACGCAGGGGTTGTCGTCCCGCGAGCGCAAGTTGTCATAGACGGCGTTGACCGCCTCGACCTGGTACGGCCGCAGCAGCGCGACGCAGTCGATGTTTGGGGCGTCGAAGCGGCCACTGCCGGCCTTCAGCGGGCCTCGTCGGGCTGGACACCGGATAGCCGATCGTGGAACATTGGCCCCGATGGCGTTCCGAGGGACGCCGTGCCCTGCCCGCCGAGGTGCGGGAGGGCTGGTTGCCTGGCTGTCAGGGCCCGGGAGCGAGGCAACGGGCCAAAACGATGTACGGCCTACTCAACCAACTGAACAGCTACCTAGGGGACCTACAGGACCTGCGCCAGCGCGGGGCGTCCGAAGCTTCTATTCGCGATCGGTTTCTGCGCTTCTTGCGTGATGCTTTCCCTCGCCTGGAGCAACCACACCCGATCGAGCTCGAGAAGCATATCCCCGCGCTGCGTGTGCGCGGGGGCTTTGCGGACGCGCTCTACGGGGACCTGATCTTCGAGTTCAAGAAGATCCTTGACGGCTCAGCGCGTGCCGACGGTCTGGAAGAACTCGGTCGCTACATTCGCAACCAGAAGCATCCCGAACGCTTTCTGGGAATCCTGACGGACGGGCAAAACCTGGAAGTATACGCCCTCCGCAACGCCAGCCTTGACAAGGTCGACGAGCTGCTGCTCAGCGCCGATCGCGCGGAGGACGCGAAGCTCTGGCTCGACTGCTACCTGTTTCACGAAAAGAATCTGGTCCCGACGGCTAACGACGTCGCTTTGCGCTTCGGCGACCGCAGCCCCACTTTCTGGCGCAGCCTGCGCGTGCTCGAATCTCTGTGGCGGCACGTGGCAGATGATGCCGGCGCGCAGACCAAGTTCGCCGAGTGGCAAAGCCTGCTATCAATCGTGTACGGTTCGGCTGTCGGCGACGAAGCCCTGTTCATGCGCCACACCTATCTGGCTCTGTTTGCCCGAACACTCGCGTTCGTCGCGCTCGAACGGCGCGCGCCGAACAACGGCGAGCTGGCGGACATCCTCACAGGTGCCGCGTTCGAACGCATGGGCTTCGACAACTTCGTCGGCGACGACTTTTTCACCTGGGTGGCTGACGCCTCCTGCCGGGCCGACACGCGCGCTGCTGCGCGCTATCGCAACGCGTTTGACCGCCGCCTATGACCTCACCGAAATCCACGAAGACCTTTTGAAGGAACTCTACCAGGAGCTGGTCGATCCGCAGACCCGTCACGATCTCGGAGAGTTCTATACGCCCGACTGGCTGGCCGAGCTGACGCTGCGCGAAGCCGGCTTCCCTCCGTCGCCCGGCGCTGCCGACGATTCCGCGTCCCTGCTTGACCCGGCCTGCGGCTCCGGAACGTTCCTTTTTACGGCGGTTCGCCTGTTGCGCGAATCCGGCTTGCGCGGACGGTCGCTGGTCGATTTCTGCGCTGAGCGCCTCGCCGGTGTCGACGTTCACCCGCTGGCCGTCACGATCGCCAAAACCAATTTGCTGCTGGCACTCGGCGAAGACCTGCGCGGGGGCGCTCGGCGCTTTGGCCTGCCGATCTACATGGCGGACACCCTTTCGGCACGCGCGGCGACCACGAAACCCGATCCTGTCCGCGATGCTCTGGCGGTTCCGGTGGACGTGGATACGATCGCGGATCGCTCCGGCAAGAAAAAGGGAAAGCTCTCATCAACCATGTTCGAAATACCAGTGGTGCTGGCGCGCAGGCCGGCGCTGCTGAGCGATCTTCTCGATGCACTCTTGCGCTTCGCGGACCCCACGATTGGTGAAAAAGACGCCTGGACTGGCTTTCAGAAACGGCTCCGCGACCTCGGCGCTTCGACCCACCATGACCACTACTGGAGCCGGAATCTCGGCCTCATGCGCTGGCTATTGCAGCCGCCCGCCACAGATACGGTGTGGCGCTTCATCTTGAGAAACGCGTGTCAGCCCCAACTTCTCTCCGAGCGCAAGTTCGCGTTCGTGGTCGGGAATCCGCCGTGGCTGTCGTACCGCTACATAGCACGCCCGGATTATCAAACCCGCGTGCGCGAACTCGTTTTCTTTTACGAACTGCTGGACAGAAAGCAATCCCACCTTTTCACCCAGATGGAACTTGCGACGCTGTTCTTCGCCTTCTGCGCCGATCTGTACCTGGGCGACGCGGGCACGCTCGCGTTCGTCATGCCACGCAGCATCCTGACCGGGGCCAAGCAGCACGGCAACTTCCGCAATCGGTATGTCGCTTCCGCCCGGCTGCTGCTCGATTGCGAGCAGGTCGCGCCCCTCTTCAACGTGCCGGCCTGTGTGGTCATCTGGCACAAGCGGGTGGGTACCGATGGACCCCTCGCCGAAGCCGCGGACTCGCGCATCCCGATGATTCGTCTGCGCGGCGATCTGCCCTCGCGCAACGCCTCCTACGCCGAAACGACGGACCGGCTCGTGCCATCCGAGACCACCTACACGCCGCCGACCGCTGCCGGGCGGAGTCCCTACTTCGACGAAGTCACCCAGGGAGCAACCATTGTCCCGCGCTGCCTCTGGTTCGTCCGCCCGCCGGAGAGCGCCCGCACCATCGACCGCCGCCAGCCGCAGCTCGAAACGGACACCGCCACCGAGCGTCAGGCGAAGATGCCTTGGAAAGGCATTCGCCTGTCCGGCAGCGTCGAGGCCGACTTTCTCTACGCGACGCTCCTGTCGGATCACATGGTGCCGTTCGGCTGGCGCAGGCTGTCGCTGGTCGTCCTGCCACTAATCGAAGGACCTGACCGGCAGATGTCGCTACTGGACGAGGCGGCGGCGATCCGGGAGGGCAAACCCGGCCTCGCCGACTGGCTGCGCAGCGCGGCGAAGCTGTGGGGAAAACACGGAAAAAGCAGCCAGCGCGTCCGGTCGGTTTACGATAGGCTGGACTTCAGCCAGTGCCTCACCCGACAACGCCCCAAGGGCGTTGTGAAGCTGCTGTACAACACCAGCGGCACACACCTGTGCGCCTGCGTCGTCGATACAACGACGATCAACGACTGGTCGATTCACGGCCTGCCGGTGCGCGGCGTCCTGTCACAACACACAACATACTGGCTGGAGACGCAAGACGTGCGCGAGGCACATTACCTTTGCGCCATCCTCAACGCCCCCGGTGTGGACCACGCGATCAAAGTATTCCAGCCGAAGGGCGCATTTGGCGCACAGCATGGCGCGGGTGAGCGACACATTTGTCGTCTACCCTTCGAGGTGTTGCCCATTCCGCGGTATTCACGCGCCGAGGATCACCACCGCGAGCTGGCCAGACTGAGCCAGCAGTGCCACGAAGCGGTCGCACGCTACCTGAGCACAGCCGACGCGAAGGTGCTCAACATGCCCATCGGTCGGCTGCGCACACTGATTCGCACCGATCTGCTCAAGGACGAACTCGCGCAAATCGACGCCCTGACCGCGCGTGTTGTCAGCGAACGCTAGCGCGGCAGCGCCGCAGGTCGGCCATCGCTTCCTCGTTTTCGCGCTGCGCCTGGTCCAGCACCGCCGACGAGACCCGCCACGCGCTGCAGCGGAACGGTTCGCGCTTCTCCACCGCGACGATGTGAACAGGGAGAACGTGACCAGAGACGGTGGCGACGAGCGCGCGGTAGAACGCGACCTGGTGCAGGTAGCCGAAGGCGCGCATCGCCAGCTCGAAGGTGTCGATCTCGTCCGCCGTCTTGAGGTCAACGATGCCGACATCAGCCCGCGGGTTGATCCAGTCGATCCGCGCCTGGCAGCGGTGGCCGGCGTAGTCCGCGCGCACGACGCCTTCCGCGACCCCGTCCGCGAGGAGCTCGACCGCGACCACGTGTGCCTTCACCGCCGCGGCCATCTGCTCCACGAGCGCCGCCTGCGAGTCCGAGAGCACCGGCTTGTTCTGCCGCTCGGCCCATTCGGCGAACGCCTTCGTTTGCGAGCCGAACGGCTGGCCGGTGCGCGGGTTGATTGGCCCGCCGACGGCGAACTCGCGCTCATAACGCTGTCGCCCTTCCAGGATCAGCGCGTGGGCTGCCCGCCCGATGAGGTATGCAGTCGTGTCGCGTTCCGGTACCAGACCGAGTTCCTTTTTGCGGTACAGCAACGGGCACCGCCGGAACTCGTTCAGCGCGTGGGCGGTCAGGAAGTCGCGGCTCTTGGCGTGGTAGACCTCCGCGGCCTCGCGAACGAGGAACTTAAGGTCGATAGCTGCGGCCATGATCATCCCTGTTGGCTGCGAGCCTTTGCGCGCCCCTCGGAGGCCCGCGGCATCGGGGCCTGGGCCTCCGAGGGCATTCACGAGCTGTGTGCTCTCTGGTTACCTATGCCATTCGCGGCCGCCCTGCCCGGTCAGTCGCGTCCCAGACCGGCTTTCTCGAACTCGACGCGCACCCGGGCCAGCGCATTGACCACCTGGCGGCGGGATCGACCGAACGCTCGGGCGGCGCTGGCCACGCCGTGCTCGGCCGCGTGGACTAGGATCGCTCGGTCTTCCGGCGATACGTTCTGCATGGCATGCTGGACGGCGTCGCGCAGCTCGAGCTGCGCGACAGAAGACAGATCATCGCTCTGGTTCCGTCGCTGACCATCCTCCTCCAGCAGTACCTGGCCCAGCGTGGTGACGTCGCCGTCGCACTCCACCGGCGTGCGTTCCAGGGACAGGGTCTTGTAGGACTCGCGGCGCTTGTTCCGCTCCCGGTAGCGCAGCTCCATCTGAACCCAGGTGTTGATGGCGCTGGTGACGAAGGCCTCCAGGCTGCCCCGCGCAGGGTCGAACAGATGGGCCTTCTCCAGGAGGTACAGGCGCATGCTCTGTCGGATGTCGTCGTAGTCCGACCGGGAGAAGTCGGATCGCCGACAGAGCTGACGGGCCTTGATGCGGATGAGAGTGACGGTGAAGGGGTCCGAAACGATGTCGTGGCGCTCGACCATGATTCCTCAAGGCCGGTCCACTTGCTCCCGGACCAATCAGCGATCACACGTCGAAGTCTGTGCCGCGACAACATGCCGCGAGGAGAACACAGGTGCGGTCGTGACTGGCCGGTATGAGCCGGCCGGCCTCGACCGAGGCCCGAGGTGTCGCGGTTGGCGCATGAAAACGCGGGCCGTTGGCCCGCGCTGGTGCCCCCTAAGTTGTTGCTGATAAAGGGTTAACGTCGCTCGATGAATTTCTTCGCCCTGTCGCGGCGTTGCGACGCGACGGTTCTGGCGACCGAGGCCGAGTCCTCGTCAGAGATAACGTCGGCTCGCCCGCCGTGACGTTCGACCGCGCGGCGGACCTTGTCCTTGCTGATCGGTTGGCCGGTCTGCCGGGTCAGCGCTTCTGCCGCCCTGCGATAGGAGCCGTGTTCCTTATAGGCCGCCGCATAGGCGTCGTCGGTGAGCAGCGACCTGATCTCGGCCTTCACCTGCCTGCGGACCATCTGCTTACCCGTCGGCCCCAGCGCGATCGCTTGCGAGGTTGCGGCGCGATCCTCGGCGGCTCCGACGGCGTCGGACATCGCTACCACATCCAGAATGGGCTGGTCATCGCCCCAGGTCATGACGTCACTGAGCAGAATAACCGCCGGGACCAGACCCGACCAGATGCGGGTATCGGGTACGTGCCGCGGGACCAGCACGATGTCGCGACCGCCGGCGCCGATGTGGGCCGCGACGGCGGGTGCGTCATCATCCTGCATTCGCCGGGCGAAGACGACCGCACGCGTATTGCTGCTGCCGGGCGGCCAGGGCGTGCGCCCCAGCCTCCACAGCCGGTCGGCGACGACCGGTTTCGGTTTTCCTTTGAGCCCAAGCGCCCCGGCGAGGATGGCCGCCAAGCCAGCAAAATCCACCTGCCAGCCGTTGCAAATTTCCGGCTGAACCTCGACGCGCAGCGACTCCGGACACCAGATGTAGAAGCGTTTCGTTCCATCCCGACCGGCGCGAATCGTGACCGGCTCGATGTGCCCATCGGTGCAGTTGGGGCACGGAGCGTAGAACCCACCCGGTCCGCGACGGAGCAGTTTGAAATGGCAGAGCTGTTCGAGCGACCCCGGCGGCCAGAGGGCCATCTCAGCGTGATCGAAGACGCGCCCCTGGTCGTCTGCGGCGGCCAAAACCAACCCGAGCAGGTCAGTGTGCGTCATCATCGTCAGCGACAATCTCCCAAAGTTTTAGACAGCGTTCGCCGACCACCCGCTGTTCGTCGGGCTTGCTCTTGAGGTTGCAGGAATTCGGAACCAGCACATCGAACGTCAGTGTCGGCTGCCGACCCGGGCCGTCGTGCCGGAACTTGAGATGAAAGGTCGCCTGGACCACGCGCGTGCCGCCCGGCGTGACGATGTCGGCACTGAGCCACCGCCGCATCTTGTGGTAGATGTCGTTGGGGTGGGCCTTGGGGTCGGCCTTGATCTCGACGTAGCCGCCACTGCCGGGCGGCGCCAGGCGCAGGCGCGTGATCCGCGCCTCCTCGACGCCGTCCTGTGGATCGGTCGGCAGCGGGAAATCCGGGGCCAGCAGGTGATCCAAGCGGAACGACGGACGCGACGGATCGGCCGGGTCGACATCCTCGCCGAGCACTGCTTGGCAGAACGCCGCCTGAAGCGGCTCGCACACCCTCTTGCCCCCATGGGCGAAAAGCTCTATCGACCCGTCGTCGCCGTTGTAGACGAAGACGTTCTCGAAGGCATAGCGGTCCGCCCGCACCGTGAGTTCGTCGCCGTCGCCATCGAATACGAGGCGCTTGTCGGGGTAGTCGTCGAGGTACGCGAAGAAGTAGTCCGAACCGGCCGATCGCTTGTAATGCACTACGTGGCAGTGCCGGCCGCGCATCTGCGTCGGGCCGTAGAACGACGTCAATGACTGCGCCAGCCTCTGAAGCACGGCCTGGTCCACCACGATCGGCTTCCGAGGCAGTCCGTTGCGGCGGCTCCAGTAGCGCCCGGCGGCGAGGGCGTCGGCGCGGGCGAACATCGCCCCCTCTTCGAATGCCGCCGGCACGTGCAGGTACACCCACATCGCCTTGTCGGCCTTGCTGACCTGGGCTTTGAACTCGTCGGCCCGCTCCGGGCAGCGCCACAGGATCTCCTCGGCCAGCACCGCCAGCCCGCGGTGGTCGGCCAGCTCGTGGATGTCGCGTAGGATGACCTGCACCTCGAGCTTCTGTTGCTCGGGCAGCGCCTGCCAGCCCTCGAAGACCGGCTCGATCCGGTGCTCGGTCAGGTCATCCCAGGGCACGTCGGCGAGTTCGCCGCGCCGCGCGAAGAGCTCGCGCAGCAGGGCATTGGACACGTGCTTGAGAACTTTTCGGGGATCAAACGGCTTGGCCATGCCGATGGCTCCTCGCTCCGCAGGTCTTGTGGTCCCGCGCGAGGCGGAGCGCCCGCGTGGCCGCCAATGCCGCCCGGTAGCAGCCGGCCCCCAGGCGGGATAAACTGGCCCCGCACCGTGCCGGCGAGAGGGCGGAACGCCCGCCCCTCGTAAGGATTACGCTCGCATGAGCCGCGGCCTTAACCCGGCCGAAGCTTTTTTGGGCGCTCCCGAGTGTTTAAGGCCGCCACGTAGTCCTGATGCCGGCAGAAGGTGGACGCGATGACAGACGATGAAGCGACGGTCAGCGATTCGGACATCGTCCTGATGATGGCCACGCAGGATCAGGAGGGACTGCGCCTCCTGGCCGACCGGTACGGCGGCCGCCTGAAGGCCTTCCTCCTTAAACGGTTCGGGAGCCTCCTCCAGGAAGGCGAGCTGGACGAGGCCTTGAACGTGACGTTCTACAACATCTGGCGATTCGCGGACCGCTACGACGAGAGCAAGGGCACGTTCGCTTCCTGGTGCATTCGCATCGCCCAAAACGCGGCCAAGGACATCATCAGGCGCGAGACGAAGTACCGCGATAAGAACCTGGAGTACGACCCCAACTACGACCCCGCTGACCCACACGAAGACGACGCGGCGGGACCGGCAGACGATGCCGAGGACCCCGCGCTCGATCACCTGCGTCACGCCATCCAGAAACTGCCTCCGCTTCAAAAGGCGATCATCGAGGCAGACCTGGCCGCGGGCGGGTTGGCGGATGCGGGCCGCCTGGCGGAGATTCACGGCACGAGCATCAACAGCATCTACGTGTCTCGAGCCAAGGCCCGTGAAACCCTCAGAAAGCAGGTCGAGCAGCTCAGCCGCCAGCCTGCTGGCAAGAGGAAATAGTCATGAACCATGAAGCAGATAGCTTCTGGCAGAAGGTGGCGAAGGGCCTGGCGCGCCGGTCGGGCTACGCCCCTCTGACGCCCGAAGAAGCGCAGAAGGAGTTCGAGTCGCTGCCGGACACCAAACTCTCCGAAGCGGAGATCGACGCCATCGTCGACCGGGTGACTTCGGGGGAGCTCGCCGTCTGGACGCCCACTCCGCCGGCCGACGACACGACCGACTTCGACCGCGAGGCCATCGAGGAGGATGTGCTGCAGCTCAACCGTAACGAGCGGCAGGCCGACGCGGAAACCGACAAACTGCTGGATGAACTGCGCCGCAAGGCGCTGGAGGACGGCCAAGCCGATGGGCAAGAAGACTCGACTGGAGTGGGCGGAGATCAGGAACCGCCAGAAGAACGCGATTGAGCGGGCCGCCGAGGTGCTGGGGGCACTGCGAATGACCGCCGCTCCTATCGACCCGCTGGCGGTGGCTGCCAGCGAGAAGCCGCTGCTCGTAGCCGTAGGGGCGGATTTCCGCGATCGGTTCGACGGCCAATTGGAGTACCACCGGGCCAACAATCGCTTCCTGCTCTTCTACAACACCAAGTACGACGCTTACGCCCCGGCCGGGGCGCATCACGCGCGCACGCGGTTCTCGGTGGCCCATGAGCTGGGGCACTACTTCATCGAGCCTCATCGCGCATTCCTGCGGCGCACCGGCAAGTTCCACCCGTCCCGGGGCGAGTTCCTGAGTGACCGGGCCATCGAGACGGAAGCCGACGCGTTCGCCGCCGGCCTGCTCATGCCCGCCAGCCTCCTCGCCCCGAGGGTCAATGAAGGCGAGATGTCGTTCGCCGACATTGAAAGGTGGGCTCAGGAATTCGAGACCTCGATGACCAGCATGGCCCGGCGCGCCGTCGAGCTCTCGCACTTCCCCTGCGCCCTGATCGGGGTGCGCGAGGGGCGCGTGGCGTTCAGTTTCCACTCGCAGGCGATGATCGACGGCGGCTGCTACCCGCGCCCACGCGGCAGCGATCTGCCGCCGGATGCCCGATCAAAGTGGCAGGCCTTCGTGGACGGCAACCTGTCGGATGGCAAGGGGCAGGCGTTCGCGGGCGCCTGGTGCCAGACCTACGACAGCGACCGGGCCGCCGAGGCCCCCGTATACGAATACTACCGCGGTGTGCCGTCGACGCAGACCTTACTCATCCTACTCTCCGTTCCCGAGGAGGAGCTTTTCCCCGACGAGGATGACTGAGACGGTGGTTGTCAGGCCGGCGCAACCGCCGCGACAAGAACGCTTCGGTAGGTCGTCTCCGAGGGACGACTCCGGTAGGCCGAAGCGGCGCCCGACCGCCGGAGGCCACGAGCCATCCCGCGGACCCGGCTGCGAACATTGTGAGCGATCACTGCTGCGTTTAGCATGTTTCTGGACGGTGTGCCCAGGCATCGGAGCGAGCCGGCAGCGTGGTGGCCGACGAGGCGTTGCTGACACGCATCCATCGACTCGCAGAACGGAGAGCATAAAGCAATGGCGAGGCATCGAACCACCCATGCAAGCCGCGCACAGACCACGTACCCGACGTGTGTCCGCCACCTTGAACCTCGCAAGGATGTGCGGTTGCGACACTTCTTCCTATGTACGGCGTGCGCTCAGAAGTGGACCAGCGAGGCCTTCGCCGGGAACAAGCCACTCTACGAAGGGGACCAGGTCAACGGATACTGCCAGCTCTGCAATGTGAAGCAGGTGGTCCGGCTCCACACTTGGTTCCTTTGCGATATCTGTGACCGCGTAGCGCGTGCGATCGGACGGAACCACGTTGCCGAACAAGCCATCCTCGATTTCTGGCGCGGGTCTGTTGAATCCAGGTATCCGCACCTGGTCATCGAGCAGAATGACCCCTCCGCCCTCCGGCCCCGCCGCAACACCGACGTGACAGGCGAGGGCCCACTCGATTTCCTTGTCAGGGACACGCGCAGTGGGGCCGTCGTCTTCGGCGTAGAAAACAAGACCGGACGGAGTTCCATCCGCGATATGAGTGCGTTCCAGCTGGATGTGTCCGATTGCGACTCGATCCTCCACCATGTGCGGGAGCTATCGATCCCAGCCTACGTGATCCATGCTCAGGTGCTGGAAATCTGGGAGCCACCGACGCAGGGGTATCAGACGGTAAGCCCCTGGTGGTCCGACATCTACCAGATGACCGAACACTTCCGGGAAGTCCGTATGCGCCGGGACGAGCAACGGGGCGCTGCGTATTTCAGCAAGCGCGCGTTTCAGGGCATCGAAACGCTTGCCAATTCTCTCGTGGATGAAACCGGCGAGCTGACCCTGGTGGCGATGTTCCGGGCTCGTGGCATTCCCCGGATGTATCAGACTGACTGACAAAGGCGGTTCATCGCACGATCAATGGAGGCCTGATCGCCGAGGTCCTCGCACCACCTCGCAAGCCGAGATAGATCTTCGGGGCCGGGATATCGCAGTCGGCGCAGGTCAGCAGCATTGACCTGCGTGTGACCGGAGAACTGGCGGAAATACTGGTCCACGAGGGTGGAGTTCAGGAACACGGCCAAGCCACGGGCAAGCGGCTCGGGAAGACCGCCGCCGCGCCGGTGGAAGTAGTTCAGATGGTTCTCGAAGCCGATCAGTCTTGCGGGAACCCTATGGGGGTCGAAGACGGCCGCAACGACGCGCCGCCGCTCCTCCTTGGCCGAGAACCGCTTGGTGAGAACGTAGAAACCGGCTGGTACGAGCTGCTCCTCGACATGCGGGTCCGCCACAATGGCGTTGGGCTTGCGCGTGTTCCCGTTCGGCCATGCAACGAACCCACGCGAGAAATGCGCGGGGTAGATCAACGGAACGGTGTCAGATTCTGGCTCCTTCCGTAGATACACCCGAGCGCGGAAGTCCACAACACGGCCGGTGGATATCTGAAGCCCGAGGTCGTCCAGCGTGCATCTGAAGTTCCGCATCGCGTCAAGCGCTTTTTCCCCCTGGGCGTCTACTGTGATGTGAACCACCGCGTCGGGATCGTCCGGGCTAACGATCTGCGAGTAGGGAATGAGGCGCGACACAACCCGGCCCGTTGCCGTGGTGCAGGATACCCGGGCCGACTCCGGCCTGTCGCTGCGGCGCACGGCGTGGACGATGACGTTCTCCTGGAGCACGTCGGCATCCTTAAAGACCTCGCTGCGTGACTCGAAGACGTGGACGCGTCGGAGCGCAACGAGGTGCAACAGCTCGCGCCGGAATGGGCGGAAATACGGGCCATTGCAGAAGCTGCGGGGATTGATGGAAACGAGTTCTCCGCCGACGCGCAGTTGCCTCGCCGCGAGCAAGAGGAAACCGGGGTAGATGTTGCTGGACTCAATTCCTGCGTTGCGCAGGTATCGCCTGCTTGCGGATTGGCTATGAATCTTGCGATATGGAGGATTCATGATCACGCAGTCAAAGGGCTCCTCACCCTGCGCGAAAAGCGCTGCCTCCGCACTGGACCGGTCAGCAAGATAGTCGACGCGCCGAACGTCGCCTTCAAATCGGATGTGCATGCGGGTGCAGGCTTGTTGACACAGCTCAAGCGACTGCTCGAGCAAGTCCGCGAGCGTTGGATCGACCTCATAAGCAACGACGGTGATCGACCGTGGCGCGGGCTGCCGATCGAGCATCCGCGACACGAACGCCGCCGTCAGCGAGCCGACGCCCGCTCCAGGGTCGAGGAGCCGAATTTCCTGACGGCGAACGGAGAACATCGAAGCCATAAATGACGCCACCTCCGGCGGCGTCAGGAACTGCCCCAGTTCGGCCCGACGGCTTTCGATCAAGCGCGTGTTCGCCCGCCGACGCAGCTCGTCCACTCCCTCGAGGAGTTGGTGCGCTACGGCCGAGGGCTGCGTGCCCCGATCGTACTTCTTCGCTCCGACAGCCTCTACGACCATCTTGTCCGCCCTTCCTGCTTGTTTGTTCCGCTCCTACCAACCAGTCGACCACAAATCGGCCTAGCTGGCAAGCTCTGCACCGCGCGTGCCCACGCCTGCCGCTGCTCCTGCCAACTGACCAGTCGAGCGATCGGGCGAAGGTCGCGTTCCGTGACGGAGTGACGCCCGTTGGTCACAGGCGGAAAGTGGAGGATCGATTCTTGGATGTCCGGCGCCAGGTGATTCAAGTTCATGATCTGCGTCATACGGGGCTGCGTGACGTGGGCCAAACGGGCCAGCTCGGACTGGTCCCGGACCTTTCCCTCGCGGAGCAGCCGGTCGAAGTGGATCGCCAGGGCCATCAGGCGGGACACACGCGGAATCCGGCCCGGTGGCACCGCCGCGACGCGAGGCGGCCTATCCGAAATGACCTGACGCCCGTGGTCCCGCCGAACGAAGTAGGGCTTGCGCCGCACCCTGATCACGCCGCGTCCTCCACGTGCTTCCCATCGGCGCCGTCCCCGGCCGCCAGCGACTTGATGCCCGTCGGATGGAACGTGATCTCGATGCTGCTGTCGGCGGCGTCGTACTCGACCCGGCTGATCAACAGGCGCAGCAGGCGAATCCGCTCGCGCGGGCTGAGCGACTTCCACACCTCGTCGAAATCGGCCAGCCCGGCAGCGACGTCTTCCTCGCGGACCCGCTCCCTCCGCAACTCGGCCAGGTGCGCGTCGATCTCCGCCACGCGGCCCTCCGCGAAGCGCACTTGCTCGTTCAATTCGGCGATGCGAGGTGCCGTGACGGCGCCACTGTTCCCGCCGGTAGTCCGACGGATGTCCGCGTGGAGCCGAGCCAGGGCGCGTTCGATTTCGCGGCGTTCGCCCACGAGGTGCTCGATCATGCCATCTGCTCGGCTGCGGACCTCGGCCAGCGTGTCGCGTAGCACCTCAGGGTCTTCACCGATGCAGCGGATCTGTTCGACGACCGCCCGTTCGACCTCGCCCGCGGGCAACGACCGGCTCGGGCACGCGGCCCGCCCGCGTTTGGCCGCGTTGGTGCAGGTGTAGTAGCGGTAGCGCCGGTTGCCGCGGGTCGTGAACGTGTGCGACATGGCCCGGCCGCACGCCTTGCAGTGGAGCAGCCCGCGAAGCAGGGCGCCGTGACGGTTGCGGCCCTCGACGGCGCCGTTGCGGCCGTTGCGAGCCAGTTGCTGCCGCACACGCTGGAAGACCTCCTCCGACACGATCGCCTCGTGCTCGCCGCTGTACACCGCACGCTTGTGCGTGACCTTGCCCATGTAGAGGACGTTCGTCAGCAGGCGGTAGAGCTGGCCCTTGTCGAAGGGCAGGCCACCGCGTCGGCGACCTTGCCGCGTCGTCCAGACCTTGTTGCGCCAACCGCGACGGTCGAGTTCGGCGACGACCGGCAGGAGCGCCCCCAGCTCGAGGTACAGGTCGAAGATCTGCCGCACACGTGACGCTTCGGCCGCGTTGACGATAAGTCTGGGACTTCCGTTCGAGCGGTCCACGTCGTACCCGAGGATCGGCCTGCCGCCGGTCCACTTTCCCTTCTGGCGCGAGGCCGCGATCTTGTCGCGGATACGCTCGCCGATGATCTCACGCTCGAACTGGGCGAAGCTGAGCAGGATGTTCAGCGTGAGCCGGCCCATCGACTGCGTGGTGTTGAAGTGCTGCGTGACCGAGACGAACGAGACCTTGTGCCGCTCGAAGACCTCAACGATCCTGGCGAAGTCCGTGAGCGACCGGCTGAGCCGGTCGACCTTGTACACGACCACGCAGTCGATCTTGCCCGCCTCGATGTCGGCGAGCAGCCGCTGGAGCGCCGGGCGATCCATGTTCCCGCCCGTGAAGCCGCCGTCGTCGTAGCGCTCCGGCAGGCAGACCCAGCCCTCGGCCTTCTGGCTGGCGATGTAGGCCTCGGCCGCCTCGCGCTGGGCGTCGAGCGAGTTGAACTCCTGCTGGAGCCCCTCGTCGCTGCTCTTGCGCGTGTAGATCGCGCAGCGCGTCGCCGGCGTCGTTGCTCGCTTGTTCGGGTTGGTCTGCCGACGGCTCACGCCTTGCCCTCGATCTGGAAGAACCGGAACCCGTTGATGTGCGAACCAGTAATCGCCTTGGCCACCGCCGTCAGCGACGGGTACCGCTTGCCGGCGTACTCGAACCCGTCGGCGAGCACCGTCACGGTGAGCGTCCGGCCCTTGTACTTGCGCGTGATCGCGGTCCCGGGCGCTGGCAGGCGTGAGTCGGACGCAACGCGGACGCTGGCTACGGTGCGTGCCGCGCGCTCCGCCGGCTCCACCTTCGGTGGTGTGACGCGAATGTCGGCGATGTTCGCCAGCTCCTCGGCCCGGCGCAGGGCCCGCTCGCTCAGGCCGCCTTCCGCGTTGGCCTGGAGCCGCCACGCGATCCGCCGGATCAGATGCTGCCGATGGCGGCTGCGGGCGGCTTCGCCGAAGACCTCGGCGTAGCGCTCGTGGAGCTGCCCGACTGTCATCTGCTCCAGGGCGGCGAGCTCCTTCTTGATGCTGTGGCTCATGCCTCGTCTCCGTCGGCCCGCGGCCATAACCCGCGGGTACCGTCGGACACACTGAGCCTCGGTTCGGGGGAAAGCTCAAGGCGGGTTTCGCGGCCCGGCGAAGATTCTTGAGCGTTGGTGATGCCCGGCGCCTTCGCGCACCGCCGCCAACGGACGATGCCCTTGGCCAGGATCAATGCGACCTCGCTTCGTCGATCGGCGGCGGAAAGCCCTTCGTTTGCGCGCTGTTTCGGCATGCCGGGCCCCATGCAGGCGGCTGCGCTCGCGACATGCGCTCGCGACATGCGTTCGCTCCGCCGCTCTCTACCCGTTACCTATGCCGTCCGCGCGCGACGTGCCCGGAACCTCATAACCCGCGGGTCGAGCAACACCGCGCCGAAATGTTCGACGGCGAAGCTGACCGGTCGGGCGAGCGAGAACCCGCCTCATAACCCGCGGGTCGGTCGGAACGAGAGACTCAGAGACTTGCGGTGGATCGGGCACGCCGGGTTGGCCGCGGGCACCTCAAGGGTGCCGTCCGATCGGGTCTCACCGAGACCCGGCCGGGCGCTCCATGCACGCAAGCTCTTGCGGCAACTCGCGATACAAACGCGATCGCCGCCCCGTCTCCGGGGCGGCGATCGGCGTTAACCCACGGGTCGCATCATTTCGACGCGACGCGTTCACTAGAGGGAACGCGAACGTTCTCGAAACCGCATCTCGGGCGCGACAGCGACTCGTTCAACGTCGCGCTTCATGGCAGAACGCAACCCTGGCGGTTATGAACCCCAGGCGCGGTCGTTCATTGGTGGGTCTCGGCGCTGCTTGGCAGCCCGGCACAACACAACCAAGCTCGCGCGCGGTTGCAGAATAGGATTCAGACGTCCTGGCTAACCTCTTTCTGGCCACGCCTATCGGAGGGGGGTAAGCGACCGATGACGCCTTGGCACTCACGTTCAGGAACGCGGGCCCGGCTTGACGCTCCTCTTCTCCGAAGGCGAGATAGAGGCACCACGGCGCTGATGCAGCAGCGGCACACCGCGCCCGGGTGGAAAAATGCCGGCCGTTCGCTTGGCCGCGCCGCCGCCGGCCCCCCGCACTCCGCCGCGCTCAAGTGGTCGTTAGGCCGCCGGGCAAGGCCACGGCCGTCATCGGCATACGCCTGATCCTTGAAGTAGTTGCGATCACCGCCCACATGAGGCATGCCCGGGGCGCGGGTTGGCCTGCCCCGGGGGCCGAGTAGAATTCGCATTCAGGGGCTGGGCAGCCCCAATCGCTGGCTCCTTTTCGGCCGCTGTTCTCGTAGCGAGGCCGCGCTATGAGCGTCGAGCTGTTGTCCGTAGGTCTGACTGACGCCCAGCGGGCGGCCATCCTGCACACCGAGGGCCCGCTGCTGATTGTCGCCGGCCCGGGTGCCGGGAAGACCGACGTGATCGTGCGGCGGACGGCACGTCTCATACTCGAGGGGGGTGTGGCACCACAGAACATCCTGGTTACCACGTTCACCAACAAAGCGGCCGACGAGCTGTATGATCGACTGTGGCCTCTCCTCGGCAAGGCCGTTTACGACCTGCGCATCTCGACCATCCACTCCTTCTGCCAGATGCTGCTCGAGGAGCACCCAGACGCGCATCCCTGGGGTCGGCGTTTCGAGGTGCTCGATGACCGGCAACAGTTCCTGTTCGTTTATGCCCGGCTCCGTGACCTCGGCCTGAACCGCTTCCCGAAAGCCCGCCTCGGAGATTTTCTGGCCGACGTTCTTGCGACCTTCAATCTGTGCACCGAGGAACTGGTTGATCCGACGGTTTTCCGCGACACGGCAGCCCGGCGCGGTGCGGAACTGCTTGGGCTGAAGAAAGCCAGCCCCGAAGCGGTCGAGGAGTATGTCGCCGTCGCTGAAGCGTACGGGCGCTACCTGGAGCTGCTCCGAGGCGAAGCCCTGCTCGACTTCGCGATGCTCCAGAAGGTCGCGTATGAAATGCTTCAGCAGGAGGACGTCCGCGCCCAGGTTGCCGACCGGTTCCGTTACATTCTGGTCGACGAGTATCAGGACACGAACCGGCTACAAGTCCTGCTGTTGAAGCGGATCGCAGAGCCACGCTTCAACGTCTGCGCCGTTGGGGACGACGACCAGAGCATCTACCGTTTTCGCGGGGCGACGGTGTCGAGCTTTCTCAAGTTTGATGAGGACTTTCCGGGAGCGAAGACGATTTTCTTGGACACGAACTTCCGGGCTTCGCCGGAACTGGTGGAGGCGGCATCCGCGCTGATCGCACACAATGCGCCGCACCGCAAAGACAAGCACCTCCGCGCGCACCGTCCCGGCGGTCATCGTCCCGTGCTGGTTTCGGCTGACACGTGCGCGGATGAAGCCGAGGTGGTCGTCGAGCTCGTGGCCAAGCTGCGCCAGCGCGGTCTGATCGCCAGTTACAACGACGTCGCCTTCCTTTTCCGCAGCGTCAAGTACCACGCCCAGGAGTACCTCAAGGCGCTCGACCGACACGGCGTGCCGTACACGGTCGTCGCGGACGGTGGTTTCTTCGACCGGGAGGATATCCTCCACCTCAAGGACCTGATCACGTTCTGCGGCTGGAAGAACAAGTGGGACCCGCGGCTGCTCCAGGGCAAGCTGCTGGAGTTGCAGCCGAAAACCATCGAAGCAATCGCCCGCGCGTGGCTCGACCCGTCTGCGTGGGTGGACGAACCCGCCCTCAAGGAGCTGGGGATCAGTGACCCGGACGAACGTCGCGTCCTGCGCGAGCTGGCGACGGTACGCGTCCGCACGCAGGACGGAGACATCGGGACGCTGCTTGAGCTCTTCTATGGGATCCTTCAGGCGACCGGCTACTTTCAGCGCTGCTGCGGCCGCACCGACGCCCCATCTGGGGCGCGCGAATGCGAGGCGGCGCTGCTTAATCTGGGCCAGTTCTCCTCACTCCTGGCCGCGTTTCAGCGTGTCGTGCGGACGCAGAACGCTTACCGCTTCGGCGAATACCTCCGGACACTGCCGGCCCGGTCGTTGGACGCCCTTCGTCCCGAGCCGCCGGACGAGGCGGTGCGTGTCATGACCGTTCACCAGGCCAAGGGCCTGGAGTTCCCCGTGGTCGTCATCGGCTCGGCGATGCAGGGTCGTTTCCCGGGCCGGTTTCAGCCCCCCAGGTACCCGTTGCCGCCGGAGCTGCGTCTCAGCGGGGAGCACGATGACGCGCAGGAGAGCCTGCGCGACCAACGCCGGTTGTTCTACGTTGCGGTTACACGCGCTCAAGACCTTCTGATCATCGGTGCGCCGGAGAAGGTCGCCCGGCGTGGCGGCGGCGCATCGCTGTTCGTTGAGGAAATGGGAACCGAGAGACTGGCCGGTGTCGAGCAGTTGCGCGGCGCCGCACGGCTCTCTGAGGCGCGGCGCAAGGCGCACGCTCCCGCCCGGCGGCGTCTGTCTTTCTCTGCGCTGCACAGCTATCTGCTGTGCCCCCTGCAATACAAACTGCTTTACGAGTGCAGCTTCGCCGTTCCGCAGGCACACTGGTTGCAGTTCGGCCAGGTCATGCACCGGGCGCTCGAACTCTTGCACCGCCGGGCCGCCGCAGGAGAGCAGGTATCTCCAGCGACGGCCAGCCTCATCCTCGACAAGGTCTGGCGGCCGATGCCGTTCCGCAAACCGGCGCACGAGAATCGCCTGAAGGAGACCGGGCGTGAGTATCTGATCCGCTACTGCGAAGCGCACCGCGATCGCTTTGCGCGCGTGCAGTGGGTTGAGGAGCCGCTTGAACTGCCCTTGGGCGACGATCTGGTTGTAACCGGCCGTATCGACCTGGCCTGCCACGGCGACGACGGCCTGGAAATCATCGACTTCAAGGTGCGCAGCCGAAAGGGACTGGCCGTCCTGCGACCCGACCTTCAGGTCCAGACCTACGCGTTAGCGTGCGAGCGCGCAAAGGAGGTTCGCGTCGGCCGGCTCATCGTGCATCTGCTGGCGGAGCCACCCGGCTCGGACCAGGAGTTCTACGCGTGGCGTCCAGATACGCGCCAGGGCATTGAGGTAACGCTCAACGAGGCGGCAGACGGGATCGGTGAAGGCCGGTTCACGCCGGCGCCCGGCCCGTACTGCAAGCTTTGCGACTTCCATGCGGTGTGTCCGGTCTCGGCGGCCCGCTCCGAGCAGGCGGCGACGGTCGTCGAGGAAGACGAGCCCGCCTTCGGTACCGATCCTTGAACAAGAGGGTGCCCCCATGAGCGATAACACGCGACAGCCGTATTCGCCAGTCCGCAGAACAACCGTCGCTGGGCGGCTACGAGCCGCGATCGACCGGGGGCTTCGCCATCCGGTGACCGACAGCGTCGTCATGGCGTTGGTTCTCATCTCCGTGGCACTGCTCGTTGTGGAGGCCTACGGGCTAGCGCGGGAACGAACGTTGTGGGTGGTCGAACTGACAGGTGATGTGATCACCGTCGCCTTCCTGATTGAACTCAGCCTGCGATGGTACGTGGCGCCCTCGACGCGCCGACACTTTCGCGAGTACTGGCTGGACTGGCTCTCCGTGCTGCCCCTGCTCCGCCCCCTGCGCGTCCTGCGTGTGCTGAGGATTCTGCGGGCACTGCGCCTCCTGCGGCTGTACCGGTTTGGCGCGATGGCCCAGCGGTTCGTCGCCGGCACGGAGCACCATCAGTTCGAGCAGATGCTGCGCAACGAGATCGCTCACTACCGCGGGCGCTTCGCCGACCAGGTTTGGCTGGTGCCGGACCTTTTCCGCATGCTCACCAACCTGCTGGAGGACGGGCGCGTGGACGCCGAGTCGCGCCGACTGATCACGACGGCGCTGGCCTATTTTATCACGCCGTTCGAGCTGCTTCCGAAGGAACTGCACGGCCCAGAGGGGTACCTGGACCAGGTCTATCTGTGCTTGTGGGTCGTAAACGAGTTGCGGGGCGCGTTGCCCGACCACGTGCTCGAGGACGCCTGGGAAGGCGAGGGTGAGGCCATCTCCATCATCAAGCAAGAGCTCCCCGTGGTCGAAAAGCAAATCGGCCAAGGCGAGATCGCACAGATGCTCCGCTACCTCGGTCTAGCAGGTTGCTAAGCAACCCGGCTCTTCGGACGGCGTGTAGTTCTCCGGCGTGTTTTCGGCGAGTTTGGGATTGTGGTTGTGGGTGAGTTGCGGTT
>Ga0185342_1000327_pt1 | contig 25338 bp, 18 predicted proteins | sample ConPoolayeEmetaG_FD_128045 | JGI IMG/M metagenome (GOLD analysis project Ga0185342, IMG submission 128045) | Hot spring microbial mat communities from California, USA to study Microbial Dark Matter (Phase II) - Cone Pool mat layer E metaG... ... | reverse complement strand
GATGGTGGCTTCGCCGTTGCCCTCGTGGTCTGACCCGGTCCATGCGATGGTAAGTGCGTCCCCGCCCTGAGTGTACGTTGCATCAGAAGCCGGCTCGGTGAACTCGAAAGCTGGCGGGGCATCGATCTTTACGCGCCCCGATCCGCTTACGCGTTCGGTTCGCGTATCCGCGGTAATCTCCGCATATATCACGTACTTTGCCGGCGGCATCTGCGTCGTGTCCCACGGCGTGGCGGTGGTGACGGTCCCGCTGACCGCCAGAGCGTCAACCAGCACGGTCTGGGTCAGGTCGGGTCGTGCCTCGACGTAGAGTCGGGCGCTTGCCGGCTTACCGGTTGTGTTGTACGCGGTCCAGCGGATTGTCAGGGTGGCGCCCTGCGGAAGAGTTATGTCCGAATGCGGGACGTTGATGACCACTCCCAGCATCGGCTCGGCCTCAGGCGGTTGCGGAGACTTGTCTATCAGAGGGACACATGGGGGCATTGTAATCATGCTACCCACCGCCGCCGCGACCAGAAGAGCGATGCGCATTGCTGTTTGCCTCCTGAGGACCCGTGGCAGGCCTGCCGCCGGGCTGGTCGGCTAGTCCGTTTATCGGCACCAGCGACGGGGCCAGTGAACAGTCGCCGGCCAGTGTCTGCTTGTCCGCAGGCCGGCCAAAGATCTCATCCGCCATTATTTAGCTCCGCGTGATTCCGTCAACTTTAGTTCCGGTTGGCATCGGCCCGACGCGGGGCTAACATGCCGCACTTGCCCGGTGCCGATAAGATTGCTGACGGACCCGGTCAGGGTCGGACAGGACAGCCTGGTCGAATTCGTAGGACGGCAGACGATGTTAACGAACCGTGATTTAGCGGCGGCGCTTGTGGGACTGGCAGCCGGCGGCGGCTTGGCGCTGGTCGGCTGCACCGATCTGCTGGCCAACCTTACGACGGAGGTCACCGGCAATGTTACGGTGATATTCATTAACAACACGCCCTACCGGGCTTCTTTCTCGTACGGCACCTATGATGCGTTCGACCGCGTCGGGCCGGGTGAGATGCAGCTTCGTCAGCTTCGGCTGGAAGGGAACACGGTCAGTACGCCGGTGCAGATCCGCTGTGCGCGGAATTTCGCAGTTGGGACGCAGGGTCTGTACGACCGGGCGGTAGCGTTGAAGCTGCCTGAGACGCAGACGGGGTTTGATGCAGACGCTTTTGACACGGTGGTGCACTTCTCGGACCAGCCCGAGGATTCGGACCTGGCTGCCGTCGCGACCGTTGGGACCGCTCCGGGAATCGAGAAGTTGCTGGGGGTCCATTACACCTGCGGGGACCGATTGTTTTGCACTTTCGTACAGGACCCCAACGTGTCAGGGGGGTTCCGAATTGACTTCTTCGTAATCAAGGACGAGCCGTAGCCGGCTGGCGGTGCGATCTGGCAACCGCGGGCGACTACCGCTAGTCTGCGCATGGTGGGGCCGGCTGTGGCCGGGCCCGGGCTGGAAGGGGTAAGCAATGTCTACGACCGTGATATCCGCCAAAGTCGCCGCCGACATGCAGTCTGCTTCCTGGATTCGCGAGATGTTCGAGCGCGGGCGGCGACTGAAGGCCGAATACGGTCCGGAGAACGTGCACGACTTTACTTTGGGTAATCCCAACGCCGATCCGCCGGAAGAGTTCTTTGAGGCGATACTTGCGGTGGCGGCAGAGCGTCGCCCCGAGTTGCACCGTTACATGCCCAATGCCGGGTTTGAAGAGACCCGGGCTGCGGTCGCCCGGTTTCTTGTTCGCGAATATGGGCCGGCCCTAGACGGCGCGATGGTCGTCATGACCACCGGAGCTGCCGGCGGGATGAACGTCACGATGCGGGCCATCTGCAACCCCGGCGACGAGGTGATTATCCTGGCCCCGTTTTTCCCCGAATATCGCTTTTACGTCGAGCAGGCTCAAGGGATTCCCGTCATCGTTCAGACCGACCAGGACTTCCAGCCGGATATCGCCGCCATCGAGCGCGCGATTACGCCGCGCACGCGTGCCATCATTATCAACTCGCCGAACAACCCGACCGGAGCGGTTTATACCGAGCAGCGTTGCCGGGAGCTGGCGGACCTGCTTTGCCGGCATGACTCGGAGCAGCACCCGATATACGCGGTGCTCGACGACCCGTACCGGCGGATTGTGTACGACTTGAAGCGCTGTCCGAGCCTGGTGGACTACTACCCGCGGACGATTCTGGTCTCCAGCTACTCTAAAGACCTGAGCATTGCAGGGGAGCGGGCCGGGTACGTCGCCCTGCCTGCGAGCCTCCCGCACCGGGAGCTGATTTTTTCAGCTATGGCGATGCTCAACCGCACACTGGGATTTGTAAACGCCCCGGCGCTGATGCAGCGGGTGATTGCTCGCTGTGCCGATCGGCTTTGCGACGTCAACTTTTATCGCCAGAACCGCGACCTGTTATGCAATGCGCTTCGGGAGTACGGCTATGAGTTGACCACCCCCGGCGGAGCGTTCTATGCGTTTCCGCGCACGCCGCTGGCGGACGACGTGGAGTTCGTGAATCTGTTGCTTAAAGAGCGGATTCTGGTGGTTCCCGGGCGTGGTTTCGGCCGGCCGGGGCACATGCGTGTAAGCTACTGCGTGGACCGCCAGACCATCGAGCGGGGTCTGCCGGGGTTCAGGCGGGCGCTGGAAGCGGTGCGGTGAGAGCAGCCGGCGGCGTGCAGGTTGCCAGCAAGACTAGCTGAAAACTCCGTGCAGGTACCAGCACTGCTTTACCAGGTCGCGGAAAATCCAGAACTGCCGGCCGGTAGTGGTTGTTACGCGGAAGTAATCCCGTCGCAGGTCCGGTCCGCGCCACCAGCCGGTTTCCAGTCGCTCCGGCCCCTCAACTCTGGCCACCAGATGCTCGCGACCGCCAAAGCTCAGCCACGAAGGCGGGCCGTCCGGCACCTGCGAAATCACCCGGATCGGCTGCGGACGCGGCAGCAGAACCGTCGGGCGCAGTCTGCCCGCTGTGACGCCGGCGGAAGCGGGCCGGGAGCCTCTGGCGCGCTCCAGAGCCTGGCCGATAGGAACGTACCGGAACGCAGCCTCCGGCTGGTAGTCCTCCTGTAGTTCGGCTTGCACGACCGCATCGTGCCCCAGCCGGTTGACCAGCCGATCCAGCAGCCCGGTCAGCTCTTCAGCTTCTCTTGAAACTTGCCCGGAAAACAGGTCAGCCTGCTCCGGACGCCAGGGTGCCGTCTGCCGCGCTACCACGGCCAGCCCGCTGACTCCTTCGCTCAGGCGGACCCGTTCGAGCCGCTGTTTCAATAGCGCGGCGACATGTTTTTGCGCTCGGCAGGGCCGAACAAATTCGATAGAAAGCACTCGCGGCGGCCGGTGCGGCCCATACAGAATGCATTCGAGTTGCCGCAAGGCGCGGTTGCGTTGCTGCATTTGCAGGAACAGCTCGCGCAAAAGAAGGTCCACTGCCGGCTCGATCTTTGGCAGCTCCTTGGCCGGCGGGTCAAACTCCAGCCGGCTGCCCGGCACTGTCGGCGGATAGCGGGTTGCGACGCCCTCAAAAACCTCACCCAGAGCCTGTTGCAGCCGTAAGACGGGCTGAGGGCCGAAGCGCATAGCCAGTGCCGACCGCGGCAGGCGCAGCAGCTCCCCGACCGCGCAAACGCCGATTCGTGCTAATTGTTGGCAGATTGGCGGATCGATGCGCAAGGCGGCTACCGGCAGCGGTGCAAGAAAGTCGCGGGCCTGGCCCGGCGGAACCACGACCCGCGGCTCGGTCCCCGCACACGCCAGGGCATAAGCCGCTCCGACAGTTTCGGCGACGGCGACCCGGTTATCCCAGCCCAGCCGTGCAAGGCCCTCGGAAAATTGGCGCGCCAGAGCAGCTTCCCCGCCAAAAAGGTGCTCGCAGCCGGTGATATCCGCCAGCAACGCGTTCGGCGGAAGCGGCTCGACAAGCGGGCTGAAGCGCACCGCCCAGTCCGCCAGATTTGAAAGCGGCACCGCCTCCGTCTGATCCCTGGTCGGCCTGCCTTCCGGCAGCGGCCCGGTGATGAAGGCGCACAGCCGCCGCCGAAGCAGTGCCTTGTCTGGTGCCCTAGTGTCTGCGGTCACGCTGGTGCTGTATGCGAACATTTGCCTAACTATAATATTTCCCGCTCCGGTTGCAGTCAAGCTCCTGTGTGTCTGCGGCGCCTTTTTGCAAAGCGCTCTGGGAAGCCGGTAAGCGCTGCTAGCCACGCCCGCCGCAGCCCGCGTGTGGGTCTGGAGCGGCACGCACGTCTGTGCGGCTTGGGTCGGTGGCGCTGCCGCTGCCTACAGAACCGGGTGCCAAGACGCAAGAATAAAATCTTGCCAACGGCTCTTGACGCTGGTATTCGCCGAACCGTAGTATCGCGCCGGTTGTTGTCGGCCGGTGGTGCGGTCGCCGACAAGTGACTTCGGCTTGTCCTGGAGAAAAACTATGCCTAGGAGAAAGCGGCGCGGCCGGAAGCCCGGCAGGCAGCAGGTTGCTCCTGCTCCGGCGGCACCGGCGAATAATGTGGTGGCTAACTTGCTAAGCGCACGCAACGCTCTGCTTGCACAGCGTGATGCCATTGAAAAGCAACTCGGCTTAATCAACCAGGCCCTGACAGCAGCCAGCGCGGTTTTGCCGCGCCGCCGCGGCCGGCCGCTCAAACTCGCGCCCGTCGCTGGCCCGGCGGCACGCCCAGCAAGCGGCCATCGGCCTGGTTCGCTCAAGGACTTCGTCGTTCGCGTGTTGTCCGCCGCTTCCGGCCCGATGAGCGTCAAGGACATTACCACTGCTGTTCTGGAGGCCGGTTACAAGAGCAGGAACCGGACGCTTGCCAAGAGCGTTGGCATCGCCCTTGCGCAGATGCCGGAGGTCGCGCGCGTCCGCCGCGGCGTATTCAGGCTGAAGTAGGTTGTCCCGCGTCCGCTTCGCGGTTCGGAATCTGATAGCGCCGCGCCGCCGCAGGCGCGCGTATAATTCATCTTCATGCAGCGTCCGGATTTCTTCGCTGACTTGGAGCAGCGCGACCTGGTTTACCAGATCTCCGCGCCCCAGCTTGTAGACCTGCTGCGCAGTCAGCGGGTTACCGGCTACATCGGTTTCGACCCAACGGCGGACAGCCTTCACGTCGGCAGCCTGCTCCCGCTGCTTACGCTGCGGCGCTTTCAGCAGGCCGGCCACCAGGCCATTGCCCTCATCGGTGGTGCCACCGGCCTTGTCGGGGACCCCAGCGGTAAGGAGTCCGAACGGACCCTCCTGTCGCGCCAGGAGCTGGAAGTCAACTGTGCCGGCCTGCGGCGACAGATCGCTCAGTTCCTCGACCTGGAGCACAGCGACGCGATCCTTGTTGACAACGCCGAGTGGCTCGGCCCGCTCAATTTGCTCGATTTTTTGCGCGACATCGGCAAACACTTCTCGGTCAACCAGATGATCGCGCGCGAATCGGTTCGCAAGCGCCTGGAAAGCCGCGAGCAAGGGATCTCCTACACCGAGTTTTCCTACATGCTCTTGCAGGCCTACGATTTTCTGGCCCTGTATGACCGCTACGGCTGCATCTTGCAGATGGGCGGCAGTGACCAGTGGGGCAACATTTTGTCCGGGAGCGACCTGATTCGGCGCCTTCGCGGTGTCGAAACCTACGGGCTGACGTTCCCGCTGGTCACGCGCAGCGACGGGCGGAAATTTGGCAAGTCCGAAGAGGGGAATATCTGGCTCGACCCGGCCCGCACCAGCCCGTATCAGTTTTATCAGTTCTGGCTGAACGTCGATGATGCTGACGTGGTCCGCTACCTGAAGTTCTTCACCATGCTTCCTTTGGCGGAGATTGAAGAGCTGGCCTGTCAGGTAGCGACCGCGCCGGAACGCCGCGAGGCGCAACGGGCTTTGGCACGCGAGGTCACGCTTCTGGTCCATGGCCCGGCCGCTTTGCAGCGGGCCGAGCGCGCCACCGCGGTACTGTTTGCCGGGGATGCGGACTACCGCCGACTGTCTGCCCAGGAGCTTGAAGAGGCATTTCGTGGCGCTCCGACCAGCACACTGGACCGGCGCCGGCTCGGTACGCCACAAGCGACCCTGCTTTCGGTGCTGACGGAAGTTCAGCTCTACCCGTCGCGCAGTCGGGCGCGTGCCGAGCTTGCCGAAGGCGGGATTTCGGTCAACAACGTGACCATTCGCGACGCTTCCTACACGCTCTCAGAAGCCGATCTGCTGCACGGAAGGTATATCATCTTGCGCAAGGGCAAGAAGCACTACCACATGCTTCGCGTGGCCGCCGACACCGAATCCTAGGCGTTAACGGCGCTCAGCCTCGCAAGGACCCCCGCGCTGGCTCAGTTCTCGGCTGCCGTCGCCGCTTGCTTGAGGGCACTGAGCCGTTTGGAGAGTCGGCTTTTACCTCGGGCGGCGGCGTTGCGGTGGATCGTGCCGAAGCTGGCGAGCCGGTCGAGCACCTTGCAGGCGCGGCGGAACGCAGCCTCTGCCGCTTCTACGGAGCCGCGCTGTAGCTCTGCCCGGCAGTGCTTGGTCAGCGTCTTGAGATAGCCGCGCCGGGCACGGTTGCGCGCTCGGCGCCGAAGGTTCTGTCGAATCCTCTTTTTGGCAGAAAGCGAGTGTGCCACTTTGCTTACCTCAGCAGGCTAAGCTGACGGGGTGAGTGCCTCCAGCCGCTTTCGGGCATCCCCGTCCGCGTAATTATAGTCCTGTCGCAGAAGTTTACCGTAGGCCGCCTTGGCTTCCTCGATCCTTCCGGCCGCCTCCAGCGACCGTCCGAGCCAGTAGAGCGCCTCCTTGGCCAGCTCCTCGCCCAGGTCCTCTGACTCCAGCAGCTCCTTGAGCACGTCTGCTGCCTGCGCGTAGTTGTGCTTCTCGAAGAAAGACCGTCCGATCAGCAGTTGGGACGGATGCCGGCTCCGCGGGTCACCCTGCGCTGCCTGAAGTACCGGGATCGCCTCATCAAACTGTCGTGCCTTGAAGAGCACCGTTCCGAGTCGGTACTTCAGACGCAGGTCGGTCGGGTAGTTCGCCACGCGCTCCCGGTAGATCTCTAGCTCCGCTTGCAGTTGCTGGCGGCGTGCCACCTGTAACTGCTGGCGCTCGTGTTCGGAGCCCCCGGTACGGACCAGCTCTTCCAGTTCGCGCGTCCGCCGCGCAAACTGCCGCAGCCGAATGTCGTCGGCCCGGCTCTTGAACATGTAGTTGCGCGTTTGGCGATGGGCCTTCATGAGCAGGTCGATGGCTTCGTTTTCGGTTTCGGGCAGCTCGCGGCGGACCAGCAGATCGACCAGAGCCAAAAGCTTCTGCGGAGCGTGCGGGTTTTCGTCGTATTCCTTGCGCGCCGCCACCACCAATGCCTCGTAGCTCGTTTCGGCCTGCTTGATCCTTTCAGTGTCGTGCAGGATCTTCTGGTGCTCGGCGTCACGCAGCGATTCGCGGAAGCTTTCGGCTTCCTGGTACTTGCCCTTGACGATCGCCAGCTTGCCCGACAGATCGCGCTGCTCACTGCGCAGGCTTTCGTCTGCGGGGCAGCGGGCCATCAGGTAGTCATGAGCATTCAGCGCCTGTTCGAGCAGCCAGCAGGCCGAGGGCGCATCGCCGCGCGCTTCAGCGGTTTCGGCCGCTTCCACCAGAGCATTGCGGAACGTCAGAACCCGGTTCCGGTTGACCTTCTTTTCACGCCGAATCGAATCAAACACGAGCGGTGCGACCCAGCGCACCGTGCGGAGGTATCCCGCTCGGACGGCGTTCTTCAGCACCGCATCAAGATATGTCGCGTTGGTCGGGTCCTTGGCCAGCAAATACTCGGCGTTCAGCAGACACTGCTTAGGGTCTTTGCCGCTGATACGTCGCTTGAAAAGCCCCTCCAGGGCCCCCGGCTTGCTGCCTCCGGCCTGTTGGCGCTGGATGGCCAGCGAACGCAGCGGCATGTGGCCGTCTTCGACCGCCTCGGGCCACAAGCTCAGGCCGGTGATGAAGCACTCGATGGCGTAGCCGTAATCGCGGCGTTCACGACACTCGGCGGCCTTACGGAACCAGGCGCGCGCTTTCTCCCTTTCCTGCTCGGAGAACTCGGCCGCACTGCCCGCAGCGCCTTTCTCGCCGTCGTCTGCCATGATACTGATCCCACCGGCCCACGCGGACCGGGTTGCCGCACTGCGGTTACCTCAAAATCTCTAGTTTACCAGAATAACGCCGCGCCGCAAACCACGACGCCAACGAGCGTTAGCGCTGCCGGCGCGCCTGGCCCTCAGGCCCGCCCACGCCGGACGACGAGGTTGCCCGGCAGTCGCCGCACCAGTCCTTTGAGTTCGAGGCTCGTGATCGCCCCCAGAACCTCGCCCGCCGGCAGCTCCGCGGCCTGTATGATCACGTCTTGCAGCCGCTCGTCATACCCGATCACCTCGTATACCCGCCGCTCCAGTGCTGACAGATTCAGCCCGCCCCGATCGGCGTCTTGGGTGTCGTCCGGCTGCCCCCGCGCTGGCTCGCTAGAAGCCGTCGCCCGCCGTGACCTGCCAGCTTCCCGTTCGAATTCCTGGCGTTTAAGTTTCATCTGGTATCCGACCTCGCCGAGTTCGTCCAGGATGTCGTCCAGATCAGTTACGAGCTTGGCGATTCCGTCGCGGATCAGCGCGTTCGTCCCCTCGGACATCGGTTCCAGCAGCCGACCCGGTACCGCAAATACCTCTCGGTTGTAGTCGTTCGCAAGCCGCGCCGTGATCAGCGCCCCGCTGCGTCGTGCAGCCTCGATTACCAGCGTTCCCAGCGTCATGCCCGCCATGATCCGGTTACGGCTCGGGAAGTTTTCGCGTTTGACACTGGCCCGCAGCGGCAGCTCACTGATCAGCGCTCCGTTTTCGAGGATTTTCTCCGCCAAGGCGCGATTTTCTGGGGGGTAGATCGCCGTCAGACCGCAGCCCAGCACTGCAACTGTCCGTCCGCCGGCGGCGACGGCTCCGTGATGTGCAAACGCGTCGACTCCGCGCGCCAGCCCGCTGACAACGGTAAACCCTGCCCCCGCAAGCAGCTCCCCGAACCGCCGGGCCTGTTCGCTGCCGTAGATCGTACACCGCCTGCTGCCCACCACCGTGATCGCGATCGCGTCCGTCGGCAAATACTGCCCCTTCACGTACAGCACGATCGGCGCGTCGGGAATCTGCCGCAGGCCCGGCGGGTATTCCGGATCCTGCCGGCACACGATCCGCACTCCGTACTGTGCTGCCAACCTGATTTCATCTTCGACAACCGCCCCATCGCGGTCGCGCGCAATCTGTTCGGCCCGCGCCGATCCGACCCGTTCGACCTTTGCCAGCTCGCTGGCTGAAGCCGCACAAAGCCGTTCAACGCTGCCGAAATGGTTGACCAGCCGGGTGAACGTTAGCGGCCCCACCCCGTCGATCAGCGCCCACTTCAGGTGCAGCCGTGCGGCTTCTGAGAGTACTTCGCTCATGTCCGGGCAAGCCAAGGTTCGGCGACCTGCTTAATGAAGTGTTCTTCGGCGCGCCGAGCGCCGTCGATGGCTTCGCTCAGCTCTTGCCGCCCCGGCCGGCTGGAGAGCCGTTCACACAGTAAAAGCTCCCCAGCGTACGGCTCAAGCCGGGCCCGAACCTCTCCCACCGAGTCCGCCCAGCCCTTCAGCAATTCTATGATTTGATCGGCGCCGGCATCCTCCGGCCTATTTCCAGTCGCGCACCGCCATTCAGTTGCGGTCAGCCGCAGGGTAGCCGCGGTAAGGTCGGCCCACAGAAGGCTTCGACCGGCCAGCAGGGCTTTTATTGCTCGCTGCTGGCAGAAGCCGACATCGGTGCCGCACTTCGGACAGGGGCCCCCGTCAAGCAAACTTTTGCGCCACAGCTCATACGCCGCCCGCCCCAGACGTACGTTTGCAGGCGACGGCAGCACGCCATCGAAGGCGGCCACGGCCACCCGCAGCCGGTGTCGAAGCTGCTGTTTGAAGGTGGGCATCCTGGGCGGCTCCCAACCCTCGATGACGTAGACTTGCAGCGCCGGGCCGCGCATCTGAATCAGCGGATCTTCACCGGCGGCGCCGCGAACCGGCCTTACTGCGCCTGAGCTGTCCGGCGCGTAACCGTACGCCTCGCCGTCATCGTCGATCCGGACGACGACACCCCAATCATATTCGGCGGGTGCCGGCCACCCACGCCAGGCCAGTACCGGCTGGCCGTTGCGCAGCGCTTCGCGCATAAGCGGCAGATAACTGTCTCGAAAGTGGTCAGCAAATTCCGGGGTTCCGTCTAGTCCGGCGGCAGCTTCTGGCGGGTGCAGCTCCCGGATGCGCAGCCCGCAGAAGGTCGCGAATTCCGTCAGCCCCGCGTCGCGTGCGTGGCACCGCCAGCGGCACGGGCACTCGTCTTCAACTGCGACCGTCAGCAGGTCCAGCCCCAGCAGCCTGACCAGCTCAGCGTACTCCCAGAGCCAGGCGTCGTCGGTCGAGCTTCCTGAAACCCGTGGCCGCAACGCCGCTCGAAGTGCTACGGCTAGCGATTCGATTTCGCTCGGCCAATGCCAGTAAGCCGGCTTGCCCATGCATGCGATCCTGCGATTTGCAGGAATAGCTTAATGGGCTCAGGTAGCTCCGTCGAGCCAGCCGGAATGGAGTTTGCAGCGACGCCGAGCGACGTACGAGCCGGGGCGACATGCCCCACGCCGTCACGCTTTAAGCGGAGTTTCTCATGCCTACCGACCGCCTCAGGTGTGTCGCGACAAGCGTTGTGAGCCGCAGAGTCTGCGCCGGCGGCGCACTTTCGGCGCTGCTGGGCGGTCTGCTCGTGCTGAGCGCCGGCTGCTACGACGGCGTGCGTCGGACCGTCCGCCAAGGTGCGTTCGGCGTGTTTGAGGATGCCGTCAACGCTTTTTATGCGGACTTGGGCAGCGCGCTTCTGGAGCAGATCGACAATCTGGATGCTGATCCGGGTACGTACACCGCCGGCACGCCATAGCAATTTGCTCCAGCTCGTTGACGTCGGCCCAGCCCTGCGCATAGCATCGGGTTTGTTGGCGCGGTCAGGCACCGCTTGAGTCTTCTCACGGATGGGCGTCGGCGGTGAAAGCGTCTGCCGACTTTCGCGCGTCGCGGTCGGCTGGCGGGCACGAGGCCCGTTCGGCTGGTCCGCCCCCCGCTTCAAGCCAATTCACGGTGCGGGCGGTGATTACCGGCATGCTGCTGGGCAGCGTGCTTTCGATTGCCAACCTCTATCTTGGTCTCCAGCTCGGGCTGGTGCCCAACCAGGCGATTACAGGTGCGCTTTTGGCCGCCGGTGCCTGGGCAGCGCTTTCTGCCGTCAGCTCCGGCCGCATCCGGCCATTGCGCGTCCATGAAAACAACATCAGCCAGACCGTCTGCTCGTGTGCTGCTCTGATCGCCTCTGCCGGCTTGGCGACGGCAGTGCCGGCCATGACCTTCGTCAGCGGCGTCAGCCTCACTTGGCTTCGGCTGGCAGCGTGGCTTTCCGTGGTCTGCCTGCTTGGCATCTTCGTAGCGATCGCGCTTCGCGAGCCGCTGGTTTTGCGCGATCGGCTGGCGTTCCCGATGGGCACTGCGACTGCCGAGTTGCTGCGCCAGATTCACTCGGCCCGCTCGACCGGACCAGGGCACGAGGATGACGCCCCTGCGGCGCGTCGACCTGCGGCCTTGGTTGTCAGCGGGCTTATCGCGGCAGGCTGGGGGCTGCTGGCGCAGCTTCGTGGACTGGCCAGCTTCACACCAGGATTTTCCCTGCGAGGCATTTCGGCGGCGGACCTCACCTTCAACGTCCCGCTCAGCGCTCTGGGACTGGGGATTGGGGGACTGATCGGGTTTCGTGCTGCCGCCTCGATGCTGTTGGGTGCGATCCTGGCCTGGGGCGTACTCGGACCTCAACTCGTCGAGTCAGGCTACGTCAGGTTCGCCGGCTACCGTGAACTTCTAAACTGGCTGGTCTGGCCCGGAATGGCGTTGATGCTGTCGGCGGCCGTCGTTTCCACGCTGCTTTCCTGGGCGACCATCCGCACTGCGGTGCTGCGGAGCTGGCCAATCGGTCGCAGCTCTGCGGGATATCTGGTGCTTTTTCCGGTGTTGCTGCTTTCGGTCGCAGCCACGGCCATTGTGCTCCAGCGCATGTTTTTCGGCGTCGCGGCGTGGATCGCCGCCGTGAGTATCCTGCTTGCTCTTTTGCTGGCGCTGGTTGCGGCACGCGTCGCCGGGGAAACGGGAATCACTCCGGTTGGCCCGATGGGCAAGCTGGCTCAGTTGATGGTGGGGGCATTGCAGCCGTCGGCGGCCGGAGCGAACCTGGCGGCAGCTAACGTTACCGGCGGTGCTGCCACTCAGTCCGCGGATCTGCTCGACGATTTCAAGTGTGGTTTCTTGCTGGGCACGCCTGCCAGGTTGCAGGCTCTTGCGCAGATCTGCGGGGCCCTTACCGGAGCGGCGGTCGGCTCGGCGGTCTATCTGCAACTCTTTCCCCGGCCTGCCGAGCAGCTTCTTACCGCGGAATGGCCCGCACCGGGCGTCGCTACGCTCAAAGCCGTCGCGGAACTGTTTCAGACTGGCTTTGCGGTATTGCCGTCACACGCCGCCGGCGCTCTTTGGATCGCCGCGGCCGCAGCGGCGACCTTGAGTGTGCTCGAACGCGTGCTGCCTTCTGGCTGGTCGCGATTTCTGCCCAGCCCCGCCGCGGTCGGTTTGGGCTTTGTCATCCCCGCAGGAAACACCCTGACCATCTTCGCAGGCGCGCTGGCAGCCGCCATTCTCGGGAAGCTAGTTTCTGGCTGGTCGCAGCGCTACCTGGTTAGCCTCTGCGCCGGCTTTATTGCCGGCGAAAGCCTGGCGCGCGTCGGGATGGACTTGACGCGCCTGGTCCGCTGAGATAGCGCTGGCGTTGCGAGCAACCGCTGCTCACCGGCTCCTCATCTCTGCTGCGCCGGCTCCCCATAAAGGCTCGAGTAGAGCCACCCGGCCGCCGCCTCCCGCTCGCGCAGCTCGGCCGAGAGCATCCGCTCGATTCGCGACCGGCAGCTCTCCAGATGCGCCCGCGACGCAAAATCCAGCCGGCCGCCTGCGGCTGACAGCACCGCCTTGAGATCCTCCGCCAGGCGCGAAAGCGAGTAGGTCGTCATAGCGTGCAGGTCCGGCGGCAGAAGTGCTCCTGGCGGCCGACGTACCAGCGGTTCCACCAGTCGCAGGTATTCCCGCTGTAGTGAACGTCGGATGCTCGAGAGGAATGGTTCTGTGTCGCTCCATCGGCCGCTCTTTGCCCGTTCCGCGTCGGTCGCGTCCGACCAGCAGGCGCGTTGGATCCGCTGGAGGTACTCCGCAGCCGTCAGCTTGTCCTCGGCGTCGGTCTTGAGCTCCGCGTCGTAAATCCGTCGGATGACCTCGGGGAACAGCCGGTCGGACAGATTCCACCACTGAAGCAGGCTGATGAAGCTGTGTATTGGAAAGTCCATGCTGAAGCTGGGCCACAGGTCGTCGTGCCACCAGCGGTGTGGACTGAGGTGATTGAGCACCTGGGGCGGAATCCTGAAAAAGTCATCCGTGTAGAGAGTCTTTTCGAGAAATTCCAACGCCGCACGCTGACCGGCTGGCTCGACCAGGACGAACGGCGCACTGCCATTCGGGTCGCCGCGATGCGCGCGGCTGAAGTACTGCCCGCCGATGTAGCGACCCACATAGTCCAGAACGAAGGCTTTCTCGGCCATCAGCGCGACGAACGCCCACCGCAGAAAGTACCAGCTTTCGCCTTCTTTGGCGCCCCATTCCAGGATGTTCGCCAGCCGATGATCGATAACCTCGATCCGCGCCTTCGCCCACTCGTGCGGATCCGAACTCATGTCGAACATGTTGGTGCGCGGATCGGGCGAAACGTATGTGGTGTCTTCGTCCGTAAGGTAGAGCAGCTCGGGTTCGGTACTGCGCTTGGCGATCTGTTCGAGCATCGCTTTTTCGCCGGCCGGCGCCGCAGCAAAAGCCGGGGCAGTTGGCGGACGCGTCGGCGTCGACTGCCCGGACGCGCTGGAGAGGGCCGACGCAACCTGCCCCGATTCGATCATGGCTTTTACCTCGGGCGGCATGCTCGCCAGGATTTCCGGCAGGCGCTCGCGCAGCTCCGGCGGAATTTCGTCCAGCACGCTCTCCAGCCCGCGAATCTCAATCTGCATCTTCGGGCCGGTCGTTTCAGGTGCAGGTGCGGGTGCCTCTGCCTCCTTCTTCTCGACAGGCCCGGCGGCAGCTCCGGACGGCCGGTAGCCGTACTCGATTGCCCAGTAGTCGTACGGCCCGAGCGTCGGCGTGATGAAATGCCCTTCGGTCGCCCCTTGGCGGAAAAACAGCACCGGGTTGTAGTCCATCACCGACCCGCAGGTCGGCTCGCCCGTGGTGCGCCGCCGCCGGATTTCATCGAGACTGTAAACCGAGCTGGCCGCAAAGTTGTGCCGCAGCCCGAGCGTGTGTCCGACCTCGTGCATCACCACTTCTTTGATGACGTCGTACAGGAAGCGTTCCATCACCTGTGGCGGTTGGCCGGCCAGCATCAGACCCGCCAAAGCGACCTCCCGCTTCATGCCTTCGCAGTAGTTGCAGAACACCTGCCCGCGCCGCTGCATCCGTTGCTTCACTAACTCATGCAAGCGGTACATCCTGGCATGCTCGGCGTCCCGGAGCATCGCTTGCGGCCATTCCAGGAATGGGTGCAGCCACTGCGGATTCTGCCGGATGAATTCGCCCACGCTGGGGTCCGACAGCTTGCGGAAGTACGCCGCCGCCGCCAGCATCCGCTCCGCATCCTGCTGGAAGTACCGCACCATGGAATCGTCGAACGCGATGTCGGCATCGTAAATCTGCCCAGTGAACGGGTTCGCGCGGCTCGGCCCGATTGCAAACCCGCCGCCGGTCACGATCCACCGGAAAAAGCTGTATCGCATGTCTTCCGGATCGAGGTCTTTCCACTCATTGTCATCCGTCTGCTGACGGACCTCGATCGCGTTGACAAACCCGATTCGCTCGAACGCCTTGTTCCACTCTAAAATCCCGTCGCGGACCGCCCGGCGGAACCGCACCGGAACCGTCTTTTCGATGTAGAAAACGATCGGTTGCCGCGGCTCGCACTTTTCCAGCGACGGGTCCCGCTTGACCAGGTGCCAGCGATTGATGTATCGGTTGTAAATCTCCCGCTCCTCCACCGGCTTCGACCAGTCGCGGTTCGTCGTCAGAAAGTACCCGACCCGGTCGTCTGCGATCCGCGGCTGGTAGTCCGTCTGGGGCAGCTTCCAGAAACTGTAGTGAATGAGCTTCTTGTCATAAGAACCCGGCGGTGACCGCCGCGCTACCGCCAGCTCGACCCCAATCTCTACGTTCAGCTCAAACGCCTTCTTCTTGATCCAGCGGCTGAGCTGCGGATTGATCCGCGGCAGCCCGGCAAATTCGAAACCGTCGTCCTCAAAAACCGACAGCCAGGCAATGTCGGCAAATTCGCTCTTGAGCAGCGGCCCCAGATCGATTACCGGGTCGCCCTGAGGGCTTTTGGTCAAAAGCGGCACCGCGACGCGGATCCGCTCCGGGTAGGTCCGGCGGACAGCATCGCTCACCTCTTTGCCCGGCGGAACCACATACCGCGGTTCCGGCTCGACCAGCAGCAACTGCCGGTCGAGCACCTCCCAGCGGACGACGCGCTCGTCCAGCGGAAACCCGGTGAAAAAACCGCCACCAGAGATGCTGGTTGAGAGCATGAATAGTTCGCCCAGAAACGAGGCCGGTATCTGGCAGAGCAGCCTCTCGCGGTCCTTGTCCTTCGCGTCTTGTGGGTAGTACCACAGCGTGAAGAGCCCTACATCCGATTTCATCCCCTTGGTGACGTCCTCGAACTTCGGCAGCGGGGGTGCTTCGCCAGCTTCGAGCCTGGTCTCCAGGCCGCCGGCGATGGCGCTGATCATCTGCTGCAAATCGACGGCGGTCTTCTGGGTTTGCTCCGTAGCCGATGCCGCTGCCAGCATTCCGCCGACGGCCAGTAGCGTGAGTACCCGGTGTGTCAGTCCCATGTGCAGACTCCTTGGTGAGGTGGCCGGTTCGGTCAATCGCTTTCCGGTCTGCGCGCTCGCGCTCCGCCGGAGCTCGCCCCGGGGGGCGAGTTCCCGCCTATCTATTAGCGCTGCCCGTGGCCCGCGATGCAATCCCGCCGAGCCCGCGCTGTATGATTACGTAAACCGCGGGCCGACGCCGCAGCCGGTGCCGCAGCCTGCCCTCGGCAGTGTCCGCCGGGCCGCCCATCCGTAAAATCTAGGTGCTGACCTTTTCCTGGCAGGCAGAACATGGAATTGCGCGTCTACAACACACTCACCCGGCGTCTGGAAGATTTTCAACCCCTGAACCCCCCGCGCGTCGGGATGTACGTCTGCGGCCCGACGGTCTACGGCCACAGCCACCTGGGCCATGCCAAGAGCTATGTCAGCTTTGACGCGATCTTGCGGTGGCTGCGCCTTTGCGGCTACGACGTCCTCTACGTCCAGAACATTACCGACGTCGGCCACATGACCGAGAACGACGAGGATTTCGGCGAGGACAAGGTGGTCGCCGAGGCCCGCCGGCGTCGGCTGCACCCCATGGCGGTCGCGGAGCTGTTCACGCGCAGCTACTTCGAGGACATGGACGCACTGAACGTCCTGCGGCCCGATATCAGCCCGCGCGCCAGCGGCCACATTCCTGAGCAGATCGAATGTGTCAAGCAGCTTTTGGCCAAGGGCCATGCATACGAAGTCAACGGTTCGGTCTACTTTGACGTGAGTAGTTTCCCGCGCTACGGCCGACTCAGCGGCCGGCAGGTCGAGGAATTGGCGGCCGGCGCCAGGGTCGAGATCAACCCTGACAAGCGTCATCCGGCCGACTTTGCCCTGTGGAAGCGGGCCGAGCCGGGCCACATCATGCGTTGGCCCAGCCCCTGGGGCGAGGGGTTTCCTGGCTGGCATCTGGAATGCTCGGTCATGAGCCAAAAATATATCGGACCCACCCTCGACATCCACGGCGGCGGCATCGAAAACCAGTTCCCCCACCATGAATGCGAGATCGCCCAGGGCGAAGCCGCCACCGGCCAGCCTTTCTGCCGCTACTGGCTCCACAACAACATGGTCACCATCAACGGCCAGAAAATGGGCAAAAGCCTGGGAAACACCATCAGCCTCAAGCAAATCTTCTACGAGGGCCATCCGCTGCTTGAGAAAACTTTCGAACCCGTCGTCGTGCGGCACTTTATTCTGACCAGCCATTACCGGGCGCCGCTGGACTTTTCCAACGAAGCCCTCAAGGCAGCAGAAGCCGGCTGCTACCGCCTGCGCGACGCCGCCTTCGAGCTTTCGCGCGCCGCTCGCAATGCACCGGCCAAGCCCCGTTCAGAAGCGATTCGCCAGGCGCTGGAGGATATCGAAAAGCGCTTCACCGACGCGATGAACGAGGATTTCAACGCCGCTGCAGCGTTGGCGACGCTTTTTGATCTTGCCCGGCTCAGTGCCACCTGGATTCACGAGGCAGCCGGCCGCGACGACTTGCAGGCCGCCGACCAGCTTATGTGCCGTCTGGCCGGCGATGCTCTGGGTCTTAAGTGGCCTCAGCGCAGCGGTCCGGACGAGCAGCGCGTTACCGGCGTACTCCAGGTGCTGGTCGACCTGCGCAATGAGGCCCGCAAGGCCGGGAATTTCGCCGAGGCCGACTCCATCCGCAGCCGCCTTTCTGTCCTGGGTATCGAGCTTCGCGACGGCCCCGAAGGCACTACCTGGACCGGATTGTGAACCGGGCCCACCTTCGGTTTCGCCCCGCCGGCGTTGGCTGGTTGGCCGTTCAGCTTGCAGGACGGGCCGTGCCGCAAATTCGCGGCGCCGAAGTGGCGCCGGCGGGTGCGTTCTGTTAAAATACAGCGGGTAGCTTGCAGGTTGGCTTCCCGGCGCCGGGTGCCAGGAGGCCGGCATGTTCCGGCTCGTCTGTCGCCAGAATGCTGCTTTCCGGAGGCGGCCCTTCTCGGCTTTCACCCTGATCGAACTGCTCGTCGTGATCGCCATCGTCGCCCTCCTGCTGGCGATTCTGCTGCCGGCGCTTGGCCAGGCCCGCGAACAGGGCCGTCGGGCACGCTGCATGTCGAATCTGCATCAGATCGCGCTGGCCTGGCACTATTACCTCGAAGACCACAACGGATGCTTTCCGCTGCTTTCTGTGGGGAACTGGCTTTTTAACTACGGCGGCAAGACCCTGGGTCGCGTCCCGCCGCTGCACCATGACCCTAACCCGCGCCTGCTCAACTTCTATGTCGGATACGATCCCTATGGCGAACGGGCAGCCGAGGTCTTTCGCTGCCCGTCTGACATCGGCATGGAGGATCCTGAAGACTGGACTACTGTCGGCCAGACCACTTATCAGCGGCTGGGCAACAGCTATCCGCTCAACGGCGCGATACTCTGGGGTGAATACGACCGCTTCACGTGCCAGCGCGTGCGGCCAGCACGCCCGCTTCGGGTCGATCTGATTGAATTTCCCGCCTCGATTTTCGTCCTTGCCGGCGACCAGCAGTTTCTTTACACCATCCAGCCCACACGCCGCTACTCAGCACTTTGGCATGACCGGGAGGGCATTTACGTCAATCTGGCTTTTCTTGACGGCCATGCTGCCTTTACGCGACTGGAATGGGGCCAGAGATGGACCTGGCGCTACTCCTTTCCCTACATGCTCTGCGGCCAGGATTCCGGGAACCCGCAGCCGTGAGCACTTTTGTCTGCCGAGTCCTGCTGCCGCTGGCCCTGGCGTCGGTGGCTCTTGCCGGCGCCATTCAGCGCGCCCCAGGCCTGGTCAAGACCGCAGCCGGACCTCGAACCGATCCGACCGACTCTGTCTACGCAGATCGGTTCGTTGTCCGCGTGCCGCTGGCAGATCTGGCCCATCTTCCCGCGCATCCGCACGACTGCTTCGACGGCGAATCGGTTGATGGGGCTGGCCCGCAAGCTTTGGCCGTCCTTTTCTTGAGTGCCGCGGAAGCTGCTGCGCTGGCGCAGTACGTTTCGCAGATTGAGAACCTTGGCACCGTCAGCGACTATCTGGCAGCTTTTGCCCCCGTGCGGACGCTGCGTGCAGTGCCGCAGCGCCTGCGCTGCTACGATCCGCTTCGCCAGCGCCTGATGCTGCCAGATTGCGCCAATCCGGTCACCGACCCGTGTATAGAGCCGATCGTCAGCTTGGAGCCTTATGACCGTTACCACAGCCTCGATGAAGGTGTGTGTTTCCTCCAGAATTTGGCACAACAGTTTCCTCAGATCTGTCGGCTGGTCAGCATTGGCACTTCCGTTGAAGGCCGCGACATCTGGGCGCTGGTTGTCAGTGACAATGGGGGCGCGCGCGAGCCGGGGGAGGAACAGATCCTTTTCACGGGAGTCACCCACGCTCGGGAGTGGATTTCCTTTGAGATGGTCCTTTACCTGGCGGAGTGCCTCGCATGCAATTATCCGCACGATCCCCACGTCCGCCAAATTGTTGACCGGGCGGTGGTCTGGATGGTTCCTGCGGTGAATCCTGACGGCTATGAGTATTCTTGGACTGTCGATCGCCTGTGGCGTAAGAACCGCCGGTACAACGGGAACGGGTCATGGGGCGTTGACATTAACCGAAACTATGACTTCCGCTGGGGTTATGATAACTGGGGATCCAGTCCGAACCCCGACGCCCAGATTTACCGAGGTCCTTACCCGGCTTCGGAGCCTGAGACGCAAGCGATCCAGAATCTGCTGGCGGCTGAGGTTTTTGCGATCGCCGTCAGTTTTCACAGCTACGGCCAGTATTTTTTGCATCCCTGGGGTTTTACGGCTGAGGTTTTGCCGCGGTCGGATGCTGCCTTTCGCGCCGCTGCTGGCAAGTCGGTCCGCCTGATTTACGGCTCGAGTGGTGCCATCTATCGGCCGGGCCAGAGCAGCTTTACGCTGTACTCAACTAATGGCGATTTCAACGATTACGCATACGGCGCGGCAGGGGTGCTGGCTTTTACCGTAGAGCTGCGGCCGGTTTCGTCGCTTGACGGCGGCTTTCTGTTGCCTGAAGACCAGATATTGCCGTGCGTGCAGGAAAATACCGCCGCCGCCATCTGGCTGATGCTCAACGTTGCCAATGCTACAGATTATGGTCGGGGCGCCGGCCAGCCGCTTCTGGAGCTACCGGGCCCGGGACTACACTGGTTCAGTCTGCCGCTGACGCCTGCACGGCAGAAACCTCAGAATTCGATAAATTTTCCCATGATTTGGGCAGATAATTTCCGCGTCTGGCTTGATGACGCCTATCACCAGCCGCCGGGCTGGCATTCGCTGGGCGATGAGGTGGAAGGTCTCGGGGCCGCAAGCGGCTGCACCATCGACGTCTCGAACCCAGAACTCGCCCACTGGGCGACGAGCTTAAACTCCTATCGCGTGCTGCCATACATTTTTGAAGATGCCGTCGAGCTGGTACTGAGCAACGTTGAGCCGGGTCTTAACCTGGTGGGTGTTCCGGCACGCCAGGCGCTGCCGATGCAGGAAATCCGCATTCAACGCCAGATTCTGTCCAGCGCCAATTACCTGCCGAATTTCGGTCGCCGCGTGCTGGCTGAGCGTACCGCCTTGCAGGATTTCAATTCGCCGGCGCCGTGGCTGGACTGGACCTGGAGCTATACGGATCCGCTCGGGCAGGTGTACCTGGCCCATCCGACCGGTGCCGGGGGCGCTGACCCGCTGCTGTACCCGTTCCGCGTCTATGCGTTTTCGAGCCGCGTGCCTTCCTGGCGCTTCGGCAGTTACCGGCCTGACCAGCCATTCTATGTTCTTAGGCTGCCGGGCTTTATTGCCTTCGATTTCTCCGACTGCAACTATAACGCCACCCCCGATTCCCAGGACATCGCAGCCGGCGCCAGTCCCGACTGTAACGGCAACGGCGTTCCCGACGAGTGCGAGCTGCGCGGCCGGATCGCTTACGATTGCAATGGTAACGGCATTATTGATGAATGCGATATTGCGACGGGGCACAGCGCCGACTGTAGCTCTAACGGTACTCCCGACGAATGCGAACCGGACTGCAACGCCAATGGTGTTGCTGACAGTTGCGACATCGCCTGGGGAACCAGCGAGGATTGCGCCGGCGAGGGCGTGCCGGATGAATGCGAGCCGGACTGCAACTCCAACGGAATTGCTGACAGTTGCGACATCCTGGCAGGCGCCAGCCTCGATTGCGACGGACAGGGGGTGCCGGATGAGTGCCAGCCGGCACTGTTCATTCCGCTGCGCATTGCGGTCAGCGGCAACGCCAGCGGCGAGTTTCTCTACTATCTGGAGCAGGCGGGCCACGTGCTGCGCGAGTTGCCGCGATCAGAACCCCTGGGTGACTATCTGTGGCGTTATGACGTGTTGCTGCTGGCGCCCGGCTCACTGGGCGACCGCCCGCAGGATGAGCAGCGGATCGACCAGTTTGTTGCTGCCGGCAAAGGCTTGATCATTTTTGCCGGCGCCACGGATAACTACCGGGGGCAGGCATATCCCCTGGCCGGCCGCTTCGGCTGGGTCCGTCGAACCGGCACCGTCCTGGTCGACCCGGAAGATCCGGTTGCCTACCAGCTCGGCCCAGCCTCGGCCCTTGACGGTTTCAGTACCAGCCCCGTGCTCAAAGCCGACGCACGAACCGTTCTGACCTGGCAGGACGGCGTACCGATGACCATCGTGCGCAGTTACGGTCTTGGCCGGGTGGTTTATTTCAATGACCTGTGGGGCTGCTATCAGCAGCATTGGCGCGGCGACCCGCCTTACGGCATGAGGCTGATGCGCAACGCACTGGCCTGGGTCGCCCCGCCGCTGCCTGACGACTGTAACGCCAACGGCCGGCACGATGCCTGCGACATTTTCCTTGGCAACAGCCTTGACGCGAACGCCAATGGCATTCCCGATGAGTGCGAAATCCCGGGCGACCTTAACTGCGACCGTGCGGTCGATCTTTTCGACATCGACTCGTTTGTTCTTGCGCTGGTTGATCCAGACCGCTACGCGCTGGTCTATCCGAACTGCTTCTTGAGATACGCGGACATCAACGGCGACGGCACTGTGGACGCCTTTGACATCGATCCTTTCGTGGAACTGTTAACAGGGCGCTAGCCGCGGCCAGGTCCGAAGGCAGGAACAGCGAAGGCAGCACAACGTCGGCCCGCTCCACCAGCACAAGCGGCTTTCGTCGCAGCAGTTAGACCCAGTGGTCTCAAGCGCCGAACCGACCGTTTGGCATGGGCTTGCAATCACGGGTGGACGGTCGAGCGGGTGCCGGTGTCCTTTTTGCCGGTGTGTTACCTTGCTGGCCGACTGCTGCCTGTTTGCACGGCGGGCAATAGTTATCGGACGCTATCCCTAAAAGCGGCGCGTCACAGAAGATAGCGAGCCAGATGGGTCTGCGGCCCACAGGTGTCTTCTGCGGCTTGCAGGTGCTGGAACGCCGTCGGCGTCTGACGGCTATTTCTGGCGGTAGACGATTCGCCCGCGCTTGAGGTCGTACGGTGAGACCTCGACCATTACGCGGTCGCCCGGCAGGATGCGGATGAAGTGCTTCCGCATGCGGCCCGAAACGTGGGCCAGTACTTCGTGCTTAGCCGCGCCGAGCTCTGCTTCGACCAGGAACATGGCGTTTGGTAGCGCCTTTATCACCGTCGCTTCTAGTTGGATTACATCGTCTTTTCCCAAACGGTACTCCTCGAATCCAACCGCTTGACGCCCTGAAAATACATATACTACATCGGCCGGCTGAGGGCGTCAAAGGACCCAATTGGTCGCGGGCGGGGCCCTGCCTGCAAGCTTCTGGGGTCCGCGGCGTTATGCCAGATTGAGACCTGACGGCGCGTGTGCCGTCGCTTTCCATCAAAGCTGTACGCCATAAGGAGACTTAAGATGCGCGCGTGGGTGCTAACGATGCTATTCGGGGGGTTGGCGCTGTCAGCGGCGGGCCAGGACAACCCGCCGGGACCGCCCGGTCGCGGGCCCGGCAGGGGTTTTCGCTCGGGGCCGCCCCCTGCCCGTCCGCTCGAGGCAATTGCTCAGCGTATTACGGACATGCTGCTGCTGAGCGAAGAGCAGCAGAGCGAACTTCAGAAGATCGTCGATCGCTATCGTGAGCAGGCCGACGAAGCCGGTCCTCGACCTGAACAACTTGAGTCGCTGTGGCGCCAGCTCCGTGAAGCGCAGCAGGCCGGCGACGAGACCCGTGCTGCCGAGCTTCGCGCTCAGCTTGAGCAGGAGCGCGCTCGCGGAGCCGAGCTGATGCAGGCCTTCTTCGATGAGGTTGAGGGTATTCTTGACCCGCCTCAGTCCCAGATGTTTGCGCGGTTTCGCGAGCGCTTCGGCCGCGGAATCCCGCCGGGAGGGCCGCGCTGGCGCATCCGTGCCATGCTGCGGGAGCTGCCCGAGCAGCTTGCGCTGGATGAGACCCAACGACAGAAATTCGACGAGCTGGTGGCAAACCTGAACGCCGAACTGGAGGCACGCCGACGTCAGGCGATGGAGTTGCGCCCGCTTTTCGAGGAGCTGCGCCGCGCCCGCGAAGCCGGCGACCAGCAGCGCGTCCAGCAGTTGCGGCAGCAGATCGACTCGATGCGCGAGGGCTCACCCGGCTTGTACCAGTCATTTTTCAGCGAGCTGGAGCAGATTCTGCGTGAGGACCAGAAGTCGAAGCTTGAGGAGCTGCGAAGCTCGGGCGGCTTTGCGCCGCCAGCAGAGCGTCCGCTGGACGTGCGCACAGTTGTCCGAGCTGCCCAGCGGTTGAATCTTACTGAAGAGCAGCGCAGCAAGGTCCGGGAGCTGGCGCAGCAGGCCATGCGCGAATCTCGGCGTCTTTCACGCACTGACGCCCAGGCGCAGGCAGACCTGGCCAATAGGGTAAGGGGTGATATTGAAAAGCTTCTGACGCCGGAGCAGAAGCAGCAGTTTGAACGTGCGCTGCGTGGCGAGCCGCCGCGCAAGGGTCTGGGGTCGCGACCCGGTCGGGCCGGCCCGAGGCCAGCCGGGCCGGAAAGCCCGCCGCCAGCCCCTGCTGAAAATCCGTAATTGCAGCCTAGAGGCGTCCGCTTGGCACTTGGTGGGTGCTTTTGTTCTTACGGGCTAGCCGCTGAAAATGCGTAATCGCGCCGTAGAGGCGTCGGCGGGGCTACCGGCTTTACCGCCGCCGACGCTTTTCTGTTTCCCGGGGGACCCGCAGCTTGCGTACCTAACATAAACCGAATACAATCGTCCTGGAGTGCGCGGCTATGCGGCCGGTCGACAACCCGCCGAACCCTTACGAGAGCGAGTATCGCGAATATCTTGGTCCGCCGCCGCTAGCCAGGTTGAAGGTTTACAAAGAGTGCGTCCGCTCGATCCTGACTGCCAACGACAGTCCGGACATCCCGTATCGCTTCAGCGTCAATCCATACCGCGGCTGCCAGCACGGCTGCGCCTACTGCTATGCGCGGCGTACTCACGAGTACTTGGGCTTTGGAGCCGGTACGGACTTCGAAACGCAGATCGTCGTCAAGATTAACGCGCCGCAGCGCCTAGCGCAGGCGTTTTCGCGCCGCAAATGGACGCGTGAACCGGTGGCCTTCAGCGGCGTAACAGATTGCTACCAGCCGCTGGAAGCGGTTTACCAGCTCACGCGGCGGTGTCTTCAGGTGTGCGTCGAATACGCCAATCCCGCAGAAATCGTGACCAAATCGTACCTGGTGGTGCGGGACATCGATGTGTTGAAGCAGTTGCGCGACCGCGCCGGTGCAAGCGTCTGCTTCAGCATCCCCTTTGCGGATCCTCAGGTAGCGCGCAAGCTCGAGCCGCACGTACCCGCTTTGCAACGACAGTTCGAAGCCATGCGCCGGCTGGCTGACGCGGCGATCCCCGTGGGCATTCTGATAGCACCAGTCATACCGGGCCTCAACGACCGCGATATCCCCGCGCTGCTGCGGCAGGCCGCTGAGTGCGGCGCCAGTTACGCGACCTACGCGCCTGTGCGACTGCCGGGTAATGTCGGACCCGTCTTTCTATCCAGGTTGCAGCGTGAATTTCCGGTAGCAGCGCGGCGTGTGGAATTGCTGATACGCGGCATGCGCGGCGGCAGGCTCAACGATCCGCGCTTTGGCGCCAGAATGCAGGCCCACGGGCCGTACTGGGAGAGCGTGCAGCGGCTCTTTGAGACGCTGGCAACGCGACTTGGTCTGGACGCCGGACAATACTGGCGCGAGCCGCAGAGGCCGCTTGCGGCGTCAGCCGGGCAGCTTCTGCTTTTTTCCGAGGCCAAGACTGTTGACAAGCGATGCGCCCGATGCCGCCCGGGCAGGCGCGACGAGAGCGCGGGAA
>Ga0185342_1000324_pt1 | contig 25405 bp, 20 predicted proteins | sample ConPoolayeEmetaG_FD_128045 | JGI IMG/M metagenome (GOLD analysis project Ga0185342, IMG submission 128045) | Hot spring microbial mat communities from California, USA to study Microbial Dark Matter (Phase II) - Cone Pool mat layer E metaG... ... | reverse complement strand
TAAAAGCTGGTGCAAACTTAGCTTCACAAACAAATGCAAAAACAAATGTAAATACTATTGATGCTGCAAATGCAGGGACAAATAATGCAAATAATGCAGGAAACAACTTGTTAATTGATAGTATAACTACCTTAGAGTTTGTTTCACATGAATTAAAAGGAATACTTGGCTCTACTATAATGTGTGTTTACTCAATTAGAGATGGTTTTTTAGGACTCCTGAATTTTAAACAAAGAGCTACAATTGAGACAATAATTAGAAATTTAAGAAGACTTGAGTCTACAATAAAAGACTTTCTAGATATAAGTAAAATTGAAAATGGAAAGCTTAATGTAAAAAAATTAAGTATAAATGTTACCAAAGACATTATTAAAGAAATTGAAGATGCTTTTGTTTCTGAAGTCTATGAAAAAAAGATGATAATTAAAAATAATATTCCTGAAGATGTTGTAATTAAAACAGATAGGACATTACTGCAAACAATATTTAGCAATCTAATAAGCAATGCAATTAAATATGGTAAAGAAGGTGGAGAAATCATTATAGATTATGAAAAAACAAATAATATCGTAAAATTTAGTGTTTTTAATGAGGGTGTTCCAATAAAAGATGAAGATAAAGAAAAGCTGTTTAAGAAATTTTCTAGGATTGAAAATGAAGATAATAAAAAAATTAAAGGTACTGGATTGGGGCTATTTATTGTTAAGAATATAACCAACAGTTTAGGTGGAGATATTTGGGTTGAGACCAATGAAAAAGGAAATAAATTTATATTTGAGATAGAAGGAGAATAAAATGGCAACTGCACTTGAAAACTTAAAAAAAATTAAGCAAGAAGCAATACAAAATTTAATTGATAATGGGCTGCTTTCTTCGACAAGAATTTACATTGGAATGTCAACATGTGAAATTGCAGCTGGAAGTAAAGAAATATGGGATTTTTTTAAAAAAGAGATTGAGGAAAAAAAGATTTCTGATCTTCTATTAAAACAGAAAGGTTGTGCAGGTAGGTGTAATCTTGAACCTACCGTTGAAGTTTTACAAGCTGGTAAAGTGCCTTTTAAATATACAAATGTTGATATTGAAAAAGCGAAAGAAATTATAAAAAGACACTTAATTGAAAACAATGTGCCTTCTGCACCTCGAGATAAAGATTTATATACAGATCCTTTTATGCTTACGGACAGGTCAAAATTTGTTTTTGGCGATATAGATTTGTTTAAAAAACAAAAGAGAATTACATTAAGAAATTGTGGAATAATTGATCCAGAAAGTATGGATGACTATCTTTCAGTTAGAGGTTATGAAGCATTAGCTAAAGTTTTGACGGAATACACACCAGATAGAGTAATCGAAGAAGTTACAAAGTCAGGGTTACGTGGCAGAGGAGGAGGTGGATTTCCAACTGGTCTTAAATGGAAACTTGTTGCTCAGGAAAAAAGTGATGAGAAGTATGTAATATGTAATGCTGATGAAGGAGATCCTGGTGCTTTTATGGATAGAAGTGCTCTAGAAGGAGACCCTCATATAGTTATTGAAGGAATGGTAATTGCTGGTTATGCAGTTGGAGCAAAAAAAGGATTTATTTACATTAGGGCAGAATACCCTCTAGCAATTGAAAGATTAAAAAAAGCAATAAGTGATGCTAGAAAATATAACTTTTTAGGGAAAAATATTCTTGGGCAGAATTTTGATTTTGATATAGAGCTAGTTTTAGGTGCTGGTGCTTTTGTTTGTGGTGAAGAAACGGCATTAATACACTCAATAGAAGGAAATAGAGGTGTTCCAACTACTAAACCTCCCTATCCATCAGTTGCTGGTTTATGGGGAAAACCAACATTAATTAATAATGTTGAAACATTTGCAAATATTGCAGTAATTATTTTAGATGGTTATGAGAAATTTGCTTCAATTGGGACAGAAAAAAGTAAAGGTACAAAAGTTTTTGCTTTAGCAGGAAAAGTTAATAATACTGGATTAATTGAAGTACCTATGGGAATTACTTTAAGGGAGATTATTTATGATATTGGTGGAGGTATTAAGGACGGGAAAAAATTTAAGGCAGTTTTAACCGGTGGACCTTCAGGTGGTTGCATACCAGAGCAATTTTTAGATACCCCAGTAGATTATGATTCTCTAAAAGAACTTGGTTCAATAATGGGTTCTGGTGGAATGATAGTACTTGATGAAGATGACTGTATGATTGATGTTGCAAGGTATTTTCTTGAGTTTACTCAAAACGAATCTTGTGGTAAGTGTACTCCTTGCCGTGAGGGTACAAAAAGAATGCTTGAAATTCTTAATAAGATAACTTCTGGGAAAGGAGAAATGCAAGATATTGAGAAATTAGAAAGGCTTGCAAATCTCATTAAAAAAACTGCTCTTTGTGGTTTAGGAAATTCAGCACCAAATCCAGTGTTAACGACTTTAAAATACTTTAGAGATGAATACATAGCACATGTAAAATATAAAAAATGTCCTGCAGTTGTTTGTAAAGGAATTATATCATCACCATGTCAGCATGCATGTTTTATTGGTGGTAGTGGGGCACCTTCTTATATTGCTTTAATTGCACAAGAAAAATTTGATAAAGCTGTTGAACTTCTTTATAAAGAAAATCCTTTGCCAATTATTTGTGGGAGGGTTTGTCACCATCCTTGTGAAAGCAAATGCAGAAGAGGTGCAATAGACAAACCGGTACAAATAAGAGAGTTAAAAAGGTTTTTAACTGATTATGCAATTAAGAATAATATAAAATTTAACCTAAAAGATTTTATAAAAAATGATATAGAGCAATCACAGAAATTAAAAAAGGTTGCAGTTATTGGTTCAGGACCGGCTGGACTAACCTGTGCTTATTACTTGGCTAAAAGTGGTCATAAAGTTTCAATATTTGAAAAGCTACCTGTTGCTGGAGGAATGCTTGCAGTTGCAATTCCAGAATATAGGTTACCAAAATCTTTATTAAAGACTGAAATAGAAAAAATTAAAGAACTAGGAGTTGAAATTAAGTTAAATTGCGAGATTGGTCGTGACATTAAGTTTGAAGAATTAAAGAAAAACTATGATGCTATATTTATAGCAGCAGGAGCTCACAAAGGCTTAAAGCTTGGAATTCCTGGTGAAGACTCTAAGGGTGTAATAGATGCAGTTGACTTGTTAAGAAATATAAATCTTGGCTTAGTTAATAAAATTGAAATTGGAAATAAAGTTGCTGTTATCGGAGGCGGCAACGCTGCAATAGATGCTGCAAGAACACTTAAGAGATTAGGTAAAGAGGTATTTATTTTATATAGAAGAACAAAAAAAGAAATGCCTGCATGGGAAGAAGAAGTAGAAGAGGCAATTAAAGAAGGAGTAGATATAAAATTCTTGGTTGCACCTAAAAAGGTTATTTCTGAGAGTGGTAAAGTTAAAAAACTAGAATGCATTAAAATGGAATTGGGAGAAGTTGACAAAAGTGGAAGAAGAAAACCAGTTGAAATACAGGGTAGTGAATTTTTAATTGATGTTGACACAGTTGTACCAGCTATTAGTCAGGAACCTGATATTTCGAATATAATTGACAGTGACGGCTTTAAGCTCTCAAAATGGAACACAATAGAAGTTGAATCTGAAACCTTATTTACAGGAGTTGATGGAGTTTTTGCAGGCGGTGATGTTGTTTTAGGTCCAAAAACTGTTACAGAGGCAATGTCACATGGAAAAATTGCAGCTGAAATAATTGCTAGATATTTAAATAATGAGAAACTAGAAAGAGATTATCAAGTAACAAAGCCGGCAATGGATGTTGAGCTTATTGAGATGACTGAAGAAGAAATTGAAAATCTTCAAAGATTTGACATGCCAATGCTTGAAGTAGAAAAAAGAATTAATAATTTTAATGAAATAGAGCTTGGCTTTTCAGATTATCAAGCAGTGTGTGAAGCTAAGCATTGTTTAAGATGTGATAAGGAGGAAAAAGAATAATGGAAAATAAAAAAAATTTAAATAATATTGTTGTTGATTTTAGAAGTACTGAAGATTTTGTAACAATTAATGTTAATAATAAAGACTATAAAGTAAATAAAAATAAAACTATCATGCAAGCTCTTGATGAAATCGGATATCATATTCCAAGACTTTGCTATCATCCTAAACTCTCGATAGAAGGAGCTTGCCGCTTGTGTATTGTCGAAGTTGAAGGTATGCCAAATTATGTTACAAGTTGTACTGCAAAAGTATCAGAAGGCATGAAGATTAAAACTAATACTGCTGAACTTAGAAGAGCAAGGAGAGATATTTTAGAATTATTACTAGATAATCACCCAGTAGATTGCAATACTTGTGAACGAGATGGTAATTGTGAATTACAAAAAATTGCTAGATCTGTAGGTATTAAAATGAGACACTTCGAAGGTGAAAAAAGAAATTATAATGTTGATTTGTCTTCCCCTGCTATAACAAGAGATCCAAATAAATGTATTTTATGTGGAAGATGTGTTAGGTTATGCAGTGAAATACAAGGGGTAAATGCAATTGATTTTGCTAACAGGGGTTTTGATTCAACAGTTATGACTGCTTATAATTCACCAATTAACAGTTCTGTTTGTATAACTTGTGGTCAATGCATTAATGTTTGTCCAACTGCAGCATTATCAGAGAAATACTATACAGTTGAATTATTTAAAGAACTTTCAAATTATAAAAAAATAAAAATAGCTCAAATAGCACCAGCTGTTAGGGCTGCTATCGGAGAGGCTTTTGGATTAGAGCCAGGTCATAATTTGGAAAAGCAAACTGTAGCTGCTCTTAAGAAACTTGGTTTTGATTTAGTGTTTGATACTCAATTTAGTGCAGATTTAACAATAATGGAAGAAGGTTATGAATTTCTTGAAAGGATTACAAATAATAGTGTTCTTCCTATGATTACTTCTTGTTCTCCTGCATGGATAAAGTTTGTTGAACAATTTTATCCAGAATTTATACCAAATATTTCAACTTGTAAGTCTCCAATGAGTATGATGAGTTCTGTATTAAAAACTTATTATGCGAAAAAAAGAGGCATTAATCCTCAAGATATATTAAGCGTGGCAATTATGCCTTGTACAGCTAAAAAATATGAAGCTCAAAGAGATGAGCTTAAGATAGATGGAAACAGATTAACAGATATAGTTGTTACAACAAGAGAAATAGCATGGATGATAAAATCTGCAGGTATTGATTTGCTAAAAACAGAACCTGAAGAGTTTGATAATATGTTTGGATTTTCAAGTGGCGCAGCTACTATATTTGGTGTGACCGGTGGTGTTATGGAAGCTGCTCTTAGAACAGCTTATGAATTATATGTAGGTGAAACAATTATAGATATCGAGTTTAATGAACTAAGAGGATTTAAAGGTATAAAAGAAGCAACTATTAAAATGGGAGATAAAACAGTAAATGTTGCAGTAGTTCATGGAATTAGCAATGCTCATAAAATTTTAAAAATTGTTAAAGAAGAGCCTAGCAGATATCATTTTATTGAGGTAATGTCTTGCCCTGGTGGCTGTATAAATGGAGGTGGACAGCCTTATGCCAGCGGAGAATACACTGCTCTTGATGAAGAACTATTAAGAAAAAGAGCATCTGTATTATATAAAATTGATAGGGCAAAAACTGTTAGGAGAAGCCATGAAAATCCAGAAATTCAAAGGATTTATAAAGAGTTTTTTGGTAGGCCATTAAGCCACAAATCACATGAAATTTTACATACTAGTTATTTTAAAAAATATCCACAAGGGGTTTATAAGAAATATTAAATTAACTAATTTAAATGAGGTGGAAAATGGAAAATATTAATAATAACAAGAAAGAAGAATTTATTAAATTTTTAGAAGAAAAAAGGGAAAAAGGTTATTATAATTCTGCTTTAATGTCTATTTTGCATAAAGCACAAGAAATTTATGGCTACATTAGCCCAGAAGCTATTGAAGAAATTAGTGTAAGGCTTGGAATGCCAACAGCAAAAATTTGGGGTATTGTAACTTTTTATCATTATTTTACTCTGAAACCTAGAGGTAAATATGTTATTTCAGTTTGTTTAGGAACTGCTTGTTATGTTAAAGGTTCTAAAAGAATATTAAACAAACTAAAAGAAATTTTAAATATTGAATTAAATCAAACAACCCCTGATGGCTTATTTACTATTGAAGCTAAATATTGCCTAGGATGTTGTGGTCTTGCACCAGTGATGATGATTAATAATAAGGTTTATGAAAAATTAACAACTAAGAAAATTACAGAAATTATTGAAAATATCAAATTTAATGAAGAAAAAACAAAAACAAGCAAAGAATTGGTTTTAAATTAATAAAATTTTAATAAAAATTTTTTTAATTTTTATAGTAAAATTAAGTAATCTTGTTATATAATTTTTATAATTTTAAATTAAGATTAATATTTATTATGTGAAAGTGGTTTTTATTGAGTTTTTATTAAGCAATCTAACATCAAAAATTTTAGAATTTTTCTAATAGGTAAATTTTAATAGAAAAGTTAATTTAAAATTTAATATTTAAAATTATGTAGGAGGTAAAATTGACTGAAAAAAAAGTTTTAATAATCGATGATGATCCTGATTTTGTAGATTCAGTAAGACAGGTTTTAGAGGCTAGGGGATATATTGTTGATTCTGCTCCAAATGGTGAGGAAGGTTTAAAAAAGGCGCGACAAATAGTTCCTAATTTAATTTTATTAGATGTAATGATGACAAAAAATACCGAAGGCTTTGAAGTTAGCAGGGAAATTCCTAAAGATGATGTTTTAAAAACTATCCCAGTTATTATGATTACTGGAATAAGAGAGAAATTAAATTTACCATTTGGTTTTGAGCCTGACAGCACATGGCTTCCTGTAAAAACAGTGTTAGAAAAAACTATAAAACCGGAGCAATTATTAGAGAAAATAGAAGAATTTATAAAATAATTTTTGCATGTTAGATATAAAATAAAAGAAAAAAATTTTAATATTTTCTGTTATTTTTAAAAGTTTTAGTTTAAAATAGCATAAAACAATTTAAATAGTAACTGTTAGTTACATAGTTAGTAACAGTAAGTTACAAGTTAATTATGAATTACTAATTTTAACTAACTAGTGGTTAAGTTGTATTTTTAATTAATTTTTTGTTTTATGCTATTTTTTATTTTGTATTTATTTTTTTTATTTATAAATTCTTGAAAGGAGCCAGATGCTTTATAAAGTTTTAAGTAAAGAAAAACTTGGTGAGCTTGTTACAAATTTGCTGTCAAATTATGAATTTTATGGTCCAAAAAAAATAGACAAAGTTACTCATGATTTTGTTTTAATTGAAAATTTTTCTGATATTGATTTAAGTTACAAAAAAACTACTATACCTCCTTCAAAAAAATTGTTGTTTCCCTCTTATGAAAACTTAATAAATTATAAATTGAATAAGGATAATGTAGAAGTTTTGCCAAACTTAGAAAGCAAGAAAAGAATTTTATTTGGTGTTGCCCCATGGGATATTAATGGTATGAATTTTCTTGATAAGATATTTTCCATTGACTATCTTGATAACAACTATTTAATGAAAAGAAAAAATTTAATTGTAATAGGGTTTGATGTTGAACCATCTGATAATAATTTTGCCGCTGCAGTTAATGCTGAATATACAAATAAAGGTTTTGACCTTTACATTACTGATTTAAAGGATAGATATTTTATTAGAGTTGGAAGTGCTACTGGTAATTTTATAATAAATAATTTTACAACTGCTGTTGATGCTAAATTAAAAGATTTTGAAGATTATAATAGGTTTTTGGATGTTTATAGGAAAAAATTTAAAGTAAAAATAAACTTAGATAAGTTTTATGATAGCTTTGAAGCAGTTTATTCTAATAATGAACTTTGGGATAAATTAGCTAAAAATTGCTTTTCCTGTGGTTCTTGTAACTTGGTTTGTCCAACTTGTTTTTGTTTTAATGTAAAAGATGAATTAATGCTTAATTTAAAAGAAGGTATTAAGAAAAGAGAATGGGATTCTTGTATGATTAGTGATTATGGTCTTGTGGCTGGTGGTCATAATTTTAGACCTACAAATTCTAATCGTTTAAAACAAAGGTATAGATGCAAGTTAAAGACATTTGCTGAAAAGTTTGAAAGTATATCTTGTGTTGGGTGTGGAAGGTGTGTTGATGCTTGCCTTGCTAAAATAAATATTTATGAGGATGTAAATACAATTAAGAAAGAGGTGGGAGTTTAGAAATGTCAATAGAAATAAAAGAGAAAATGGTTAAAGATGTTTCAGATAAACACAATAAAGAGAAATCAATTTATGCACCTCAGGTAGCAACAATTATTAAGATAAATACAATGACTGATACTGAAAAGCAGTTTTTTATTAAATTAGACGATCCTATACAAAGAGAGAATTTTAATTTTTTACCAGGACAGTTTATTGAACTGACAGTTTTTGGTATTGGAGAAGCACCTTTTTCAATACCATCTTCACCAAGTAATAAAGAATATTTTGAATTATGTGTAAGGAAAATTGGAAGTGTCTCTAATGCTTTACATAAAATGCAGGTTGGAGATAAAGTTGGTATAAGAGGACCATTTGGTAATGGTTATTTTCCATTTGATAAAATGATAGGTAATAATGTTGTAATTATAGCTGGTGGTCTTGGAATGGCACCTGTAAGGTCATTGTTGTTAAAAATACTTGAAGATAGAAGTAAATATAAGGGTGTAACATTAATATATGGTTGCGTAGATCCTAATAATATTTTATATAAAGATGAAATTTTTGAACTTAGAAAAAGAGATGATATAGACGTAAAATTAACTGTTGATAGACCTGATTCTACATGGAAAGATTCAGTTGGTGTATGCACTAGTTTAATACCACAGTTAGAATACCTACCTGAAGATACATATATTGTAGTTTGTGGACCGCCTGTTATGTATAAATTTGTTATAGTAGAGCTTAATGAAAAAAAATATTTACCAGAACGTGTTTTTTTATCTCTAGAAAGAAGAATGGAATGTGGTGTAGGAAAGTGTAATCATTGTCATATTGGCAACAAATTATCGTGTGTGGATGGTCCAGTTTTTAGTTTGTGGGAAATAATGAATTTAAAGGAGGCTATATAATGGCTAAACCAAAGGTTGGAGTATTTGGCTTTGCTGGCTGTGGAGGCTGCCAGTTAGAGATATTAAATTTTGAGGATAATTTAGTTGATTTTATTAATGCAGTTGATATAGTTCATTTTACTGAAGCAATTACGGAGCATAGTGATAATTATGAGATAGCTTTAATAGAGGGCTCAATTTCTACAAAACATGATTTAGAAAAATTAGAGCATATTTCAAAAATAGCAAAAATTATTGTTGCAGTGGGTGCATGTGCATGTACTGGCGGATTAAATTGCTTAAAGAACATTTATGGTCTTGAAAAGGCAAAAGAATTAGTTTATCAAGATAAAAAAGACTGGATTGATGCTATTGAAACAAAGCCAATTGATGCATATGTAAAAGTTGATTATTATGCAAGAGGTTGTCCTCCTACAAGATCTGAGATTTTAGATATAGTTAAATCATTAATAGTAGGAAAAGTACCTGAAATCCCAAATTACCCAGTATGCATTGAATGTAAAAGACTTGGTAATACTTGTGTATATGAATATGGATTACAATGCATGGGACCAGTTGCTCGTGCAGGTTGTAATGCTAGATGTCCTAGTTCAAAATCTGGCTGTGAAGCTTGTCGTGGTTATATTGACCAGCCAAATATTAATTCACAAAAAGATTTGCTTGCAAGATATGGTTTAACAGTTGAGGATATAATGGAAGGTTTTAATTTATATAATGCATGTAAAAATTTAAAACAATAATAAATAATATAATTTAAAATTTTACAAATTGGAGGTTTTTTTAATGGCTATAGATGTAAATATAGAAGTATCACCACTCTCAAGAGTTGAAGGTCATGGTGATTTAGTTTTAGATATTAAAAATAAAAAAATTGAAAAACTTCAATTTAGAATTCCTGAAGCTCCAAGATTTTTTGAAGCAATGCTTGTAGGCAGAAAATTTGACCAGCCTTCTCATATTACTTCAAGAATCTGTGGCATATGTTCTGTTGCTCATACATTTGCTTCGATAAAAGCAACAGAATCTGCATTAGGTGTAAAGCTAAATGACCAAATTTTAAAATTAAGAAGAATTGTTAATATTGGTGAATATATTCAAAGCAATTGCCTACATGTATATTTTTTAGCAGCCCCTGATTTTTTAGGCGTAGGAAGTGTAATACCGCTTATTCAAACTCATCCTGATATTGTAAATATTGCAATTAGAATGAAAAAGATTGCTAATGATATTGTAAGAATAACAGGGGGCAGGGCAGTTCATCCAATAACAACAGTTGTTGGTGGTTTTACTAAGTTGCCTTCAAAGAGTGATTTAGAAAATATTAAAAACATGTTAAATAGTCTTTATCCAGACTTAGAGGCATCATTAAAGGTATTAAAAACATTAAAATTACCAGATTTTGAAAGAGAAACAGAGTATATTTCAATTTCAAATGATTATGAGTATGCTTTATATGATGGTGATTTAAAATCATCAGATGGGTGGGTAATTGAACCTATTGATTATTTAAGTAAGATTAAAGAAAAAGTTGTACAACACTCAACTGGAAAGCACTGCTGGGCTTCAAGAGATTCATACATGGTTGGTGCTTTATCCAGGGTAAATAATAATTTTGAAATGCTATCTGATAGAGCTAAAGAATATGCTTCAGAATTAGGTTTAAAGGTTCCATGTTATAACACCTTTATGATTAATTTTGCTCAATTTGTTGAGATTGTACATTGTGTTGACGATGGAATAAGGCTGGTTAATGAACTTTTAGATTCAGGGCTTGATGAAGAAAAAAGTTTTGTAAGTGTAAAACCAAAAGCAGGTAGAGGAGTTGGTATTGTTGAAGCTCCAAGGGGCTCTTTAATTCATGATTATACATATGACAAGAATGGAAAAATAACTAAAGCAAATTTAATAATCCCGACAAATATGAATTATGCAAATGTTGAAAAAGATTTAGAGGCTTTAATTCCAAGTATAATTGAAAAAACAGAGGACCAAATAAGATTTAGTTGTGAGATGTTAATAAGAGCATATGACCCTTGTATTTCATGTTCAACACATTTTTTAAATGTAGAATTAATTAATAAAGAATAGGTTTTGATTTTGATACTCAAATTAGGGAGAGCTTTATTTAAATAAAATAGTACTTAAAATGATATATTATAACTATAATAATATGTTTTTATAACCATTAATAATTTAAAAAATTAAGTTTATTAAAAATTAGAGGCTATCTCTTTTTTAATTAGTCTAACTTTGTTGTAGTCATTTAATCTATCATTAAGGTTTATGGTAAACTTTAATGTGTTAACAATATCTGTTGGTTTGGTATCTTTTAAAATAAAAATATTATTACTTAAATATGAAGCCTCCTCAATGTCATGGGTTACAAATAAAACAGTCCTTTTGTCTGCTTCCCATAAATCTATAAATGCTTTTATTAATAATTTTTTTAATTTATAATCAATGCTTTTAAAAGGTTCATCCATAATTAAAATATCTGAAGGGAATGCAAAGGCTCTAGCTATTGAAACTCTTTGTTCCATTCCACCACTTAATGCAGAAGGATAATAATTTTTAAAATTTTCTAGTTCAACTAATTTAATATATTTTTCAGTTATAGATAATATATCTCTTTTAGCATATTTATCTTTTAAAACAAAAGAAATATTCCCAAATACAGTTTTCCATTCAAGTAGTCTTGGTTCTTGGAAAATATAAGAAAATGTTTTATTTTTAAAATCCGATAAATTGCCTGAATCAAATGGTATTAATCCTGTTATAATGTTAAGAAGCGTAGTTTTTCCTATCCCAGATACACCAAGGATACATGTTATCTTGTTTTCCTCTAATTCCATACTAAAATCTTTAAAAATCAACTCACTTGTAAAGGATTTTACTAAATTTTTTATTTTAAGCATTTTTTAATTTTTTCCATTTTATAGTTTTAAATTCAATAAATCTTATTATTTTTTCAAATATATACCCAAAAAATACAGCAATAAAAGTCCATGCAAATACTTCATCAATATTTAAATAAATTTTTGATGTTTGCAGACTAGTCCCAATTGCATATCTTGGCTGACTCAATACTTCGGATGCAATTATAACTTTCCACCCAATTCCAAAGGCTGTTGAAACAGCAGAAGTAATAAATGGAGCTAATGAAGGCAAGTATATTTCAAAAAATATTCTACTTTTTTTTATTTCATAAATTTTTGCCATTTGAATTATTTTTAAATCAATATTTTTTATACCTTCAATAATATTAGTACATATAATTGGAAAACTAATTAAAAAACTTGCAAAAATGGGTACATTTCCAGCTTTAAACCAAATTAAAGCAATCAGAATTACTGCAATAACTGGAGTAGTTCTAATAATTATTAAAATAGGTTCAAAAATAGTAAAAAATTTTTTATTAAAACCTGCTAAAAAACCAAAGATTAATCCAAACAGAAAAGAAATTAAAAATCCAATGATACCTCTATACAGTGATGATAAAATAGTGAGATAAAAAAATTTTGTTTTAATTAATTTTAAAAAAGCCAAAAAAGTAACCTCAGGTGAGGGCAATAAAATACTAGAGCTAATAATTATTGAAACTATTTTCCATATTATTAAAATTAGAATAAAGGAAATAAAAGTCAAAAATTTATTGTTTAATAAACTGTTATTTTTTTTTAACCCGTCTGAAATCTTATTAGAGTTATTTGTAATAAAATCCTTCATCAGGAGCTTTTCCTCCAATATCTTCGGGAGAAAAATCTAAAAGTGTGCTCGCGTAATTAGTAATTTCCTCTTTTAATTTATCTGAGAAAGTGAATTTAATGTTACATCTTGGAATTGCATTTAAAGCTGTGTTTTTATCAACTCCTATTTGTAAACTTTCAACTAATTCAGAAGCTGCTTTTGGATTTTGATTAACCCAATTTATGCTTTCTTCATAAAGCTTTAAAAATTCGTCAACCAAAGGTTTGTTTTCTGATACCTTTTCACTTACAATTAAACATGTTAGCGGAAGAGGGCTGCCTGTAATTTTTTCCCATTCCTTTCCAAGATCAAAAATAATAGAAATTTTATTATTTTTGTTTATTACTGAAGTAACAAAAGGTTCAGGTAAAACTGCATTATCAATTTTTTTTGCAATAAGCAATTGAGAAACTTCAATTTGGTCTGCTGAATAATTAATTTTAACATCTGTAACCGGGTTGATGTTATTTTTTTCAAATAAATATCTAAGAACTATATCTGGTGTGGAGCCTTTAGAAGTAACATATATTTCCTTGCTTTTTAAATCCTGCCAGTTAGTAATGCTTAAACCATTTAAATTTTGATTTAAAAGATACAAATTATTATATCCTACAATTGCAGCTATTTTTATTTTAGTATTCTTATTATATAACTTTATAGCAACATTTGTTGGTAAAGTAGCCATATCAATTTCTCCAGAAAGAATTTTAGATACCATAACATCAGGGGTAGGAACTATCTCGTAATTAATATTAATTCTTTTTAAAATCTTAGGTTTTTCATCATAAATTTTTATAATTCCAATTGAAGATGGTCCCTTTAATGATGCAACATTAATACTTTCCACTGATTGATTTGAGGAAATATCACTATCATTATTACTGCATCCTATAAATACTGTTGTTATAATTAATATAAAAATAATAAAGGATAAAGCAAGGATGATGCCTAAATTTAATTTATTATTTAGTTGTTTTTTTTCAAAGTAGTTTGATTTTATCTTACTTGATTTAAAATGGCTTAAATCCTTTTTGTAATTTTTACTTAACATATTTGAAGCCACTCCTTTTTTAATTTATATAACTTAAAATTAAAAATATTTACCAGACTCCTGTCTTTATATATTCATCTATTGCTTTTGCTGCAACTTTACCAGCGCCCATAGCAAGTATAACTGTAGCTGCACCTGTTACAATATCCCCGCCAGCAAAAACACCTTTCTTGCTTGTTTTACCAACCGAGTCAGCTATTATATTTCCTTTTTTATTTAATTTGATATCAGGAGATGTTTGTGTTAAAACAGGATTTGGTCCTTGCCCAATTGCAATCACTATTATGTCTGTATCTATCTCATGCTCAGAATTAATAACTGGTATTGGCCTTCTTCTGCCGGTTTCGTCAGGTTCACCTAATTGCATTTTTATGCATTTAATTTTTTTAACCCATCCATTCTCACCAATTATTTCAACTGGATTAGTTAAAAATACCATTTTAACGCCTTCTTCTTTTGCATGTTTTATTTCTTCAATTCTCCCAGGCATTTCAGCTTCACTTCTTCTGTAAATAATGTAAACCTTTTTTGCACCTAAACGAAGTGCAGTTCTAGCAGAGTCAAGTGCTACATTACCGCCACCAATGACAGAAACAATATCAGCTTTTTTTATTGGTGTATCCCATTCTGGAAATAAATAAGCCTTCATTAAATTTACTCTTGTTAAATATTCATTTGCAGAGTAAACCCCATTTAAGTTTTCACCAGGTATTCCTAGAAAATATGGCAGACCTGCACCAGTAGAAATAAAAACACTTTTATAACCATTTTTAAAAAGTTCATCTATTGTAAAAGTTTTACCAATTATGGTATTTAGCTTAATTTCTACTCCCAGACTTTTAACATATTCAATTTCTTGGTTAACTATTTCTTTTGGTAACCTAAATTCTGGAATACCATATACTAAAACTCCGCCAGCGCTATGAAGTGCCTCAAACAATGTTACATCATATCCCATCTTTGCAAGTTCCCCAGAGCAAGTAAGCCCAGCTGGTCCTGCACCAATAACTGCTACTTTGGCTTTATTATTTAAAGAAGTATTTATATCTTTATTAATTTTTTCTTTACTGATAATATTGTTGCCATCGCAATCAATAAATTCATTTTTTGCGTTAACTTGGTTTTTGGAACTTTTTTTATTTTTTTCATAATCAGCAGCAAATCTTTCTAGTTTACCAATTGCAACTGGCTCATCTTTTAAACCTAATATACATGTTTTTTCACATTGGTCTTCTTGAGGGCAAACTCTTCCACAAATACCTGGTAAAGCATTTTTTTCCCTTATTTTTTCTAAAGCTTTTTCAAATTGTTTTTCCTTAATAAAGGCAATGAAGCTTTTAATATCTATTCCTACTGGGCATCCTTCAGTACATTTTGGCTTTTTACACATTAAACATCGCATGCTTTCTCTTAAAGCTTCCTCTTCAGTATAGCCTAACTCAACTTCATTAAAATTTTTTATTCTTTCTTTTGCTGGCTGTTCTGAAATTTTTGTTCTTGGTATTTTTTCTTTTTTAGGTTTTAAATGTTCATTTTGCATTTATGATTCTCCATAAATTTTTTTAATGCTATATTTTCCTCTTGACAATAAATATTTAATCTAGAAATTAATAAATTAAAATCAACTAAATGTCCGTCAAATTCTGGTCCATCAACACATGCAAATTTAGTATTACCTCCAACTTCAACTCTGCAGGAACCGCACATGCCTGTTCCGTCTACCATAATAGGGTTTAATGAAACTATTGTTTTAATTTCATAGTTTTTTGTAATTTCACATACTGTCTTCATCATTAAAGCAGGACCAATTGCAATAACTCTGTTTATTTTAAAATTTTTTGTTTTACTATCATTTAAATATTTTATTAAAAATTCTGATACAAATCCTTTAAAGCCACATGTTCCATCATCGGAACAAATATAAAATTCATCGCTATAGGCTTTAATTTCATTTTCAAATATTAAACCATCTTTACTTTTAGCTCCTAATATAGAGATGACATAATTATCTTTAAGTTTTAAAGCCTTTATTATTGGGTAAGTGGGTGCTATACCTACACCGCCGCCAATAACAATAACATTTCCAAAATTTTCTATCTCAGAAGGTCTGCCAAGCGGCCCTACTATATCCATTATTGACTGACCGGTATTTAATTGACTTAGCAAATTTGTAGATTTGCCTCTTTTTAAAATTGTTAGGTTAATAACTCCTTTTTCTTTATCGCTATCAGCAATAGTTAAAGGAATTCTTTCTCCTTTATTATCAATTCTTATTACTACAAATTGGCCTGCTTTAGCTTTTTGTGCAATTACTGGCGAAAAAATATCAAAGCTAACTATATCTTTTGCTAAATCACGTTTATTTAAAATTTGATTTTGAGCATACAATTGACTCTCTCCTTATTATTTTTAAAAAAGATGTTAAAAATTTATACTATTTTATATTTAAAGTCAATTACAAACTAGTTACAAACAAAAATATTTTAAGTGATTTATTATAACTAATTAAAGAAAGAAAAGAAATAATAAAAAATTAATTTTAAATGCTTTAAAAATTAATTTTATTTTAATTTTAATATATTTTATAATTGTATAAAAACTATAATTATAATATTATAATAAAATGCAGAATAAATAGCATATTTATGCTATATAGAGATTTTATGTTCAATAAAAATTAAAGAACACCTAAGCTTAAAAATTTATTAAAATTATAAAAAGTTTTTTGGGAGTGCTTAATGGTTTCTGAAATTCATTCAAATAATGATGATATCAATTCTAACTTAAAAAATAATAAAAATGAAAACACTAATAAAATAAAAATTATTGGGTTTGGGAATTTATTAATGGGGGATGATGGTATAGGTATTAAAGTTATAAATACTCTTAGGGAAAAAAATATTTTTAGTCATCTTAATAAAGATATTGAAATTTTAGATGGTGGAACATCAGGATTTGATTTAGTTTTTTTAGTAAAAGACGCACAAAAAGTTGTAATTATTGATGCAGTTGATGCAGGTCAGCAAGTAGGAGAAGTTGTTGTTTTTAGACCAGAAAATGTAAAAGAATTTTTTAAAAAGAAGGCTGTTTTTAAAAGCTATTCACTACATGATTTAGATCTTACAGATATATTTGAGTTATTAAAAACATTAGAATTAAAAACAGAAATAAGAATTATTGGAATAAAACCAAAAAAAGTTGGTTATAGTGATAAAATTTCACCTGAAATTGAAAATAAACTTGATCAGATTATATCCATTGTAAAAAAAGAAGTTGAAGATTTAGCATATTCTGGGTAGCTGTTCACTATAATGCAAATTTAAAATTCTTTTTGTTCCTAATTTTGTAATTACATAAACCTTCGGTGTATTTTTAGGTGCATTTTTAGGCGTATCTTTACAGTTTCTTACTTTCCCAATAATTTTAGCATTTTTTCCTAATTCATTTTTTCTCATTACTTCTAAAACTTTTTGGCTTTCTTGTTGGCTAACAAAAGCAACTATCTTTCCCTCATTTGCTACATATAATGGGTCTAAACCCAAGAATTGGCAAATTCCTTTTACTTCTCGTTGAATAGGTATATCCTCTTCAAATATTTCAAACTCTAAGTTAGATGCTGCTGATAATTCAATTAAAACTCTGGCTAGTCCACCCCTTGTTGCATCCTTTAATGCATGTATATTTTTTGATACACTTAACATATCAAAAACAAGTTTGTCTAAAGGTGCACAATCACTAATTATGTTTGTTTTAAAATTAAATTCTTTTCTTGTGCTTAGAATTGCAATGCCATGTTCAGCGATTGTCCCATTAATAATAATATCATCGCCTTCCTTGATATTAAAAGGTGAAATATTTAAATCATTTATTATATAGCCAATACCACTAGTATTAATAAATAAGCCATCTGCATTACCTTTTTCAACTACCTTTGTATCTCCAGTCACTATACCAATTTTGCATGAGGTTAACTGAAGGGTATTTTTTATTGAAACTATTATTTTTTCTAAATCTTTATATTTAAAACCTTCTTCAATAATTAATGCCAAACTTAGCGCTACTGGTTGGCACCCAGAAGTAACAAGGTCATTAATTGTTCCACAAATAGATAGTTTCCCAATATCACCTCCAGGAAAAAATAAAGGATTTACAACAAAACTATCAGTAGTAAATGCGATTTTATTGCTTGGACAATTTACTACAGCGCTATCTTCCAGTTTTAAAAGAATATCATTTTTTAAATGTTTTAAAAATAAATTATTGATTAAATCAGTGGTTTTTTGACCACCATCACCATATGAAAGTAAAATTTTTTTATCATTCATTTTTTATATTCTTTTTGATTTTGATTTTATGTTATTTTTAAGTTAAATATTTAAGTTAAATATTTAAAATAAGCTGCGCATGCACCTTCACTAGAAACCATACAGGGTCCAATTGGGTTACTTGGGTTACATAACTTACCAAAATATTTACAATTTAATGGGGATTTTATTCCTTTTAATATATTTCCACATTCACAACCAGGTGGTTCTTTTGAAATTATTGGGTCAATTTTAAAGATAACTTTTGCATCAAAATTAGAAAATTCTTTCTTTAAATCTAGTCCACTTTTTGGTATTTTTCCAATACCTCGCCAATCTGAGTCAGTAATTTCAAAAACCTGGTTAATTTTTTGTTGTGCTGTCGGATTTCCTTCAATTTTAACTATAGAATTATACTCGATTAATATGTCTGGATTATTATTTACATAAGATTTTAAAATCATTAGAATTGACTTTAAAATACTTTCAGGTTCAAATCCACTAATAACAGCAGGAATATTATATTTTTTTGCGATAAATTTATAAGGATTTAAACCTATAATTGCAGAAACATGACCAGGCAGTAAAAATGCTTTTATATTTATATTTTCGTCATTAAGCAATGCTTCTAATGCTGGAGGTATTATTTTATGTGTGGAATATATAAAAAGATTTTTAATATTTTCATTATAAATTTTATTTAATAAAACTGCCGTAAGTGGTGCTGTTGTTTCAAAACCAATAGCAATAAATATAACATTTTCCCTTGGATTGTTCTTAGCATATTCAAACGCATCCAATGGTGAGTAACAAATAATTATTTTTTTACCAATTGATTTTTGCTGAGAAAAACTTGAATTTGAGCCAGGAACCTTCATCATATCACCAAAAGTAAAAATAGTTACGTTATATTTATTAGTGATTTCAATAATTTTATCAATATCGTTAATTGATGTTACACAAACTGGACATCCAGGGCCGCTAATTAAATTTATGTTTTTTGGAAGTAGTTGTGAAATTCCATATTTAGCAATTGCCATTGTATGCGTTCCGCATACTTCCATTATATTAAATGAAAAATTATTATTTTGTATTGCTTTATCTTTAGTTATATTTTTAATATTTGTAATATTTTTACTATTTGTAAAATTGTATTGCTCTTTTTTGTCAAAAAGTTTCTTAGATAGCTTATTTATTTGAGTTATAATATTGTCTAACATTTTATTGTTTATTATATTTGTAATATTTGTCATTTGTATTAATCATTTTCATTAAAATACTGCTTCCAGTAGCCTTGTGTTATTTCAGCTTCGTTTTCATCAATAATTTGTATTGCAAAGCCAGCATGAACAATTACATAATTTCCAATTTTAACATCTGGAACTAAAGATACATTTACAGTTTTAATAACTCCAAAAGACTCAACATCTGCACTATCATCTTTTATACTTAAAACTTTTGCAGGTATTGCTAAACACATTGTTATCACCTTTTAAAAAAATAAATAGCAAAATTAATATTTAGTAATTTAATAATTTAGTAATTTAGTAATTTTAATAACTTAATTTTAATATTTTAATTATTTAGTATTTTAATAATTTAATAATTTAACAGCTGCTAAATATGCCTGTCCAAGTGAAATTCCACCGTCATTAACTGGAACTTTAAAATTAGTAAAAACATCGAATTTTTTTTCTTTTAATGTTTTATAAATTTTATTTATTAAAATATTATTTTGGAAAACTCCGCCACTTAGCAATATTGTGGAAATATTATACTTATTTTTTAAAAATAATGATATATCCAAAACTATTTTTGAAATTGTGTTATGGAATTTGGCAGCAATTACAGGTATTTTTATGTTATTTAATAAGTCAATAATAATTTGGTTAAAAATAAAAAAATCGTCTATTTCAATTAAATTTCCTTCTTTTGTTTCTTTGTTTATATCTATTTTAATTTTATAACTTTCATTTGTTTTTAAGCTGGAGGACATTTCTAAATTAATAGCAGCTTCTCCTTCAAATGTTGATAAATGTGTAATATTTAAAATTGAGCTTACGGCATCAAAAAATCTTCCCATACTTGTTGTTAGTGGGGAATTGTATCTGGATTTAATTTGGGAAATTAAAATATCTAATTCTGTTTTATTTAAAATATTTTTATAAAATTTAAAGTTTTTTAATATAAAATCAAAAAAAAGTTTTGTATCTTTAAAATCATTATTTTTTTTAAAATACTCATAAAGATACACTATTGCCATTCTATATGGATTCTTAATTGTAGTATCACCGCCTGGGAGAAATTTTTCTCTTAAATGTCCAATTCTATGAAAATTTAGTTTTTTATCTATTAAAAATATTTCACTACCCCATATTTTGCTGTCTGTTCCAAAGCCTGTTCCATCCCATGAAAACCCTATAAAGTTTTCTCTTTTTTTTAAAAGATTATTTTCAGCAATTACACTAGCAATATGTGCCTGGTGATGTTGAAGTGGTAGTCTAAAATTTTTATCAAAATTTTCCATAACAAATCTTGTTGATAAGTAATCAGGATGCAGGTCATGAACAACTACATCAAACTTCTCTATTCCAAACAACTCTTTATATATGTCTATTGATTCAGTAAAAAAATCTAAAGTTTCCTTTGTTTCTAAATCTCCAATATGCTGGCTTACTATCGCATAATTTTTTACTAATATGCAAAAATTACTTTTTTCTTGTGAACCTACAGCTAAAATTACCTTATCTTCTATATTTAAATCTAATTTAATTGGGTATGGAGCATATCCTCTAGCTCTTCTTATTAACATTTCTTTGTTTTTAAATACTTTTATTACAGAATCATCATATTTTGAAAAAATGTCTCTATTATGAATTAAAAAATAATCACAAATATTTTTAAGCTTATTAATTGCTTCATCATTTTTAGAAGCAATTGGTTCTTCTGAAATATTACCGCTAGTCATTATTAAAGGTATGTTTAAAAACTTAAATAGTAAGTGGTGCAGTGGAGTATAAGGCAAAATAGCTCCTTCATATTTATTATTATATGAAATGAAAGTACTTAAAGGCTTTATTTTTTCTTTTAATTTTTTTTTCTTCTTTAATAGGACTATGGGAGCTTTAGAGGAGCAAAGTGCATTTTCTTCAGATTTATTGATTTTTAAATAATCATTTACTAGATTTATATCCTTAAACATAATTGCAAATGGTTTAGTTGGTCTTTTTTTTCTTTCTCTTAATTTCTTTACTGCTGAATCAGATAATGCATTGCAGGCTATTTGAAAACCACCTAAGCTTTTTATTGCAACAATCTTTCCTTGTTTTATAAAATTAACAGCAGTCTTTATTGGATTTATTTCATCTATTAATTTTCCTTTATTGTCAGTTAAAATTAATTTTGGGCCACAATTTAAGCATGCATTTGGTTGTGCATGAAACCTTCTATTTTTAGGGTCTAAATATTCGCTTTTGCAATCTGCACACATTTCAAATTCTGACATTGTAGTATTTTCTCTGTCATAGGGCATTTTTTTAATTATTGTAAAGCGTGGTCCGCAATTTGTGCAATTTGTAAAAGGATAAAAATAACGCCTTTTGTTATTTTTATCATAAATTTCTTTTTGGCAGTCTTTGCAAGTAGCTATATCAGGTGATATTAACTGAAATTTTTCTTTGGTTTTGAAACTTTCTAAGATAATAAATTCTGTAAAATTTTTTTTTACAATTTTTTTAAAAGTAATACTTTCAATTAATGCAGGATTAGGCTTATTTTTATATATTAAATTAATTATTTTTTTTAAGTGTACTTTATCTTTAAAATTAGCTTCAATATAAACCCCATCAGTGGTGTTAGTTACAAATCCACAGATATTGTTTTTTGTAAATAACAGCCAAATAAAAGGCCTAAAGCCAACACCTTGCACAATGCCTTTTATGTTTATTTGGTATGTAAACATAATAATTATTTAAAATATTTATTAATTAAAATTTTTTTGGTTATTTAAAACTTTTAAATTTTATTATAATCAATTTATTGTATTAAAAATTATTAAATTTAAATTAGTAAATTTCTAGAAATTAGTAAATTGCAAGCATTTTAAACCATCATAATTAAACTATCAATATTTTATTGTAAAGCAAGGCTAAATCATTTAAATTCTGTAATTAATTGACATAGAATAAGAAATATGTATAATTGCTATTATTTTAGTAGTATATCACTAAATAATAAATATTAAAATAAGGAGAAATTATTATTTATTGGTAAAAGTATTATTGTATTTGTATTTATTTATATTTTTTAAATATTTTTAATTCAAATTAACCTAAAATGGAAGTAATTAAGGAAAGTAAATATGATAGTTATAACAGTCCTACAAGTGTAGGTATAGTTACTACAAAGTACTTTACCTTTGCAAACCCACCTGATGAATTAATATTGGATTCAGGAGTAAAGTTTGGGCCAATAACTGTTGCATATGAAACATATGGGAAATTAAACTCAAGTAATGATAATGCCATTTTAGTTTTTCATGCTTTGTCAGGAGATGCACATGCAGCAGGATATAATAGCCCAGATGATTTAAAGCCGGGATGGTGGGATAATATGATTGGTCCTAACAAGCCTCTTGATACCAACCAATACTTTGTTATTTGTTCAAATGTTATTGGAGGTTGCAGGGGTACAACTGGCCCTTCATCGATAAATCCTTTAACAAATAAGGAGTATAGCATAAGTTTCCCACAGGTAACTATAAATGATATGATAAAAGTTCAAAAAAAATTAGTAGATTTCTTAGGGATAAAAAAATTATTTGCTGTAATTGGCGGTTCAATGGGCGGAATGCAAGCTTTGCAGTGGATAGTTTCTTACCCGGAATCTTCGGAAAGTGCAATAATAATTGCAACCACAACTGAGCATACAGCTCAACAAATTGCATTTAACAGCATTGGAAGATATGCAATTATAAGTGATCCTGAATGGAAGAATGGTAATTACTATTCTACAAATAGAAAACCAGATGTAGGTTTATCAATAGCTAGGATGATTGGTCATATTACATATTTAAGTGAAGAAGCAATGCATAAAAAGTTTGGCAGAGAATATATTAATACAAATAATATCACAAATAATTCAAATAATTTTAATAAAAACAAAAGTTTCAAAAACAATAATGATTCTTTAGGATATGAAGGTAAACCAGCAGATTTTACAAAGGAATTTGAGGTTGAAAATTACCTACAGTATCAAAGTGAAAGTTTTATAAAAAGATTTGACCCGAATTCTTATCTTTATATAACTAAAGCTATAGATAATTTTAATCTTTCAAAAGACCATCCTAATTTAGCTTCTGCATTAAAAAATGTTAAATCTAAGTGTCTTATTATTTCATTTTCTTCAGATTGGTTATATCCTAAAGAACAGTCATTAAAAATTGTAAAAGCATTAAAAATAAATAATGTTGATACTACTTATGTAAATTTAATATCTCCATATGGGCATGATGCTTTTTTAATTGATGATGAAAATTTTAAGTCAGTAATAAAAGGCTTTTTAAAATCAGTTAAAACAATCAGGTGAAAATTTGAAAAAATATGAAATAATAAGTAAATGGGTTGAAAGAGGTAGTAAAGTCTTAATACTTGGTTGTGGAACGGGCGATATGCTTGAATTTCTTCAAAAAGAAAAAAATATAAGAGGTTTTGGAGTAGATATTGATTCTGAAAAAGTATCTTCTGCAATTTCTAAAGGTCTTTCGGTTATCCAGGGTGATATAAATACTGATTTATATGATTATCCTGATAATTCATTTGATTATGTTATTGCTCATGACATTGTTCAAATTATGAATAAACCTGATGATGTTATTAAACAAATAATAAGAATAGCAAAAAAATCAATTATTAGTTTTCCAAATTTTGCTTACTTCTTTATAAGACTCACAATTCTATTTTCTGGCAGAATGCCAAAAACTAAAATACTCCCTTATGAGTGGTATGATAGTCCAAATATACATTTATTTACCATAAAAGATTTTATTGATTTTTGCGGCAAAGAAAAAATAAAAATTATTTCTAAATACTTTACTGGGATTGGAAAAAAATCTATACCAGAGTTTGCTCTCCCAAACTTTTTAGCAGAATTTGGATATTTTTTAATTACTAGAGAATAGTTCTTAATTTTTGTTAAAACTTTTTTAAATATAAATCCATTTCTATTAAGCTTAAATTTAATTATTATTATAAAAAATAGTATGCAAAATTTTTTTAATGTTGACTCGATTTTTTTTTCAAATTAGTATAAAATACGTTTGTTACTTTTTGCTTTTTTAAAAATCAGAACGGGGGTAAACATAAAGTGCAAAGCGAAAATAATAAAGGTTTAGGTGAGGACGAAAAAGAAACTGATAAATCTCCAAATGAGAATTTAATACAAAAAATAAGCAATTCTGTTAACTCTAATAAAGAAATATTTATTGTAAATGATTTTAAAAACTCTTCTAAAGAAAATGAATTTTTATTTTTTTTAAAACCAGAATTTTTTTATATTAAAGATTATAATTATATTGAACCTCTTTTAAATCTAATTCTAAAAAAAATTCAGCAGTTTAATATTGAAATAAATGGTATTGCTACAGTCAAAGGGAATTTCTTAAAAAAATCAAAAATAATTGAAAATCATTATGGCTTTATTAATAAGATGTCAATGAAAGCTTCAAAAATTGTAGGTAAAAATGAAAAAATGAAAATTAAAGAAATTCTTGGTATTGAAAATATACAGAAATTTAAAATTTTAGGTGGCCATGAGGTTTTAGAATATTATAAATTTTTAAATGAAGATGATTTAAGCAGGTTGTGGTATTCAGGCCACTCAGTAAGAATTAGCGAGGGTTTTTATGTACAAGTACAAAAGATCAATGGTGATGATGTAATAATCATTAATGGATTTAATCCAAGTCAAATAAAACATTATACAAGTCAGGATAGTGTTATAGTATTATTTTTATTGGATACGGATACAAGCTGGGAAATTATTAGAAATGATTTTGCAGGAGATACATTTCCAGAAAACGCAAAAAAAGGCTCAATTAGAGAAACTCTTTATAGAAATAAAGAAAAATATAATATTAAGTCTATAAATGTTGCTCACAACTTTATTCATGCAT
>Ga0185342_1000323_pt1 | contig 25462 bp, 22 predicted proteins | sample ConPoolayeEmetaG_FD_128045 | JGI IMG/M metagenome (GOLD analysis project Ga0185342, IMG submission 128045) | Hot spring microbial mat communities from California, USA to study Microbial Dark Matter (Phase II) - Cone Pool mat layer E metaG... ... | reverse complement strand
GACAAGGGCATCAGTTAGACCAACATTCATTTTTCCCTCCTTCCCATAAAGTTAATTACAAATATAAAGTACCAAAATTATAAAGTCAAATCAATTCAGAATTTCTATTGATAACCCTATGGTTAAATAAAGCCATCTCTGGCTAATTTCAGAAAACTCCTCTATAATTATTAACCTATTATCAATTCCAGAATAATCAACCGGAAAATATGACTAAAAACAAAAAACAGCCTTTATTTCTACTGACCAACGACGACGGCTACCTCTCACCCGGCCTGACTGCTCTGGCCAAAGAGCTCGACCAGTTAGGGCGGGTTTATGTAGTAGCTCCGGACCGGGAAAGAAGTTCCATTTCACTGGCTCTGACCCTGAGACGACCCCTGAGAGCTGAAAAAATTTCCAGAAATGTCTATGCGGTTGATGGAACACCAGCCGACTGCGTTTACATCGCATTGCGTCATATTCTACCCGGCAAACCTGACCTGCTCATCTCCGGGATGAATCTTGGGGGCAACCTCGGCTGCCAGGATGTTTCTTACTCAGGAACCGTAGCCGCCGCTCTCCAGGGCACGTTTATGGGCATACCTTCCATAGCCGTTTCCCTCATCGGGCGCAACGGTCGTAATGGCCATCACTACGATTTTGAGGCCGCCGCCTCTCTGGTGAAGGCTCTGATTGAAGTTCTGTTAAAAAAGAAACTGCCACCTAAAACCTTCCTAAACATCAATATTCCACCTTTTCCAGTAAAAGGCCTTAAGATAACCCGGCTGGGGGAAAAGCGTTACTCCCCGGAGCTCATTAAAAAGAAAGACCCCCGCGGAAAAACCTACTTCTGGATTGGAGTGGGCCAACCGAGAGCGGTCGGTCCGAAAAATTCTGACGTTCAGGTAGTAGACCGGGGGTGGGTTTCTGTTACTCCTCTACAGATTGACCGCACGGCCAATTCTGTCTTCAACTCTGGGCTTCTTTCAAGCCTTAAAAACTGCCTCAAAAAAAGCCGCTGACATTAGTCCCATTAGCCTTGAAGTTTCCAGGATTCCTATTTTGAACCGGTTCAGATAAATTATGTTCAAAAAAAAGAACCCAGACCAAGGCAAGAATACAGTCTTAAAGTCGAATTCCTTTCCGGCAGAAAATTAATCTGAAACAGAAAGCTTTTAAAAAAGTAGCCTTCAGGATTTCCTTTTTCGGCTCTTAAAGTAGCCAATAAAGGCCGGCATCAGAGAAACCAGGATAATTCCCCCTATGACCAGGCTGAAATTCTTTTTAACTACCGGGAGGTTACCGAAAAAATAGCCGCCGAAAAGGAAAATCCCCACCCAGAGGACGCTACCCGTCAGACTGAAAAACCAGAATTTCAAGAAATTCATCCGGCCGAGGCCGGCGACAAAAGGAGCAAAGGTCCGGATAATTGGCAAAAAGCGGGCTAAGACTATAGTAATGGCACCGTGTTTTTCATAAAAATTATGGGTTCTTTCCAGATATTCCTTTTTGACAAAGCGCGTTCGCTTTTTTTTGAGAATACTGGTCCCTATTTTGAGGCCTATAAAATAATTGGTGGTGTTTCCAAGAAAAGCGGCCAGACTGAGCAGAAAAAATAACCCGAAGACATTTAATTCGCCGATGGCAGCAATTGTCCCGACCGCAAAGAGAAGAGAATCACCGGGTAAAAAGGGTGTAACCACAAAACCTGTTTCAGAAAAAATGACCAGAAAAAGAATCAGATAAGTCCAGAGCCCGTATTGCTTAACCACAAAAACTACATAGCGGTCAAGATGAATGGCAATGTCAAACAACTTAAGAATAAAATCCCACACTTTCTACCCTTCTCTTGATGATACCTACCAAGAAAGATTCTGAAGATTAACTATACCTGTTTTCTGCTGGCCTGACAAGACTAAACCTGAGTCCGGTTGCTCAAAGATTTTCAAGTATTCAGATTCTGCTATAATTAAAAAGATTCAAAAGCTTGTTGATCTTCAAACAGGTTTAAGATTAATGGAAAAGGAATTTTTTATTGAGCGAAAACTGGAAGCTATAGACAGAGCTCTGGCCTATCTTTCCCCTCTTGAGTCTAATTGTACTCTTTGCCCGCGAAACTGCCGTGTTGACCGAACAAAGAACCAATCTGGAATCTGCCAGACTGGCCACCTGGCCAGGGTTTCGGTTGGTCTTCTCCACTACGGTGAAGAACCAGTTCTCAGCGGCCGCGGCACTCCGGCTGGAAACAGGGGGTCGGGAACAATATTTTTTACTGGCTGTAACCTGAAATGTCTTTTCTGCCAGAATTACCAGCTCAGCTGGTTGAACGAAGGTCAGTTGATGACCGACGAGCAGTTAGCCAGAACCATGCTTTATCTGCAGAGCCAGGGAGCCCTGAATATCAATTTTGTTTCTCCCACTCATGTCATTCTACCCATTCTGCGGGCTTTAAAAATTGCCTACCGGGAGGGGCTGGAAATTCCCCTGGTTTATAATTCCAATGGCTACGATTCACTGGAAGTTGTGGAGCAACTTCGAGGAATAATTGATATTTATCTGCCTGACCTTAAGTACGTCTCCTCTGAACTTTCAAAAAGATATTCGGCTGCTCCGGATTATTTTGAACAGACCAGACTGGCTCTTCAGGAAATGTACTGTCAGCAACCTGAGCTCGTTCTTGATGCCAGAGAAATTGCCAAAAAGGGTCTGATTATCAGACATCTGGTTCTTCCCGGGGCGGCTGAAGATTCCATCAAAGTTCTGGAATGGATAGCCGAAAACCTTTCCCCCTCAGTCGGTTTGAGCCTGATGAGTCAGTACCATCCCTGCTACCGGGCCCCGTTAGAACTGCAGAGAGAAATTACAAGGGAAGAATACAGACTGGTTATGAACCGGGCTTTAGAACTGGGGTTCGAAAACCTTTTTCTCCAGCCCGAACCCTTTCAGGCAGAAGAACACCTGGTCCCAGATTTCCGTCGAAAAGACCCCTTTCGCTGGAAATAAAGACTTTTTCTACAGATCAGCAAGAGCGATCCCGAGAAGTCATTTAAGAGTTTCAGGATGGTGTCTCACCTGTTCAGCTTTAACCAGATAGATGACGTATTCGGCAATGTTGGTGGCATGGTCACAGATGCGTTCCAGATGCCTGGCTACCAGTAATAAAGCCACTGCCCGGGGAGAAGTGGATGGGTCTTTACTCATGTAGTCGTTAATTAACTCAGTCTGAACCATATTTCTCAGCTCGTCAGCCTCACTGTCGCGGAGAATCACCGATTTAGCCAGTTCAGTGTCTTTATTAACAAAAGAATTAATTGCATCCCTGACCATACCCTGAGACAGGGTCGCCAGTTTCGGAATATCAATCAGGGGTTTGAGCAATGGCTGGTCGGCAATTTCCAGAACTCTCTGGGCGATATCCACGGCCAGGTCAGCTATCCTCTCCAGGTCGGTGGCAATTTTGAGAGACATAACGATGAATCGCAGGTCCGTGGCTGCCGGTTGATAAAGGGCAATCAGGTTAAGGCACTTTTCTTCTATGGCCAGGTCTATCTGGTCAATCCGGTCGTCTTCCTTGATGACCGCCATGGCCTTATCTTTATTCAGTTCCCTGAGGGCTTTTATTGAATTACCAATGGTCATCTCAACTTCAGCACTCATTTCCAGAATTTTTTTATTAAGGTCCAGTAGCTCTTCATCAAAATATCTGGTCATTAGCTCCTCCTTTTCCAGCAGCCCTGGTCAGCCCTGCTGAAAGCTTAACCGAAGCGGCCGGTAATATAATCTTCAGTCCTCGGGTCTTTAGGACTGGTAAAAATCTGGTTGGTCTCGCCAAACTCCACCAGTTCACCCAACAGGAAATAGCCCGTATAATCAGAAACTCGAGCCGCCTGCTGCATATTATGAGTGACGATAACTATTGTATAATTTTTTTTCAACTCGTGCATCAAATCTTCAATACGGGCCGTGGCCAGCGGGTCCAGGGCCGAACAGGGCTCATCCATCAACACTACCTCAGGTTCAACCGCCAGTAGCCTGGCTATACACAGTCGCTGCTGCTGTTCACCGGTCAACCGCAGAGCATTTTCCTGAAGTCGGTCCTTAAGCTCGTCCCAAAGATTTACAGCCTGAAGGCTTTTATAAAGTTTTTCTTCAAGAACATTCTGGTTACGCTCACCGTGAACCCGAAGACCATAGGTTATGTTATCGGCTATGCTAAGGGGGAAGGGGTTGGGTCTCTGAAAAACCATTCCCACCCGCCGCCTCAATTCCAGCAGGTCAGTATCCGGATCAAAAATATTTTTTCCCTCAAGCAGAACCTGACCTTCTGATCTGGTTCCTTCTATCAGGTCATTCATCCGGTTTAAGGCCCTGAGAAAGGTAGATTTGCCGCAGCCTGAAGGACCAATTAAGGCTGTAATCCGGTTCTTTTTGATGTTCAGGTTTATGTTAATCAAAGCCTGAAATCGTCCATAAAAAACGGAAAGATTTCTGACCTCAATGATGTTTTCCAAGCTCATTCCCTACCCACCATGTCTAATTTCTGTTTTGGGTTGAATGTACCAGGGTCTTTCGCTTTACGGATTTGAAACATCAGCCAAACCTTCCTAAAAGGTAATCCTCAGTCCTTTTATCGGCCGGCCTGGTAAAAACCACCGGTGTTTCATCTATTTCTACCAATTCACCCATCAGAAAAAAGGCCGTCCGGTCAGCCACCCTGGCGGCCTGTTTGGTGTTGTTAGTCACCAGGATGATGGTGTAATCTTTCTTCAGAGTTCTCAGAGAATCTTCTATCTTCATTGTGGAAATCGGGTCCAGCCCTGAAGTTGGTTCATCCAGCATGATATATTCCGGTTTGAGAGCCAGCACCCGGGCAATGCACAGACGTTGCTGTTGACCTCCGGAAAGCTTCAGAGCGCTGGTATGAAGGCGGTCTTTGACCTCATTCCAGAGGCCGGCTTTTTCCAGAGAATCTTCCACAATCCAGTCCAGCTCTTTCCGGTTATTACGGCCAAGGAGTCTTACTCCATAAACTATGTTTTCATATATGGTCAGCGGCAACGGCACCGGGGTGGCAAAGACTATTCCCAGTTTTCGTCTTAAAGCCACGACATCAACCTCCGGGCTGTAAATATCTTCTCCATCCACCAGAATTCTACCCTCCACTCTGGAGCCTGGAATCAGGTCATTCAGACGATTCAGACAGGCCAGAAAGGTGGATTTGCCGCTTTTGGCTGGACCAATTATGCCCAGAATTTCATTGCGGTAAATTTCCAGGTTGATTTTTTTTAAGCTTTGATGATTGCCGTAAAAATGGCTCAGATTCTCAACCCTAATGGCAACCTGTTTCATTCTCAGCTTCTCTTTTTAAGACTTCCGTCTGATGTATTTTTCCATAAGATAATAAGTAACGATGTTAATAATCAATATAGAAATTACCAGGACTGCCGCCGTTCCATAGGCTTTGGGCATGGAAACCCCTTCTTTAGCCAGGATGTAAAAATGAACTGCCATGGTTCGCGAGGAAGAAAAAAGTGAAGTTGGCATCCGCAGGGCCGACCCGGCGGTGAAAATGACCACTGCTGTTTCTCCAATACTGCGCCCTATGCTTAAAATCACCCCGGTGACAATCCCTGGAAGAGCAGACGGCAGAACCACTCTTGTGACACTCTGCCAGCGGGTGCTGCCCAGAGAGAAACTAACCAGCCTGTAGGCATGGGGCACGGCTTTGATCGCTTCCTCGCTGGTCCGAATGATAGTGGGCAGAACCATAAAGGCCAGAGTTAGACCACCGCTCAAGATAGACCAGCCAAAACCAAGTTTATTGACAAACAGAATAAAACCAAAAAGACCAAAGATGATAGAGGGAATTCCGGCCAGACATTCTGCTCCGAACCGGATTATTCTGGTCACCCGGCTTTCCACAGTGTACTCGGTTAGATAGATCGCCGTTCCCACTCCGAGAGGTGTAGCTACCAGAAGAGCGATAAAGGTTAGCGAGATGGTAGCCACGATGGTCGAAAGAATTCCCCCTTCCCGGCCCATGTCAGCCGGATTTCGGGTGAGGAATTCAAGGCTCAGCTGAGGAATTCCGTTCTTAAAAATTACAGCCAGGATGAAAATTAAAGTAATAATGGCTATGGAAGTAAAAGCATAGAGCACTACTTGAATGAACTTTTGTTCTACTTTAGGACTAGTTCTCACCTGCCTACCTCTTCCTCTGACGAGCAGCTGTGATGTTGGCTATAGTATTTAAAATCATTATGATCACAAACAGGATGACCCCGGTGGCAAAGAGGGCTTCCCGGTGTTCGCCACTGGCGTAGGCCATTTCCAGAGCAATATTAGCCGTAAGAGTCCTGACAGGGTCCAGGATAGAACCCGGGATATCGGCCGCATTACCGGCTATCATAATTACAGCCATGGTTTCCCCAACAGCCCGGCCCATACCTAAGATGATACCGGCAATGATTCCGGAGCGGGCTGCCGGTAAAACCACCATCCTGACTGTTTGCCATCTGGTTGCCCCGAGGGCCAGAGAGCCCTCCCGAAAGGAATCCGGTACGGCTCGGATAGAATCTATGGCGATGCTGATAACCGTGGGTAATATCATTATTCCCAGAATGATAGAAGCGGCCAGCACCGAAAGACCGGGACCTCCGAGTTTTTCTCTGATTAAAGGAACCAGAAACATCAGCCCGATAAAGCCATAAACCACTGAGGGAATGCCGGCCAGAAGTTCTATGACCGGCTTGAGAACTCTGGCCAGGCGCCGATGAGAAAACTCGGCCAGAAAAATGGCTGAAGCTAAACCCAGAGGAACCCCGATTATCAAAGCCCCAAAAGTAACCATCAATGAACCGATAATCATCGGAAAGAGACCGAAGCTCTTTTCCGAAGGATACCAGTCCCGCCCTAAAAGAAAACTTTTCAGGCCATACTTAAACATAATGGGAGTGCCCTGCTCAAAGATGAACAAGGTGATGATGACCAGAACTGAGATAGCCGAAAGAGCAATCATCAGGAGGGATAGTCTAATCAGACGTTCATTTCTCTCAAGCCTAGTCATCAGGATACCCTCTCTCTCTCTTTAGGCAACCTTATCGGAACCAGGCCTTCTTTTTCCATTAATTTTTGAATTTCTTCCGAAAGAACAAAGTCTATGAATTCCTTAATCAGTCCCTCCGGGGGTTCTTTAGTCAGAAAAAGGAAAGGCCTGACCAGCTTATACTTCTTTTCCAGAATAGTTTCTTCTGTCGGCTTGACCCCGTTCAGGGCCACAGCTTTGACCGATTTATCAACCAGACCAAGGGAGATAAAACCAATGGCGTTAGGGTCCCGGCTGACTATTTCTCTTACTGTTCCGTTGGAATCCTGCACTATGGCTTTTTTGGTAATCCTGGTCTTACCCATGACCAGCTCCTGAAAAGCACCCCGGGTACCTGAGCCCTCTTCTCTAACCACCACGGTTATCGCCCGGTCATGTCCGTTCAGGGTTTTCCAGGTAGTAATCTCCCCGGCAAAAATGCTCTTTATCTGTTCCAAGGTCAGGGTCTCAACCGTATTAGTGGGATGGACTATAATGGCCAGCCCATCTTGGCATATTACTATTTGATAAAGCTCTTTTTCATCATCCTTTAATTCCCGGGAAGACATACCAATATGAGCTGCTCCCGTTCTGACGGCCTGAATACCAGCACTGGAGCCACCACCCTGAACATCTACTACAACCCTGTGATCTTTTTCCATAAAAAGCTCGGCCCATTTATCAGCAAAGGGCTGAATGCTAGTCGACCCGGCCACCACCAGGATGTGGCCGCTCCGTCCCGGCCGGCAGGAAACAAAGCCCAAGGATAAAATCAGGCACAGTCCAACACTTATTATCTTCAACCTGTTCATGGGATTCGAGTTTTAGTTTTTAATTATACTTAACTTTGCAAAAAATAAAAGCCCGTCTAAGAATTTTAAACCAGAAATAGCAAAAGGATATCTTTTTCTAACTTCTTGTAAGGACAGGCCATACTTATTTAGGATTATCATCCTGAATTTCTCATTCCCTGGTTAATGAAAACCACCAGCGCGGCCAGGACAGCTTTTAACAAAATGATGACCATAATTCACTCAATCAGGGAAAATCAGTAAACCTCCATCCCTTCCTGCCTGAATCCGACCGGAATCTCTCAGCTCTATGATGATAGCTTTTCCAGCTCCTGCAGGCGCTGTTCAAAGCTTTGTTTTTTTTCTTCATATTCCAAATAAACCTGGGTATATTCTTCATATAGAGAATCCAGGCTTTTCCGGGTGGCATCAAGTTCTCTAGAAAGACGAACCACCTCAGTCCCCCGGCCTTCGACCGAGGCTCCTATTATCTGCTGGGTCAGCAGGCTGACTTTTTGCTCTAACTCTTCCAGGCTGTTCTCCAGCTCCCGGACCCGCTCTTCCAGAGGCCTGAGCACCCTGGATTTTTCTACTATGACCTCAGAGCGCAGCCGACGAAGTTCTCGGGGTGATAACTTGAATTTGAAAGGTTCTTCCGGGGAAGGTGGACGGTCCTGGAAGCTGTTTCTGGTAAATGGATTTTTATTCTGAACAGAGTTTCTGGTTTCTTCTTCTTTTTCTTTTTCCTTCTCAACGGTCTCTTCTCTCCAGCCAACCTTTTTCAGAAAGCTTTCGTAATCACCCTCAAATACAGTAATTCTATCATCCTGGAAAACTATCAGTCGCTCGCCCAGAGCGTTCAGAAAAAGTTCGTTGTGGGTCACCATGACCACCGCTCCGTCAAAATTGTCGATGGCCGCCAGCAGAGCATCGCAGGATTCCAGGTCGAGGTGGTTGGTTGGCTCATCCAGAAGAAGCAGATTGACAGGAGTGGCTAAAATTTTTCCAAGCAAAACCCGGCTTTTCTCACCCCCCGACAGAATTCTGATGGGCTTGAGAGCCTCATCTCCCTCAAACATTAAAGTTCCAGCAATATGTCGGATTCGAGCTGGCTCCAGTGCGGGGTTGGCTGCGGCGATTTCTTCCAGAACGGTGTTCTCGTTATTCATCTCTTCAGCATAACCCTGCTCGTAGTAACCCACCGAAACCGATTTGGGCGAGGAGATTTCTCCGCTCTGCGGCTTCAGCCGGCCAGCCATGAGCTTGAGCAGTGTGGTTTTGCCGCGGCCGTTGGGACCGATGACCATCACCCGGTCACGAGCTCCGATGTGAATACTGAAATTCCGGATCAGGGGTTTGTCGGGGTTGTAACCAAAGCTAACCCCATCGAGACTCAGGGCGTATTTATGATGAAAAGGCTTTTCCAGAAAAGAAAATTCCATATTTTTGATCCTTTCCAGCCTTTCCCGTTTTTCCATTTTCTCAAGGTATTTCAGTCGCGACTGAACCAGGCTGGCCAGGCGGGCTTTGGCCCGAAAACGGTTGATGAAAACTTCCATTTCCTTCCGCTTGCGCTCGTCGTTAAGGCGGGTTTTCTCGTATATTTCTTCTTCCAGAGCTATCTGGTTGTAGTATTTTTCGGTATCACCCTCAATTTTGCGCACTTTTTTGCGATGAAGTCCAAGAATGTGGGTGGCTACCCGGTCCATAAAACTGCGGTCATGGGTGATGAACATTAGCTCACCCCGCCAGCCAAGCAAAAAGTTCTCCAGCCAGCGGATTGAAGTTATGTCAAGGTAATTATTTGGCTCATCCAGAAGAAGCAGATCAAAGTCGGCAAGTAGAAGACGGGCCAGGTTCAGACGGACCTTAAATCCCCCGGAAAGCTGGTGAGGATTCTTACGGAAATCTTCAGGCGAAAAACCAAGACCGGCCAGAACTTTTTCTACCCGCCAGAGCTGATCCTTATCGTGATCCTGGAGTCCACGGCTGGCTTCTTCCAGGACGGTGGCCATCTTAAAATCAGGCTCTTGCTCTAAATAACCTATTCTGTAATTTCTGGGAATTATAATCCGACCCTCATCAGGCTCTTCCCGACCGGCAATGATTCGGAAAAGAGTGGACTTGCCGTGGCCATTTTTTCCAACCAGACCTACCCTTTCGCCCTGATTGATCTTGAAGCTAATCTTTTCAAACAGGACCTGTTTGGCATAGCTTTTGGATAAATCTTCTACAGCAATCATCGTTCTGGTCGACTCTTTCTTGCGGGTTTTTTTATCCTTAATATAATTAAATCAATAATTTATTCGGAATTATCTTTAGCCTGAGGATTATTTCCACCGGCTGGCTCCATCAAGCCAGACAGGCTAGATAAAAAACTTCGGTGCTTCTACTTAAAATAGGGAATATTATAGCATTTCTGACCTGATTTTTTTACAGAATAGCCAGATTTTCTCCTTCTGCTGGAAATTCTTCTGTAATTACTCCGGCAGTTTAATGTCCACCGTCTATTGTCAGTATTAAAGACAAAGCTATTTTTTTTTTAGACTTTCAACTTACAGTCGAAAAATCAGATACCAGGGTCATGTTATTATCCTGTATGATTCATTTAAGAAAGTTTCATTATTGTAAAAACTTATCGAGCCCAGCCGGGCTGACAGGGTTAAAGCTTTATATTCAAGCACCTAAATGACTTGCGCTACCCAATCAGGAAACACTCTAATAAAGCAAAATTTAAAAAATTTTTCAGTAAGTCAGATAATTTTTTCTTGATATTTGGGGTAAATCTGCGGTATTTATAATATCCGGTAATTGCAAGCAAGGAAGCCTTATATGGCGACAAAAATTCTGGTAGTAGACGACGACCGGGTCACCTCATCTCTTCTGGAAAGGCTGCTGACCAGGGTGGGCTATGAGGTTATAACCGCCTCAGACGGGGCTTATGGCCTGGAGCTGGCCAAAACCATAAAACCTGCCCTGGTGATATCTGATATGCTCCTACCCAAAGTTCACGGCATTGACCTCTGCAAGAAAATTAAAGATGACCGAGAATTAAGAGGAATTAAGGTGGTGTTGATTACCGCTGTCTACAAGGGCGCGGCTACTCAAGCTGACGCCAGAAGCTGGGGTGCAGACTGCTATTTTGAAAAACCAATCAGCACCAAAGACCTTCTAACCTGGGTAGAAAAAAACATTCCTAAGGAACCAGGTTCTGATAAAGCCAGAAAAGCCAGAGTTAAACCTGAATCTCTTGACATAGACAAGATTATGAACGAACTGCAATCCCTAGTGGCAGACAGTAAGAAGCAAAAGAAATAATTACTGGAGTTATAGATAAGAATAGCCTTTCTAAAGTTTATGCCGGCAGCTTTTTAAGCCAACGTTTAATTTTAGAGGAGTTAGTCCGGATAAAAGCTCAACCCGGTCGATTTGCCTTGATGCGGCTTTTAAAATGGACCTCAGGGGCTGTAGCTTCAGTCTAAATTAATAAAATTAGAATACATCTCCTCAGTCCATTGCAGGCCTGCCAACTTTTATCTCAACTTTCAGGTCAATCAGGGGTCAATTTTAGCTTATGCCTGAAGGCTTATTAACCGCTTAATCGGCATTAAGATAAAATTTCTCAGCCGAAGTAGCCTTATTTATTCCGGGCTTTTTTCTTAATTATTATGCTGCCCAGAACACAGGCCCATTTCCTTCATCAGGTGGTGAGCGCCGGAGAATTTTTCGGTAACGAACAGAACGTAGCGGATGTCCACGCTAATGGAGCGCTGCCATTCGGGAATGATGTAGTAATCGCCGATGACGCTTTCGTAGGTCATGTCAAAGATAATTCCCACCTGCTCGCCCTTGGCGTTGAGGGTTGGTGAGCCAGAATTACCGCCGGTGACGTTGGTAGTGTTGAGGAAGCAGGCCGCCACATCTTTGAGAATGGGGTCTTTAAAGCGGCCGAAATCGCGCTTCTGGTAGAGTTCTTTTAGTTTGGCCGGAACATGGAAGGGAAATTCCCCGGTTTCTTTCTCCATCACGCCTTTCAGGGTGGTAATGGGCTTGTAGATGACGGCATCACGCGGGCTGTAGCCTTCAACCAGACCGTAGGTGAAGCGGATGGTGCCGTTGGCATCGGGGGCCAGCTTCCCTTCTTTCATCTCCAGAAGAGCGGCTTCGTAGAGTTTCTTGATATCGCCTCTTTCCTGAGCCCAGGCTTTGCTTTCCTCGCGTACCACTTTGAGTTCTTTTTCCAGCTCGGCTGCCAGGTTGATAAAGGGGTCATTTACCTTCATCAACTCAGCCGGCTTCTTTTCCAGAAGTTCCAGACGCTTCTGCGGGTCGCCGAGGATGGTATTTTTGTAGAGATTATCCACGTATTCATCTATGGCTTTTTCTGACTTCTGTGACAGAAGGGTTTTGAAAGCTGCAGGCACTTTTTCGGCCGGCAGGTTCATCATCTTCTTGAGCTGGTGCTTGAAGAACTCGCGGTCAGTGTTAAAAACATAACCGCGTTCGGCTAACTGAATTCTCTGCTTGATGTAGGGCAGGTTGCGGTCCTGATAGGCAGCTTCACGGTCTTTATCTGGTTTCTGCCGTTCTAAAACCGTGCGGTAAATGGTATAAGCCTGGGAAAGAACGGTGGAGCCGAAGTAGGGGCTGATAACGTTGCTGAGAAGCTCGTTCTTTGAAGCAAACACATCGTAGCGCTTCATGTAATCAGTCATCTGGTCCAGAACTTTTCCGTACTTTTTCTGGCGTTCCGGGCTGGAGTTGACCCAGGCTAAAAATTCTTTTTCCTGCTCTTTCTTGCGGACAATCAGATCCACTTTTTTCATGCCTTCCACTTTGCCCTGCATGTTCTTGAGCGAGTTGTAAAGGCCCCTGAGCATAGAGGCGTAGCGGATTTCAGTTTCTTTATCACCCTTGCTGGCGTTTTCTATGAAGTTAATGATGTCCTGGAATTCAGCCATGCGCTTGACCATGGAGTTGAAGTCATATTCTATTTCCGCGGCCAGGTTGTTGCGGTAGGTGCGGCCGGGATATCCCATAACAAAAGTAAAATCTCCTTCTTTAACGCCTTCGGTGGAAATTTTCAGCCAGACCTTGGGTTTGTAGGGAACGTTCTCCGGGCTGTAATCAACGCCAACTCCATCTTTGGAGACATAGGCTCTGAGGAAGGAAAAGTCGCAGGTGTGGCGGGGCCACATCCAGTTGTCCACTTCGCCACCGTAATTGCCGAGGTCCTGGGGCGGTGCGTAGACCAGGCGCACATCCTTAATCCTCTTAAACCGATATAAATAGTATTGATTGCCGCTGTACATGGAGACGACGTTGGCTCTGATGTCAGGCCCGGCTTTTTCGGCTTCAGCCACGATTTCCTTTATGGCCGCTTCAATGGCGTCATACTTCTGAGCTGGCGTCATTTTGGGTTTGACCTTGGAAAGGACGCGGGCAGTAACTTCCTCATAGCCGAGCAGAATATCTGCGATATAGCCCTGAGCTGGTATTTCCTGCTCCCGGGTCATGGCCAGGAAACCGTTAGTGATGTAATCGTACTCTTTGCTGGAAGCTCTCTGAATGGCGCCAAAGGCCACGTGGTGGTTGGTGAGAATAAGCCCGTCGGGGCTGACGAACTCGCCGGTGCCGCCACCCAGGCTGACCACGGCACTCATCAGGCCGGTGCCGTCTTTTTTGTACAGGTCATCCGGGTTCATCTTGAGGCCGAGCTGCTGCAGGTTGAGCATCCGCATCTGATGCGGCATCCACATGCCTTCATCCGCAAAAACAAAGAACGGAAGGCACAGCAGACTAACCAGCAATACACTGATGATGGCTTTTAGCTTAAACCTCATCTTTACCTCCTGAGATTTATTATTTCTGTTTTTTGTTTCGTTTTTGCCTTTTTGTTTTTGTTTCCGTTTTGTTTTTCTATTTTTCTAATAATTTTTGTCATCACTTTTTGCCTGAATTATCAAAGAAAGCTCAGCTTTTATTCATTTGTCTTCGGTTATCCCCGGGGTATTATTCTTTAAAAGAGATAACCTTTAGGGCCCGCCTGATAAGACCTATCTGCGTGATTATCATCTGCTTCTCAATTCTTTAAGCCTCTTCTTCGTTAAATCAGCCATTGCTCAATGGGATCAATCATCCCTCAGTGGAGCCAGCCTTTAATCAATATCACATGTTCTTCCTTATCGGTTTCAGCTACTTCTAAATAGAACCATCTATCACTCAATATTACCCAGCATAATCAGCCGCTGCTAAATAAAATCAGCTCTTCCTGAGTAGTATCGGCTGTTACCATAAGCGCCAGCTATTCCTCAACCTGAGATATGATAATATTTTAAAACCTATCTTTATTCAACTCTTGATTGAATAATGAACATTTTTGGCAATCGGTATTAGTTCATTTTTGAAATTTACTATTAATTGATTGAGCATTTTTCCGCCTTTGGATAACAACATCAGACCGCAAGGTGAACTTTTCCCCGATCATTTCTTATAAAAAACGTTTATCAATCGGTTTATCAAAAAGCTTTGCTACCCTTTATTAAATCATTAATTAAAAAAGAGTTGCCCGGTTAATAATAAAAATTTGACCCCTGCTTATTTTTTTACTGAAATTCTATAAAGCTACTACTCAAAAGTGGCCCTGCCGTTTTTTTAAAAGCTTAGCCTGTAAAATAATAAAGGCTTTTAAACCTCAATCTGCTTAAAAATAAGCAAAATATTCTCAAGGCTAATTAATCAGAATCCACCAGCTTCAAACCTCTTTCTCGGACTTTCAAATTTTACCTGAGTGGGGTCAAACTTTTCAGGGTCCCAATCACCCAGCCAGCTCAAAACGCCTTCAGAATCATCTTTATTCCTGAAAGCCTCAAGACAGCGATAATAACCAGAAACGCCACCGCAATCTTCAGGAGGGCAGGCCCGCTCTCCAGCTAAGCACAGTGGATACTTTTTCTTTGGCTCCTTTGGCTCTATTTTTTCCAGAACAACATCATGCACCCAGTTATCCCCATAATCATAAATATATACAGCTCTGTCCCCCGGCTTATGGAAAAATACAGAAAGTGGAACCTCGGTGCTCTCCAGTATTTCATCATCCTCTGGCTCGGCAAATGGCGTTTCAATAATAACTCGCCCTCCTGGTGCCTTGATGTCCGTGATCTCAAACCGGTGCAGGTGGTAATCTTCCCAGCCCATAGCATCCTGAATAGCCACATGCAGGTCATAAAAGGTGTAGCTCTCGGGAACCAAAATCCTTCGCCAGATTTCAGGCTCAATTCCCCGAAGAGTTATCTTGAGCTGATAGACATTTTTAAAAGGTAGACGCTTCGGAATGGTTATCCAGATTTCTTTGCCTGGCATTGTCTTTTCACTCCTAAAGCTAGTGTATAAAAATGTTCGCAATTTGATCTAGGAGGATGAGCCATCTTAAACCCTCCTTTTAAAGAATTCAACCTTAAGAAAGGAGGTTTTTACTTACGATGGCTCACAAATATTATAATAAAAAAAATTTTATTAAGAAAATTTTATAATGATTGCTTCAGATGATCCCCATTATTTGATTATAAAAGAGGTTGGTTTATGTCCTATTTTGTCCCCGCCCATCTCTTTACTTTAATAATTTAATTTACCCATCTCAATATATTATTTGCTGACAAAAATATAAAACATTCAGTGTATTGCCTTCCCTTTCTCAAAAAATCATTCTTCATACTTATCCTCAGCTTGAATTAGCCTGAAACTATATCTTCAATACTCCTTATCATTCTTCTTTGCTCCCCGCAAGCAAATTTTTGAAAAATTCCTCTTGTTCTTTCAATAATTCTTCAGAATCACTCTTAACAGTCTCTTCTATTATTTCGTTTTCTTATATTTTTCGCCCATATTTTCTTCTTGATATTTCTCTCACCTGACCTCTAATTTCTTCATTTGGTTCAGGCGCCAGTTCAGTTCTTATATAGAATGGAGAGGTTATTCTTCCATTAACAGAGGTCCTGACGGCAGCCTGCCAGTTAGGAAGATTAATTAGATTATTAGCGTTTATCGTTGGTAGAAATATATCATCAAGCATTTTTGCATCTTCCAAACCCACCCTGAAAGAAATAATGCTAGAAACGTTACCAAATATTGCCTCTCTTATCTGCTGGTTCTTTATTTGCCACAAAAATTGATTAGCCAGAACTAATCCCAGTCCAAATTTTCTGGCCTCTGAGAGCAGCACAACAAAAGAAGAGGTGGCAATATTCTGAAATTCATCCACATAAACATAGAAGGGCCGTCTCTTTTCTTTTGGTAATTTAACTCTTTCCATGGCCGTACTCATTACCTTAGCCATCATTACCATACCAAGAAATCTTGAATTTTTCTCGGAAAGTTCTCCCTTTGCCAGATTAACCAATAATATCTTTCCCTTATCCATTATGGTCTTAAAATCTAATGATGAAGACCTCTGAATGAAAATATTTTTCAGCTTAGGATCAAAGATAAAATCCTTAAATTTTCCAAAAATATACTCGCCAATTGAAATTGAACCATCACTGCGTTGAGTAAATCTTGTATTAGGCAGCTGATTCTCCACCCAGTTCTTTAATATGCCCTCCTCATAATTATCACGCTTCCACTTTTTCCAGTTATCATCGTTCTGAAAGAATTCATAAAAATCTAAAATAGTGGCCTTTTTAGCTGGATCGTCCATTATCAAAAGTAAGGCCATTTCAACCATATGGTAAAAAATGGGCCCGGTATATTCGTACGAGGCCTTTCCATATTCATCTTCTAACAATCTACGCATTATCTCCTGTATTTCTTTTATTATGAAATATTTTTCTTCTCTTGTTCTGTACTCCAAAAGGTTTAGCCCTACCGGATATTCCATATCAGTTGGGTCTAAAATTACCACGTCTTCAATTCTTCTTTCTGGAATTAAACCACAAACTTCGTTGAACAAGTCACCATGGGGGTCTATCATAATAAGACCATTGCCCTTTTCAATATCCTCAAGAATCATCTTTTTTAAAAGGGTGGTCTTGCCCGTGCCTGTTTGACCGACTACATAAACATGCCTTAATCTGTCTACTTCTGAAATAAAAACATCTGATTTCCTTCCCCCAAAGAAATGGAGACCAATTTTAACCTTTGGCTTCTCCGCATTAATCAAGGCTTTAACTTCTTTTGGTACGGGCAAACTTTTAACAAAATTTACTCGAAGCCCAACCATTTCCTGGCCCACGGCCAGGGGCAGACGAAAGGCACTGATTGCTTCCCAGCCATCAAACAAAAAGCGCCATCTTCCGAAATCAGCCGGATGTCTCCAGATAAGTGGCATAAGATTTTCGAAACAACAGGCCATATTTTGCTTTTCTTTATCTGATTCTGGCCAGAGGACATCATATCCTCCAGAATAAAAGCTATTTCTGAGAGAGCTTTGATACTCGCTAATTTCCACGCCAATAGCTTCCAGAAGGGCACGAGCAATTGGTTCATCAGAAGCCAGCCTGATCTGCATCAAAAATGGCGCATCAAGCAGTTTTGAGAGCTGCTCCTCATAAGCCGATAGAAGTGAATCAGCCCGAAGCCTATATGAATGGCTGCTTTCTGAGTAGCTCAGTCTGGATTGTTCACACTTATCTATCTGTTCGTTTATAAAGCTTATTTCATTTTCTTCAAGGACAGTGGGAATCAACAAACAACTTAAAATTAGATTCTGATTTAGGCTTAAAAGAATATTTATTAAATTTTTAAAATCGCTCCCATGCGGAATAAAAGGGTAAACGTAATAGACATACTCAGACGTTACAGTGCTCCCGCACTGAGGAAGCAAACCTGTCAAAGGTCCTTTATTTAAAGTGGCCAGCGGTATAAGCTGATGACGTCTTCTGATTTCGGCTAAATAATTGATATTAAATGGCTTATAAAGGTTATAAAATTCCGCCTCGTCCTCCACCAGCTTAAATTCATGATGAGGCAAACGGCTCGACAATAATACTGGCAAAATCTGACTGTGGTCTAAAGCTTCCTTTTCTGCCTCATCAGCCTTGCTGCCTATAATTTTAACCAGAAGGGCTATATCAAGTTCTTTCTCATGATCAAATTGCTCTGTCTTACGGCTTATAAACCTGAGCTCATAAGCAAACTTATTTTCAGCATTATAAAGCGAATTAATCAAATCAACCTGGCTTTTCAGGTGTTGAGTAATGACAGAATTTCTGCTGTAATCATCAACAACAACAGCTATCGCATTCTCAAGCTTAAGAGCAAAGACAGAGGCCTCGTTTTCCATAGCTTTTTTATCTTCACCAAAGCCCAACTCCCCAGCAGAGATATTTGGAGCAATTTTTGAAAAGGCCTCTAAATTTTTGATAAATGGCTTATTTCCTTCCATCTTACCCTCTCATCTTAAACGATTTATTGTTTAGCTCGGAGCACTTAGTTTAAGTACCCACTAAGCTTTCTTTTTATGCTCAAGAATTTTATCAACAATCCCATATTCCCTGGCTTCCTCAGCGCTCAGGTAAAACTCCACTTCTATGTCACGTTGAATTTTATTCTTATCCTGACCGGTAAACCTGTTCATTAAATCAATCATCAGGGTTTGCATCCTGCTTAAATGGTCCATATGAGAGCGAAGATGAGAGGTCTGGCCGGCAAATCCCCAGGCAATCTGGTGGAGCATGATGAAAGAATTCGGGGTGGCATACCTTTCGCCTTTATTTCCAGCGGCCAGAATCCAGGCCGCCATAGAAGCAGCCTGTCCCAGGCAGACCGTCCTTATCGGAGCATCAATGCACAGCATGGTATCCAGTATAGCCAGGCCGTCGTCTACTGCCCCACCGGGGCTATTGATGTAAATATCAATGTAATCCTTACTGCTTCTGGCATTAAGCGTCAGGAGCGACCGGATTACCCGGTTTGCCAGGTCTGTATCGATTGGCCCCGAAATAAAAATAATCCTGTTTTCAAACAAGGTATCTTCCATTATTCCACCCCTTAAAACTTTTTGTCATGGTTTTATTCTGGGCACTTCTTTCAAAAGAGCCTTCCATTCATTAATGGTCACCGGTGGAGAAATATTTCTCAGTTTTTTGATGGCACTAATGACTTTCTTTTTATCTTCTTTCCTGAATTCCTTAAATTTCAGATATTCCTCAGGCAAAAAGCTGTTTAAACGATCAAAACCTCTTTTTATCTTCCCACCCAGACTATCAGCCACCCAGAAAGCAATTAATTGAGCCAGAGTTTCCAGGACTTCTCTTGAGGCCCGCGAATATTTTTCTTCTGCCCAGTGGGTTGATTGCTCACAGGGCAATGAATGCACTATCCAGTGCCCGATTAAATGTAAAATAGTAAGCGACTTCAAAAGAACCTCATCCAGGCTGAAAAAAAGGTTAAAGGAAACCAACCCCTTGTAAAAAACTATAATTTTAGGTTCAGGAAAAGCCCGATAAATACCTAACATATCTTCTATGCCTACTTTGTCGATTTGACCCCTCTGCTTATTGGCGGAAACTATTCTTTTCTCAGGCGGAATTAACCTTTTGCCGCGGTCTTCCGTGAGGTCCTCAATCCTGAACGGAACCTTTATTCGCTCATCCAGGCCCACGTCATACTGCGGATAGGCCAGAAAATAAGGGGGCGTTTCAAAAGAAATAAAGACCGGTGGCGGCACACTGAGGCTAAAGCCATTTTCTAAGAAAGGCTCAAGAGCCCGGGCTATCAGTTCTCGCTCATCTAAGCCATAGTTATGCAAAAACCGGAAAACGCCTTCAAACATCGATAATCTATCGCAAGCCTGGCGGTATCTCTCCATAATCTGGTCAACTATTTTTAGAAATTCCTCATCTCCCGCTTCCTCTATTATAGACCTCAGGTGAACCACATTGGACGAGGGCACATAACCAAGAGAAGGAAACCAGAAAATTATCTCCCGATCTCTTTTAAATTGAATCGAATCCGGGCTGTGCAGGTCAAAATAAATTTCTCTGAGAAAATGAAATGGTTCGCCTGGGTCTGAGCTAAAAATATTGTTGACGATTTGAAATTTTGCTTTTTTATCAAGCCTCTTCCAGGTTTCAACCGACAGGTCAAAGGCGGTAGAAAATTGCTTAAAAAAGTCCTCGGCGGCCCACACTTTATACTGGTCTGAAGAAGTCAGCCACTTCAGAGCCAGGGCTAAACCGGCCACCCTGATGATTTTCGAATATTGATTTACAATTTCAAACACATTTTCATATTCTTCATAATCCAGTTTTATGTTTTCAATGGCCGGAAGGTTCTCCGGGTTGCTGAGAAGTTCCCGCCAGTTTGGTACAAATTCTATTACCTTCTCTACAGTCTTTTTTCTCTTTAAAAAATCAATAAAATCAGCAATAGTCTTTCCTTCGGCCATTGTCCCCCCTTAAAACTTAGAGTTTATAAGTTTAAACTCCTTTATGAGCTCAGGATATTTCTTCTTTATGCCCAGAACCCGGCGGCGGAGAGCAAAGCGGTCGTTAAGACCCAGCAGTTTCCAGGCTGAAATTTTTTGTTCTGAAGAGTATAAACGACAGATTTGGCTGTAAGAAAAAAAAGCCTCAATTATGTTTATCATTCACTTTTTTTAGTTTTATTTTAGAATATCTGAGATGAATTTTTCAAGATTTTATTATAAATATGCTAATTTTTAGAAAGGACATGGTTTTGCTTGTGTCTTGTGTAATGAATATTCTAATGCGAAGGTCTAATGATCTGAATATGAAAAAACATATTTCTTTATTCCAGCTAATAAAAGGGAGGCAGAAAGTCCAAACATTTAGTAATCAAAAAGTATTATTCAGAACCTCCCCCAAAATCTGTGGAAATCTACCTGGACAGGAAGGGGGTTCTGAATTTTTTGCTTGCAATTTATATATTTTTCAGTATGATAAAAAGGGTAGAGTCCGAAAGGGACATCCCCAGGTATGGGGACGGAAACAAACCTCAATGCCAAACCGCAAACGCATGACATTGTCCGAAAGGGACATCCCCAGGTATGGGGACGGAAACTATTCCAGGCATTCATTATGCCTCTAATATTGTAAGTCCGAAAGGGACATCCCCAGGTATGGGGACGGAAACCTTTATAGAACGGAGAAATACATTTATAATTTTGTCCGAAAGGGACATCCCCAGGTATGGGGACGGAAACAAACTTTTCATTCAGAGACCTCCTTTTTGTCCGAAAGGGACATCCCCAGGTATGGGGACGGAAACAGTGGCATTGAGAACAGTAATCCTTGTTGTATAGTCCGAAAGGGACATCCCCAGGTATGGGGACGGAAACTGATACAGCCACTACTTGCTCGTTTGCCAGTCCTGATGGGACATCCCCAGGTATGGGGACGGAAACAAAGACATCCCTTCGGTCCCAACCTGGAAAGTCCGAAAGGGACATCCCCAGGTATGGGGACGGAAACTTTGATTTTTGCAGAAGTTTCACCATATTCTGCCCGGATGGGACCAGGTATTTGGACGGAAAAAATTTGCGTGTATCGCCTTATAAGGACCATATTAGCCGGTATATAAAAAGTTGGTAATTTGATTTAGGAGCATTAGACATCGTATTCTTAGCTACGGGTAAGAAGACTACTCGCTTGGATGGAGATGCAATATCTTGTTGTACCTAATTTGATTAGTGGAAGCCCCATACTTTTTCAGTATTAATATTCATTTTAAACTTTTCGAAGCAGATAAATGGTTTATTCCTTCGACCCATGCTACTGGAGTTGACTATCACTTCATCAAGAGACAGAAGCCAGCGTATTCTCATCTTTAAGCTGGTATAGCAAGTTTATTGCCAGGTATTTTATGATCTAAACGAAGGGCATGATTAATGTGCTGCTTAAATAAAAATCTAATAAGCCAATGGGTTTGAAGAATAAGAACCTGCCCCTGAGGGCAAATTGAGAGCCAAAAAGAAAGTACTTATGATTTTCAAACCGCGAACAATAATTTATTTCGCATTCTGCACTATAATAATTCTGTCAATTGTTTATACTACCTTATATGTTTTAAACCTCCGCATTTTAATTTGACACCATATATTTTCGATAGTCATACCAATTGGCCATGGATAATTCATTTCAATTAAAACATATTTTGCCAAGCGATATTGGAATATACAACTCACCTCTGCTTGAATTCATTCTAACCCCCACGAAAACATGATTTTTTAGTTCGATAAAGACATCCTTAAAATTTCTAAAATGCCTCATCAATGAAGCAAATAGAACACTTTTAGTATCGCAATCCCCGAATCCATTGGCCAGGATTTTCAGTGGCATGATAGCCCCGTAAATATATATTTTTTTCCCAGTGGGTCCTTTTCTCTACTCGGGAACATATCCATATGGGATATTTTGCACAAATGACGGAAAAACCGAAAATCTTTCTGTCGTCAACATAACCATTTTTCTTCGACTCTTGATATAAAACATCAAATGGTTGCTGGGTATGGTAAAAACTTTAGGTATCATCCAATTATAATCTCCTGCCATTTTATTTTCGCCCATTATATAACTGGTCCCCCTGTCTGCTAATCTTTTTCTTAAATCAACTTGTTTTTTAATTTTATCAATTAAATTAATACAGGTTAAATTAAACCACTCTTCTGGCGCTCCGTATAATTGTATAGATTTATTCAGTATATCCCTGGAGATCGCAATTCGCACTTTTTATTAAATATCCCACCACCACTGTCTGAATAACTGTTATGATCAAAACACCTAAATTCTTTAATTAGGAAGTTGCTATATGATAATTTACTTTGAACAGATTTGCTGACCTGGCAACAAGCATATATATTTATACAGACTATAAGAATAATCCATAATAAAAAAATTTTATTAACCACCAAGAGGACTCTATATTTTTGCTTTTCGACTTCTCTTGTACTTCTAAATGATTCATAAAATTTTTACATTTCCTGAAATTTTTCCAGAACAGGCCCTGTAATAATTGAAGCCAAAAGGCCTTCTACCTCCTGTCCCATTAAAATGCCGACTATTAATATGAGAGCTGCTATTATGATCGCTATTGACGTATTTTTTTCTTAATTTCATACTATTCATCTATTTTTTTGGTAAACTTAACAAAAACCTGAATTGCTAACCAAATTGCAACTACCGAAATAGCAAGCGAAATTAATAACGCCAATAAAGAGACACCCATGATTTTTATATTCCTTCGAATGAAACCCCTTTTTCTATAACTGCCTGCAAAATTGATATCATGGGGAAACCTTCCTTTTTAATTACCTGGACAACAGATAATAACGTGGCCCCAAAACGATAGCAACGGACATATTATTTTCTATAAGTTCTTTAAGCTCATCTATGTTTTTAGTAAGCTTGGAAAATATATAAAATGAAAGCCAACAATCAATATGCATAAAAAAGGGAATAAATAATCTCTCAAAAGCTTATCAAAACATCAGCCATTAACCCCCCTTCTCTTTTATTCACACTTGAAAAGAATATGCCATTCTTTTTTATTCCTTTAATCCCAGAAAGATGCCTGTGTATTCTATCAAATTAGCTCTCGCTTCTTTAAAATATTCTGACCAGAATTTTTTTATCGAAATATATTTATCGTAATTTTGGGCTTGGGGACCTATTATATAAACATCAACTCCTTCAAGATTGGGAATTCTATCGGCTTTCTTTTCTTTTTCAATAATTTCATTAATGATAGCGCTTGTTAAATTGAGCTTTTCAAAATTGTAAATTTCAGAGTCCTCAATCATATCTGAAAAAATAACCAGTATTCGTCTTTCTTCTTTATTTCTTTTCATCATATTCGCTGCTAAAGCCAATGATGACATTATGTCCGTCTTCAGAATTTTAGGACGATTATCGCCACCCAACAACAATTCTTCAACCTTTCTAATTGCTTCTTGCCTTGCTAAATTTACCTCCTCATCAAATTTCTTTTTCTCGCTTTGACTCAATAAAATATTGTCAGTTTTCGGTTTAAACTTTGGATATCTGAAATCTATAATTGGCTCCATTTGCTGGATGGATTTATCAGTAATACAAGCCGCCACCAGGATATCACCTTGATCCAAAGAATCCATAACCTTTCTAAAACCATTTACATAGGCAGTTCTTATATCTTTTTTTGCTGTACTTTCAGATAAATCAAACAATATTATCACATATTTACCGGCTCCTTCAGATACTTTTCCCTTACACGAAATTATCATCAAAAAAAAGATCAACAATAAGGCAATATGTTGCTTTTTCATTTTTTCCTCACAACAATAATTAATCGCATTTTATATCCAGTTGAATATCATCTGGCAGTTTTATTGTTAATTGTTTCTTAAAACAAGGTGGACGTATTCCAGAAGGGCGCACTTCAAGATTAGCATTCCTATATGTTTCAATCAAATTTTCAGCCGCTTCCTTCAATCTCACAGCCTTGCCATAATACCTGTTTACCAGACATTTTCTTAAAGCCTCAATTTTGCTTTTTTCTGTTTTAATCTTGCTAAGCTTCTTTATTGTTTTAATATCTTCTTTGCTTTCCTTTTTCCATCTGGCAAAAGCAATTTTCACTTGATCTTTTAATTTTTGATATTCTTCATTGTTTTTATGTGTTCCAAGATAGGATATAAATACTGCTAAAAAGAATAAAAACAGATTTATACCAATAAATATAGCAGCTGCTGTTTGGGCCGTAATTTTTATGTTTATATTGTAAGAAGAAAGAATGTAACTCAAATAATCAGCCCTGAAAATAGCGATTCCAACAATTACTATAAATACAAATAAAATGATTATCGCCGTGAGGGCAATATCTTTCCCCGATTTTATTTCCTGTCTGATTACTTTGCCTACATAATGTGCACCGAGAGGAATACCCAATCCTATCACGCCGGCCATAATATAGGTCATAAATCTACCTTCACCAAAGATAGAAAAAACAAGAGCATTTAAAGGAAATTCTGTGATGATTAATAAGAATAATATTAATTTGACCACCCAATCTTTAATAGTGGGCTGCCCCAATTCAGCTAATTTATTTTGCATTTCTTCAAAATGCTTTTTGGCCTCCTCAGCTTCTTGGGACTCCTTAGGAGCCTTTTCTTCATATTCCTTTTCTAATTTCTTTAAATAACAATATTTCGCTTTTAGCTTTGCATCCCTTTTGAAATAATTTTCTCGAATTCGGGCCATATCGGATTCAGCTGCATTTATAATGCTTCTTTCATAATTCGTAACATCATGACAATCATCCGGAGGCAATACTGGTTTGGGTGATTTTAATATTGGCCAAAATGACCATTTCCAATTCCGGCCATGGACCCTCCCCCTTCTTTTTGCTTTCCAGACAGTATAAATTGCCATTTTCTCTCCTTCCTAATGTAATTTCATTATTTATTTGCAAAAACACTTATCCCCTTCTCCTGAAAAATAAATGCCCAAATAACCCCGTTTTTTCATTTTTTCAAAATGTATTTTACAATAAAGACTTTCTAATTTGTCAAGATAACGAATTGCCTCACTTAAAATCTATACGAAATTGATTCGTTGCCTCACGAGAAAATCTACACGAAATTATATTGCCCTCTGGCTGGTAAAGCCCTTAA
>Ga0185342_1000322_pt1 | contig 25517 bp, 16 predicted proteins | sample ConPoolayeEmetaG_FD_128045 | JGI IMG/M metagenome (GOLD analysis project Ga0185342, IMG submission 128045) | Hot spring microbial mat communities from California, USA to study Microbial Dark Matter (Phase II) - Cone Pool mat layer E metaG... ... | reverse complement strand
CCTGCCAGTCGCGAAGCCGAGCCCGAAAGAACGCGGGTCGTCGTCCAGCCAGACGGCAGTGTGATCATTTACGGTCCCAAGAACCAGGTCGAGGACATCGAGGAGGTGCTCGACCTGCTCGAAGAAGACCTCGATGTCGGCGAGGTCATCCGCATCTTCGAGTTTCGCTACGGGGATGTGACCGCCGCCGCCGAGGTCTTGCAGCTCATGTTCAACGAGCGGCAGGTCTTGCGCATGATCCAGCCGCAGCAGCCTCAGCAGCCGCAGCGTGGTCGTGAAGCTGCCGGTAAGGAGAAGGAGGAGGAATCCCGGTCGCTTTTGGAGCAGTTGCGCACCACGGTGGGCGGCCCGGCGGCCGAGCGTCGCACCAGCCGTGCTGCCGCTGCGGGCGGCCAGCGCATCCGCATCGCCACCGACCCCGCCCACAATTACCTGATTATTAAGTGCAATCAGTCAGATCTGCGCGAAATCCGCCAGCTCCTGCGCGAACTGGACATTCCCCCGGGTGAGGTGGAGCTGAAGGTTTTCCAGTTGCGCAATCTCGACGCCACGGAGACCGCTAACAACATCAAGGAGATTCTGGGCATCAGTCGGGTCCAGCAGCGGCGCACCGGCGCCGGGGCGGCGCAGCCGGCAGTACGCGGACGCGCCGGCTCGGCTGTCAACCCGCAGGCCGAGCTGATCGAGATGCTCCAGCAGCAGCTCGTCGCCGTTCCTGGGGTCGAAGGCGGCGCCAAGGTCGAACGCGTCGAAGTCGTTCCCAACGACGTGACCAACTCGATCCTGGTCTCCGCTCCGCCGGATGTGATGAAGGTCATCGAGCGGATCATCACCGAGCTTGAGGGGTTGGAAGCACGCGACATCGTGGGCATCTACCACTACCAACTTGAGCACGCGCGCGTCGATGACGTATTGCCGCTGCTTCAGGAGATTTTCGGTTCGGCCGCCGGTCGGGGTGAGGTTGGCGCTGCTCGGCCGCGGGCTGCCGCCGCAAGGACTGCCCGACCCGGCGCGCTCGGCCCCGTCACGATCTCTGCCGACCCGCGCGTCAATACCATCATCTTCACCTGCGAAGCCAAGGACGCGGACATCGTCAAGGCCCAGATCCGGATGCTCGATATCGAAGGGGCCATCGCCGAGGCGGAAACCTACGTCTGTCGCTTCGGGGATGCGCAGACGATTGCGGAGGTGATCGAGTCAATTTACGGCGGCGCGCGCCGGACGGGGCGACCCGGCGAGGCTGCGGGTGCCCAGGAGGTCCGCATCGCTGCCGAGCCGGCAACGAACGCCATCATCGTTTGGGGCCCGCCGGATAAGCGCGACGAGATCTTCCGCCGGATCGAGGAGATCGACTTGCGCAGCCGGCGTGATTTCCGGCAGATCGACGTGCGCTATGCTGATCCCGAGCGCCTGGCGGACACGCTCATGCAGATGTTCGGCGGCGGGGCGACGGCGACCGGTCGGCGCGGGCCGGGGCCTGCTCCGCGAACCCCTGGTGCCGCAGCGGGTGGAAGCATCACGATCATCGGAGACAAAAACGCGCGCAAGCTCCTGGTGCGGGCGCCGGATCCGGTTTTCCGCCAGATCGAAGAGGTAGTCGCTACGCTCGACCGGCAGAACGAGCAGATGCAGCTTCGACGTTTCGCGCTTCAGTATGCCGATGCCGAGTTTGTGGTTGAATCCGTCAAGGCGGCGCTGGCGGACTACATGCAGCTTGCCGGCCTGGGTCGCGGTGCGGGCGCGGGGCAACTGCCTTTCGATCCGTTCACGGTTGTGCCCGACCCGCGGACGAACAGCATCATCGTCGTCGGGTCCGAGCAGACCTTCGCCTTTGTTCAGAGCGTGCTTTCCACGATCGACGTCGAGACCCCAGCCGAGCAGAAGAAGGACTTCCGCATCTTCGTGCTGGACAAGGCGGACGCCGAGACGGTGGCTCAGGCGATCAATGATTTCGCTGCCGGTGGTGCGACCGGTGCGGCTGGCGGGCCGCGGACCCCGGCCCGGCGAAGCGGCGCCGGCCCTGGCACCCTCGGAGCCGGTGCCGTGCCGCGCGAACTGGACGTCTACGCCGTCGCCGACGTTACCACCAACAGCGTGCTGGTCACCGGCAAAGCTGAAGATATCGACCGCATTCAAGCCCTGGTGATCGACCCGCTGGAAGACACGATTCGCGCCCACCTGGAGATTGCGACGATCCCGGTCCACAACGTGCGGCCCTCGGAGATCGTAGGCTTTATCTGGCAGTTCATCGGCGGTCGCGAGGCGCAGCCGGCGCAGCGCACCGGACGCCCGGGTGCGCCGGGTCGGGCTGGAGCGGGGCAGCGTCCCGCGCCGCAGATTATTCCCAACGATGATGCCCGAACGCTCGTGGTTCGCGGCTCGCGTGCTGATATCGAGGAAATCCGCGAGCTTGTGCAGCGCTTTGACAACCGCGAGCTGCTCGCGACTGACATGAAAATCATCCCGGTCCCGCTGGGTCAGAGCCCCACAGACCTGGCACGCGACCTGGAGCGTGCGATCAACGAAAGCGAGCAGATCATTGCGGAGGCGACCGGCCGGCCCGCACGCCAGATTGTGGTAGTCGCCAACGAGCAGGCCAAGGTACTCATGGTTGGCGGTGATCCCGCCCTGTTTGCCCGCGTCGAGAACATGGTTCGCCAGTTTACGGAGATCGCTCCGCAGCGGCTGGTTACGCGTGTAATCGAACTGCGCAATCTTTCCGCGGACGATGCGGAGAATCTGAGCAACGATTTGCAGGGGCGCCGTGGTGGTACGCGCAGCCGCGGGGGGACGACTCCCGCGCCGGCCACGCCGAGCCGGCCGCGTGGCGGCGCGCGGCCTTCTGGCGGCGGAGGTGGTCGGCCCACGCCATGGTTGCCGCCGGATACTGGAGCCAGCCTGCACCGCGTTCCAGCCTGGGTTACCCCTTGCGTGGGACTGATGCTGCTGGCAGGCAGCGTAAAGGTCGTGCTGGCCCGGGAGTTTTTCGATGAGGAACCCGCCGTCGCGGCCACGCAGCCGGCAACGACCTCGCCCACCAGGCCCGCGCCGCCGGCCACGGCACGTGCCACAGAGGCTACGCCGCAGGCCACGGCGCCGGCCGAAGAAGGCCCGACCGGCATCAGCGGTGAACTGCGCGGCGAACTCATCGTTACGCCGATCGACAGCAAGCGCATCATCGTCCAGGGTGACCAGGCGGACGTGGATTTCTTCGAGCAGATTCTGTTGATGATGGAGCGCTCCACGCCGCCGGCGCAGGTGGAGGTCTTCACGCTGCGGAATGCCAAGGCGACGGTTCTGGCTCCGATTATCGAGCGCGCTATCAAGGGGCGGATTGACATTTCGACGCCCCGGCCCGGCCCGGCCGACAAGTTCAGCATCAACGCCGAAGGCCGCAGCAACTCGCTCATCGTCTCGGCCTCTGAAGTGATCATGGACCAGATCCGCGAGCTGATCGAGAAGCTGGATGTGGTAAAGCCCGGAGCCCTTACCGACATTCGCGCTGTTCCGCTGCGGCACATCCGGGCGGCCGAGGCCGTCGCGACGTTGCGCCCGACGATTGAAAAGCTCAACCGCCTGCGCGAGGTCCCGGCGGACTCGCAGGCCTCGATCGAAGCGGTCGAGCGCAACAACAGTGTCCTGATTGTCGGCACGCCCAAGGATATTGAGGAAATCCAGCAACTGCTGGAGTCGATCGACGTCGAGATCGAACCGACCGAGAGCTTTGTGGCGGTCGATGCGGTGCTAATTCCGGTCCAGAACGCCGTTGCGGACGACGTGGCCAAGGTGCTCAATGACATGATCAAGGCGGAGCAGGAGGCGGCTTCGCAGGCCCAGGGTGCCGGCGCCCGCGCCGCGGGCCGGCCCTTCGTCAAGGTGATCCGTCTGCGCATCGGCGACCGCGAGCTGCCCGAACTGAACTTGGAACGTCCGATCCGCATCCTGCCTGACAAAGGCACAAACTCGCTGCTGATCTTCTCGACGCCCAAGAACAACGAAGCCCTGACTGAGATGGTCAAGATTTTCGACACGCTGCCCGTCGGTGCGGATACCGACGTGCGTGTGGTGGCCCTGCGGCATGCCAGTGCCGAGGAGGTTGCCAAGCTGCTGAAGGACCTGTTCGAGGATAAGTCGGCGCTTCAGCGGCCGAGCGCGGGCGACTCGAAGAAGTTTGGCAAGGGTGAGCTGCCGCCGGTACCGCCCGGCCTGGCCGGCAAGGGGCTGCCATACAACCTGGTCGTCCAACACGACACGCGCAGCAATACCGTGATCGTCGTCGGTCGCAAGGATGCGGTACTGCTGGCCGCGGGCCTGATTACTGAGCTGGATCGCCCGGCTAAGGAACTCGGTGTAAAGCTTCAGGTGATCGAGCTGAAGCACACTTCGGCCACCACGATGCAGGAAAAGCTCAGCAAACTGCTGGACGAGCGGGCCAAAGCTCTGGGCGTTGACAAGAACAAGGCCCGCGACAGCGCCGTGCTCATCCCCGACGATCGCTCCGGCTACCTGATCGTCCTGGCGACGCCGGAAATGTTCGAAATGATCGAGGACCTGGCGGTCCAGCTCGACACCGCCGAAAAGCACACCGTGGTGACCAGCCGCTTTCGGCGCCTTGCGCATGCCGACGCTCAAAAGCTGGCCAGCCTGCTGAAGGAGGTCTTTGACAAGCGCAAGACGGCCGACCGCGAGCAGTCCAAGGACATCAAGGATTCGCTGGACGTGCTGGCGGATACGCGGAGCAATTCGCTCATTCTGACCGGCACGCGCGACTATCTGACCGAAGCCGAGTCGATGCTCGACAACCTTGACCGCCCCTTCGACCCCACCGTGGTTTTCAAGGTTCGGCCGGTCAAGCTGAACAGCGCTCAGAACATTGCGGCGTTGCTTAAGGACATGGTGGACAAGGCGCTGCGGGAGCAGGATTCGCGGCTGAAGGGCACGCCCATTTACATTGCGGCTGACCCGCTCACGGATTCGCTTCTGCTGGCGGCTTCGGCGGAGGACATGGTGCAGCTTGAGCGGTGGGTGGAGATCCTTGACCGCCCTAGCGAATTCGGGCGGATGGTCCGCATCATCCCGCTGCGCCGGACCTCCGCCGAAGAAGTCGCCCGCGCGGCGTCAGACATTTTCCGTCGGGCTGGTGGCGAAGGTCGTGCCGGCGTCGATATCAATGTCACCCACGATGCGTCGACCAACTCGGTCGTCGCGTTCGGGCCGCCCGCGGTTCTTGACGACGTCGCCGATTTCGTCCGTCGGCTGGACGAGACCGAGGCGGGCGCCGGCGTGGTCATCCGGATTTTCAACCTCAAGCAGGCGGACGCGGAGGATGCGGGCGAACTGTTGAGCAGCATTCTGGAGTTGCGTGGCGGCACCGTCGGCGGCGGACGCACCGGCGGGGGCGGGGCCGGCGGCCGGCGCGAAGCCGCTAAGCAAATCCTGCTCCTATTCCAGCAGGAGCACCCGGAGTTCGGGCCCTCCTGGCTCAAGGCGGTACGCTCCGATATCTCGGTGGTCGCCGACCTGCGCACGAACTCGCTGGTCGTGACCGCGCCACCCGACAGCATGCCGCTAATGGAATCGCTGATCAACGCGATCGACGTTCCGCCGGCGGCGGCGAAAGTGCGGGTCTTCGCCTTAAAAAACGCCGATGCCGAACAGATGAAGCGGACTCTTACCGAGCTGTTTGAACGCCGAACGACCGCGGGCGGGGCCGGTCGTGCCGGCGAATCGCAGCGCGAGCTTACGCTGGCTGAGACCATCGGCGGGCGGCAGGAAGTCAGCTTCACCACGGACACGCGCACCAATTCGCTCATCGCCGCCGGCACCCCCGGCTATCTCGACCTGGTCGAAGAACTCGTCCTGCAGCTCGATACCGTCCCGGTTGTCGAGCGCAAGACCATGGTCTACGCACCACGCAACATGGTCGCCGAGAAGCTTGCCACCGCCATCCGCGACTGGAGCGAGCAGGAGAAACAGCGGCTTCAGGAGCTGGGCGAGGAAATCTCGTTGGCGGTGCGCCAGGAAGCCGAGATCGGCGCGATTCCGTACGAGGATTCCAACCGCATCATCTTGACCTACAGCCCGCGCAAAGAGGCCGAGGTTCTGGACATCGTGCGCCAGCTCGATCAGCAGCCCGCACAGGTCAGCATTGAGGTCTTGATCGTCGAAGTCTCGATGGGCAACACCCTTGAGCTGGGTTTCGAGTTCGCCTTCCAGGACCTCCAATATTCCAAGGCCGGCCCGCAGGATACCACCACCTTCGACTTTGTTGGCGGAACCGATATCGGCGCCGCCGGTGCGGGCCTCGGCGGGTTCACCTTCACCATCACTGGCAGAGACTTCAACTTCCTGCTCCATACGCTCCAGAGTGAAAACCGCCTCAACGTCCTTTCCCGCCCGCACATCGTCGCCATGGATAACCAGGAGGCCAGCATCGAGGTTACCGACAGCATTCCTTATCTTTCCGGCTCGGCGACCACCATCGGCGGCTCCGTACAGACGGTCGTCAGCCGTCAGGACGTCGGCATCAAGCTGCACGTGACGCCGCAGATCAACCCCGACGGCTTCGTCCGGATGGAAATCCGTCAGGAGGTGTCGGACCTCAGTACGTCGACGATTTCCGTGGGCCCGGGCGTCACCGCGCCTATCTTCAACCAGCGCGTCGCAGAGACCGTGGTGACGGTACAGGACAACGAAACCGTCGTTCTCGGAGGCCTCATCCAGACGCGCGACTCCCGCGGCGAGCAGAAGGTCCCGCTGGTCGGCGATATTCCAATCCTTGGCCCGCTTTTCCGCTTCCAGAGCGAAGAGCAGCGCCGCTCCGAGCTTCTGGTAATCCTTACGCCACGCGTGATCCGAACCATCGACGATTACCGGCAGCTCTCGGTGCAGGAGCGTGATGAGAGCGCGCTACCTGACGAGGTCAAGGCCAACCCGCTGATGCGGAACCTGCGGATGCGCACCGAGGAGGCGGCACCGGCCGAGGGTCCTGAGCTTCTAGGCCCGTTCGAGCCGGCTCAGCCCGAAACCGTGCCCATCCAGGAGGAACCTTACGGCCCGGCGCGGCCAGACAAGAACGACAAACGCCAGACGGGTAACCCACCAGCTTCAGAATCCTATGACGTGCCGATCAGTCTGCTCAGTCGCAAGTCCTGACGCGTGGGCTGCTCGCCCGCACCCAGTTGCCGTGGCGACCGAGCGCCGCCGCAAGTGCCGGACGCGCCGCGTTTGGTCCAATATCTGGTTGACCTCGCTGCCCGCAACGATCGGCGTTTGCCTTTTGGTTCTGGCCGTGGGCTGCGAAACCCCGCCAGGTGCCACTCGGCTCGGCGAAATCGACGCGGCCAGCGTTCCTACCCGTGACGACATTACCCAGATCATCCAGTACTGGCGACGCGATCCTTGGCTTTTCGACGAGGACCGCCGACCCGTGGGCTTCCAGGCCACGGTCTACTTCGTCTCCGGCGCAACTGCCCGCGGCGCATTCGTGCCCGGCAAGATTCTCGTCTGGATGTACGAACTCCAGCCGAAGCCCGAAGGAGGGTTCGAGCGGAAACTGGTTTACGGCTGGGAGTTCGACGAACGCGAATCGGTCCTTTACCGCGTTCGGCGCAAGTCCATCCAGGGGTACTACTACGGCTTTCCGCTCCGCTGGGGGCCCGAGGTTGACGTGTTGGGCAAGCCGATTGAGGTCGTCTTCGGCTACCAGCGGCGTGACGGGCGCATTCTGACTGCTCCCGGTCACCGCGAGCGCGTCCCTGTCCCCCCGGGTTTCAGCCGCCGCCCTTTGACTACGCGTCCGACTTCCCCGGCCCAGGCGGAGTCGTCCGATAATAGGCAGGATGCGCCGTGAGCTGGACGCGCCTGCTGATTGCTCTTCTGGTCGTGATCGTCGTTCAGACGACGGTTTGCGCCCTTGTCCGGGTGCCGCGAATGCCGGTGGACCTGCCGCTCGTGCTGGCACTTGTATACGCGATCATCGCCCCAGCGGCCGACGCCAGGCTCGCCGGGCTGCTGATCGGCTTTGCCGTCGACCTTACCACCGACGGCCCGGTCGGCGTCTGTGCATTTGCGTTCGGGTTGACAGGCCTGATTGCGACGCGCCTGCGCGGCGTGCTCAATTCCTACTTCTGGCTTGGCCGACTGTCCATCGGCCTGCTTTCGGCCCTGCCCGGGCAGCTCCTGATACTTTTCCATTTGCGCTATATACAAGGCGCGCGGATGCCGGCTAGCCTCGGTGCGGTCGGGGGCGTGATCTGGACCTGTCTCGTTGCTAGCGCGATCTGCACGTTCATTACGGCTCTGCCTGCACTTTCGCCACGTCGGCGGGCTCACCCCGGCCGCGGTACGCGGACCCACTACGTCTGAGGCGATTCGGCGCCGCTGCGCGCCGTCGCGATAGAGGCCGGCCAAATCCGCGCCAGAACCGCCGGCCTGCGATCTGGAGCGCCGCATCGTCCGGGTCAAGGTACGCCCGGCGGCTCTGCTGAGGGTCGGGTGCTTGCCGTGGACCGGTGCGGCTGAAGGTCGACGCGTACCGGGTTGTCCTCTTCCGAGATAACCAGGTTGATCGATCGGATTACCAGCGGCAGACGGGGACGATCTTTGCGGTCGGTCGGTTCAGCGGCAATCGCATTCAGCGTCCGCAGGCTCTCCTCGTCACTGGCCTGACCGATCACCGTGTACTGTCGGTCAAGCTCCGGCAGGCGTGCCAGAGTGATGAAGAACTGGCAACTGGCGCTGTTCGGGTCGGAGGGTTTGCGGGCCATTGCTAGCGTTCCGGGCAAGAATGCGGCGTCGTGGAATTCGGCCGGCAGCAGCTTGCCATCCGGTCGGATCCCGGTCCCGTCCCCCTTGGGGCAGCCTGCTTGGATCAGAAACCCAGGTACTATGCGATGAATCGGCTTGCCGTCATAAAAGCCCTGCTTCACCAGTTCCAGGAAGCCTTCGACGTTCCGCGGGGCCGCGTCATAGAACAGCCGGCACGTGATCTTGCCCTTGTCGGTTACGATGATCGCATCTTTGCGTGGCTCGACCTGAAACTCAGCGACAGCGGTCCCGGTACGTCCGTTGAGGGGGCGCCACTCCAGTCGGTAGCTCCCGCTGTATCGCAGAGCTCGATAGTGCTCGCGCAGGTCCAGCTCGAGTCCCAGATACGCCCGTGGTCCCAGCCGCAACGTCCCTGAACAGCCTGTTTGAGGCGGCGGCGCCGGGGCGGGCACATACGCAGGTTTCTCGTCCCGGTACGCCACCGAAAGCGCCGGCGCTTCCGGTGTCCCCAGCACGATCTCCAGGGGTAGCGCAACCGTGCCGTTGTCGTCGGGCAGTGCGTGCAGCGGAATTTCCACCGGCCCGTCGCTCGTGTTGTACAGCGTGAAGCGCACCCAGATGGGGCGGTTCGGGCTGTACAGTCCGCGCGGCGTAGTTATTTCGGCGCGCAGCTCTGCGGCAGCTTCTGTTGCCGGAGCTTCGCTTTCCGCAGCGTTCAGGCCTGCGGCGATAGTCAGCGTGACCAGGCTCGCCAGGCACGTTTGCCACATCTTCTCAATTGCCGCGGGCTTTGTTCGGGTCAGCGTACCGGGTCTGCTGCCGGTTGGCGTCCTGGCCGCGGCGGATCTCGCCGCACGCGGGTTTGAACGCCGGTCGCTGTTCTGCGCCTTATACACGGGTCGCACGCCTGGGTTTCAGCGCGGCGGGGCAGTGCAGTCTGCCGCTTGCCACGGGGCAGCTCAGACGACCGCGCGCAGCTCGCAATATAGCACCGCATCCAGGGCGCGGATAGCGGCTAGCGCCTCGTTGCTGGGGCGTTCATCTAGCGCAATCGTGCACCAGGCTGCCCGCGCCCCGACGAAGACCCGGCTGGAGATTTCCTCGGCGTTGATACCATCTGCCCGGATGGCATCCAGGATCGACGCCATCACTCCTACGGCATCTTTGACGCGGAGCACGAGCTGCCAGGTTGCCGGACTGTGCTCTAGCAGGTTGAGACAGTTCAGAATCTCGCCGCAGACAAGGAACGAGCGGATTATCCGCACTACTTCGCGCGCGGTTGCGTTGCGGCATTGCTCGGTGAGGTTGCCGACGTGCTCGGTCCCGATAACCCCCGGAAGATCTGCCAGCCGCCAGCGGAATCGCGCCGCATCCACCAGCGGCTCGCTGCTGAACACGTCTACCGCCACCCGCAGTTTGCGCTTGGCGATCGCCTTTGCCAGTGCGATCTCATCCACCGCGGCCGGATGACCCACGTGGACCAGATACGCTCCAGGCCGCATGCTTTCGAGGAACTCGGCGTCGACCAGAACCATCGGCGCCACTTCGTCGCCGGTCGGCTGCACCGTCACGACGTCGCTTTCACGGGCCAGCTCGCGCGGAAAGTTGCAGAAGCGCAGCCCGGGAAGGGTCGCCGGCTCTGGGACCGGGCCGGGCGACCAGGCCAGCAGGTTCATTCCGAAGGCCTGTGCCCGCAGGGCCACTTCCCGTCCCGTCGGCCCGTAGCCCAGAATGCCCAGCGTTCGACCGGAAAGGCCCTGCGCATCCTTGAATTCGGCCCGGCTCCAGCGACCCTCACGCAGCGCCAGCGTGTTATCTACGATCCGCCGGTCCAGTGCCAGTATCAGCCCGAAGGTAAGCTCGGCGATAGCGACCGCGTGCTGATCGGGGCAATGCGCGACGAAGATCCCCTGGTTCGACGCCTCGGTCAAAGCTACTTCCCCCGGCCCTGGCCCGGCGCGGACGATCATCTGAAGCGCCTCGGCCCGCGCGATCACTTCCGGCGAGACACGCCGATTGTCTACCACCAGGATGTTTACCTGCCCGATTGCTTCCTTGAGCTGCTCCGGGCGTAGTTCCGGTTCGTAGCGCACCTGAGAGCTCAGCGCCCGCAGTTCTTCCAGGGCAAACTCCGGCAGTTCACACGCCACCAGTATCTGCATGGGCAGCTCCCGAGCCAGCCGCGACTGTCGCCGTGCTTGCCGCGAAGCGCCGCTCATTAGACCTTCGAATCCCGAAATTCTCAATCCCAGTCGGCACGTCAATCTGCCGCGGCCTGAGGTCCTGCGGGTTGGCGTTGTATTTGCCGGGCATAAGCTTTATCATGATAATCGTGAGAAAGCGTGAGCCGGCCCGGGGCAAGCGCCTCCGGGTGGCCACGCACCGAAGAGTTGCGCTGGGGTCCTGCCTATGTCCAGAGTACCATTCGCTCTCAGCTTCATTGCCCCGCAAGCCGCCACTGCTGCCGGACCAGCCTCGCGGCCGGTGAGGCTCTTTGCCCTCTTATTGCTCCCTGCGGCGCTCGCAGCGATTGCGACCGGCCAGCTCACCGCCGAGCAGATCGAGGCGCTGCGCCTTCAGGGCTTGCAGGAGGGCTGGACATTCGTCGTCGCAGAGAACGACGCGACCAGCCGTCCGCTGGAGGAGCTATGCGGCCTGGTCGAGCCTGCCGACTGGCAACGACTGGCAGTGTTCGACCCGTGTGAACCGCGCGGTGATCTGCCATCCGCTTTTGACTGGCGCGCGTTAGGTGGCTGCACGCCTATCCGCAATCAGGGTAGTTGCGGCAGTTGCTGGGCGTTCGCAACGGTCGGAGCTCTGGAGTGCAACATCCTGATAAAGGATGGACGCAGCGTCGATCTTTCCGAGCAGTGGCTGGTGAGCTGTAATCGGTCCGGCTACAGTTGCTCTGGTGGCTGGTTCGCGCACGAGTATCACCAGTGGGCGACCGACCGCTGCAATCATGCCGGCGCGGTCCTCGAGCAGTTCTTTCCCTACGTGGCCTGGAACGCTCCCTGCTACTGCCCCTATCCGCACCGCTATTTCATCAACCGCTGGGCTTATGTGGGCGGCAGCAGCGGCGTGCCGCCGATAGCGGCCATCAAGCAGGCGATCATGACCTATGGACCGGTGTCGGTCGCAGTCTACGTGAACGCCGCCTTTCAGGCCTACAGCGGGGGGATTTTCAATGGTTGTGCCAGCGGAACGGTCAACCACGCGGTGGTCCTGGTCGGGTGGGACGACGCGCAAGGCGTCTGGATTCTGCGCAACTCCTGGGGACCGAACTGGGGCGAAGGCGGCTACATGCGCATCCGCTACAACTGTTCCAGCGTCGGCTATGCCGCCTGCTATGTCGTTTACTCAATGGAGGATTGCAACCTCAACGGCCTTCCGGACCTGTGTGACACCACCTGCGGACCTGCCGGCAGCTTCTGCGACCGCCCCGGCTGCGGCGGCTCCCCAGACTGCAACGCCAATACCTTCCCCGACGAGTGTGAAGTTGACTGCAACTCCAACGGCCAGCCGGATGATTGTGACATTGCTCAGGGGATCAGCCGTGATTGCAATTCCGACGGCATCCCCGACGAGTGCCAGCCTGACTGCAATGCCAACGGACAGCCCGACGATTGCGATATCGCTCAGGGCCTGAGCTCCGACTGCAATCGCAACCGACGCCCGGACGAGTGCGACCTGGCGGATGGCACCAGCCGGGACTGCCAGCCCAACGGCATCCCCGACGAGTGCGACCTGATGCCGCCGAGCGACATTCCTGCCCACGACTCATGCGACCAGGCCGAGCTGGTCTGCCCGAACATCGTTTATACGGGCTCCACCGTCGGCAGCACCCCGGACGGCTCGAGCACTTGTGATCCTGCGGGCAGCGCGCCCGACGTATGGTATTACTATGAGCCTTACGGCAGTGGCATCCTTACCATCTCGCTCTGCGGATCAACCTACGACACGGTCTTGTCGGTGCATTCTGGGTGCCCGGGGACCGTCGGGAATGAGCTGGCTTGCAACGACAATTATTGTGGCGTCAGATCGCACGTAAGCCTGGTGGTTTTCCACCGTCAGCCTTACTGGATCCGCGTTTCCGGCGCAGGCGGCGCCGCCGGTGACTTCGTGCTGGTCCTGTCCGGTCCTGCCTGTAACTACAGCGGCGAGTGCAACGACAACGGCATCCCTGACGAGTGCGAGCCGGACTGCAATCTGAACCGGGTCCCCGACGACTGCGACATTGCCACGGGCTTCAGCGCGGACGTGAATCTCAATGGCATTCCCGATGAGTGCGAGTTACCGGTCGTCCCGGGTGACCTGAATTGCGACGGTCTGGTGAATGGCTTTGACATCGACCCGTTCATCTTGGCTCTGACGGATCCGGTCGCCTACCACACTGCGTATCCCAACTGCGGCTTACTGAATGGGGACATCAACGGCGACGGTGCTCTGAACGGGTTCGACATCGACCCGTTTGTAATGCTGCTTGCCGGCAGGTAAGCCCGGGTCCGTTGCTTTGCCTGCGGCAGCCGCGCTGTTTGACATTCCTCTGTAGCCCCCGGGCTGGGCGCCACGGGGGCATGTGATTGCGCCAGCCGTGGTCTGAGAGCTGCCTCGCATGCTTCGAAATATGGCCGCGCCTGCCGCCGCTTTTTGTGTATACTGTAAGGGCTGACTGCGTGAGGGCAGGAGCACCGCAGGTCCGGCCTGCCACGTCCGCCCGGGCCTGCACAGAGTGGGAGAGCAGCTCATGAAGCCCGTTGCTTGTCTGCTGGGATTTGCGCCTGTATTTCTCGGGATGATTGCGCTTGCCCCGTCCGCCGAGGACCCATTTGAGTCTGTCGAGGCTTTCGCCTGGAGGCCGCCGGAACAGCCTGATCAACCCTATCTGCCTCCGCCTTATCCCCGGCGGACCAGTCCGCCGCCTTCGCCGGAGTTCCTTCGCGTCGGGAGCTATCAGAGCGTGCAGGTTAACGTCGACGCCAACGGGCAGAACATTGTCGGCGACGCTGCCAATGAGCCGACAATCGCAGTTGATCCCAACGACCACAACCGCATCGTCATTGGCTGGCGGCAGTTTGACACGATCAACTCGAACTTCCGCCAGGCGGGCTGGGCCTACAGCCACGACCACGGTCGCCACTGGACTTTTGCGGGAGTCATCGAGCCGGGCGTATTTCGCAGTGATCCGGTGCTGGATGTCGACACTGATGGAAACTTCTACTTCGACAGTCTTACCAGCAGTGGCGGGTCTTACTGGTGCCACGTCTTCAAGTCCACCGACGGCGGCGTCACCTGGCATCCCGGCGTTTACGCCTATGGCGGCGACAAAGAGTGGATGATCGTCGATCGCACCAACAGCACCGGGCGCAACCACATCTACTCCTGCTGGAGTCCGAGCTACAGCAGCGTGCCGGGAACCTCTTTTACCCGCTCAATTGATCGCGGCGCGAGCTTCCAGTACCCCATCGCCGTCACGGGTAACCCCTACTGGGGAACCATGGCCGTCGACCGCGAGGGTGCCCTTTACCTTTGCGGTACCATCGGCTCGCAGTTCCGGGTCGCCAAATCTACCAATGCCCGCAACCCGGCCGTCACACCGACCTGGGACTTCTCGGTGACCGTCAGCCTGGGCGGATCGCTCATTTACGGCGGCAGCCCCAACCCCGGGGGACTTATGGGCCAGGCCTGGATCGCCACCGGCCCGCGCCCTGACGGCGGCGGCCCCGACTACGTCTACCTGCTGTGCTCGGTCGACCCGCCCGGCTCCGACCCGCTGGATGTGCGCTTTGCCCGCAGCGTCGACGGCGGCCTGACCTGGAGTCCCTCCATCCGCATCAACGATGACCCCCCTGAAACCAACGCCTGGCAGTGGTTCGGAACCATGTCCGTCGCCCCTAACGGTCGAATCGACGTCATTTGGAACGATACCCGCGACCAGCCCAGCTACCGTTGGTCCCGCGTGTACTACTCATATTCCACCGACGGCGGCCTGACTTGGTCAGCGAATGTACCGCTTACTCCGGCTTGGGACAGCCTTATCGGCTGGCCGCAGCAGAACAAGATCGGGGATTACTACCACATGCGGTCGGACAACGTCGGGGCGGACCTCGCTTACGCCGCTACCTTCAACGGCGAGCAGGATGTCTACTATCTGCGCATCGGCGATTACGACTGCAACAATAACGGCATAGGCGACAGCACGGATATCAGCAGTGGTGCTTCGTCGGACCTGAACGGCAATAGCATCCCCGACGAATGCGAGGGCTTGGGTGACCTGAATTGCGATGAGAGCACTAACGCCTTCGATATCGACCCGTTTGTGTTGGCCCTGACAGATCCGGACGCTTACCAGAACGCCTATCCCGGATGCCGGTTGAGCCGGGCCGATATCAACGGCGACGGGCAGGTAAACGCCTTCGATATTGATCCGTTTGTTACGCTGCTCACCTGGGCGGATTAGTCGCGGGCTCCCTTGCGGCACGGTCTGGGGCCGCGCCGAAAGTGCTATGTTTTGCGCGTGCCGGTGTTGATCTCGCGTTCGATGAAGCCGGTATCAACATTGCCTTTCTTAAAGTCGGCGTGCTCTATGATTGAGAGTTGGAGCGGGATCGTGGTCTGGATCGGGCCGATCCTGAATTCCTCCAGCGCCCGGCGCATTGCGGTGATGGCTTCAGCTCGCGTTGACCGGTGAACCAGCAGCTTGGCAAGCAGCGAGTCGTAATGCGGGCTTACCACGTAGCCTGCGTATACATGCGTGTCCAGCCGGACGCCCGGCCCGCCCGGCGGGATAAACTCATCAATCCGTCCCGGGCACGGGCGGAAATCCTCGTCCGGCGACTCGGCGTTGATCCGGCATTCTATCGCCGCCCCCCGCTGAGGGATTTCGTCCTGCGCCAGCGTCAACGTTTCGCCTGCGGCAATGCGTAGTTGCCAACGTACCAGGTCGATTCCGGTGACCAGCTCGGTCACCGGGTGTTCCACCTGGATCCGCGTGTTGACTTCCATGAAGTAGAAGTTTTCGTCCTGGTCGACCAAGAACTCGAAAGTGCCAGCCGAGTAGTAGCGTGCTGCTCTGGCCAGCCGCAGGGCAGCCGCGCAGATCTTGCGGCGCGTTCGCGGGCTAATGTGTGGTGAAGGAGACTCTTCCACGAGCTTCTGGTGCCGGCGCTGAATGGAACAGTCCCGCTCCCACAGGTGAACCAGATTTCCCTTCTTGTCGCCCAGTATCTGGACCTCGACGTGCCGCGGCCGCTCGATCAGCTTCTCAATGTACAGCGAGCCGTCCTTGAAGGCGGCCTCGGCTTCAGCTCGGGCATTGCGGAAACATGAGCGCAGCGTGGCCTCGTTGTGTGCCGGTCGCATTCCGCGTCCGCCGCCGCCGGCTGCCGCCTTGATCATCACCGGAAAGCCGATCCGCTCCGCGACCGCGACGGCCTCATCCTCGTCGGCTACGGGTTCCAGGCTGCCCGGCAGAATCGGAACCTTGACGGTCCGCGCCAGCCGCCGCGCCTCGACTTTGTTTCCGAGCAGCCGCATCGATTCGACGCTGGGACCGATGAACTCGATGCGGCAATCCCGACACATCTGAGCGAAGGTGGGGTTCTCGGACAGAAACCCATAGCCGGGGTGAATTGCCTGCACGTCCGCCAGCTCCGCGGCCGAGATGATCGCCGGCGCGTGCAGGTACGAAAGCTGTGGCGACTCCGGCCCGATGCAAAACGCGTCGTGGGCCAGCTTCAGGTACGCGGCATCCCGGTCGGCCCGGCTATAAACCGCTATCGCCTCGATCCCCATGTCGCGGCACGCCCGTATGATTCGCAGGGCAATCTCACCGCGATTGGCTACCAAGATGCGCTTGAACATCCCGACCCCGTCCGCAGCCGACCGCGCCTAGATCAGTTCCACCGCAAACAGCGGCTGATCGAACTCCACCGCCTCGGCGTTCTTGACGAACACCTTGGTGATCCGCCCGGTCGTTTCCGCCTTGATCTCGTTCAAAACTTTCATCGCCTCAATCAGGCATACCACCGTGTCGGGCCGGACTTCGTCCCCGACCTTCACCAGCGGCGGCGACTCCGGATCGGGGGCTGCCCGGAACGTCCCCACCATCGGTGAACGGATCTGGTGCTCCTTTGCTGGCGCGGCGGCTTGAGCGGAGGTTTCACTTGCCGCTGCGGTGGGGCTGGGCGCCGACGGCAGCGCACCGCCCGCCGCCGGCCCCGCCGCTGTCGTGGCTGTGGGCAACATCACCGGCGGATGCCCGCGCCGCAGCAGAATGTGCGTATCGCCTTCGCGCAGCTCCAACCGGCTCAGATCATTTTCCACCATCAACTGAACCAGACTCTTGATCGTCTTGAGATCCATCTCGTATCACCGCGTCCGCGATTGACCTGTCAAGTGCTGTGGCCGGCGGTCGGCTGATCCACCGGCAGCGAGCTCAGTACCCGATGACCATCCTGCGTGATCAGTATGTCGTCCTCAATCCTTACTCCGCCAATGCCCGGAAGGTATATCCCCGGCTCAACTGTGATGATCATTCCGGGCTTGAGTTCCGTCCTGGTACCGGCACCCACGCGCGGAGCCTCGTGCACGGCCAGCCCCAGCCCGTGCCCCGTCGCGTGATTGAACTGCTTGCCGTAGCCCGCGTCCACAATCACGCGCCGGGCGACCCGATCCAGCTCGTGTGCCGTCATCCCGGCACGTGCCGCCGCAATCGCTTCATCGTGAGCCGCCTGGACCACCCGATGGATATCCGCGAGCTCTTTTGGCGGTTGCGGTGGCCAGATCATGCGTGTCAGGTCGCTGCAATACCAGCCTACCTGGGCCCCCCAATCGATCAGCAACACCGTGTTCTCAGTAAAAACTCCGTCGCCCACCTCGTAGTGCGGCAGCGAGCTGTTCGCCCCACAGGCGACGATCGTCGGGAACGACGGACCCTGCGCACCCAGGCTTTTCATCTCATATTCAAGCCGTGCGGCGATTTCACGCTCGGTCTTCCCGAAGCGCAGCCATTCCCGCAGGCGCTGGAAAGCGGTCTGGGCCACGTCGATCGCCAGTTGCACCGCGCGGACCTCGCTGTCGTTCTTGCAGGCCCGCATCTGACCGATGATCCCGCCTGCCGGGACCAGTTTGGTGGGGCGCAGTCGCTTTCTGAGCTCGGTATGGTCTGCCACGCTGAGCTGGGTGGGGTCGAACCCGATGCGGTTCAGTTTGAACTTTGCGATTTCCCGGGCGTTTACCTCCGCCGTCCGCTGCTTGCGCAGCACCTTTCGTGCGTACGGCGCCTGCCGGTCTGCCGCCTCTGAGAACCGGCCGTCGGTGAGCAGCACCACTTTGTTGGCCGTGACCAGAACCAGCCCGTCTTCCCCGGTAAAACCCGTGAGCCAGATTTGGTCAAGGCGGTCGAGAATCAGGTAGGCGTCGAGGCGTCGCCGGGAAATCTCCTGCCGGAGCGGTTCAATTCGCTGCTTGTACGGTTCCGGAATGGTTGTTCGCTGCTTGGCCATGAGCGGTCTGCCTTTGAGCCGGAGTTTTTCGGGCCGGTCCGCAGGAGCGTAGTGCTGTCGCGCTGCCGCGGGCCGGGTGAAATTAAAACTTTACCGCCGCCTTGTCCGTGTTGCCAGCGCGGCGCAAAGCGATGGGGCGGCCGGCCCACACGGGCCAACAGCCGCCCCATCCGCTTCGTCAGGGGTTGCGGCAGAGTCCTTACGGAATAATCAGCGTGTCCGTATTGCTCCACGGACCATGGTGGTCGTCCGCGTTCTGTGCCTTATCTCCCTCGACCGAGTCGAGGAACGTGTAGCCGGTCTGCCACGTATAAATGTTGTCGTTGTTCACGCCGCAGGCGGCTTTCTTCTGAAAGTCCACGTGGCCGTCCACGTACAGTACGTCCTGCCCCTCAGCGTTGTGATTGCGGCTGTTGTAGGGCCGCCACCGGTCCGTCGGGAGCTTGAGGACCATGTCCTCGCTCAGGTTGAAGCGGGGAGCGTACGCCGACGTCCGCAGACGGTCTTTGATGCCGCCGGCTCCATCCTCAGTTTGAGTCCCCGTTTCGAAGTACGGGCCCTTGTCGGCCGCGATCGGCATCCGCGGATCCATGCCGTTGCGGGGCTTACCCTTGGTTCCGAAAGGCATCTGGTAGCCGTAGCTGACGCTCGGATACCCGCGGAAGTCGAAACGGTTGACGCCGGGCTGGGCCGCTACCTCCTGCGTCCCGCCGGTGCGATTCCGCATCGTGTCTTCGCTCTCGCCTGAGCTGGGGCATATGAACTGTTTAGCCGTGCACTGCCCGCCGATGACCAGCAGGAACAGCGATCGGCTCACTGGCACCTGGTCCCACGGCGGTCCGTCGATACCCAATCTGGGGTCAACTGTCCGCTGCGTCATCCGAACTGCCATTCTCTCGATGTACGTGACAGAGTGCTCGTTCTGGATGACCGTCTGCGGCTCCATGTACAGCGAGTGTGGGAACCATTCTTCGTTGTCGTTCGAGTAAATGTGCATTCCCTGTCCGATGCCACGCAAGTTCGCCGAGCATACTGCCCGCTTGGCGAGCTCCCGGGCGCGCGACAGACTCGGTAGCAGGATGGAGATCAGCAGGGCGATGATCGCCACCACTACCAAAAGCTCAATCAGTGTGAAACCGCGTCTCCTTCTCACCTTGGCTTCTCCTGCAATCGGACCCGTAAGCGGACGCAACCGGCTCGCCGTCGCGGGCGAGCCACCTGACTGGATTGATGAGAACTGTAGCTGACATAAGCTCGCCGAACCTGCCCACCGTGCGGGCCGACGGCACAACCGGTCGCCGCGCTTGCCATGCGGCCTGACGCCGACCGCGAGGCTGCCGTCCGTACGGGTCAGGACACAGACGGCGCGCGGGTTAAACACGAGGGAAAGGGTCAAAAGGCTGCGCACCACAAACTGCCAGGCGCAGACACACAGCGGGGTGCGCTGCCGGCGGGAACGATCTGCGGACCTTATCGAAGGAGGGTTGCGATTGCTCGCGATGATCAGACGAATGATAACTTACGCTAAGTATACAATGACAACCCGGATTCGATCCCGTCGCACCTCGTCTACTTTTAGTCTATGGCATACTGCCAGCCCGTCAAGAGGAATTACGGCCGAGTTCCCAGAAAATCGACCCAGGGGCCTGGTCCTATAACCCGAAACCGTGAATTGACCGCCTGGCCACACCGAATTAACTTGTCCGCCTTGTTCCTCGAGCGGAGGTTTAGATTTTGTCCGATCTTAGCCGCCAGTACGCGGAGCAGCGGGAGCGGCTTGCCCGTGCCGGGCAGCAACACGTCCTTTGGTACTGGGACGACTTGGATGATGTCGCACGCCTTCAGCTCTTGGGCGATTTGGGCGGGGTTGACCTTGAGTTGTGTGCTTCGCTTGTGAAAACGCACGTCCTGGCGCGGCCCGTTCTCAAAGGCTTCGAGCGAATCGAGCCGGCCCAGGTCTGGCCGGCCGAGCCGGACGCGGCGCGGCAAGCCTTTTATCAACAAGCACTTGAGGCCGGAGAGGAGGCAATTGCGGCGGGGCGCATCGCGGCGTTTACGGTGGCCGGTGGGCAGGGTACGCGCCTGGGCTTTGACGGGCCAAAGGGGGCTTTCCCGATCAGCCCGGTCCGTAGGGCAACGCTTTTTCGGCTGTTTGCCGAGGCCCTGCACGGCTGCGCTCGCCGTTACCGGTTTCGGCCACCTTGGTACATCATGACCAGCCCAGGCAACCACGGCCAGACGCTCGCGTTTTTCCAGTCGAACGACTACTTCGGTCTTTCGCCCGCGGACGTAGTGTTTTTCTCACAGGGCCAGATCCCTGCGTTCTTCCCTGACGGGCGTATCGCTCTCGCGGAGCGTCACCGCATAGCGCTTTCGCCTGACGGTCACGGCGGCAGCTTTCACGCGCTAAAACGCAGCGGCGCGCTGGATGACATGCGTGCGCGAGGGGTAGACTACATAAGCTACTTCCAAGTCGATAACCCCTTGGCGAAAGTCGTAGATCCCCTTTTTATCGGGCTCCACAGCCTTGCCGGCTCGGAAATGTCGAGCAAGGCCGTGGCAAAGGCCGACGACTCGGAGCGTGTCGGTAACTTCTGCCTGGCGGATGGGAAGCTGGTGGTCATCGAGTATAGCGACTTTCCAAAAGAGCTCGCCTCCGCCAGAAATCCCGACGGCTCACGGCGATTTGATGCCGGGAACGTGGCTATCCACATTGTTTCGCGCCAGTTTATTGAGCGACTGGTTGCTGACGGTGCTGCGGCGGCGCTGCCTTGGCATCGAGCCGAAAAGGTGGTGCGTGCAATTGACCCGGCTCGGGGTGACCCGGAACCGGTTCCAACTGCTGTGGTTAAGCTGGAACGGTTCGTTTTTGACGCCCTGCCGCTGGCAGGCAACCCGCTTGTCATGTATACGCGCCGCGAGGAGGAATTTAGTCCCGTCAAGAATGCCGCCGGCGTCGATTCGGTGGAGACGGCTCGTCGTGACATGATTCGACGGGCTGCGCGCTGGCTTGAATCCTGCGGGGTGTCAGTGCCGCGGGACGTTCGCGGGGAGCCGGCCCTGGCTTTGGAGATCAGCCCGGCGTTCGCTTTGGATGTCGACGATTTGCGACGCCGGCTGACGTTCCCCGTTAATCTGAAACCGGGCTGCCCGTTCGTTTTGGCCTGAACGCTTATCGGGTGTTTGCCGCGTTTTGCGGGTTTTCCTTGCCCAAATCCTGCAGATCACGTAGCATGTATGTGGGTCCAGTCTAGCGCTTGTGGATGGGCTCTTTCATGCGAGCTGGGAGCGGCAAAAAGGGGAGGTTGCGGCCCGCCGCGCCGCAGCGGGTGCAAAAGCACGTCGACGCGGCGGCTCTGGCAGACCTTGATACCCAGCTTATGTTGGCGTTGCACGATGGGGACACGTCGGCGGGCAACGCGCTGGTGCGGCGCAATTTCGAGCGCGTGGCCGGGTATCTGACGCGCCTGATAGGCGATCCAGCACCGGTGGAGGACCTGGCGCAGGACGTATTCCTTCAGGTTTTCAAAAGCGCCCGGCGGTATGAACCGACGGCGCGTTTTTCGACCTGGCTTTATCGCATTGCCACCAATGCCGCACGCAATTATCTGACGCGTTCCACCCGGCGCCAGCAACTCCGTGCAGGTTCGGTCGAGTCTGCGGGGCGACCTGACCTAGACCGGCCCGCCGAGCCCGCGGAAACGAGATCCGATGCAGCGCCCGATCGGCATCTGACGCTGGACGAGATGCGGGCGCAAGTGGCGGCGGCACTGGGGAGTCTTCCGGTTAACCAGCGCATCGCGCTGACGCTTTATGAATTTGAAGATCTCTCATACGAGCAGATAGCGGCGATTCTGGAGCTGAGCGTGGAGGCGGTGCGCGGGTTGCTCAAGCGGGCTCGGCACAATCTGCGGCCGCTTCTGCGCGAGCTTTTGTAGGCGCAGCAGCCGCAGGCTCAGGCTGGCTTGCGCGACCGTCACTGGGAGCAGCCGCGGACGCAGCGTGCTGGCCCATGGAGCACATGGATGCTGACGTGCTCGAAGCCTTCCTGAGGGGGACGCTTGACCCACGCATTCACGAATACTGGGCCAGGCACCTTCGGGGCTGCGCGCTGTGTCAACAGGCGGTCCAGAAGCATCAGAAGCTCTCGAAGCTGCTGAAGCTCGCTGACCAGCCGGTGCAGCCTGCTGGCGGTGCTGAGCGGGTGCTGGCTCGGATTGCGGGGGCGATCCAGCCGGGCGGCGGGCGTGGCAGGTTGCGCCGGCTGCTGCTCGCCGTCGCTGCGGGAGTAGCGTGCGGAGTCGGCGCAGGCTGGGGCGTCACGCGGGCAACCGCGCATACCGCCATTGACCGCGCAGAAGGACCGCTGCCCGATCCTGCGGTGGTCGCGAATGTCGATGCACTGTTGGTCCTGGCTAAAGATCCCTGGTTGGCCGACAGTTACGAAGCGGCTCGCTGGTTTGAGCAGTTGCTGCGTCCGTCTGGGGAGTTTGATGGGCCTCGGCCGTGAGCGACCGGCGGCGGCGTATTGCTGTTTTTGTTGTGACTTTCGCGGCGTCTGCGGCCGCGACGGCGTGGGTTCAGTTTGCCCGGGCGTCAGGGCCGCCTATGCGGGGCGTGAGCCCGGCCGCCCAGCAGCGCTGGCAGCAATTGTCGGCGGATCGAAGGCAGCAGTGCGTCGAGTGGCACCGCCGGCTGCACCGGCGCGCCGATTACGGCCAGGTGCTGCGTGAGGCGCGCGCGTTTGCAGCTCTCTCAGACCGGGCTCGCGACCGGCTGCGATATCTGAACGGGGTCCTCGAGGAGATCGCCGGAACGCAGCCTGTGAATCGCCGGCGTTTTCTGCTTTCGCTTCCCCAGCGCGCGCGGGCGATTGAGCTTTATCGAATTCTGGAGCAGGAGGCACCCGCCCGACTGGCGGAGGTCCGTGCCGAGCTGGCCCGACGCTTCTGAAGGGCTGCGGCTGCCGGACTTGCCTTCAGGCAGCCCGGTAGTGTCGGCGGCCGATAATACTTATCATGTCGCTGATGTGTACTGCCACTGCAGGAGGTCGACATGCAAGGCGCTTGGCGATTGGCGGCCGCGGCAGCAGGAACGCTGGTTACCTGGCAGGCCGGCTGCCTTATCTTTTCGACTGAGGATACCCCCGCACCGGCACGCGTGAGCACGGACCTGCGCGCGATCTACATCGTGCCCAAGGCCATAACGCCGTCGGCACTGGCGTTCGCGCCGGACGGCCGTGTCTTTTACACGGAGAAAAACACCGGCCGAATCCGCGTGATCAGCCGTGCCGATGAGCTGCTGTCGGAACCGTTCGCGGCCGTCCCCGTGAACTGCGCGGGCGACCGCGGATTGCTGGGTCTTGCCCTGCATCCGGATTTTGCGAGCAACGGGCGCGTCTATGTTTTCTACACCCGCTCAGATACCGGCGTGAGCACGGACCAGCCGCAGGCGGTGATCGACAACCGGGTGGTATATTTCGAGGCAGAGGGCGATCGGGCCAGAGCCGGCGAAATCTTCGTGGTGTCCCTGCCGGCCGGTACCAGCAGCGAACATGTCGGCGGACGGATCGCGTTTGATTCAGACGGCAAGCTGCTTATTGCGTTGGGCGACCTGGGTGACCCGCAGGCTGCCGCCGCCGACACGAACCCGGCGGGCAAGCTGTTGCGCTACCACGACGACGGGAGCGTGCCTACAGACAATCCTTCTGCGGGCTCGGCGATCTTTGCGCGCGGCTTGCGGGATCCGCGCGGGCTTTGCCTCGACCCGCAGACCGGTGCGATTTTCGTTATCGACCGCAATGACGACGATTTCGACGAGGTCAACCGCCTGGTCGCGGGCAGTGACGCCGGCTGGCCGCAGGTTGTCGGTGAGGCCGACACCGCCGCGGAGCTGCAATACGCTTCGGCTCATGGCGCGTACGTCGAGCCGGTCTACATGCCGGCCAGAGCCGACGTTCGGCTGGTCGGCGGATCGTTTAATCCGAGCACGCGGTACGGCCCGAGCGCGGAGGGGCGATACTTTTTCGGCGAAGCGCTGGGGCGGCGGCTGCTGGTGGCCGAGCTGACCGCCGACCGGACGGCCATCGCCGAAGCGCAGACGGTAGCAGCCTACTTCCCGGGGGCGATCGCGGACGTGGCGTTTACGCCCGCCGGAACGCTGTATGTTGCGTGCGAGAACGCGATACTGCGCATCGTGCCGATAAGGTAGGGCTGTCTGTCCGGTGTTACTGGGGGGCGGTCGGAGCAGACGGGGCTGGCGATGGAGCTTGAGTGGCAGGACCTGGGCAGGTTGCTGGCAGCCAGCCTTGCCGGTGCGGTAATCGGCTTTGAGCGCGAGCTGCACGACAAGCCCGCCGGTCTGCGCACCAATATCATGATCTGCCTCGGCGCGGCTCTGTTCACGCTGCTGTCGATCCGCATGGCCGGCGGCAGCGCGACGCATGACCCAGGTCGGATCGCGGCCCAGATCGTCACGGGCGTGGGGTTTCTCGGTGCCGGCGCGATTATTCACCTGCGCGGCCATGTGGTCGGGCTTACGACGGCGGCGACCATCTGGCTGGTCGCCAGCGTGGGAATGGCCTTCGGTGCGGGGCAGTTGGTTCTCGGAATCGTGGTGACGCTGGTGGCGGCGGGTATCCTCTTTGGCCTTACGGTCGTGGAGAACCGCATTGCCAACTGGCGCACCACGGTCAAATTCGAAATCAAGATGGAGGCTTCGCCTGAGCTCAGCCAGGCTATCAAGGAGCGGCTGAAGGAGCTGCGTCTGCGACGGAAAAGCTGGCTGATCAGCAAGACCGTGGATGGTTTCACCGGGTTTTTGGAGGTCAGCGGACCCGAGGCCCGAGTCGACCGACTCCACAATGCACTGCTGGCGGAGCCGGGGATCAAGTCACTGACGCGCCTGTGAATCCGCCCTACAGCAGTGCACTTTCTGCACCGCCCGGGCACGCTGAGGGTGCAGCTTGAAGGTGATCCTGCTGACCACGGATCTGGAGCGCGGAGGAACGCCGCTGCGGATCGCGCGGCTGGCACGGGGGCTGTTTGAGGCAGGAGTTGAAGTGCACGTCGGCTGTCTTGCGCCGCCGGGACCGGTTGCCCGAGAACTGGCGCGTGGCGGCATCCCCACATTCGCCTGCGGTGCCGTGAACGCGGCTGACCTGCGGGCAATCCGCCGCCTGAGCCGGCACGTTGGACAGATCCGTCCGGATCTCATTCATGCGACGCTTACGCATGCCAACGT
>Ga0185342_1000320_pt1 | contig 25673 bp, 36 predicted proteins | sample ConPoolayeEmetaG_FD_128045 | JGI IMG/M metagenome (GOLD analysis project Ga0185342, IMG submission 128045) | Hot spring microbial mat communities from California, USA to study Microbial Dark Matter (Phase II) - Cone Pool mat layer E metaG... ... | reverse complement strand
CAACCGCATTTTTTTAATGCGGGCTTGGAACGAAGTTCCAACCAACCGCATTTTAGTTTTTATTCCTCTCTTTCAGACGCTTTCTGGAAAATTCGCACTATCTTACTTTTTACTGTAATCGGAATTGGTACTGCAACTTCTACAAGCTCCACGGTGATTTCATCGTGTGGTTCGTCTACCTTTATAACCTTTGCACGTTCTCCTTTGAAAGGTCCAGACGTCATTTCAACCATATCTCCGACCTCTATGGCTGCCGTTGGTTGTTTTGTTTGTGCTATAAGTTTTTGTATCTCTTCTATTTTTACTGGGGTTTTTAGGAAACCTTTTACATGTTTAAGTTTTTGCACCAGCTTAGCGAGCACATTCTTATCAGGTACCTCTACGAAAACATACCCTTTTATGTTTTCTATGTAGGTCACAGAATAAACATCAAGCTTCTCTGTTCTTGCTTTCTTAGCAAGCATCTGGGCAACAATTTTTTCCTGACCAGAAGTAACACGAATTGTATATATCATTTAAGCACCTTCATTCTAAAAGACCAAATAAAATTGATATTATCAGCCCTATAGCTCCAAAGATTATTATACCTATTGCTGCGACCTTTGCAACCTTTTCGAATTCGCTTGGAGTCGGTTTTCTCGAGATGTGAAGGATACGAATACATCTTTTTATAAGTTCAGGAAAATCCAAAACAATCACCCTATTATATCAAGATCTAGTTCTTCTACATTATTCGATTCGGTTGGTAGTTTGAACTGCGGGAATTTTACACCTGCCAAAACTACAAGAACGCGAATTGAAGAGCGTTTCATGTTTTCTTCTATGCGCGAGCCCCATATTATATGAGCATTTCCGCTTATCCTTTTGGCTGTTTCTGCAACAACATATTCGGCCTCCTTTAGAGTCATGTCTTCCCCGCCTATGACGTTAATAAGTGCTCTGGAGGCCACGCTTATATCCGCATCGAGTAGAGGAGATGTAAGTGCGGTTTCTATCGCTATCCTAGCTCTTTCGTCATGCTTTGCATCTATGGACGCCTCACCGAGTCCGATTACGGCATATCCAGCATTACTCAGAATGGTTTTCAGGTCTGCAAAATCAACATTTACAAGCCCTGCCTTTGTCACCAACTCAACTATCCCCTTAACCGAACCTGCAAGGACTTCATCACAAACCTTGAATGCAGTATTTAGCGGTAAATTCGGAACAAGACCGAGAAGTTTATCGTTTTTAATAACTATAAGAGTATCTACATTCTTTCTCAGTTTTTCTAATCCTTCGAGAGCATTTTCCATACGGACGCGTCCTTCTGAAGCGAATGGGAGTGTAACTACTGCGACGGTTAAAGCACCAGTACTCCTTGCTGCTTGTGCTATTATCGGGGCGCTACCAGTTCCTGTTCCTCCGCCTAGCCCACATGTGACAAACACCATGGACGCACCTTGAAGCGCTCCTTTTATTTCTTCAAGCGATTCCTTTGCTGCCTCTTCTCCTATAAGAGGGTTAGAACCAGCTCCCCTTCCCCCACTTACCTTCCTTCCTAAAAGTATCTTTTTATTTGCGCGTATCTTTAAGAGGTGTCTTGCATCGGTATTCATCCCGATGGTCATTACTCCCTGCGTTCCCATCTCATAAAGACGGTTTAAGGTATTGGTTCCGCTACCGCCAGTGCCAACAACTATAATCTTCTGCTCCGTTTCCTTTAGGAATTTGAGTAGTTCTTCGTCATCGCTTGATATTTTTTTCTCTTCAGGATGGATTGCTCCTGTCAATGAAGGTATCTGAGGAACTGAGAGTGAAACTGTTTTTGAATCATCAGAAACTGACGGTGGGGAACTATTATTTTTTTCTTCGCCCATAAATTCACCTAAGATAAAAACAGCGTTCCATATATAATCTAAAGCAAAAGGTATTTATAGATAACGAAAGGAGAAAAAGAATATGGATGTAATTACCGAAACCAATCTTCCTTTGCTCCTCGTAAAAAAAGGGAAGGTTAGGGACACCTACAGACTAGATAATAAACTTCTTATGGTTTCAACAGATAGATTAAGCGCTTTTGATGTTGTTTTTAGAGAAGGGATACCTAAGAAAGGAATCGTCCTTAATATGCTTTCTGCATTTTGGTTCGAAAAAACCAAAGGTATAATGGATAACCATTTTATTACGATCAACCTTCCGCAAAATCTTCCTGCATATCTAAAAGGAAGAAGCATGATAGTGAAGCACGCGACTCCGATAAAGCTGGAGTGTGTCGTGCGTGGTTACTTAACTGGAAGCGGTTGGAAAGAGTATCAAAGAAGCGGTTCTGTATGCGGTATTAAACTCAGACCAGGATTACATGATGGAAGCGAGCTTGATGAACCTATATTTACTCCATCGACAAAGGCAGAGGAAGGACATGATATAAATATAAGTATGAGCGAAGCAAAAAGGATCGTTGGTGAGGAGACTAGTGATTATATAATGAAGAAATCAATAGAGCTTTACGAATTTGGTAGAGATTTTGCACTTAGAAAGGGACTAGTACTTGCTGACACGAAATTTGAGTTTGGTTATGACGAAAATGGTAGGATAATACTTATAGATGAAGCGATGACGCCTGATTCTAGCAGATATTGGCTAAAGGAGGAATATGATAAGGGAAGGCTTCTCAGCCTCGACAAACAGTTTGTAAGGGATTATCTAGAAAAAAGCAATTGGAACAAGCAGCCCCCTCCTCCACCCTTACCTGCTGATGTGATAGAAAAAACATCGGAGAGATATTTAAGGACGTACAAGATGCTCACTGGAAAGGAACTGAATGTTTCCTAAAGAAAATGCCTTGAAGTCTTGCATCATATTTTATATTAGTAAAACCAACTGCTCTAAGCCGTTTTGTCACGCTATTCTCAATTTTTCTCCCCTTACTTCTTCTTGGATGGCCTACGTAGTGGAATATCCTTGCGCCAGGTCTTGCAATACGATAAAGCTCACGATAGAACTCTAAAGAATAAAGTTGAGGTGCTTTTGAGAAACACGGAGGGTCGTGGATTATTGCAGAAAAGAAGCCACTTTCAAGAGTTTTTATCTCGCTTGATATGTCTCCAAGCCTTATCTCTATCTTTTCTGAAAATAATTCTTCACTCCATGGGTTCCAGGTTGCGAGAGTATAGACTGCATTACTTATTTCAAAGGTTAAGACGAGGTTAGCTTTTTTTGAAGCCTCGATCGCTGTGTATCCAAGCCCCATACAGCTGTCTAGAACAACGTCGTCCTTTTTTATTCCCAACCTCTTTACAACTTCTCTTGAATAGTCTAAGGGGGTACGAAAATTAAGAACAAGTTGCATTCTTATGCCATCTATTTCGAGAATGGGAATACCGTTGAACAATCTAAGTTTATAATAATTTCCATCTTTAAAGAGCGCAAGACGAAATTCCTCGCCATCTTTTTTTGCGTATATAAATTTATCGTCTGAAAAATACTCGATATCGCCCCTTTTACATAGAAAACGCAATTTATTTTGCCTCATAATACGATCTCTTCCATGCCCATGAAATCCTTAAGCACTTTCGGTATTTTAATGACTTCTTTATCCTCTTGATAATTTTCCAATATCGCAATGAGGGTTCTTCCAACCGCTAAACCGCTTCCATTAAGTGTGTGAACAAACTCTATCTCCCCTTTTCTTCTAAATCTTATATTTGCTCTTCTTGCTTGGAAGTCACTGCAGTTCGAGCATGAGGATATCTCTCTGTACCTATTCTGGCTTGGAAGCCATACTTCTAGGTCGTATGTTTTTGTTGAAGCAAAGCCGAGATCGGCCGTGCATAGCTCTACAACCCTGTAGGGAAGTTCAAGTAATTGGAGAATTCTTTCTGCATCCTGTATGAGACCTTCGAGCTCATGATAGCTTTTATCAGGATGTGCAATCTTAACAAGCTCAACCTTATCGAATTGATGCTGGCGAATCAATCCTTTTATATCTTTTCCATATGCTCCTGCCTCTCGTCTAAAGCAAGGGGTGAATGCAGTCAGTTTTATAGGTAGTTGAGCCTCATCGAGGATTTCGTTAGCATGAAGATTGGTGAGCGGAACCTCAGCAGTCGGTATCATCCAAAGATCGTCATCCTTGCAACGGTAGAGTTCAACAGCGAACTTTGGCAACTGGCCAGTTCCTGTCATAGTCCTTGTATTTACAAGGTAGGGGGGTGCTATTTCTGTGTAACCATGCGTGACGTGAACAGAAAGCATGAAATTTATCAGAGCACGTTCGAGCTTGGCGATTGGTCCTTTTAGAACTGCAAATCTATGCTGTGCAAGCTTAACACCTCGCTCGAAATCAATCAGACCTGTTTTTTCTCCTAATTCATCATGAGAAAGAACATCAGCGCTTGTTTTCTTTGGTTTTCCCCATTTCCTTACTTCTTGATTATCTTGCTCGCTTTTTCCGAGAGGAACAGAATCATGCGGTATAGCAGGTAGTAGCATGAGAAGGTCGTTGCGTCGTATTTCAAGCTGCTCTGCCTCTATTGATATTTCCTTCACTCTTGCGCTAATCTCTGCTGAGCGCTTTATCTCCTCAATGGCAGATTCGTTGATTTTCTTCTTATTAATTATCGCAGTGTTAAGCCTGTTTCTTTCAGCCCGAAGTTCTTCCTCCTCTTTTTTTACATCACGCCATCTCGCATCAAGCCCTACTACTTCCTCTAAAAGCCTTAGGTACTCCGTAGGATAGTTTCTTTTCTTTAATGCTGTTTCAACCAACTCAGGATTAGCCCTGATAAGACGAATGTCAAGCATGAAATGGATTTGTTTCATAAGCACTTAAAAATCTATTGATGAAGGTTTAACTCTCACGCTCTCCGATATTACTTACGATTTCAAAAACATTTCATCGCAAATATGCTGAAGTTGTGCAATTGCTTCCTCAAGCCTTCCCTGTCTGTTCATAATAACAACTGCAGGCGCACCTGTAAATGCTGAATATGCTGCTAGATACCCTTTGTTCATTGTGTCGTGCAATGAAATGTCGTCGACATCTCTTTTCCTTGTTGGATCTGTCGCCCTCCTCGCTTCTATCTCCTTTGGATCTGCAGTAATTAGTACGAGAGCATCAATCTTAAGATTTTTCAGGAATTCGAATGGTAAACCTGGATAGTAACCGCTTGGAGTGTTTATAGAGCAATGAGTATCAAGTATGATTTTTTCCTTTTCCTTTGCAAGTTGCTCTGCGACGAGTTTCTGCACTTCTCTTTGCTTTTCTATCGGAAGCTTGCGCATCTCATCCCGATCTTTTATGCCGTATCTCTTCTTCTCTATCTCGAACATAAGGTCTCCGTAATTTAATATCTTATAATTTGTTTTCAATCCTTTAAGGACGGTGCTCTTTCCCGCGCCGGGAAGACCCATAACAATTATCATGTTTATCACCATCTACATCTAGCTTGTAAGTCCTTTTAAGGCCGGCATAAGCTCGAACATCTGCTGCTGCTCCATCTGTTCGTACATCCTATATAGAATACCAACAGTAAGCAGTATACCCGTTCCTGTTCCGAGAGCGCCTGTAAGGTCAGCAAGCCCTGCGAGAAGACCAACAGATATCGAGCCTAATATTGTAAGCGGAAGAATATGTTTATTCAGTATAGATTCGAGCATTCGCGGATCTCTTCTAAAACCTGGAATCTGCAAACCGGAACTTACAAGCTGATTTGCGACACTCTTAGCATCCATATTTGAACTCTCCACCCAAAAGAGACCAAATAGGAGAGAAAAAAGGGAGAGACCAATAACATATGTTATTGCATGAACCCATTCCGGGATATGAAATATTGGTGTTTGCGCATTTGTCAAAAACTCCCAGTGCGCTAAAGTTCCTCTCCCAGCATAAATTGGAGTGAGAAAATAGAGAAATCCATCACGTAATTGGCCTTGTGAATCCACATAACCTATGGCGTGCACAACCTCTGTGATGTCTATATCAGTAAATGGTATTGAGAAATAGTTTCCTTGGAATGCTGTTGCAAAAAGTTGAATATTAAGTATAAGTGCAGATGCGAATATGACTGGTATGTTAGAAACGTAAAAATATTTCAAAGGAAGCTTTGGAACAAGCCCCCTGATTCTTTCAAATGCTATCGGTATCTCAACCTTTATTCCCTCAGCATACACAACAACCAAGAAAACTAGAATGGTGAATAGAAAAGGTGCGAGGGCAAGTAATGCATTTGGCAGAGCTTCGGCTCCTCCTTCGCTCATTATCGCGACCACTCCTCCAGGTCCTATTATTAGAGCTACAAGGCCACTGACTATAGAGAATGCAACACCTGCAGCTATAAAAAGACTAATCCCGCTTCCAATTCCGTATTTTGTAACCATCTCGTCAAGATATAGTATAACTATAGAGCCGAGCGCAATCTGCAAAATAACCAACGCCATAGTGTATGGTGCGTGAATGGATTGCGTTCCGTTTGGTGCCAAAATAGCCTGCTCGCCGAGATTTTGGAAGATTGGGGTTATGGCCACCTTCATTGTCGCAACGAAAATTATTCCTTCTACAAATGCCAATACTATTGCTAAGATTTTCTGTGTTTCAAGGAATTTTTTTCTATCCTCTCTATCCTTAAGATTCAGGTTGAGAAGTCCTGCTCCGTTGAAAAGCTGAAGGAAAATGCTTGCAAAAACAATAGGACCTATACCTGCTGTAAGAAGACTGCCTATTCTAGAAGCAGTTATCGCCTGAAGAAAATCAAACCCACCAGCTTGATGTTTTACCCCAACGCAGGTCGTATTGTACATCATAAAGAAGAGAACAAGAATCACGCCAGTCCAAAAAAGCCTTTCCTTTGCGGTCGGTGGCGTTGTGGGCGCTTTTATCACAGGTAAACGAGAAGCAATGGAGTGGATTATTTCGAAAAATCCCATGAAATCGCCCTTAGGTTTCTTCTAATTTTACTATATCTCCACCTGCGGACCTTATCTTTTCTTCTGTTCTTTTACTCCATTCAAACGCCTTTATGCTAAGCGGTACTGATACGCTTCCTGTTGAAAGTATCTTCCCTTTGAATTCGAAAATATATCTGTCTCCTTTTTTCTCTAACTCTCCTCTAATTGCCTTTTGATTAATGGCATAAAGATGGATAATGCTCTTTTCTGGCTTTTTTACAGGATTGACAAAGCCACGCGATGATCTTCCAAAATAAGCCTTATCATATGTTGCAACCCAGGTTCCCTTATGCTTGCATCTTCCTGCTTTTCCAACACCACCTCTAGTTCCGCTTCCTCTTCCTCTTTTTGCATTCCCCCTTCCATGAGACCTAGAGCCTAGATAACTTCTGTGCCTTCTTTCTTTTCTTTTGACCATTTTGTCTCACCTGCGTTGAAATATCACAATACAATATTATATATTATTTCAATATAATGATTTTATTACATCATTCTTCTCAACAAGGCGCTCATGTCATCGCGTCTCCCCAGATCACCCACAGGGTATAGTCTTTTTGTATCCTTATAACCCTTCCTCGGTGGGTGAAGCATAAACACGGGATCGATGATGTCTGATATCTTTGCCTTCCCATCAAATATATCTCGCGCCATTTCTTTTATCTTTTCCTTTTCATAAATTTCACTTATCCGCTTTGAACCCTTTCTTCCTCTCTTATAAATCAATCTGAAAAGGGTATCTTCATTTATATCTCCAAAAGCGACATAATCCTTGATTACCCTTAACATCCCAAGATTTGATTTGCTATCATCGATTATAACGCAATAGTTTGGTTTTTCTAAATTTAGAAGTTGAAGTGTCTTTTTTATCTTCGGTTTTATTTTTCTTATTCCGCGAATACGAACTACTGCAATCTTCATAGAAGACCCCTCATTCAGGCGCTGGTTTTAACATGTTAAGCGCATCGAGCGCTTTCAGTGTAGCCATTGCCATGTTGTAAGTATTCGAACCTCCGATTGTTGCGCTCCAGACATCCTTAACTCCAGCCATGCCAAGTACCTTCTTAACTATCGTATTCGCTGCAAGACCGAGTCCGCGTGGTGCGGGCCTTAGTGTCACAATCGTACTTCCCTCCTTTCCGCTTGTTCTCATAGGAACAGAATGCGGATTGTTGCATCTGCACTCCCAACTGCCGCACCCCATCCTAACAGAGATCATATTCTTCTTTGCATTTCTTACTGCGTAATCCATTGCTGGTTTGAGTTCTTCGCTTTTTCCGACTCCTACCCCAACATGGCCCTTTCTGTCTCCTATTACGACAACAACTCTAAATTTTGTTCTCTTTCCGGAGTCTGTTACTCTTTGCGTTGTTCTAACCTCAAGCGTATCAACTTCCATCTCCGGAAGAAGAACATCTATAATCTCTGGTTCGAGTATTGGTTTACCACTATTAATAACTTCTTCCAACGAGTAGATTTCTCCGGACTTTACCATCTGACCGAGTTTTGTTTTCGGCTGCCATGTCTCTTTATCTATCGGCTTCAGCTTCTCAACACCTTCTCCGCCTTTTCTTTTCATAAAAATCACCCTTCTCCTGAAAGAATTTTTGTTTTTATCTCGTTAAATTGCGCTTTAATAGCCTCTGGAGGATTTGCGAGTTTATTTGATGGAACCTTCTTTTCATCGTATTTTGTGGTCAGTCCGGCATCAACCGCACCTTGAAGCGCAGCAAACAATATGGAACCACTCGAAGGTGTCCGCATCCCTATATCAAGCACAAATTCCTTAACCCCTTTCTTAGCCGCTTCTTTTCCTGCATAAAGACCCACAAGATATGCGCTCCAAGAGTTCCTCTTCGATGGCCAGTTGAAGCGTTTTTTTAGTAGTTTACCATGGATGGTACATATTGTTTTATCTCCTTCTGGTCTGAATTCTACGAATTGCGCAAGCACATAACGGTTGCTCTTTCTAACCACCATCCTAGGTAGTCCGCTCTTTACAAGTGCGAGTCTTTTTGCATAGTTCGTTTTCTTTTCCACTCTTCTTCTGAAAGCAATCCTGTAAGTAGGACCTTTTGCTCTCGTCATTTTGTTTCACCCACTATTTCACCTTTACCCTTTTCTTTGTCTTCTTTTTTTTCTTCTGCTGCCTCTTCTTTTGGCAACTCAAAATCTTGCGGTATTATACCGTTATCCTTTAGGTATGTAAGCATGGCTCGTTTATTCTTGAATATTCCGCTCTTTATTTTCATGTAAATCGCTCTCTTATTTTCTCTTTTGACGGCACCTAACGAGACGAGCGATTTAAGCAATTTTCTCTGCGCTCGTACTTTTTTCATCCATTCCTTTTTTGTATGAATGCTTGATTTTCCTCTTCTCCTTCCTTCGCTTTTTCTCTTTTTTCCTTTCTTCTTTCTTCTTCCCTTCACAGGAGCAGCTTTTACGATGCCCTTATCTATAAGAGCGCGTACATCTGATCGCCTCATCGCACTAAGCACTTCCTTCATGTTGGTTGAAGCTATTCGAATTCTGTTCTCTCCGACGCCGAGAATATCTGCAGCCAATCTCCTTACTGTATGAACGGACACAATCATCACCTTTCCTCATCCTTTGGATGATTCTCTTTTAGATTCACTAATTCGATACCAAGCTCCTTTGCTTGCAATTTTATAAGCTCTCTTTTCTTACCTCCGATCGATGCTGCGATTCTTACAACTACGTCTTTTCTTCCCTTTAGCATAGTGAGGTCATTAAGATTCCTAATAAGCACCTCTGCCCTTCCATCGTACCTCAGGCCCCTTATTTTTTCAGGATTTCTGTAACCTATTTTTGGAAGTGCTCCTGCAAAACGATGTTTTCTTCTTTTCTTGTTTGCTGTCCCTCTCGGCTTCCTCCATCTGTCCTTTACCCTTTTCATAAAGCCAAGGTTAAGAGGGTTGAAAGCTGGCTTATTCTTTTTCTTTATTCTTTTCTTTTTCACCGCTTTTTTTTCTGCGACCATAATATTCACCTTATTCTATAACCTCGTAAATTCCATCCTGGAAGACGCGGCAATCCTTTTCTCTTATCTTTAGCGCAGCCCTTAGGTTTGCAATTGTTTGGCCGACCCCTTCTTTGTCTGGCCCAGATACAACTACGTTCTGTCCCTTCACATCAACTTTTGTAGGTCCGACTATCTTAGCCTTTCTTGGATTCTTTTCTCCTAGGAAATTTTTTATATAAACAAGACTTCCCTTAACTTCAAGCGTAACTGGAAAGTGAGCGTAGAGCACCTTCATAGATTTACTGTACCCTTCTATGACTCCCTTGATCATGCTTGAAAGAATAGAATTGACCGTGCCTATGTAGGCCTTCTCCTTATTGCTTCCTTTCACAATTATTTCATTATCATTTTTTTCGAGCGATATTACTGGAGAAAATTTTTTGGTGATTGCGCCTTTTGGTCCCTTAACTGTAACCTCGAATCCGTTTATTTCTACAGAAACTCCTTGTGGAATCACTACCATGCCGAACACCTAATAAATGTAGGCTAGCAACCTTCCGCCTATCTTTCTTTCCTCCGCATCTGCATTTGTCATTATCCCTTGGGATGTAGAAACTATAAGAAGCCCAACACCGACCCCTGGAATATATTGTTCTTCTTTTTTTGCCCATTCGTTTTTCCTTACTGAGAATCTCGGTTTTATTACACCGCAGTCGTTTATTCTTCCATCAAGTTCTACATTGAAATAACCACCACGACCGTCTTCTATCTTGTTAAAATCCTTTATGTAGCCGTATTTCTTAAGCAGACTTAAGACTTCTCTGATAAGTCTTGTTGCCTTCACAGTACAATTTCTCTGCCCCACTATTTCGTGCGTTTTTAGCGTGTTAAGCGCATCTGCAAGATGATCGACCATATGAATCAACCGCCATATTTCCTGAATCCTAGGGATTCAGCCATTTCGCGGAAGCATCTTCTGCATATTCGCAGACCATACTTCCTAATAACCGCACGGGCTGTGCCGCAGTTCCTGCAGAGCCGTAGCCCCTTCCCCTTATACCTATCCTTATTATCTATTACAACTTTCTTTTTGTTGTCTTTCATAAGCATCACTCAATCTTTACTCCAAATTTGTTTTTTACAAATTCCATCGCTTCCTCTTTTGATATTCTATGGCTTTTTCCTATCTTTGATTTTTTTATCCTTCTCGTAGATACCCTCCTTCCCCGTCTTTTGAGCGTAACACATACATCAAACCCATACATTCCGATGGCCGGATCATATTTCGCTCCTGGAAAGTCTATGTATTCTGCTATACCGAACGAGAAATTTCCCCCATTATCGAAATTCCTTGCCTTAAGCACCTTTCTTTTCGCAGCGAGTGCCTTTTCGAGAAATGATTCTGCTTCTTCCCCTCTGAGCGTAACCATCGTTCCTATCGGCAGACCCTTTCTGAGCTTAAAAGCGGGCTCTCTTTTTCTTGCCTTTGTTTCAATTGGTTTTCTTCCGTTGCATAGCCTTTCTAGCAGCCCTTTTGCGTTATCGAGTTTTTCTCCCGGTTGACCCGCGCCGATATTAACTGTGACTTTTTCTATGAGTATCTCTCTCATCGGATTATCCTCATTCATCTCTTCACCCTCCTTCTAATTCTTTGCCGACAACCATAAGGTAATCGAGTACAGTAATAAAACTCCCTGTGCTATCCTCAACGAGAGCTTCTGGTTTCTTTCCCTCCTTTCTCTTAAGGATTTCCTTTAATGTTACTATCTTACTTGCATGTTTTCCTTCTTTGACCAGGCATACCGCACCGTTTTCCATTTTTAGATGAGAGAGCATCTCTGGCTTCGGCAATTTCACTACGACGCTATCTCCGACTTTTATGTGATTGTCTCCTACCATGTTCTTTCCATCATGGAATGTTAGCATAATTTTTCCTCCGGGCGCGGTGTGTTTTTTCACAACTTTGACTATCTTCTTGTTAGCAGTTTCTGGTGTGATCTCTAATGGGACAAGCCTTCCTTTCCAGTCAACAACAATACGGTAATTCTTTTTTATCTCTGGTAATGAAACCACATCCATTAACCCAATAGGAAACTTTTCGTCTGTTCTCACCTTACTGTCAACATAGACCTTCCTCATGTGGAGTACCTTCTTTGCTTCTCGAATTGTTTTAACTAACTTAACAACATCTCTCAAAAATACTCCTAATGGAATGCATTTTTCGCTCGGATGCGGCCCGGCCATAGGTTTTACGAGCCAGGTCGATTCCTTTTTGTTTGTTATAGGCATTGCCTTTGGTATCGCAAGCCTTTTTAGATGCCTTGTGCCACCTCTTTTAGCCATTACATCACCTTGACACTAACACTTTCGGATTTTCTTCCGTTTCTTTCTTTTCTTTTTCTACCTTTTCTGCGGCTGCTATGGTTTTTTTCGTCTCTTTTTCCTTAACATCTTCTTTCTCTTTTTCCTTAATATCTTCTTTTTCTTGTTTTTTCTCAGGTTTTTTGAAAGCAGATTCGGAAAAGAGTTCCTTTCTCTCTTTTGTTTCCTCGATTGAAACTAACATAAGATTTGACGGCTGAAGAGGTAGTAAGGTCTCTTTTCCTCTTGCGTTTTTAATGCTTATTCCTTCAACAAAGATTTTTCTCTTTGAAACATCGATGCGTACGATTTTACCTTCTTTTCCCTTTCCTGGGCCTCTTAGGATTTTCACGCGATCCCCTCTTCTCGCTAGTATTGCTCGTGTTTTCTTCTTTAGTTTTCCTCTGAGATCCTTTGAAAGATGAATGTGAAGATTACGCCTTTTTTCATGGAGTCTCGCATGATAATACTTTCTTCTTTCGGTGTCTGGTTTCATACTAAACAACCCCTGAAGAGATAGCAGCAACCTTGGGGAATCTTTCTGCAATTTCCTTCGCGACTACGCCCTTAATTTCTGTGGCTACTGGAAGGAAGTCGTCTGTAACCAAAACTGCTGCGTTATCCTCGAATGCAATTCTAATACCGCTCGGCCTCCGGTATTCTTTTTTCTGTCTGACTATGAGCGCCTTTACAACCTTCTTAACCATATCTGGCTTTCCTCGTTTTACCGAGGCTATCACAATATTTCCGACACCTAAATGCGGCGTTCTTCCTCGTTTTCCCTTAAAACCGATAGCGCTTATTATACCTATTATCTTCGCACCGCTGTTGTCTGTGCAAGGAAGTTGTGAACCCATTGTAAGCGTTTTCACAACCTTTCCAGTCAGTCCTTTCATTAAAATCACCGTTACCTTTACCTACTTTTTATTACCTCAATAATAGTCCAAGCCTTTGTCTTGCTCAATTTCCTTGTTTCACCTATCAGCACAGTGTCCCCTACAGAAGCGCTTATACATGGGGGGTTGTGTGCCGCTATTCTCGACTTTTCTTTAGCCAACCTTTGATATTTTGTAAGTTTTTTTGTTATGTCTCTCTCGATTATTGCGGTGTTCTTTCCCTTCGTACTCGCTACCCTCCCTATCACTCGCTCTCCCCTTATCTTAACCGCTGGCTTTGCATGCCTGAAGCATTTTTTGTCGTTACATTCTTCTGCCATATAACTACCTCTTTGTAGCATTCTTTAGGACAGCTCTTTAATTGGAATGATGAGCAAATCCTTTTTCTTCTCGTCGAATCCTAAGACAAGGCTTAGGGTGTTCGGCGATGTATCTGCTAAAAGCATATTTACATATTTAGTAATATAATATGCGTAGGATAATTCTAAAGAGAAACATTTAAAAATAAATTGACGGGTGCTCGCAAGCATCGGTTAAATCGATCTACGGCCATTAACATAAAATCATGATCTCTTAATTTATAAAATGTTTCATGCAATATATTAACATGAAAATAACCTATTTTAGAAAAAATACTGCAATGGATGCAGAAAATAAACGACAGAAGGATAGAATAAATGAAGGGATATGGAAACTCTTAAACGAGCTAAAGAAGTATCACGAAAGATGCGATAGAGAAGCGGAAAAGGATTATTCTGAAAAAAAAGCACGCGCACTTTTAGAAGCAGTATTTAAAGAAAGAATGGGCCGAGCATCTAGAAAGAATATGGAAGGAGAATTTCCAGAAAAAGAACTCGAAAAAGAATACCGCCATTCAATTAAACTGCTTGAAAAATTCCTTGATAAAAATCCTGAAGCGGTAGATGATTATGTTGAACTCATAGAAACGATAGGAAAGATGGCCCGAGCAAAAGGGCAAAGGAAAAGTATAGCTCCGGTACTTTGCACCACATTGAAAATTATAGACAGTTGGGATTTGAAAAGAAAGGAAAAAACATATGCGAGACTCCATGTCTTGGAGGCTTCGATAGATGGATGTATAGGAATGATAGCAACGCTAAATAGGTATGGTTTACTGCACAAGAGGAATATCTATGAAAAGGTTGCAGAGATTTATTCCGCAGCCGATGATAATATGATAGAAGTATTTTTGACTCGAGGTCTAAATGGACTGAAAAGGTATTATAGTAGAGAGATAAGAGAGACTATAATTGGAATATTCTCAGCGCTTGATGGGAAAATTATAAAATCTATAAAATTCGGAAAAAGATTCAATCTACTAAGCGATAATCTGGTAGATAACATAACGAAACTGAATGAAAGACTGGCAAACGCTATTGGGAGTATTTCCGAAAAGGATGAATTATACAAATTATTAAACAGAATTAGTAATGCGCTCGAAAGAGACGATGGTTTGGTAGAAATTGGGCGTATTCTAAAAGATTTAGAGGATTCTAAGAAAGAAACAAATGAAAACTCGCTAGGAAGAGGGGTAGTTATTAGGTTTCCATCCGTGAGCGTGAAATCACAAAATTAGTGGATGCTCCGTTCGGGATTTGAACCCGAGTTACCGGAGTGAAAGTCCGGTGTCCTTGAACCGCATTCCGTTGTAGACGAATCTACACCGTAATGCGTTTGACCGGGCTAGACTAACGGAGCAAAACAAGATTAGATTATTTTCAGTATCTCTTTATTAATCGAACTGATGTCCTTGGTAGCATCAATTTTGTACCACTTCTTTGCAAAAAAACCATCCTCGTAAAGTTTTATGAAATCTAATCTTACTTTCTCTAAATATTTTATATCCTCTTCGTATCTATCGAGTTCCTTTTGTCTTTTTTTTCTCTCCTGCGAGACCGAAGGAGAGATGTCGAGAAGAATAACCTTGTCCGGTTTTAGGAAACCGGCAGCTTCGATAATCGTTTTTGCATTATCGTAACCTATCGCACCGAGTTCATATGCGATTGTAGAAAATACGTACCTATCTAGTATGACTGTCTTCCCATTTTTCAAATCGTTGTGTATGGGATTTTGTCCTTCTGCTATATCTGCAAGGAAAAGGAAGAAGACCGCCTTTGGATCGAGAGTTACGCTCTTTTCTAGGTATTCGTTTAGTATCTCAAAATCATCTGTAGGATATTTGTATGTAGTAAATTTCATACTTTCCTTTAGGAGTCGTATTTGAGTCTCTTTTCCGCATCCGTCTATGCCTTCCAGCACTATTAACTTACCGACCATGAGTGAGACTCAAGAGAGAAAATAAATATAAACCTTGAGCTGTAATATCATGTGGTGTTGAGATGGTGGATCTTATTTCTATAAGAGATTTGACAAAGGAGAATGTGAAAGAGATTTTGGATCTGGCTGATTCTATTGCGGATGGAAAAAAGAAAATCGATTTAAAAGGAAAAATAATAGCCACATTATTTTTCGAACCTTCTACGAGGACAAAGCTCTCGTTCCAATCCGCAGCCATGCGACTTGGGATGACGTACGTTGATTTTCTTCCAGAACTGAGCTCCCTTAAGAAAGGAGAGAGTTTTTCTGATACGATTAAAACCGTAGAGGGCTATGCAGACATTCTCGTTGTAAGGCATGCGAAGGAAGGCTCTGCGAGGCTCGCGGCTGATATGAGCAGGAAGCCGGTGATAAATGGGGGAGATGGAGGAAACCAACACCCAACTCAAACACTTATCGACCTTTTCTCAATAAGGAGAATGAAGGGGAAGATAGGCGGACTTAATGTAACTCTTCTCGGCGATTTAAAGCATGCACGAACGATGAGGTCGCTCGTTTACGGGCTTGCGATGTTCGATGCGAATATAACGCTCATTTCACCGAAAGGGCTTGAGATGGACCCCAACTATCTTGTTGAGGTCGAAAAGAAATTTGGATTGAATGTAACTACAAAGAATGAGCCGGAATTCAAAGATGCAGATGTTCTCTATGTTTGCAGGATACAGGCAGAGAGATTCGCCGACCCGTACGAGGCGCAGAGCATAATGAAGAAATTTAAAGTGAAAAAGGGAGACCTTGAGGGAACTAAGAAGGACCTTGCTATACTCCATCCTTTGCCGAAGGTTAGCGAGATAGACCCAGAGATAGACAAGATGCCGCAAGCAAGATACTTCGAGCAGGCGCATTATGGTGTTCCGCTCAGGATGGCGGTAATAGATTACGTTCTAAGAAGGTGATGGCATGCTGACGGTAGATGTAATAGAAAAGGGAACTGTTGTTGATCACATCCAGGCTGGATTCGGTGCAAAGGTGTTGAAGATTCTTGGCATAAGCGAAACTTATCCTTACAGGGTCGCGCTCGTTGTGAACGTGCCAAGTAAGAAAATGGGTAAAAAGGACATCGTTAAAATAGAGGAAAAGCTTGTGACTGAAAAAGAGGCGAACATAATAGCGCTAATCTCACCAAATGCAACCGTTAACATAATTGAGAGCGGGAAGGTAAAGAAGAAGTATACTGTCAGTCTTCCTGAAAGACTCGAGGGGATTGGTGTTTGCCCAAATCCGAATTGCATAACAAAGAGCGAGAGCGATGTTCAACAGAAGTTCGTAAAGGAGGATGGCGGTTATAGATGCTATTATTGCGAAAGATTGTTTAAGGCTGAAGAACTTGTGTAGCTGTAGTGATCGAATTGAATTCTGAATTTTTTGTCGAGACGAGAAAAAGGGTGGAAGTTGTCGACATAACAGAAGGGGTCGAAAAGCGAATAGGGCAGGGAAATGCATGTCTTGTTTTTGTTCCTCATGCAACCGCTGCTGTGATAATCAACGAGTTCGAGCCAAACATAAAATCGGACTACGAGGAATTCTTTTCGAAGCTTGCTAAGGGAAGCTGGAGGCACAACTCCATAGACAACAATGCAGAAGCTCACTTGCTCAGTGCACTCATCTCTCCCTCTCTCGTAGTTCCAGTAGAGAATAGAAAACTTCAGCTTGGGACGTGGCAGAGGATAATGCTCGTTGAACTTGATGGACCAAGAAAAAGAAGGGTAATAGTAAAGATGATTTGATGCCGGAAGAACGGCTTCTTTGGTTGGACGTTGCAAGGACGATTGCTATAGCTCTTATAGTTGGATTTCATCTGATCTACGAATTTGATCCGGATCAATCTCTCCGCATAATCGGATACACCGGCGTATCTATTTTCTTTATTGCATTCCTTTTCTCAGTTGTTGAATGGTCATCTAGAGCAATTCAGCAGATGCTTCTTTCAAAGGAAGGTGGCTGAATTTTTCATAATTCTCCTTGATAAACTCCAGCACAGCATCCCTTAATTTTTTCTTCGGTGTCTTTACTAAGGCAATAAGCCTTCCTCCGCGCTTTATTATCTTATCATTTTTGTGCGCCCTTCTAAAGCTCTCGACATGCTTTTTCATTTTGATTGGCGGGCCTTGTTTTTCTACCACGCCCCCTGCTACATCATTCTTCGCAATGACTGCAACGCGCACTTCTCTGTTAGCATCCGCAATTATACCCCTAATAACAAAATCTGCCAGCGCATCTTCAAGCATTCTCATAAATTTTTTCAGCTGGCCCCAAAGAACGTCGTCTACAACGTCTGGCTTTTTGAATTTTATAAGAATGATTTTGCCATGCTTGCTTGCCCTTTTAATCTTCTCGTCGAAGCTCTCCTCCCTAAAAAATAAGTTTTTCGATGGCTTCCTCAAGAATCTTCTCGCCAACGACACGAATTTCTTAAAATTTTCTTCTGAAAGAGCGGCTGCAACATTCCTGTTCTTATCTGTAGGGTCAATAACTACAAATTTGGAATTAAATTTCTTAATCAGTAATTCTGCATCCTTGGGCTTGTAGTATTTCTTCAAATCGATGATTAGCGGCAGTTTCCATCCTGCAGCCTCTTTTATAAGTTTTGAAAAGCTACCGTACTTTATGATCAACAGTTCACATAGATATCCGGAAAACCCTTGGATCTTTATCTCAGCACCGTAAAGCCCGTTTGCCTTCAGCAGCTGCTTCAACAAAAGGACATCCTCTCTCTTGCTTTTTTTCAGATTCTTCAATATATATTTTGTATGCAGCACTGAACGATCTACAGCAGTAAGTCTTTCCTCTGTTTTTTTCATCTCGTATGCAGGTACCATGTCTACCCTTCTTCCACTTATGTGAAAGCGGATGTAGGGATGCTCGGCGTAGTTCATTTGGTAAACCGTGCCTGGAAATGCCTTAGCCATCAATTCTTCGATTTCCCTCTTCATCTCTTCCTTCGGCAGCCTTTCCTTGAACATTATAAAAATATCTACATCTGCGCTATCTCGGAGGTACGTCCCTTTTGCAACAGAACCAGCAAGTAGGATCTTTCTCTTTTTTTCATACTCTTTTAGCAGTTTTATCAAGGAGGCCGCGAGCTTTTTTATCTCATCTGCTTCTTTCTGCGTTGGTTCAATTTCTCTTAGAACATCTCTTAGAATCTTCATGAGATAATCTTTCACATTAGATTTAAATAAATTGATAAATGTGCCATAGGGACGAGGGCATACATGTTCAGCATTGAATCTTATTCCATTGCTGCATACCAACATCATCCCTTGAATTTTAGCACAACAAAGAGATGGTCCTTGTCAAAGGGCTCAAGTTTTATTTTTTCGATGACTTCGAAATGCTGTTCAAGCTTTTTTATTACGCGGTCAAAAACCTCTTTTGGCTTGAGGGTTACATCTATACTTTGACTCTTTATCGCAATCATAGCAATACCGTTCTTCTTCAGGAACATCCTTGTATTCGCAATCAGTATTTCATCTTGATCTGGTTGTGCAACATCCTGGTATATCACATCAACTTTTCCTACCTCTTCGTATTCCTGAGGTTTTCGCGCATCTCCATGGATCGGAATTACATTTTCTCTCTGCTCCGCAACTCTAAGAAGAGACCTCATTGCTTGAGGAGATATCTCAACCGCATATATCTCCCCATCGACTATTATATCAGACAAATGAGAAACTGTTGTTCCAGTAGATGCGCCAAGATAAAGAACCTTAGTGTTCTCAGTAAAAGGAAAGGTTTTCAATCCCTTTTTCAGAGCAGCGGCGAGCTTGCTTCTATACGGATTCCAAATTCGATACTCCACCTCTCCTTGTTTAATAATTTTCTCATTATAAACCTTTACGCGAGGGACGAGGTTCTTTGTAGCTATTCCACCTTCTATCCCATACAATCCTTCGCGTATCTTAGTAATATTCAAAATCTGCCACCTTCTATTACTTTGGTTTCAACCGTGCCGTTTGTCATCTTATTCAATTTATCATAGAATTCGCCTTGCAATCCTGCAAAGATCTCAACCACGACTATTAGACTACCATCAGAAAGCCACTGCTCCTTCTTTATACCATAATTTTTAAGCGTACCATAGCATTTATGCGCAAATGCAGAAGGAACTTTTACAGCAACATTTATCTTTTCGAATTTGAGTGGAAGTAAAACTCTAAGCTCCTTAATAACATCCTCTAATTGCTCCCTTGCATCTTTGAAAGGATCTATATGTACCTTTGCTTCCTCTAGCGCGTTTTCTATTCGTACTATTGGATGAGGAGCATTCGTGCGTGGGTCTATGGCCTCTCGCGCAATTATTGCTATTATCTGTTTTCTTTTCTCCTCAACCTTTCTCCTACGTTGCTCTGTAGTAAGATGAATCTCGCCGTATTTTAGTATAAAATCTAAAATTTGCATAATATCAGTAGTGCCAAAGGTCTTTTCCACATCGCTTGTTTTTGCCTTCTCTCCCTTTTTCGCATCCGAGTAAACCTCTTCCGCAACAAGTATATTCTTCAAATCCTTTTTCACGCCTTCGCGATATGCTTGGGCTGCATCTGGATCCACGTATATCTCGAACCTCTTCCCTCCTTTTTCGTAAGAAGCGATGATTGCTTTATCAAGAGTTGTCATAAAAACACCAATTAATTTTCGAGTGTAAACTTTTTAATCACAGTATAGGTCGGCCCTTCCCTGCCAAGTTGGCTTTCCATAAGAACAAAATCAGAGACATAAAAATCTCCAAAGCTCTCGTTTGCGTGTTTACTCAGAAAATCCTTGACATCTATCTTCCTTCTAACCCTTGCGATTGTTATATGCCCAACAAATTCCCTATCCTCTTTCTTACCGATTCCGCTGAGCGCCTGCTCTATCTCTTCAGCAAGCAACAACATCTCGTTGTTTTGCAGACCAACCCATACGACGCGAATATAGTTTTGATTTGGAAAAACACCAACACCGCGAACGGCGCAACGAAATGGTGAAAAGGATATCTTTCCAAGGCGCTCGGTTATCTCTTTTATTTTCTCCACTTGTACATCACCGATAAATTTTAGGGTGATGTGGATATTTTCTTCTTCAACCGCCTTTATCGCGTCCTGCGGTAATTCCCTTGTAAGTAGATGCAATCTATGTCTTAATTCCGAAGGCAATTCTACTGCTACAAAAAGCCTTTTCGTTTCGGCCATAACTATTATAAATTACAAAATAAAATAAAATACTATGTTCTCATTTCCTCACGAGATTTATTTCTCAAAAACAACCTCTTATTCGCTTATGCTTTATGGAGGAAAAATAAAACCAAGAGAGTACAACGAAATAACTGGATACGGGATAAGAGTCCTTAAAGATAGGAGAGTTGGTTTTGCATACTGCACGCACGAAAATGAAATAAAAAAATCGCTTGAGAAGGCAGCGGAAGCGTCAAAATTCTCACCACAATCTAATTTTTCATTCGCTCCAAAAACTACCTTCCCGAACGTTGATATTTATGATAGAAAAATAGCGAACATGGATGAAACTGGATTAAAGAACATCTTAGAAGAGATAAGAAGCGGTGCAGAAAGGTATTCCAAGAATACGAAAATAATGGTTAGCACTTCTGAAGAAGAAACGAGAATTGAGAATAGCTACGGACTCGAAGGAGAGTATAGATGCACTGTTCTCTCTGTCTATGGAGAAGTTATGGACGAAGATGGTTTTGGGTTTTATTCTAATGCGTTTACCCATCTTCCCGGAGATTTTTACGACATGGGACTGCAAGCCGCTGAGATGGCAAGAGCGATGAGAAAACCAAAAAGGCCAGAGCCGGGGATGTACACAGTAGTGATGGGCCCAGAGACGTTAACGGACCTTCTCGATATACTACTGCCATCATTTTTAGGAGATTGGAAAAGGAGAGGGATAAGCGTCCTTGCAACGAAGAAAGGCAAATCTTTCTTTAATGAAAAGTTAAGTTTATACGACGACGGGACACTAAGCGGAACAGCAGGAAGGCCATTCGATGACGAAGGGGTGCCTGCCAGAAGGAGGCCCCTTATAGAGAATGGTGTTGTAATGGATTTCATCTATGACCGTGAAACAGCGTTTCTAGAAGGAATAGAAAGAGATGGGTACTGCAACAGAGCAGCATTCTCAGCGCCGCCGATGCCTGGAAACTCGAATATCGAAATAGCAGTAGGAGATGTTGAAAATGTGGAAGAAGAATATAAGGGAGAAAAAACTTTACTTATTTATGCCCTTCATGGAACACACACGGCGAATAGAACCACTGGGGATTTTGGAGTGGAGATAAATGCAGGAATGCTCCTTGGAAAAGAGAAAAAGGCAGTTGGCGGGTTTATGATAACTGGAAACATATTTAATCTTTTTAGAGATATAGAAAATATAGAAAAGAAAACAAAGAGTTGCGGAAGTTTCTTTTCGCCAAGAATTGTATTTGGAAATTTGAGGGTGGTTTCCTGAAAAAATTTCAAAGCACAGCAGAGATAGAGGTTCCAAAGAGATTAATAGACCAAATAATAGGTCAGGAGAAAGCAGTAGACATAGTCAAAAAGGCAGCGAAGCAGAAGAGAAATGTTCTTTTAATTGGTCCGCCAGGAACTGGTAAAAGCATGTTGGCGCAGGCAATGGCAGAGCTTATGCCGGTAGAAGACCTTGAAGATGTAGTTGTACATCCAAATCTTGAAGATGAAAATCAACCTCTGATAGAAGTGGTAAAGACATATCCAAATTATGAGTATCTCAAGACGCATAGAAAGTATATGAAATATTATTCACCAGCAGAACTCGAAGCTATTAAAAAGGGAAAACCAACTAGCGCACTCGGTCCTGGACTCGGTAGAAGAATAGCAAGAGAAAGAAAAATAACAGAAGAGGAAGAACGTGGCTTAAGTCCCATTCTCCTTCTTCTTATAGGAGCTGTTGTGCTCTATGTTGTAATATTTCTCCTAGGAATACCTGAAAATGCAAAATGGTTTGTGATAGCCGCCCTCTTGGGGCTTGGATTTCTTTATGTGATATCTTCAGCAACTGCGGGATTAGGAAGAAGGTTTTCCTTTAGGGAAAACATAACCAATCCAAAACTCCTTGTTGATAATACAGGAAAAACCACGGCGCCCTTTATAGATGCGACTGGCACAAAGGCAGGTGCACTTCTAGGCGATATAAAGCACGATCCGCTACAGAGTGGTGGTCTTGGTACTCCGCCACACCTACGTGTCGAAGCAGGAGCCATCCACAAAGCAAACAGAGGAGTGCTTTTCATAGATGAGATTGCATCACTAAAGATAAACTGGCAGCAAGAGCTTTTGACCGCGATGCAAGAAAAGAAATATCCAATTACTGGTCAGAGTGAGATGAGTTCTGGTGCCTTGGTGAAGACGCAACCAGTACCAACTGATTTCGTGCTTGTGGCCGCAGGCAACCTTCCAGACATGGCAAGAATTCATCCAGCCCTTCGTTCTAGAATAAGGGGCGGAGGTTATGAGGTTTACGTTGAGGATAGCATGGATGACACACCAGAAAATGAAGAGAAATTAGTCCAGTTCGTTGCACAAGAAGTGAAGAAGGACGGCAAGATTCCGCATTTTGCAATGGATGCAGTCGAGGAGATTATAGAAGAGGCAAGAAGGATGTCCGGTCGTAGGAATAAGTTCACGCTCAACCTTAGAGAACTTGGTGGGCTCGTGCGCGCCGCTGGAGATATCGCGCGCGAGCGGGGATTACCTTTCGTCACGAAAAAAGAAGTCTTAGAGGCTAAGAAAATATTTAGAACAATAGAGAGTCAACTTGGTACAAAACTTATAGAGATGAGAAAGGAATATCAGATGCTAACAACATCCGGAACTGCGATCGGTCGTGTTAATGGTCTTGCGGTGCTTGGAGATTCTAAAGCCGGGCTTGTTCTTCCTATGGTAGCAGAAGTCACACCAGCGGCATCGAAAAGCGAGGGAAAAGTAATCGCAACTGGAAAGCTAGGGCAGATTGCAAAGGAAGCGGTGGAAAATGTTTCTGCGATAATAAAGAAGCACGTCGGAACTGATATTTCAAGAAAGGATATTCATATTCAATTTATCCAGACATACGAAGGAATAGAAGGAGACAGCGCATCCATAGCTACAGCGGTTGCAGTTATATCTGCGATAACAGAAATACCAATCAAACAGGATTATGCTATGACTGGATCGCTGGATATACGCGGAAAGGTGCTTCCTGTGGGAGGAGTAACCGCAAAGATTGAAGCAGCGATTGAAAGCGGTATAAAAAATGTACTCATCCCTTCGGCAAATTCTAAGGATGTTTACCTTCCCAAGGAGAAACTTGAAAAAGTAAGGATCATCCCGGTTGAAAATATAGTGGATGTTCTCGAGGCCGCATTGAAGGATTCAAAAGAGAAAAAGAAGATTCTTGAAAAGATGAAAAGACAATTTAAATAATTTTATTACTCTCCTGCTCTTAAGACCACCTTTTCGTCTATAGCAACTATCGCTGAGAGCGGCAGGAAGTATTTCTTTTCGAAAATTGTCTTGATTATTAGTTTTCCTTTTCTCATATCTACCCCAACCACCTTTCCTAGATAAACACCATGATCACTAATTGCTTCTTTTCCTTCCAGTTTCATCTCCTTCAAAATATCCCGACGGTATATGTTAATCGCCCAGTTGGAGACATAGCCAAGGAATAAGCATACAATAAGCATAAGTAGAAACGTTCCAAAATCGACATATGGTGGATTTAGATTTACTATCCACAGACTTCCAATCCATATAAGAAAGGCAGAAAGGGCTGCAGCAATTGTATAGAGAAGATAGCGTGTCATTTCGTACTTTTTCTTTTCTATGAGTGCGTCCACAGATTTTCCGAGCATTATGAGCAGAAGACCTAGAAAGATTGGCCATATTACGCTCCCCATCACATAACCTGCAAGCTTTTCACCTGGAAGATTAGGTTGTTGGGATTCGAAAGATTGGAAACCAACATAACTAGCAATAATGAAAAGTGCAATTCCTCCTATATACCCTATCCATCCTGGTTTTTCTATAGAAAATCTGAAGTCCTTTATTATAGTCATTACCATCTCGTCGAAACCTGCCATTCTCATTAACAAATACAAGCCAACTATTATTCCGACCGGCTCCCACCCAAGGCCAAGAAATGTTGAAAGCGAAATCAAAAGTATCAGAAGTGCTGGGATGCCTATAATTATCTTTGCATAATAAGGATCTCTCAATTTTTCGAGGAGAACAAAGTATGTTTTTTCCAGTTCTTTTGCCTGCTTAACAAATACTATCTTTGTGGAATCCACCTTCAATCTTGAGCGTATGATGGGCGTGACTTCTTCATCAGATGCACCATCTGAAATAAGGATGCAACTAGAAGGATTTAACTCTCGTGTGATGCGATCAAGTTGGGAACTTATCCTTCTGTCTGCGACGTAGCCAAGACTTTTATCCCCGGTCAGCGTAACTACCTCTACCGCCTCCTTTTCCTTTACCATCTGGTCGTAAAGCTTCAGCGCATAAAAGAGTGCATTGACATCTGAATCTTCCGGGTCTGCAAGGGCCAGTTTAATTACGGCATCAAGATTAGCTGCCCTGCCGATTATCGGACCGCTTATTCCAGTTTTTTCGTAGATGTCATTGTCACGGTCTATGCATAGTATAATAAGTGGTCTTTTCATTTTTCTCCACCAATGTGATATTCTCCGCTATGCTTTAAAAGAAGTTCTTTTCCAAGAATAAACTGTAAGACTTAACAAAAGGTGCAGATTTATGGCCATCAGAATTCTTAGTAAGGAAAAAAATGAGATTGAAATAGACCTTGGTGATGATGTAGACCAATCGATAGCACATCTTCTTGTCGAAAAACTGAATGAGGTAAAGAGTGTAGAATTCGCCGCATACCGTATTCAGCATCCGGTTATTGGTACTCCTCATCTTATTATCAAAACAAAGGATGGAGACCCGATGGAATTACTTACCAAGAAAATTAATGAAATAAGAGAAGAGGTAAACGAATTTAAGAAACAATTTTCTGAAATATCCAAATAGCATGTTATAGGAGAATCGCAACAGGGACATCCACATGGAGAAAAATATAAAAGAAGATCTAAAGAAGTTACCGACAGAGATAATAATAGTTCTTGGGTCGCTCGCCCTCTACATAAT
>Ga0185342_1000319_pt1 | contig 25909 bp, 23 predicted proteins | sample ConPoolayeEmetaG_FD_128045 | JGI IMG/M metagenome (GOLD analysis project Ga0185342, IMG submission 128045) | Hot spring microbial mat communities from California, USA to study Microbial Dark Matter (Phase II) - Cone Pool mat layer E metaG... ... | reverse complement strand
AATAAAAATATAAAAATAAATAATATTAATTATTTGTAGCAAAAAACGTTGTAAAAATGAAGCAATATTTAAAACAATATTTAATTAAACATTGTCTAAAGCTAAAAAAAAGTTTTGTTGTTTTTATTTGGTCTTTTTTTATTGTTTATTTTTTAGCTCCTAATATTTTTACTTCATTATTTTTATTACCTGCTTCTATATTATATAAATCTTTTAGTATTGAAAATAGCTTTTATTTTGATAGCTGCAGTTTTATTAAAAATAAAATTTATGCTGAAACACTTGAAGAGCAATTAGAAAAAGTAAAAAAACAAAGAGAAAATACTCAAAAGGAAATCGAAAAAGCAAAAAAAGCAGAAGCTCAATACATAAGCCAGGTTAATCAGGTTGAGGCAAACTTAATAAATGCATTAAAAGAACTTGAAAACTTAAATAATGAATTATCTAATGCGAAAACAGAAGTTGATAAATTAACAATTGAGTTAGTAATAAAAAAACAGGAGCTTAATGATATAGAAAAAGCTTTAAACCAAAAAAATGAACAATTAAATAAAAGGATTTCTATAATTTATAAAAACAGGAAACAAGATGTTTTAGAGCTTTTTTTACAATCAAAGTCATTTATTGATTTTTTTTCGAAATTTAAGCTTGTAAATATTATTACAAAACAGGATGTTGAAATACTAAAAGACTTAAAGGAATCTAAGGAAGAAATTGCTAAGCTAAAAGAAAATATTGAAACTTTAAAAAATAATGAAAAAAATGAAAAGCTGCATTTGGAAAAGCTTGTAAGAGATTCTTCCACAAAAGCTCAGCAAATAGAAGGAATCTACATAGAAAAGAAAAATCTTTTATCACAGACAAGAGCAAACAAAGAGGCATTAATTAAATTAGAGGATGAGCTTGCAGCTAAAGAAAAAGAAATCACAAAAAAGTTGGAAGCCTTACGCTATGGAAATGCCCCCGGAAAATTATTATATCCAGTCAATGGAATTCTTACAAGTGGTTTTGGAAACCGAACTAGTCCAATGACAGGTACAGTAAGATTTCACTCTGGTATTGATATTGGTGCCGATGCAGGAACACCTGTAAAAGCTGCAGCATCTGGAGAAGTTGTTAATGCCGAGTACATGGGTGGGTATGGTTATACAGTAATTATTTATCACGGCGGCGGTTTTTCTACAGTTTATGCTCATCTTTCAGGTTTTGCTGTCAGTCCAGGACAAAAAGTAAAGCAAGGACAGATTATAGGCTTTGTTGGCTCGACTGGCTTTACAACAGGGCCTCATCTACACTTTGAAGTAAGAGTAAATGGAATGGTGCAAAATCCTTATAGTTATTTTTAATTAGAAAGTTTTTCAAATAGATACCTATAATCTAAAAAGACATATAATATATATTCTAAATATAAAAAGCTGTAAACCAAACTGAACTTAACTTACTAAGCTTAATTTAATAAGTTTAACTTATAATAGTCTTATTTTACAATGCTATAGAAATAAGTATGGTGCTAGGGTGTTGGTTAGGTAAAATTGCAATAATTATTTTGGTGTAATTAAATTTTTTTATGTATAATTTCTGAATTAATAAAATATTCTATAAATTCTATTTACTTATAAAGTTTAAAATGATAATTTTGTTTTAAGAAATTACCTATAATAATTTATAATTTAATAATTTAATAATAATTTATAATTTATATTAAAATAGGGAAAAATAAATTAACAGAAGGGATTTTAAATGGCAATTGAATTTAAACATGTTGAAGGTAAAGATAAAGGAAATTTAAAACTTTTTGCACTAAGTACATGTATTTGGTGTGGTAAGACTAAAAAACTTCTTTCAGAAATTGGTGTAGGTTATGATTATGTTGATGTTGATCTGTTGGATTATGAAGATCAGCAGACAGCTGTTGGCGAGGTAAGAAAGTATAACCCTGGCGGAGGGTTTCCAACTCTAATCATTGATGACAAAGACTGTATTGTTGGATTTGATGAAGAGAAAATAAGAGAAAGATTTGAATAATTTTTTAAATAAAGGTTAAGATGGATATAGAAATATCAGAACAAGAAGTTGAAAATTTATATAAAAAATTAAAAAATGATGCTGAAAGCTATGGCTATAATTTAAATCCTGATTTAGATTTTACTAAGGGTTTAATTAAAGGGCTTATAATTAATGAAAAAAGATATGGTTATCAATCTTGTCCATGTAGACTTTCAACAGGAAATATTGAAAAAGATAGAGATATTATTTGTCCTTGTGATTATAGAGATGCTGATATAAATGATTATGGTGCATGTTACTGCGGTCTTTATGTTGATGAAGATATAAAAAATGGCAAAAAAAAGTTAAAATCTATTCCTGAAAGAAGAAATCTAAATATCGATAACAAAATTGATTTTAATAGCAAAACAAATCAATTAAAAGAAAGTTTTGATAAGCCAAGCAATGGTATTCCAATTTTACAACATGAAAACTTACCATTATTTTTTAGTATTTTTATGAAAGCAGTTAATGATAGAAAAATATATATTTGGAGATGTAAGGTTTGCGGATATTTATGCACCAGAGAAAATCCTCCTCAAGTCTGTCCGATATGTAAAGTAAGCAAGGATAGATTTGAGCGTATTTTATAACTTCACTGAAATTTCTTCGTACTTCTTATAATGGAATCAGAAAGAGAAAAAATTTTAAATGACAGTTTAAGACCATTATTATTTAAATTTTCTTATCCAGCTATTGTTGCATTAGTTTTTGGAGCTCTTTACAACATGGTTGATACAATTTTTGTTGGTCAGAAAGTGGGACCTTTAGGAATTGCTGCGCTTACAATAGTTTTGCCAATAATGATAATTATGTGGGCAATAGGTTTTATGATTGGAGTTGGTGCTGGCTCAATAATATCTAGAAGTTTAGGAGCAGGGAATTTTAATACTGCAGTTGTAACTGGAGCCAATGCTATTATATTAAACTTAATAATTAGCTCTTCTGTAATGATTCCCTGCTATATTTTTTTAGAAAAACTTTTAAAATTTTTTGGCGCATCCACTGAAGTTCTGCCATATGCTAAAAGCTATGCATCTATTATTTTGTTAGGCTTTGTATTATATTCTTTTGATGCATTTGCTAGGGTTGTAATAAGAGCGGAGGGTAAACCTCGAGCATCAATGTATCCAATTGTTTTTGGTGCTGTTTTAAATATATTATTAGATTATTTATTTGTATTTATATTAAACCAGGGAGTAAAAGGTGCGGCAATTGCAACTGTAATTAGCCAGACAATAACGGTTATTTTTATTCTTTTATATTTTAGGTTTGGTAAAAGTATCTTTAAGTTTAAAGTTGCAGATTTTAAAATAAACTTGAAAATTATATGGGATATCTTAAGGATAGGTGCTCCATCATTTTTAATGGCAACTATTGATAGCTTAATAATTCTGCTTTTTAACAAAGCTATATTAAAGTATGGCAGTGATGATTACATTGCAATTGTAGGTATTGGAATTAGAATTATTGATTTAACTTTAATGCCAATGATTGGACTGACACAAGGGTTTTCTACTATAGTTGGTTTTAATTATGGTGCTAAAAAATATTTAAGAGTGAAGAAAATACTTTTTGAAACTATTGTTTTTAACACAATATTTTCAGTTATTGTTTTTTTAGTGCTGATGATTTTTCCCAAACAGCTTCTTTCAATTTTTAGTAAAAATAGCGAATTTATAAACTTGGGTATAAATCCACTAAGAATATTAATTATTTTTTTCCCTTTTTTAGGGTTTCAATTCATAGGAGGAACTTTTTTTCAAGCAATTGGCAAAGCTCTTCCAGCAACAATAATTACATTATCAAGACAGGTAATTTTTTTAATACCTGCAATAGTTGTTTTTCCAATGTTTTGGGGACTTGTTGGCGTGTGGATTAGTTGGCCATTTTCTGACTTTATGGATATAATAGTTTGTGCAATTTTTATTTTTTTTGAATTAAAAATTATAAATAAAGAAATTGTAAAAAATAAAGAAAGCCAGCCTAAACCTGCAATTCAAATTGAATAAAAATTAAAGTTATAGTAATATTCTTTTAAAATTTTTTTTAAAAATTTTAGATTTTTAATTTACTCTTAAGCTTTTAACTTTATTTTATATTATTTTATTTATTTATTTATTTATTTATTTTATTTTATTTTATTTTAATTTAACTTAATTTAATTTAATTTAATTTAATTTAATTAAAATTAATGCATATTTTGCTATGATAACAATTATTATTAAAGTTTTAATTGTATTATTTTCTTATTTATTTGGTGCTTTTCCAACTGCTTTTGTTTTGTATAAAATTAAAACAGGAAAAGATATAAGAAAAGAGGGAAGTGGTAATGTTGGAGGGACAAATGTTACTAGAACTATAGGAGCAGGTTTTGGCATAATTACAATAATTGTAGATATAATAAAAGGATTTTTACCAGTATTGGTTGTTTATTTTTCCTATCCTAGAGATTTAGTTCTTTTAGTATTAGCTTCTGCTGCTGCAGTAATTGGTCATGATTACCCTGTTTATTTAAAATTTAAAGGAGGAAAAGGAATTTCAAGCTCATTTGGCGTAATTGTAGGATTGTGTTCTTTTCCTTTTGTCTTAAATTTACCTGTTTGGCTAAGGCTATTACCAATATTTATAATTTTGTTTACATGGTTAATTGTTTTTGCTATTTCTAGAATTGTATCTCTTTCTTCCTTATGTGCAGCAATTGCAACTCCGCTTGCATTTTATTTTTCAGGTTATCCATTATTAATAGTTATTATATCAATTTGTTTATTCATATTAACTTTTATTGGTCATAGAGATAATATTAAAAGACTTATAAAAAAAGAAGAAAAAAAGTTAACTGCAAAAAAAGAAAAGTAAAACGAAAGGGGAGATAAATGGAATTTGAAATAGGTAAGGGTAAAACTGCAAGAAGAGCTTATGGTTTTGATGAAATTGCAATTGTTCCTAGCCGTAGAACAAGAGACCCTGAAGATATAGATATATCTGCAAATTTGTCAGGTTTTCACCTTAAGATACCTGTACTTGCTTCTGCTATGGATGGTGTTGTTGATGTTAAGGTTGCTGTAGAAATGCATAGAATTGGAGGTCTTGGCGTTTTAAACCTTGAAGGTATTCAAACTAGATATGATAATGCTGATGAAATGTTAGAAAAAATTGCAAGTTTTAAAGATTATGAAGCAACTAGAAAAATGCAGGAGATTTATAAAGAGCCTATTAAAGAAGAATTAATAGTAAAAAGAATTAAGCAAATTAAAAGCGAAGGTGCTGTAGCAATAGCTTCTCTTACCCCACAAAAAGTTGAAAAATATTATAAAATTGCTCTTTCGGCAGGTCTTGATATATTAGTTATACAAGGCACTGTCATTAGTGCAGAGCATGTAAGCAGTTCAAGAGAGCCTCTTGATTTAAAGAAATTTATACCACAATGTCCTATACCAGTTATTGTTGGGGGGTGTTGTTCCTTTTCATCTGCTCTTCATTTAATGAGGACTGGTGCAATTGGAATATTAGTTGGAGTAGGTCCTGGAGCTGCTTGTACAACAAGGCAAGTTTTAGGAATTGGTGTTCCTCAAGCAACTGCTATTGCAGATGCAGCAGCTGCTCGTTCAAGACATTTAGAGGAAACAGGAAAATATGTTAATGTTATTGCTGATGGTGGCATGAGGACTGGAGGGGATTTAGCTAAAGCAATAGCTTGTGGGGCTGATTTAGTTATGATAGGAGCACCGCTTTCAAGAGCAAAAGAAGCGCCTGGTAGAGGTTATCATTGGGGAATGGCAACTTTTCATCCAGAACTTCCTAGAGGAACAAGAGTAAAAACTGATGTTGTAGCAACTCTTGAGGAAATTCTTGTTGGACCTGCTCATGAAAATGATGGGACATTAAATTTATGTGGGGCTTTAAGAACTTCAATGGCTACTTGTGGATATTCTAATATTAAAGAGTTTCAAAAAGCAGAAATAATGATTGCTCCTTCAATTAAAACTGAAGGGAAATTTCATCAGCAGGCACAAAAAGTTGGTATGGGTTAATTCATTATTAAAATAAAAGTAAATAATTAAAATGGATAAAATTTTAGTTTTAGATTTTGGTGGACAATATAGTCAGTTAATAGCCAGAAGAATCAGAGAGCTTAGAGTATATTCTGAGCTAATTCCGTATGATACTCCAATAGAAAAAATAAAAGAAAAAAATCCAAGTGGATTGATATTTTCTGGTTCTCCAAGCAGCTTGGCTTCAATTAATAACAAATTAGAGACTGGTAAAAAAACTAGTGTACAAAAAAATACTACATCAGGTAATAATGCAGTAGCTAAAAATTCAATAGTTAATTCGGCAGGTAATAATTCGACAGGTAATAATGCAGCAGGTAATAATTTAGCAGTTAATTCGGCAAGTAATAAAGTAGTTCCATTAGTCTCACCTGAAATTTTTAAATTAGGAGTACCTATATTAGGTATTTGTTATGGAATGCAATTGATTGCTTTTCTTTTAGGGGGTAAAATTACTAGTTCAGGTAATAATGAATATGGAAGAACATATATTGATATTGCAACTGATAGCCCACTTTTTACAGGACTGAAGCAATCTGAAATTTGCTGGATGAGCCATAAAGATAGCGTGTCAAAACTTCCTGAAGATTTCAGGGTGATTGCTTCTACTCAATCTTTGCCAATTGCAGGTTTTGAAAATAAGGATAAAAATATTTTTGGAATACAGTTTCACCCGGAAGTTATCCATACACCATCTGGGATGGATATATTAAAGAACTTTTTATTTAACATTTGTAACTGCTCCCCAACCTGGACTATGGTATCAATAATAGAGAACCAGGTTAACTATATAAAAAATACTGTGAAAAATGGTAATGTTATTTGTGCTTTAAGTGGTGGTGTTGATTCAACTGTGGCTGCTATATTAGTTCATAAAGCTGTTGGTAAAAAATTATCCTGCATTTTTGTTGACCACGGATTATTAAGATATGGTGAAGAAGAACAAGTGGTAAAAACTTTTAAGAAAAATTTTAAAATTAATTTAATATATATTGATGCAAAAGAAAGATTTCTTTCAAAATTAAAAGGTGTTACAGATCCTGAACTAAAAAGAAAAATAATAGGTAATGAATTTATTAGGGTATTTGAAGAACAAGCAAAGAAGATTAAAAATGTTGATTATTTAGTCCAAGGAACATTGTATTCAGATGTTATAGAAAGCGGAACAAGAGATGCTGCAAAAATAAAATCTCATCATAATGTAGCAGGTCTTCCTGAAGATATGAAGATTAAACTTATTGAGCCGCTAAGACTTCTTTTTAAAGATGAGGTTAGAAAGCTTGGCATAGAGCTTGGTTTATCAGAAGAAATAGTTAGAAGGCAGCCGTTTCCTGGACCAGGATTAGCCATTAGGATAATTGGTGAAGTTACAGAAGAAAGGTTAAATATATTAAAAAAAGCAGATAAAATTGTTCTTGAAGAAATAAAAAGAGCTGGTCTTTATGAGAAAATATGGCAGTCTTTTGCAATTCTTCCATGCATAAAAAGTGTTGGAGTTATGGGTGATGAAAGAACTTATGCATATCCAATAGTAATTAGAGCAGTAACAAGTGAAGATGCAATGACAGCTGATTGGGTTAAACTTCCGTATGAAGTGCTTGAAAGAATGAGCAACAGAATAATTAATGAAGTTGACGGTGTAAATAGGGTTGTTTATGATATAAGCTCAAAACCACCAAGCACAATTGAGTGGGAATAAATAAGGGTAAGAATTGATAATAATAAATAATAAATTGCAAAAATTTTGTTATAAATTTTTAAAGATTTTAAATTGCAAAATTAGTAAATAAATATTTATATTCACAAATATTTAAAAAGAGGTGATTTTTATGGAAAATGATTTTGAAAAGCAATTAAAAGAATATAGAAAAGAAATAGATAAAATTGATGAAAATATAGTGGATTTATTAAATAAAAGAGCTGAAATTGTCTCTAAAATTAAAAAGCTAAAAGAAAAACATAATATGCCGCTTTATGATGCAAAAAGAGAAGAAGACTTAATTAATAATATTGTAAAGTACAATAAAGGACCTTTATATAATGATAACATTATTCAAATTTTTGAATCTATTTTAAGAAATGTTCAGATTCTTGAAAAAGATGAAAATTTATAGCTTAATATAAATAATATAAATTAAATAATATAAATTAATATAAATTAATGTAAAGTTTTAATAAAGTTTTAAAAGCTGCACTTATAAATAAAATAATTAAAATAATTATAATAAATAATTACAATATAATTACAATAACAATCAAAATTTTTTATCTTTAGGATATTTATTATATTTAAAATAATTACTATATTTAAAACATTTTAATATTTATTACTTTTATAATTTTTTGGATGGATGGATTATGGAAAGTAAGGTTGACAGAAAAGGTGCACAAATAATAAAAGAAGGGTTTATTACAGTTATTGCAGGACCTTGTGCAATTGAAAGTCGGGAACAAATTGATTCAATTGCTGCTTTGGTAAAAGAATGTGGCTTGTCTTACTTAAGAGGCGGAGCTTATAAGCCAAGAACTTCTCCTTATAGCTTTCAAGGCTTGGAAAGAAAAGGTCTTGAACTAATAAAGGAAGTTGCTCAAAAATATCAACTAAAAACTGTTACAGAAGTTACTGATGCTGATACTGTTGAGCAAGTAGCTAAATTTGTTGATGTTTTGCAAATTGGGACGAGGAATATGTCTAATTTCGCATTGTTAAAAAAAGTTGGGAAAGTTGCAAGCCAAATGAATAAGTCTGTCATTTTAAAGAGAGGATGGGCATCAACAATTAAAGAATGGCTGCTTGCTGTTGAATATATTACTACATCTGGAGATATTGAAGTTGTATTGTGTGAAAGGGGTATTAGAACATTTGAGCCATATACAAGATTTACTTTAGATTTATCGGCAGTCCCTGTAATAAAAAAACTAAGTAAATTGCCGATAATTATTGATCCTTCTCATGCTGTCGGGCAAAGTGACCTTGTTATACCAATGAGCAGAGCTGCTGTTGCAGTTGGTGCAGACGGTTTGATTGTAGAGGTACATACAGACCCTGAAAAAGCTTTATGTGATGGCCAGCAAGCTTTAAATGCAAAGCAAATAAAAGAGCTAATTCATCAGGTAAAATATATTGCAGATTTTTTTGGTAAAAAGATAAGATAAAAAAACCAAGTTGGATTAACAAAGAAAATCGTGGAGTTAGAAAAATATCTTAATAAACAACAATTGATAGCAGTAAAAACATTTGGATGCCCTCTGTTAATTATAGCTGGTGCAGGAAGCGGTAAAACAAGAGTACTAACTTATAAAATATGCTATCTTATAAAAGAACTTAAAGTTGACCCATTTAATATTCTTGCCATTACTTTTACAAACAAAGCTGCAAGAGAAATGAAAAAAAGGGTGGTTGAATTAGTAGGAAAAATTGGCGAAGTTATGTGGGTAAGTACTTTTCATTCTTTTTGTGCAAGAATTTTAAGACAGGAAATTTCAAAAATTGGGCTTTCTTCTAATTTTATTATTTATGATGAAGAAGATCAATTAAGCTTAATTTCAAAATGTCTGTCGGAACTAAATATAGACTCTAAAAGATTTCCACCACGAGCAATACAAGCAGTTATTTCAGATGCTAAAAATAAGCTAATTGATAGCGATAGTTATGTAAAAAATGCAAGTGATTATTATGAAAAAATTGTTGCGCAGGTTTATCCTTTATATCAAAAAAAGTTAGTTAAAGCAAATGCTGTTGATTTTGATGACTTACTAATGTATGTTGTTGATATTCTAAAAGCTTTCCCAGAAGTTAGAGAAAAATATCAGGAAAAATTTAAATATATATTAGTAGATGAGTTTCAAGATACTAATTTAGCACAAAATGAAATTGTTCTTTTACTTGCTCAAAAATATAAAAATGTTTATGTAGTTGGAGATGATGACCAAAGTATTTACAGTTGGAGAGGTGCCGAAATTTCTAATATTATTAATTTTGATAAAAATTTTACTAATACAAAAATAATTAAACTAGAGCAAAATTACAGGTCAACAAAAAATATACTTAGCGCAGCAAATTACTTAATTGCAAATAATGAAAATAGGAAGAGAAAGAAATTATGGACAGAGAATCATGAGGGTGAGTTAATTTCAAAATTTATTGCTTCAGATGAAAAACAAGAGGTAAAATTTATTATTGATAAGATAAAGAAATTTATAAATGAAGAGAAAAAAAAGTATAAAGATTTTGCCATCTTTTATAGAACAAATGCACAATCGAGAGCTATTGAAGAAATTTTTATTAAAGAAAATATACCATATAAAATTTTTGGGGGATTAAGATTTTACGATAGAAAAGAAATTAAAGATATATTAGCATACTTAAAATTTATATCAAATCCGCATGACATTGTGAGTCTTCTTAGAATTGTTAATGTTCCTTCGAGAAAAATAGGGAAAACTACTTTAAGTGAAATAGAAAAATTTGCTGTAAACAATAAAATTACTTTTGTTGAAGCTTTTTATAATAATAATGAAATTAAAACAATAAGTTCTTCTACAAAAGCAAGAATTAATGATTTTATTACTCTTATATCTGATTTTAGAAATTATGCTCAAGAACATAAAATTGACCAGTTAATAGAATATATTTGGACAAAAACAGGATATATTAAAGAACTAGAGTATGAAAATACAATTGATTCATTAAATAGAATTGAAAACTTAAAAGAATTATTAACAGTAGCAAGAGAATTTGAAAATAAGTCTGATAGTGATATTAATACAACTAATTTAAGAGATTTAGACAAACTTGACAAATCAAGTTTAGATAAAATCGAAAAGTCTGATTTGGATAGACTTGATAATTTTCTTGAAGAAGTTTCATTAATTTCTGATATAGATAATTACGATGAAGATGTGGATGCAGTAGTGTTAATGACTCTTCATAATGCGAAGGGGCTAGAATTCCCAATTGTTTTTATTGTTGGAATGGAAGAAGGGATTTTTCCACACTCAAGGAGCTATAACAGTTTATCAGAGCTAGAGGAAGAAAGAAGACTTTGTTATGTTGGAATAACAAGGGCTAAACAAAAGGTTTTTTTAACAGCAGCGTTAAGCCATACTATATATGGAGATACAAGTTATAGAACAATTTCAAGATTTTTAAGAGAAATACCGCAGAATCTGATTTATGATGAAAACTTATCAGAAAGTAAAAATATAAAAAATTTTGATTTTATATCAAAAAAATCAGCTGTTTTAAATAAAAAAGCAGGTTTGAGTGAAGATAATTTATGGGATGATTATTCAAGTAATGATTTAAATATATTTTATGATTATAAAGCTGGGGATTTAATTGAGCATAAAATTTGGGGAAAAGGTGAAGTTGTAAAAGTTAAGAAATTAAAAGATGATGTTGAAATAGATGTATTATTTGAAAATGTAGGAATTAAGCATCTATTGGTTAGTTTTTCACCAATTAGGAAAATTTCTTAATTAGTTCTTGCTGATTTATAATTCAGCAAGAACTAATTAACTAAATATAATTTGTATTAAGCAAACTCTAAAGTTTTCTTTAGTTCTTCTTTTGTTCCAGTTGTTAGGGTTAATACTATAACTGCTTTACCTTTTAATCTAGCTTTTTTATACGCCTTAAAAACGGACATTAATGCTTTTTCTTCATCAATTTCTGCATTGTCTTTGCTGTTAATTGGTGGATAGATTATAACAGTGCTCATTGGTGTAACTTTAAATTCAATATTTTGATTTTTTAGTTCATCCCAAAAAATTTGTACTAGTTCCTCTATATGTGCTGTGCCTGTAGGATATAGACTTACTTGAATAATTATCATTTTTTCCTCCTTTTTTTATTTAGTTTAGCTTTTAAAAAATAATTACAGAATATAATAATAATTAACTAAAAGACTATTAGTTTATTTCTAAATTAATATTTTTAATATATCCTCTTTTATTTTATTGAATTCTATACTAGTAAAAGTTAAACTATCTCTAGGTCTTTTTATATTAACTTCAAAAGCCTTTTTAACAATTGCTGGTCTTTCAGATAAAAGATAAATTTTATCAGAAAGAAAAATTGCTTCGTCTATATCGTGTGTAATAAATAAAATAGATGCATTTATTTTTTCCAGAATTTCAAGTAGCCAAACTTGCATTTTTTTTCTAGTAATAGCATCTAAGCTTCCAAATGGCTCATCAAGAAGCATTATATCGCTTGAAAATAAATATGTTCTAAGTAAAGCAGCTCTTTGCCGCATTCCTCCTGATAATTGATTGGGAAAGTTGTTTTCAAATCCATTAAGACCAAAAGTTGGCAGATGTTTTCTGATAACTTCATAAGCTTCTTTATTTTTGTAGCCTTTTATTAATAATGGAATTGCTAAATTATCTAAAATTGTATTCCATGGAAAAAGTAAATCCTTTTGATGCATATAGCTTACCCTGCCAGTTATACCGTTATAAAGCTTTCCTTCAATAAAAACCTCTCCTTTATCAGGAAGTTCTAGCCCTGCAATAATGTCAAATAAAGTACTTTTCCCACAACCGCTAGGACCTAAAATTGTTACAAATTGGTTTTTATAAAGCTTTATTGAAATGTCTTTCAATGTAAACAAATCAATAAAAGTCTTTTTTATATTTCTAGTTTCAAGTAATATTTTATTTTCTGTTTTTACTGTTTTTAAATTATCTTCTTTGTAACTCATAATATTAATCTTTGTATTAATTTAAAACTTGTATACTTATTTTATGTTTTTTAGTTAGTCTTAGTTTTTTAAAAAATGGAATTTTTAAAATTTTTAGCAAATAATGCTAACTTATGTTAACTTATATTAACTTATGGCAAAAAATCATTTGTAAATGCATTTTGAGTATCTAATTTTTTATTTATTAAACCATTTTCATACATCCAATTTCCAAATTTTTCCCAAATTGATAGTTTCATATAACCCCATTTTTTTGAATCTGCCATATATTGTTTTGCTAAATATTTTTGACTTGCAATTATTATGTCTTTATCTAATTCTGGTACATAAGATAATAAAATTTCTGCAGCTTTCTCAGGATTATTAATAGAAAAAATATAACCCTTTTCAGTTGCTTTTAAAAATTTTTTTACTAATTCTGGCTGTTCTTTTATTATCTTTTCACTAGTTATAAATACTGGAGTATAAAAATCAAGTGTATTGTCAAGGTCTTGTAAAAGTAAAAAGTTAAGCTTAATTCCCTTAACTTCAGCTGCTATTCCGTCCCAACCATAATAAATCCAAGCAAAATCAACATCTTTTTTAACGCTTGTTAAGAAATCGGCAGCGCCGATATTTACTATTTCTACTTTGTTATAATCAGCGTTATATTTTTTCATGATTTCTTTTAAAAAAGCCTCTTCTAATGGGGAACCATATCCTCCATACTTTTTATTTTCAAAATCTTTTGGAGATTTTATATTTTTTTCAGCAGGTGATGCAAACCCAGAAGTATTATGTTGAATGATTGCAGCAATTGCAACCACAGGTAATGGATTTTCAGCAGTTCTTGCATATGTAACTTGTTCTTGATAACTAATTCCGAATTCTCCTTTTCCAGCAGCAATTAAATCAGGACTACCTCCTTCGGATGGCTGAATTATTTCAACTTCTAAACCCTCTTCTTTGTAATATCCTTCACTTTGAGCAACATAAATACCTGTGTGATTTGTATTTGGCACCCAGTCAAGTATTACCTTTACTCTTTTAATAGACTGGGTTTGTTCTTCAGTGATTTTTGAAGCAGTTGAGCATGATAGACTGGAAAAAATCAAGCAAAAAGACAAAAAAATAGAAAGCATGCTAATAGATATGAGTCTGATGTTTTTTTTATTTTTTAAGATTTTTTGTAAAAATTTTTTTAAGACATTTGTTATTACTTTACTTTGCATTATTTTTAACCTCCCTAATTTATTTTTTACTATTTAAATTTTGATAATTAAATTCATGCTCTTGTATTTTTTGCCAAGGCATTATCTTTTTTTCAATAAATTCAATTAATTTTATAAGGGCTAAACTCAGTATCACAACTATTATTATTGCAGCAAAAACCTTATCAGTAGAAAAAGAATGTTTAGCACGGATCATGTAAACCCCCAACCCAATTTTTCCACCAACCCATTCAGCTATAGTTGCGCCCATTATTGAATAAGTTGCTGCTATCTTTAATCCTGAAAAAAAACCTGGCATTGCATACGGTATTTTAACGTATTTATATATTTGTAATTTTTTTGCTCCCATTGAGCGAAGTAAATCAATAAATTCCTTATCTGTTCCCATCAAATTTTGAAGCAAGCTAATTGATATTGGGAAAAAGCAAATTAAAATTACAATTATTATTTTTGGCAAATATCCATAGCCAAACCAAATTACAAAAAGAGGAGCAAGTATAATTATTGGTATAGTTTGTGAGATAATTAAAAGAGGTAGTAAAGTTTTTCTTACGTTTATAAAAGCATCCATAACAATTGCAATAATGACTGCAAGTACTACTGAGATACTAAACCCAACTGAAGTTTCATAAATAGTTGCTAAAATATGAATGTACATGTTTTTAAAGTCTTTAAATAGACTTATAATAATACTGCTTGGCGAAGGTAAAATAAACTGTGGTAAGATACTTGCTCTTGAAATTGCTTCCCAAATTATAATACTGGCAAGAAAAAACACTAAAGGATAGGATAAATTTTTTATTCTTATTTTAGTATCTCTTTTATAATAACTTACATTATTTTTGGAAACATTTTTATTATTTTTTTTAATCATATTCTTTTAATCTTATTTAATTTAGTTTTTGATAAATTTTTTTATAATTTTTATAACTTACAGTTCTTTTATTATTAAAATCTTACCTTCTGAAAACATTATTTTTGCAGAATTTTTAGTAAATTCATTACTTAATCCTCTTATAGGACTAAATAATAATTTTTCATCTTTTAAACTATATTTTAACCCTAAAGTTTTTATAAAATAGGTATATGGGGTCATTGAAAAAATTGAAATTTTTTTTCCTATTTCACTTTTTATAGTACCTGATTTTTGTAATACAAAGATTTCATTTTCTTCTGTGATAATTTTAACTTCTGTATTTTCGTATTTTGGATTGCATAACAGCAGTAAATTTGCAAGACTATGGTCAATTCTGCTTCCAAAAGCGCCTAAAATTAATATATTATTAAAACCTAAATCAACTAAATAGTCTAAAGCAAGCTGAGTATCGCTTTCATCTTTATCTTGCTTATAATTTACAAAGCTTATTTCTTTTTTCTTTATTTTTTCCATATTTTCAATCTTATTTTTATTTAAATTGTAATTATTGGTATTTTTATTAGATAATTTTTTATTAAGTTTTAAGACAACGTCTGTAGTTATGCTGTCCATGTCGCCAATAATTACATCTGGTATAAGGTCTAAATTAAAGCAGTTTAATGCACCGCCATCAGCTGCAATAATGAAAAAATTGCTATTTTGCTCATAAAAATTAAATTTATCAGCAAGTATTTTTTTAATTATTCTAAAATTTTTGATATCTCCATTTGCTACACAAATTGCTTTTTTTTGTTTTGGCATTTTTATCCTTTTTAACTTTTTTATTTTGCTTTTTTATTATTAATTGCACAATTTAAGCTTAATTTTTAAAATTTAAAACTTTACCTCCAAGTAAACCAAGTAAGATATTAATAATAATATTTTATTAAGGCATAAAAAAAACTACCAACCTGATGGAAAATTCCAAAACCTATTGCATTCTCTTTGCATTTAAAAACTGCTAAAGCTTAAAAATACTGCTAAAAATAAAAGCAGCTATAAAGCTTTATAAAATAAAATGACTAAAATGCAAAAAAACAACAAGATACAGCTTAATTAGGTTTTTGATTGGTAGTTTTAAAATGAATTTTCCCTACGCTAGTATTACCTAGATCAGGTTATATGGGTCGGCTTAATAATTTAATAAATTTAATAATTTAATAATTTATTAATTTAATAATTTATTAAGCCCTCTCAGCCTTTTAAGCTCCCCAAATTGCCTATATTTAATTTTCAAAGAGTTTTAACTATAATAATTATATAACAATCATTTATCATTATATAATCGTTAATTTTACTTACTATAACTAAAAATAAACTAATATATTTAATTATACGAATATATTATAATATTAGATATATTTTTTACAAGGGTTTTAATTGTAATTAATTTAATAATATATTGATCCTGATTTTTAGGTTATTTTATTTTAAGGTGATTTTAATGGGTTTAACTGAAAGAAAAAAAGAAATTTTAAGAGAAGTTATATTAAAATTTATTAATACTGCTGAGCCGGTATCTTCACAAAACATTGTAGATAATACTAATTTAGGGCTTAGTCCGGCGACAATTAGAAAAGAAATGGCAGAGCTTGAGAATTTAGGGTACTTATACCACCCTCATACTTCTGCTGGCAGGATACCATCTGATAAAGGCTATAGGTTTTTTGTAGATAATTATATAAGGAAAAGTATTGAAAATAAAAGCAGTTCTATTGAACAGGCAATAGCTGCTTCCAAAGCAAGCATTACCAGCGAAATAGCTAAAGATATAACTAAAGATATGGACTTTGAAATAATATTAAAAAAATCATCAGAACATTTAGCTAAAATGACGAATTATCTTTCTATGATTGTTGCGCCTGAAATATATAATAGTAAATTTAGGCATGTGGAACTTATTGAATTAAATAAAGGTCAGGTGCTACTTGTTTTAATTACAGATACCGGTAGAGTCTTTAAAAGAAATTTTTCAGTTGAGGGTTTATATAACAACCTTGAATATCAAAGCGCAGCAAATATTTTAAATGCAAATTTAAGAAATAAAAACTTATCTGAAGTTGAATACTCTAAACTGAAGATTTCTCAAAGTGATTCTTATCTTGTCCCACTTATTAAGAAGGTTATTGATACAATAAAAAAGATAATTAACGATACTCTTGTGTATAATAGAGTCTATATACACGGAACTTCTTCTATTTTAAATCAACCTGATTTCTTTGACATTAAAAAAGTACATAATGTTTTAAAGTTACTTGAAAATGAATATATGCTTGTAAACATGCTGCTTAATTTAGTAGATGGCGATGAATTAATAATAAAAATAGGTTCTGAAATTTTTGAAGAAGAAACAAGCGATTTAAGTTTAGTAGCTTCAAAATATAAAATTTATGACCAATCAACTGGAACAATAGGTATTTTAGGTCCAAAAAGAATGGATTACTTTAAAGTTGTAAATATAGTAATTGCTTTTAAACAAAATTTTGATGAAATTTTTAGTCAAAATTTTCATTAATACATTAATACATTAACATAATTAACATAATTAACATAATTGTATAATTGGTATAATTACTTTTAAATTTAAAGTGCTTTTTAGTTTTCAAGGTAATTTCAAATACCAGGTGTTTTTAAATAATATGTTGTTTTTTAATTATTGATTTATTTTAAAAAATAAGTATAGTATTTCTTTGTCTTTGTGTTTTTAATTTTATTCCTTTTAAGAGGTGGTTTTTTTGGCGCAGCATAAAAGAGATTATTATGAGGTTTTAGGATTATCAAGAGATTGTACAATAAATGATATTAAACAAGCTTATAGAAGACTTGCAAGACAGTATCATCCAGATGTTAACAATGGTGACCCTGAGGCTGAAGAGAAATTTAAGGAAATATCTGAGGCTTATGCTGTTTTAAGTAATGAAGAAAAAAGACGACAATATGATATGTACGGCTTCAGTGGTAATTTATTTGACGGCTTAAATTTTGATAGCGTTTTTTCAGAATTTGGTTTTAGTGATATTTTTAATATGTTTTTTGGTGATACTTTTGGAACAACATTTTCTTCAAGGCAGTCAAGAACACAAAAAGTGTATAAAGGTTCAGATGCATATGCTGAAACAACTATTGATTTTAAAGAATCTGCATTTGGTGTAAAAAAAGAAGTTGAATATTTTGTTGATGTGATATGCGATGAATGTAACGGCAAAAAAACTAAGTCTGAAAAAGGAATATTAACTTGTAGTGTTTGCGGTGGTTCAGGCAAGGTGAGAATTAGCAGAAGCACTTTTTTAGGAAGCTTAATAACTACCACAACTTGCCAAAACTGTAGTGGAACCGGCACGATAATTAGCGACCCTTGTTATAAATGTAAGGGTAAAGGTTATATTAAAACAAAGAAAAAGATTTCAGTTGATATACCAGCCGGTATAAATAATAATGATAAGCTTAGAATTAGCGGACAAGGAAATTCTCTTGGTGCATCATCAATACCAGGTGATTTAATACTTACGGTAAAGGTTAAGCCTCATCCAGGACTAAAAAGAGATGGGGATAATGTAATTTCAATTGTAGAAATTTCTTTTGCTCAGGCTGCTTTAGGAACAAAAGTCGATATAGAAACTTTAGATGGTATAGAAGAACTTTTTATAAAGCCTGGTATACAGCCTGGTTCTAAAATTACTTTAAAATCAAAAGGTATTATACCACTTGGTGGTGGCAGAAGAGGTGATCATATAGTTTTTATAAATGTTAAAATACCTGATGATTTAAGCAGCCAGGAAATTGAATTGTTAAAAAAGTATGCAGAGCTTAGGAATGAATTTGTTGGTGATGGTAAAAATAGTTTTTTTTCAAACTTCAAGAAAGTTTTTAAAAATTAGATAAATTGAAAAAATATTTATTATTATAACTTTTTTATTTATTATTATAACTTTTTTACATTATATTAACATTGTAATTATATCTTAATATCTTAGCTGCTCATGACTATACCTTACTTTTTTATTAATAAAAACAATATAAATAATGGTTTTGCTGTTATAGAGTCTGAAAATTTTAAACATTTAGTAAAAGTACTAAGAGCTAGGATAGGTGACACTGTAGAGTTTTCAGATAATGAGGCTTATAGATATGTTGGAAAAATATGTGAAAAAAATAATAATTTTGCAAAAATAAAAATTGAAGAAAAAAAGAAGATAAAAAAAAGAATTCCACAAATTATTTTGTTTCAAAGCATTTTGAAAAAAGAAGCAATGGAGCTTGTATTACAAAAAACTGCAGAAATTGGTCTTGATAGTATAGTTCCAGTAGTTTCAAAAAGAGTAGTTGGTCAAATAAATGAAAAAAAAACTGATTCTAAAATAAACCGCTGGCAAAGTATTTCACTAAGTGCTTGTATGCAATCTAAAAGAGATTTTGTATGTGTTGTTGAAAAACCTATAAACTTAATTGATATAAGATTTGATAATTATGACAAATTTTTTATATTATACGAAAGGAATTTAAATTTAAAACATCTTTATGGATTTAGTGAATTTTCTAAAATATTTTTAAAGGAAAATTTTTTAAATTTAAAAAAAGTTGCATACTTGGTTGGTCCTGAAGGCGGTTTTGATAATGATGAAATTCAATTTTTAAATTCAGGTAAAGCAATATTGCTTAATTTTGGGCAAAATATATTAAGAGCTGAGACTGCATCCATATATTTTTTATCTATTTTTGATTTTTTAATGCAGTATTATAATTTGTATAAATTTGTATAAATTTATTTGAAGTAAAAATTTTTTTAAATGCTGGATAAAACATTTTATATTCACACTCTTGGTTGCAAAACTAATCAAAGTGAATCTGAAAACATAAGAAATAATTTAATTATTAATGGTTTTAATTTTGTAAATTTAGAGAGAAAACCTGCCTTTATTATTGTAAATACTTGTACGGTAACATCTGCTGCAGATAAAAAGGCTAGACAAATTATAAAAAGAACAAAAAGAATTAGCCCGGATTCAATAATAATTGCAACTGGTTGCGCTGTAATTTTAAATAGTAAAATATTAAAAGAAATTGGAGCTGATTATGTATTTAATAATAAAGACAAGGAAAAAATCATAAACTTCATTTTAAATTATAGAAGCAATAAATTTAGTGAATCTAAAACTTCCAGTTATTATAATCATAATTATCATCATTATTATAATTATTATAATTTTTATAATTCTGATAATTATTACGCTGATAATAACCATAAAAATATTCATAAATTATTTTTAGACAATTTATTTTTTAACCGCAGTAGACCTTTAATTAAAATCCAGGATGGCTGTGAAAATAAATGCAGCTATTGTATTGTTCCTATGGTTAGAGGAAGATATAAGAGTGAAAGTGTTGAAAATATAATTAAACAAATAAAATTTTATGAAAGCTACGGTTTTGAAGAAATTGTTTTAACTGGAATTCATATAGGTAAATATGGCGTTGACTTTAAAGAAAAAGAAAATATAAAAATTACTCTGCCTATTTTATTAGAGAATATTATTGAAAATACTAAAATAAAAAGGATTAGGCTTAGCTCAATAGAAGTAAATGAAATTGAACATTGTTTAATAAATTTAATTAAAAACAATCCTAATCGAATAGCAAAGCATTTGCATATTCCACTGCAAAGTGGAAGCGATAAAGTTTTACTTACAATGAATAGGAGTTACTCAAGCAGTTATTTTAAAGATAAATTAAATAAAATTTATTTAACTATACCTGACATTGCTTTTACAACAGATGTAATTGTTGGATTTCCTGGAGAAACTGAACAGGATTTTTTAGAAACCTTATCTATTGTAAAGGAATTACAATTTTCAAAAGTACATATTTTTAAATATTCTGCAAGACCCTATACTTCTGCAAAGGATATGAACAACCAGATTGATGAAGATATAAAAAATAAAAGAAGCTTTATTTTAAAACAACTGTGCGAACAGATAAGGCTGAATTATTTAAAAAGCAATTTAGATAAAATGCATGATGTTGTGTGTGAAAGTTATAATTCAAAAACAAATTTTGCAGAAGGAACAGCAGAAAATTATATAAAAGTTTATTTTAACTTAAAAACAGAAAGAGATTTTTGTAAAATTAGAGGTAAAATAATAAAGGTTCTAGCAGTAAAACTTTATAGGGATGGATTATTTGGTATAAGTGTGTAATATTATTGTTTCGATAATATAATGATAATATAAGATGATATAATAACTAATTTAATAATATAATACTAACATAATAACAAATATTAAATGTAAAATATTGTAATTATTTTTATAAAGAGTATAATTCACTCGCTTTAATTTATAAGGTCATTTAATTTAAACTTAATTTAGTAAGGTTATATAGTATAGTACTGATTAATACTGATTAGGTTGTTAAAATTAAAAAAAGTTGACAGAAAAAAGTGAGGTGATTAATGGAAAACTGTATTTTTTGCAAAATAATTAATAAAGAAATAAAAAGTGATATTGTATATGAAGATTCAGATGTGGTTGTTTTCAAGGATGTAAATCCTAAAGCTCCAGTTCATCTTTTAGTTGTTCCAAGAAAACATGTGTCATCATTGGCAGAGATTGAAAAATTAGATGACATACAAATAAGTGCTTTAATGAAAACTATTGCTAAAGTTGCAAAAGAGCTAAATCTAGATAGTGATGGGTTTAGAGTAGTTACAAATACAGGTGTATCAGCTGGTCAAAGTGTCAATCATTTGCATTTCCATATTTTAGGCAAAAGAAATTTTAACTGGCCTCCTGGATAAAAATTTTTACAACTTTAAATTAAAAGGTAAAATTATATAAATGATAACACATAATAATATAAAAGGTAATTAAAATAATTAATGAGGTGGTTTATTTGTATCAAACAAAACAAAAAATAACTCTTGATTTTACAAAAAATCACTCAATATCTGAACTTCTTGGTGACAGGGATAAATTAATAAGGCTTATTGAAAATGAGTATGATGTAGATATTTTTGTGCTAGGAAATGATCTCGAAATATCAGGTAAAAGTAAAAATGTTCAGAAAGTAATTAAGCTTTTAAATGAATTAACACTTCAAATAAACCTTGGTCAAAAAATGGATATGCAAAAAGTTAGTGATTCTATAAAAATTATGGAAGATAAATCAAGCTTAAAACCGCATGAAATATTTAATGATTTCATAATTGTTAATAGTGGTAAAAAGATAAAGCCAAGAACTGAGGGACAAAAACATTATATTGAATCAATTAGGGACAATACAATTATATTTGGAATTGGACCTGCTGGTACTGGTAAAACATATCTTGCGCTTGCAATGGCAGTGGGTTCATTAATTAAAAATGATGTAGGAAGAATAATACTTGTAAAACCAGTTGTTGAGGCTGGGGAAAAGCTTGGATTTCTACCAGGAGATATGTATGATAAAATAAATCCATATTTAAGGCCTCTATATGATGCATTGTATGAAATGCTTGATATAGAGACTTTCCAGCATTATATGGATATTGGTGTAATAGAGGTAGTTCCTCTTGCATACATGCGCGGAAGAACGTTAAATGATTCATTTATTATTTTGGATGAAGCTCAGAATACATCACCGGAACAAATGAAAATGTTTTTAACAAGGCTTGGGTTTGGCTCTAAAATAGTAATTACTGGTGATATAACTCAAATTGATTTGCCAGCAGAGAGAAAATCAGGTTTAATTCAGGTGAGAGAAATTTTAAAAGACATACAAGGTATAAAGTTTGTTTATTTAACATCTAAAGATGTTGTAAGACATTCTTTAGTTCAGAAAATAGTTGATGCTTATAAACAATATGAAGAAAATCAAAACAAGGACAAGGAAGCAAAGAAAACTTTAAAAGAATAAAAATAAAAGACAAAAAGTAAAAGATGAGAAATGATTGCTAATAAAAAAATAAAAATAAAAACTAAGGAATTAATTAAAACAGGGGATTTTGAAAAAATAAGCAGTCCAAAAGGGTTTTTTTGGAAATATTTTTCCTTTGGAAGCAAATCAGCTCAAAGGCTGTATATTTTCATTTTTACAGTTGCAGCTATTATTTTTATTTTAGCATATAATTATACACCTGATATTGGGATTGAACTTGGTAAACCAAGCCCACGAACTATTAAAGCTAATAGAAATATCCAATTTGAAGATAAGGAAAAAACAGAAGAAGACAGAAATAAAAACGAGGCTTTGGTTGAGGATATATATGTTTATGATTCAAGTGTCTTAAATGGGCCTCAGGGAGTTTTATTTCAAATTAAGTATTTTTTTAATTTGGCACAAATCGTTGGTTTAAAAAAAGACAAAAAATCTGAAGAAAAAATAACTTATTTATCAAACCTTTTAGGAAATATCTACCCAGAAGCAACTATTACAAAAGCTTTAAATTTAAGTGTATATGAAAACAAAAGGCTGATGGATATAACGTTAGATATTGCAAAAAAAATAATGGGTGAAAAAATTAAACCAACAGAACTTGAATTTGTAAAAAGTAAAATACCACAAGAAGTTGAATCAAATAAAGAAGTTAATCCATCAGATATGTTTTTTATAGTATCAATTATTGAGGCTAACTTAAAACCTACTGCTGTTTTTGACCCAGTGGCAACCTCAAATGCCAAGCAGGAAGCCAGAGCAAAAACGCCACCACATATGATAAGTATACTTGAAGGACAAACAATTGTTTCAGAAGGTGATATTGTAGATGAGAGCGATATAATGGTGCTAAAACAGCTAGGGCTTCTTGAAAGGAGTATTAATTGGAATAGATACTTATATATTTCGTTAATAGTTGCTGTAATAGTATTTATTCTTGGCTTTTATTTGTTTAAATTTGAAAATCTAATATATTCAAATATTAGAAAAGTATTAATGATTTCAGTTTTTTTAGTTATTTTTACAGCAATAATTAAAGGGTTAAATACTCTTGCAACAATACATTTAAACTTGTGGAATTACCTTTTTCCAGTAATGGCTTTATCAATGATTATGGCAATTGTTTTTAACGCAAATTTTGCAATAGTGATAACTATTTGCCTTTCATTTTTAGCAGGCATTGCAACTAATCTTGATTTTAGCTTAACTTTAGCATATATGATTGGTGGTATTTTTTCAACTTATATTGTTTCCAATTTATCTCAACGTTCTAATGTAATGAAGAGCGGTTTTATTAGCTCCCTGATACTAGCATTTCTTTTCTTAGTAATTAATTTATTTAGTGGAGAACCTACAAGAATTTTGCTTTATACTGTGCTTGGTGTAGTAAATGGAGTTATTTGCTCTATTTTAACAATAGGTTTGATGCCATTTATTGAATCTGTTTTTAAAGTTGTTACTGCAATGGGGTTGTTGGAGCTTTCTCATACTGATCAGCCTCTGTTAAAGGAAATGTTAATTAAAGCACCTGGCACTTATAATCACAGCTTACTGGTTTCACATCTTTGTGAAAATGCAGCAAAAGCAATTGGTGCTGATTCATTATTAGTAAAAGTTGCAGCTTTGTATCATGATTTGGGAAAATTAAGGAGACCAGAGTATTTTTATGAAAATCAAGTCAACGTAGATAATATTCATGATAAATTAAATCCTTCAATGAGCAAGAACATAATTGCATCACACATCAGAGATGGTGTTGAAGATGCAATAAAAAATAAACTGCCAAGAAGAGTTATAAATGTTATAGCTCAACATCATGGGACTTCATTAATGACTTATTTTTATGAAAAACATAAAGACAGGGAAACTATAAAGGCTTCTAATGGACATGCTGGATTAGTTGAAAGCCATTTTAGATATCAAACAAGAAAGCCTCAAACCAAAGAGGCAGCAATACTAATGCTTGCAGATTCATGTGAGGCTGCAGTTAGGTCAATTGAATCGATTACGCCAAAAAAGATTGAACAAATGGTAAATTATATTTTTGAAAGCAAGATAAAAGACGGACAACTAGATGAAGCTAATATAACTTTAAAAGAAATAAATAAAGTAAAGCAAAGTTTAATTGATGGCTTAATCTCAATATACCATTCAAGAATTATTTACCCTCAAAGGGAATTAAAAGCTGTTAGCAACCCAAAATAAATTAATAGTAGTTTATTCAGATGGCAATTTAAACAATAATTTATCTTTTATCATAAAATATCTTTTATCATAAAATTTTAGATGCTAACATTAATAATTGATTAATAATTGATTAAAGTAAGAATTAATTAATAAGATAAGGGTATTAAAAAATAATGAAAATATCTCTTATTAATAAACAAAGAAGAATTTTTCTAGATACAAAGTTTCTAAAAAAAGCTGCTTTGTACATTGGAAATAAATTTGATAAAAGCGATAATGTTCAAGTAAATATAATCTTTACTTCATTAAAAAAAATAAAAGAGTTAAATAAAAATTACAGGAATATAGACCAGCCAACTGATGTTTTGTCATTTAGTTATTTAAATAGTAACAGTAAAGCAAGGTTAGGCTATAATATCAAACAAAAAACTGGAGATGTAATTGAAATTGGGGAGATTATAATATGCCCTGAAATTGCCAAGTTAAATATTAATGCTAGCAATATAGCTAATAGTATAGAAATTAATAAGGAAATAATTTTTTTAATTATTCATGGATTTCTTCATCTCTTTGGCTATGACCATGAAAAGAAAAAAGAAAAAATAGATTTTGATAATATACAAAAAAATTTATTTAATGATGTTATAAATCATTTAATGATTTTTTAAGCCTTTTAGCCCATTTAGAAATCAGAACAAGTTTCTAAAGTTTTATAACAATAATAAAATTAAAACAATAGTAAAACTTTAAAGACAATAATGTGGATTATTTTAAAAACATACAAGCTTTCTCCATAATCTAATTTTAATACTCTATTATTGACATATGTTGTAAAATAATTATTAAATATATTTTTTTTATCTTTAAAATTAGCAGTTG
>Ga0185342_1000317_pt1 | contig 25986 bp, 25 predicted proteins | sample ConPoolayeEmetaG_FD_128045 | JGI IMG/M metagenome (GOLD analysis project Ga0185342, IMG submission 128045) | Hot spring microbial mat communities from California, USA to study Microbial Dark Matter (Phase II) - Cone Pool mat layer E metaG... ... | reverse complement strand
TTCACTTAGCCCATTCTCATGAAGGATTTGGTGGGGAATATCTATGCCTACTAGTTTTGCATTCTTCCTTTTCTCGAGCAAATAAGCAACAACCTCCTCGTTCTCCTCTTTTGTGTATGTGCACGTGGAATACACAAGCGAGCCTCCGGGTTTTAGGGAGTCAAATGTGCTTATGAGCATTGCTTTCTGCACCCGGCCGAGAGATTTTGCCATGTCCGGAGTGAATCTTTTCCATGCATTCTGCCATGCTCCAAGAGCAGTGCATGGAACATCCACAAGAACTTTCGTAAAATATCCTTCTCTTATTGGTTTTTTCGCATCCCGGGAAACCACAACCGTGTTCAAAACTCCAAGCCGGGAAATGTTCGCAAGCAACGGGGGAAGCCTGTTTTTCCTGTCGTTGGCGACTATCGCTCCTTCATTCTCCATGGACGCGGCCATCTGCGTTGTCTTCGAGCCCGGCGATGCGCAGGCATCAAGAACAATGTCGTTTTTTTCCGGTGCGAGCGCAATAGCTGGAAGCATGGAGGAAAGGGATTGGATGTGTATATAGCCAAGGAAATTTTCCCATGTGGGCCCGAGGGAAGAAGAGGAAGAAAAAGCGAATGGAATGGGTGTTTTTTCATGCGCTAGGGAGGAAAAAGAGAAAAATTCTTCAATGCTGTTTTTTATTGTGTTCACCCGAAAATAATTTTTCTGCTCTGCAAGCAAATTGAAGCATCTTTCAGCATCGCAAAAGGATTGGAGAAGATCAAACACGGGAGGGTAATAACAACAAATATTTTAAACTCTTAGTGAGAAGCAAAAGCATGCTCAGGCATTCTTGCGGCGTGGTCGCGCTATTTTCAAGAAGAGGTGTTGCCGATATTGTCTGTGCTGGAACTCTTGCGCTGAAGTACATCCAATCAAGAGGAGAGGATGCCTGGGGCTATAGTGTACTCCACAAAGAGAAGATAAGAACAAACAAAAATATTGGACTAGTGGAGGTGAAGGGCGGAAGAGGAGAGGCCGGGGTATTCCATGTGCGCTACCCAACAACAAACCTTAAGATCTCATCTAAAAAAGATGCGCAGCCATCCCAGAAAGGGGGTCTGGCGGTTGCGCATAATGGAAACATATACAATTATGATGAGATAAAGAAGGAATTTGAAGGAAAGTATTCTTTCAAGGGTTCGGCGGACTCTGAGGCAATACTCGCCATTCTTTATGAAGAGTTGAGGAAGGGAAAAACAATTGAAGAAGCCCTTACTGCGCTTTCAAAAAAAGCAAGGGGAAGCTATGCGCTTGTTGGGATATGGAAAAACAAGCTTTTCGCAACAAAGGACGCATGGGGGATAAGGCCTCTTGTTTTTGGATGGAACGAAAATTTTTATGCGTTCGCCAGCGAAACAGTGGCTTTCCAACCATTGAATATATTCCATTATGAAGAAGTAAAGCCGGGCGAACTTTATTTAATAGAGGGCGGGAGGGCAATAAAAAAACAGCTTATTGAAAGCAAAAAAGAAAGAAGATGCATGTTTGAATTTGTTTATTTCGCAAACCCGGCTTCTGCTGTTTTTGGAGAGAGCGTGTACAAAACCCGGTTGGAGCTTGGGAAGAAGCTGGCTAAAAAGCATCCGGCAGAAGCAGATTACATAATTCCAATACCTGATACGGCAAGAACTGCGGCGGAGGGGTTCGGAGAGGTATCCGGGATACCGGTCAAAGAAGCGATAGTAAAAAACAGGTATGTTGGGAGAACATTTATACAGCCGTCGCAGGAAAAACGGGAGAAAATAGCAAAGCAGAAATATTTTTTCCTGAGGGAATTTATAGAAGGAAAAAGAATTGTGTTGATAGATGATAGCATCGTAAGAGGGACGACAATGAAGAAGCTTGTTGAAAGGCTTAGGGAGTTCGGCGCGAAGGAGGTTCATCTGAGAGTTACCTGCCCGCCGCTGAAAGCGCCGTGCCATTACGGAATAGATATGAAAACAGAGGATGAACTTATAGCGGCTAGAAAATCGATTGAAGAGATAAGAAAGTTTTTGGATGTTGATAGTTTGGGGTACATTACTATAGATGAGCTGAAAGAAGTTTTGGGGGGCAGCATCTGCACCGGATGCCTTAATAAAGAATATCCTGATAAGTGATTTTATGGCCGTTGTAAGAATCTCCATTGACGAGATAAAAAAAATGACGGGTTTGCGAAAGGAGGAAGTGGCTGATGGGTTGAATGAAATAGGGATGCCGAGCGAGGAGGTTGAGGGTGGTGCGCTTGATGTTGAGGTAACGCCGGATAGGCCCGACCTGCTTTCTGTTGAGGGCCTGGCAAGGGCGCTCTCTCTTTACTATGAGAAGGAGGGGCCAAAAGAATACACCGCCGAGAGGAAGGAAAATTTTGTTGTTGTGGACAAGAGCGTAGGGGGGGTAAGGCCGTACGTTGTCATGGCGAAGGTTGTTGGGGTAAGACCGAGCGAGGGGCTCTTTCTTTCCCTCATACAATTGCAGGAGAAGCTTCATGACACGCTGGGGAGAAAGCGGGCGAAGGTTGCGATCGGAATTCATGATGGGGATAGGGTCGCCTTTCCAATCATCTACAAAGCGGTTGAGGATATTGTTTTCGTTCCTCTTGAATTTGACAAGAGAATGAGCGCAAAGCAGATCTTGGAGGAGCATCCAAAGGGGAAGATGTACGCCCACCTCATAAGGGAAAAAAAATATCCTATGCTGATAGACCAGGAAGGCGTCATCTCATTTCCGCCAATAATAAACAGCGAAAGGACAAAGCTCACACCGCAAACGAAAAATTTTGTCATAGATGTGACCGGGACGCATAAGGAAGCGGTTTCGCAGGCGCTCAATGTGGTTGTCTGCGCGCTTGTGGATAGGGGAGGGAAAGCGGAGCAAGTGGGCATCAGCGGCGAATGGTACCCGAAACTTGAGGAAAGGAAGGTGAAGGTTAAAAGAAATTTCATAAACGACGCGCTCGGCGTTGATTTCAGCGAGGAGCAGATAAAAAAACTTCTGAAAAAGACCGGGATAAGATATGAGCATGGGGCTGCCTTCATCCCGCCGTACAGGACGGATATTTTGAGCGAGATGGATGTTGCCGAGGATGTTGCGATTGCCTATGGCTACAATAATTTCAAGCCTGAAATTCCGCAACTCTACAATGAGGGTGGGGGTTGGGATAAGAACAATTGGGTTGTGGATTTGATGGTTGGTTTTGGTTTTAATGAAGTGCGGACTTTCTACCTAACGAACAATGCGGACCTTGAAAAAATAGGTTGGGAGTGGAAGGCGGGAAAGAGCATCAAAAACCCGCTTAGTGAGGATTACACTGTTGTTAAGCCAACATGCCTCGTTTCCTTCCTTAAAGTCATGGGTGAGAACAAAACAGCGGGCATGCCGCAAAAAATATTTGAAGTGGGTAGGGTCTATAAGGAAGGCGGTGAGAAGGAAGTTTTAGCCGCGGCCGTAACTGGCGAGCGGGCTAATATAAATGATATTCTACCTGTTCTTTTCCGTGTTGGTGTGGAAGGCGGGTTTTCTCTTAAAACACACCAGCAGAATGTTGGTGGTTTTATCCAGAATAGGGCGGCGGCCGTAACAAACGCTGGAAGGGATATTGGATGGGTTGGCGAAGTGCACCCCGCGGTCCTTGCCTCTTTTGGTTTGGAAAACCCAGTGGTTTTTTTTGAAATTGAATTGTAGCGTGGCCGGGGGCCCCATACTTCCACTATTAAGTTGTTTAAGTTATTGGGGTTATGGATTGCGGTTTGAATTTATAAAGTATAATCCATTCTTTATATTTTTTAAAAAAATAATCGAGTTTTTCTTCTTCTTTTTCGGGTGCGACCAACATTGATTTTGTCTTCCAGTTTATTTGTGGGTTGCCGGCCAAAATCTTTTTCAATTCATAATAAAAGCGGCGCTTTACTTTATTGTACTCTTTTATATCCTTACCGAAAAGGTCGTATATATAAACCAACATGATGTAACTATAGTTACATAAAGTTTTTATTCCTTTACCACAAAAGAATAGTGGAATTGTGGGGCGTCCGTATGCTTAAAATTATGCTTAGGGAATACCAGAAAAAAATAATAAACTCAATAATAGAAAACGGCAGCACGCTCGTTGTGCTTCCAACCGGGCTTGGCAAAACTCTGATTGGGTTTGGTGTTTTTGATTTTTTTTGGACTAAGAAGCAAGGAAAATTTCTTTTCCTGGCGCCGACAAAACCCCTTTCGCTTCAGCATTTCAACAGTTTTGCGAGGGCAACAGACAGGGGTGGAGAAGCGGCCCTCATAACCGGCGAGCAGCCAAAAACAAAAAGAAAAGCTCTTTACAACAAAAAAATTATTTTCGCCACCCCCCAAACAATCAAAAACGACCTTTCTTCCCTTCTGCAACCGGAAGATGTTTCCATAGTTGTTTTTGATGAAGCGCACCGGGCGGTTGGTGACTATGCGTATGTTGAGGTCGCTAAAAAATGCAAAAACGCTGTTTTCATCGGGCTGACCGCTTCCCCGGGAGGGAAAAGGGAAAGGATAGAGGAGGTCGTTTCAAACCTAAACATAAAAAATATTGAGATACGGGAGGCAAAGGACGCGGATGTAGAAGAATATATCATGGATAAAAAAATAATCTGGCTCCCAACAGAACTTTCAGAGTCGCAGATAAAAATAAAAAAATTAATCGAAAAAATGACCGACGACTATCTTGCGATTTTCAGAAGGCATAGGATCCCAGTTCCGCTGAAAAGAAAAGGGGAGCTCCTTAATTTGAGGCAGAAGCTTTTGAAAATAAACCACCCGATAAAATTCAAACTTCTTCTAAACTACGCCTGCCTTATCCACCTCAACCACATGGCCGAGCTTCTTGAAACGCAGGGAATCACGGCGCTCTTGAATTACATATCAAACCTGAAGGTAAAGGCGGAGAGAACAAAATCAGCAAAGATTCTCCTCAGCAGGCCGGAAATAGCAAAAATTCTGCATGGGGCATCATCAGCTCAGGAAGACCACCCCAAAACAACGCTCCTTCTCGAACTTCTTGAAAAACTAAAAAACAAAAAAATTCTTTTGTTTGCTCAATACAGGGACGAGATAGAGTATCTTCTATCAATACTAAAAAACAAGGGCTACAGCGCCGAAAAATTTGTCGGCAAGCGAAAGGGATTCACAAAAAAACAACAGGAGCAGATTGTAGAAGATTTCAGGAACAACAAATTCAATATCCTGGTCTGCTCAAGCATAGGCGAGGAGGGTATAGACATCCCATCTTCTGATGTTGTAATATTTTACGAACCCATACCGAGCGAGATAAGAACGATACAGCGCAGGGGCAGGGTGGGCCGGCTTAAGGAAGGGCACATCTACATATTGATGACTAGGAAAACACGCGACGAGGCATTCTACTGGTCCGCGGTTAGGAAAGAGAAAAAAATGGTTTCTCTGCTCAAAAACTACAATCTAGGAAAAGAAAAGCACCAAAAACAGGAAAAAGAGGAAAAACAAAAAAAGAAAAAAGAAAGCGAAATAAAACAAGCATCGCTCCCAGATTTTTTCACTTAACCCGCTCCAGTTTTTTTATTGGCCTTGCCTCCTTCTTTTCCTCTTTAAACAGGCCGCCCGCCCCGCCAAGACCGCCGAGCTGTATTTTCCCTCCGGAACGGAGGTAGTAGAAAATACCCGCCAGAACAAGAAGAAGAACCCCAAACCATAGGATGAAATCCATCCCTCCTTTCTGCGCCTTAGCCAAAGCGAGCAAAATGTTGTTGGCTGTGTTCATGGCGGCGATGTATTTCTTGTTTGCGATGTTTTGTTTTACTGTTTCTATTCCGTTTTCTATACTCCTCCTTGTTTTATCGTCTAAGTTTGATTTTGTTTTAGCAAATTCAATCTCCGCAACCCCGAGCATCTCCTCAGCGCTCTTCTTGAAGACATCAAATTTGCCTTCAAGCTCCTCCTTTATCTTCCTGAGCTTCTCCACCCTCTTTGCTATCTCCTCCGGTTTGTCTGTCTTCTGCACCTCCTTCTGCAGCGTTGAAAGTCTCTCAGAATAGTAGCTGGGCAGGAACTGGAACAGGCTTTCATACGGCGTTTTTTTTGCATCGTTGTATTCGTTTGTATAGCTCGCTATAAGCGCCCCGACCTCTTCTTTCAGCTGGTTGAACTCAGAGAGGATTTCAGCCAGTTGGCTGTTTTTGTTTGCGGCCGTCTTCTCGAAGGCGTCCTTTATTTTAAGCAGTCCCGCGTATACGTCGATGTGCGGGGTGTAGTCCGCTTCGCTTGCCCGCGCTTTCTTGTAGTTGGTTTCAAACTCGTTGAAATATCCTTCAAGCACAGAATCGGCGACACCCAATTTATAATATTCTGTTTTTGTTTTCCCGATTTCAGCGAATGCATCCTTCAGAAATTTGCCCGCCTCCTTCTCCAGCCAGTTTTTGTCAAATTCTTTCGCTTTAATTGCCTTCTCCTCCATGCCCAGATTTTCAAGCCCCGCGATGAAATTTTCTATGCTCGTCTTCCTCTCCCTTAATGTATCCACAAAACCTCCGCTTAAACCCAGTTCATCGGCCCTCGCGAGCGCCTTTTTTATCTGCTCCAACTGCTCGTTTATATATGTGAGGTATTTCTCATACTCCGCCAGGGCCTTTTCTGTTTCCCGCCGATATTTTTCCCACAATGCCTCTGCCTCTTTGAGCTTTTCCATGGCTGTGTTTACATCGCCGCGCTGGAACGCCAGGGTGGCGTCGTTAAGCGCCTGCTTTGCCTCAGGGCATTTGTTTCCATCGATTTCGCCGTTGAGCTGGTTTATCTTCTGGTTTATGTACTCGTTTGCGTTGCTTATCTCGTATTTTATGTGGAGGGTTGTCTCTCCCTTGTCAACATCATACACAGCGACCTCCTGGCCGGCCACCTTGACAGACGCTCCGCCGGTTGCGTATGCATTGACCTTGTCCCCTTCCACAATAAACTTCATCTCGTCTATATGCATGTTTGAATCTATGACAATGTCGTAGCTAAGGGTGGTCGTGGTGCCTATTGTAATGCTGTTGTGGTTCCTCTCTTCCCAATCATACGCATCCATTACCGTGTACCTTCCTTCTATTTCGTAAAAATCCGCGCTGAATTTTTTATTTATGAAGCCAGAGGCCGGCAGGTACTCATACCCATCAATTCTTATGCTCTCCCATTCGTCCGGAAGGTACAGCCCCTGGCTCGGGCCTAAAAATTCCACAAGCCGGCTGTCTTTTACATCCGCCCTCCCATTGTACCCAAAAGCATACACCTCCCGGCTGGCTGTTGAGGCGATTATCTGCGAACTGCTCACAACAAAAACCCTCGATTCGAACGGCCCGAAGTCCTTGGGGTAGAGGGTAAGGGTTTTTCCGTCCGAAACAACCCCAATTATCTCGCCGCTGACCTCGCTCTGCACAACTTCAAACGGGAAATCAAAAGATTTTTCTCCGCCCGCAACCTTGAATGCGTTAGGGTTTGTCGCGTATATATACATCACAATCTGGCTTTCTTTGTCCAATCTCGCCGGCTCGTAGTCTTTTGAATATGTCCATATTATACTGCCGGAATAGCCCTCCTCTTTCTGGTTTTCCATCTCTGCCAGAATATCCAAGTAGCCCTGCTTCATCGCGGCGAGATGGCCGAGCGCCCCGACGAAATCAATTTTTCCGTTCTTTATATAGCCGGCTTCAAGCGCCTTCAGCTCCGGAAGGAGGTAGTCAAAAGCGCCGTTTGCGCTTGAGATCCCGGCGTATATCTCCTCCCTCAAATATTCAAGGTCTCCGTATGCAATCAACGCCTTGTTTAGTATCATATCCACGATTTTTTTCAGGCCGTCTATCGCTTCCTGCGTCGGCCCGAGGGAGATATAATAGTCGTAAAGGCTTTGTTCTGTTGTAACATCGATACCGTCTGTTTTCGCACGGGAAAGCATTCCTTCAACCTCCGCTTTAAGGGTATTAAACTCCCTTTCTATTTCTGGGCTTGTAATGTTTGCTGGAACAAATGCCGCGACCGCAGCATTTGCAAGCTCCCAGGCTTTTTTGTAGTGGAGCGCTTTGCTTCCAAGGGTTTTTGCATTTTCGCCAGCGTTGAACTCGCTTTTTGCTTGTTGCAAAATCTCGTTGTCTGCCTTCCCCTCCGCCGAAGCGATCGCCTGCGAAGCGCTTGCCCTTATAGAAAGAACCGTCGTTTCTGCTTTACTATATGCCTGCTCGGCATATTCTCCGGCGGAAACAAAATTTTTATAGCAGCCTTCCTCATACTGGAACGCTCTCAGAAGCCAGTCCTCTGCTTTCCCGTTGTACGCTGCGCTTGAAAGTTTGCATGCCTTTTCAGCGTTTTCAGCATACCGCTCAGCTGTTTCGCAGTCCTTCTTTATGCCTTCAGTTCCGCCGATCTTCATCTCGCCGCCAATCCATGCAAAATCCAGGTCCGTAAGCTCCTCTCTTTCGCATTTTTCCAGCCAACTTTCAGCGGACGTTTTTTCGTTTTCTGTGTTTGTTTTTAGAACAGCATACTCATCAAGCGCCCTTTTCATCGCGTTTGAGCATTCTTCCAATTTCTTTTCAGTATACGGAATCGCGGTATTCCATATATTGTTCATTATTATTGAATAGTTTGATGTGTTGATCAGGCCGGTGCTTTTCATAGCTTCGCTGTAGCCCTTAATCCTACCCATCAAATCTTCATGCCCGCCCAAAGCAGAGGCGCTTCCCGCCTGGGCTTCCAGCAGTTCCTGCGAAATTCCGTTGCAGGTTTCCTTACCTGCCCAGGTGTAATTCGCGTCGCACATCCCGGCCCATGTCATGTTTTCGTACCCTTCTCCCAGCATCCTGTATTTTTCGTTTGCCTTTTTCGCACTCATCTCGAGCGCTTCAGAGGATGCGGTCATGGTTGCTTTCCAGTAAATATCATACGCATCGCATGCCTTGTAGGCGTCTTTAATATCAGAAGCGACGTACGCAGCACACAACCCCCCACTCAGCAACAAGCCCACGGGTGTTCCGCCGCCGTAAAATCTTAAAAAAAGCATGCACGCGCTCGCCTCCATTTGCTTAATAGTATCATTGCTCCTCACCGCGCTTTCGTAAGCATTGCTCGCCGTTTCATAAATCTTTCTTATTATATCTTTACCGAGCTCTATTCCACCATTATTAAAAGCAAAATAATACTCGCATTGCTGTTTTTTCATGCTTGCGATTGCATACTGCTGTTTTGCGTAGGTTATTTTTTGCAGAACGTCTCCGTCCCGCGGCGCGGTTGTTTCAAGCTTAAGATTTACGAGTGATGGGTGCATCTCTGTGCTCAGAATTTCATTTTTATAATAGTAATTTGTCCAATCCCCCTCCCACGGCTTGCTTACATAATCCGGCAGTTTGTCTATTTCCCATTCCATTTCAAGAGAAAACGCCAAACCCAAAAGAATCAAAAACAAGAATATGTTTCGCATGGATTTTATTCGCAGGAGAATTTTTAAAAGATGCTCATTGTAACTATAGTTACAAACTAATCTACGGCAGGCTTACGATAGAAGCCATCTTCCTTTCTCTTGGAAATAAAAAATTCATGAAGGATAGAGGGATTTTTTCTTTTAATGGCTAAAAATTCTCTACATTTAAAAGGGTTTCTATGGCAGTGGAAATTAGTTTCTATTAACAGTAGAAACAATATTTTATCCAAAACGCCCCAACAAAAATGTCGCCGTTGTGAAATAAATAAGCAGGGTTGCTATATCGCTCAAAATCGTCGCAAACGGGCCTGCCGCAACTGCAGGGTCAAAATTCAGCTTCCTAAAAACCAGCGGAAGGAGCGTTGCGATGCAAACTGACGCTAAAATGCTGGCGAACATTGAAATGCCGACCGTCATGCTCAACGGCAAATTGCCCCACCCCACCGCGGCCACAGCCCCCACCAATGCGCCGCAAACACCCCCCAGAATAATCGCTATTTTCAGCTCCCTTGCCAAATACTGCGCTGTCTTGAATTTTGGGTCTACAGCCATAGTTCTTACCATTATAGTTTCAGACTGCGTTCCTGCTGCGTCGCTCATGTAAACGAGAAGAGGAATAAATGCGGCGAGGGCGATGTAATCCATCACCATGCCCTCAAAACCGCCGACTATTGACGCAGCAACCGTCCCCCCGGCAACACCCAGCAGCAGCCACGGCAGCCTTGCTTTTATCATGTGCATGGCCGGCGAGGTTATTGTTGTAAATTCCCTGCCGACCTTATGAAACACCCCGCCAAACTTTAAAACATCCTCATGAACTTCATAGTTGAATGTCTCGAGTATTTTTTTGTACGGCACAGCCCCGAGAAACCTTCCTTCTTTGTCAACAACCGGCACGCTGCTCAGCCCGTGGGAGAGCGCGGCGTACACAACCTTTTCTTGGTGGACTAAGGGATGCACAGTTGTAGGCCTTCCTTTCACAAGGCGTTCGATTTTTGAGTTTTTGTTTGCCGCGCCGATAAGCTCTTTTATCGGAACGACACCGTAAAAAATGCCGTTTTCATCGACTACATAAATATAATCTATTGCGTCAAAGCAGCCGCTTTTTTTCGATATCCTTTTTTCTACATCGCCAATTCTTTCTTTTCTTTTTGCGACAGGAACAGCGGTCGTCATGTTGTCCTTCGCAGTTTTCCAGCCGGCCATATTCCAACCTTGTGGGCAAGGTTTTTAAAAACATTCAATCAATCTTTTGCTTAGGGTGAGAGAATGAGGCTATCCTACCATAGCGCAGTCGGGTTTGCAAGAGCGATAGATGCAGTCGGAAACCTTGTTGATGAAGGCCAGTTCAAGGCAAAAAAAGACGGACTCTCGCTGATCGCGATGGACCCCAGCCAGATTTCCATGGTCATATTCAGCATGCCGAAAAACATCTTCTCGGAATACCAGAGCGAGAGCGAGGTAATAGGGCTGGATATAGACTATTTCAAAAAAGTTCTTAAGAGGGGCAAGGGGGAGGAAAAGCTGACGCTTGAGACGGAAGAGAACCGGCTCGTTGCCACCTTTGAAGGCGGAAAAAGAAAAAAAACATTCAAAATTCCTCTTCTTGACCTTACAGAAGGGGTTTCAAAAGAGCCGTCAATAGAATACAGCAACAGCATAAAACTTACTGCCGATGCGCTGAACGAGGCAATAAACGACGCAAAGCTCATTTCGAGCCACATCCGGCTAGTTCTTACTTCTGATGGTTTGGGCATGGAGGTAAAAAGCGAGAATGGAGAGCTCAAGGCGCACATAGAAAAGGACGACGAAGCGGTCGCCGGAATAGATGTTGATAATGGAGCGAAGGCGTCCTTCCCTCTCCAATACCTCGAAGACATCCTAAAAGCAGCAAAAAGTTCAGACATTGTCACCCTATATCTCGAAACAGACAGGCCTCTCAAGCTCGAATACAACATAGAAGGCGCGGTTGCGAAATACTACCTCGCCCCGAGAATAGAAACAGATTAATTGGTTTGAACCCAGCCCAGTTGCCCGCCCAAACCAAGCAAAAACCTGTTTATCTCTTCTATTAAAATTTCCCACCATTCCCTTTCTCTTTCATGCTTCTCAACAACCACAGAGGGCTTTCTTACCTCAAACCTCTCCTCTTTCACATTATCCACAAACTTTGCCCTTAGATTCACAAAATAAATGTATCCATCGCCCAGGCCTTCCTCGTTTATCCTATACTGAAAAACACCCGCTTCATATGGTTTGAGGATTATTGTTCTTCTCTCCGAATTGCTTATATTATTCGGAAAGTTTATCTCATACACCCCGAGAACATAGAAATCATTCTTGTTCTCGACCTTTACTACGAAATAGGGCCAGCTGTATGTGATGGTGATGTCAACAAGGTCAAATTCCTCTTCGCGCTCTGGTTCTGCATAAAGCGAGTATTCAAAATCAACCTCGCCGTTTCTTAGCGAGACGGAGTCATAGATTGCATCCTTTCTATCATTTATATTCATCACAACCCTCCTCCCGTCAAGAAACCCAACCTGCCCATAGGTCGGGTCGGCATCAACCCACCCATAGCCTGGCACGTATGCCTCAACCCATGTGTGCGGCTCCCATTTTTCTGAATACACATACCCATAAACCATTCTGTTCTTTATCCCGACTGCGTTCAGCATCGCCATAAGAAGATGCGTATACTCAACGCACACCCCTTGCCTGTCCGCATAAACCTTTATTGCACTGCCCTCCCCGGCTGCGGATCTATTGTAATCTACATACCCATGGACAAAATCATTCAAGGCAATTAGCGTCCCCAGCACCGTCTTGTTTTTCAGCCCATCAGCCCTTGTTTTTATGAACTCATTATACATCACCTTCTCGTTGTCTGGAAAAATCGGCTGGCCGTCAAGCTCCGGGTCTTCCTTTATTTTTGGCAGATAATGCGAGACAACATCCGCCCCGCCATAAACAAAATTCTCTGTTTCGGGATACCGCCTCTCGTGCACAATATAATAATTTTCGCCTCTTTTCTCAGCATCTGTTGCCGTGCTTGTCTCTATTTTTGTGATGGTCTGGTACGGTGTTTCTGCGACGAAAACGCCGTCTAAACGAAGCTCCTCAGAATTGGGGGTTGTGTTTACAACCCATCTTTTTTCAAACCTGCCTTCCCAAAGGCCGATGGAAAATACGCAAACAAAAAATAAAACAAACGCCCCGCATTTTTTTATCATTCCTTTTTACCCTCTTATTTCCTTCATTCTCTTGATTTTCTTTTCTATATCTTCCTTTGACCCTATATCCCTCCTGTAAAACAGCGGGCCTTTCACGCATCCTATTGCCCCCTCAGCAGTAAAGCGCGCCTCCTCCAAACTATCGCCCTTGCCGAAAAGCGCAACCGCCCTAGAACCTGTGGTGTAGACCTTCCCTTCCTTGTCATAAACAGACCCATAGTAAAGCTTTGCCCCCTTATTCCATACGCATTTTTCATCTATTTCTATCTCGGCATTCTTTTTCGGCTTGTCCGGATAGCCGTCAGGCACAAGATATTTTACAACAGTGTTTTTCTCCGCAAATGTCGCCTGCTTCAGTTTGTTTTCAACTATGCTCCAGAGTATTTCTACAAATTCAGTTCTGAGCAACGGAAGAACATTCATCGCTTCAGGGTCTCCGAACCTTGCGTTGTACTCTATCAGTTTAACTCCCTTTGCAGTAATCATAAACCCACCATAAAGAACTCCCCTGAAAGGAACCCCATCCTTCTCCATCACCCTTACAGTTCTCTCCATTATACCCTTTGCCTCCTCCAAATCCTCTCTTTTCATGAATGGAAGAAGATGGCCTGTGCTGTAGCTTCCCATGCCGCCGGTATTCGCGCCTTCGTCATTTTCAAACGCCCTCTTAAAGTCTTGAACAGGAGGCATCGCGCTTATCCGCGAGCCGTCAACAAAAGCCTGCAAGCTGAACTCCTCGCCGGCAAGCTTCTCCTCAACAACAACAACCCCGTCTTTTTTCAGCACCCCCTCTGCATATTTTTTAGCTTCATTCTTGTTTTTGAAATGGTCGCCCATCACCTTTACTCCTTTCCCCCCAGTCAATCCAACCGGCTTGACAGCAACCTCTTCAAGCTCCTTGAACGCTTTTTTCAGCTCCTCCTCTTCTCTCACAATAAAATGCTCGGGCGCGCCCGGTATTTTGTGCCTTGCAAGAAGCTCCCTCGCATATGCTTTGTCCCACTCTATTCTTGCGGCCTGTTTCGTAGGCGATGCAACGGCTATCCCGGCGCGCAGGAGCGCGTCCGTAACGCCAGCCGCAAGCGAAGGGTCTGAACCGACAACGGCGATGTCTATCCCCTCCGTCGTTGCCCAGAAGCCGATTGTCTCAGGGTTTGTGATATCACCTATAAAATATCTGTTCGCAAGCTTCGCTATCCCGGGATTTTTGTGCCCCATATACGCATAAAGAACCGAGCTTTTTGCGATCTGCTCTGCGATCGCGTGCTCCCGCGCCCCATGGCCGATAAGAAGGACTTTCATGCTCAGATATCGCAAACAAATTTAAATAGTTTTGCCGTCCGTCAATAATCGCTAAAAAATAAATAAAAAATAAATAAAAAACTCGCACCTCGCTTTTCCGCCCCTCTACTTTCCTTATCTTTTACGAGAAGCGAAAGCGGATATTTTTTTGTTTTTTTTATTTTAGCGAATGGCAAATGGAAATGTTTAAATTTGAAACACCTTAATTTTCTCATGAAAGAATTCTTTGTTGAAACAAAAAAGCGGGTTGAGGTAGTCGACATAACCGATGAGGTTGGAGAAAAAATTGAGAAAAATGCAAAGGCGTGCTTGATTTTTGTTCCACATGCGACGGCGGCCGTAATAATAAACGAGTGCGAGCCGAACATAAAAAGCGATTATGAAAAATTTTATTCAGAACTTGCAAAAGGCGAATGGAGGCACAACAAAATAGACAATAATGCAGAGGCGCATCTTCTCTCCTCGCTCGTAAAACCCTTTGCGCTCGTTCCCTGCGAAAACGGAAAACTCGCGCTCGGGGCATGGCAGAGGGTGATGCTTCTTGAATTAGACGGTCCAAGAAGAAGGAGGATTTCTGTTTCCTTATTATAAGCGGTAAAGCCCGTCCGGCATCAGAATATGGATCTGGCCGGATTTTTCTATATACGCCAAATTCACCTCTTCTTCAAAAAACACGAGTCCAAGGTTGTTTTGTTTTATATCCGCAAAGGCATCTTTTAATGTAATGTACGCTTCATGAAGCATGTTTTCCTGTATAAAGTTTTTTACGAACCATTCTGCATGCTTTCTGCTTGCGAATATTTCATCCACCCCAACCACCATCGCCCTTTTTCTTCTTTGAACTATGTACGGCGGAGTTTTGAAGTTTGTTGCTTCAAGACCATAATACCCTCTGTGGAAAATATACTTCCCCTGTCTGTTTGCCAGGAGAATAAAGGGGAACATCGTAGAATAATGAAACTCGCCCAAAAGCCCGGTCAATGTGTTTTCCTGTCTTTCATAAGCAAGCTTAATGCTCCTCGGTTCAAACTCAAGAAGGGCGATTAATTCATATGATGATACCGCAAAGTCCATGCTGTTCAGAATGTGCGCGAAAACAGGAGCAGGACCTGCCAGGTATGCCGGATAATCTTCGTATATAGCCAGCTTTCCATCTTTTAAACATAAACCTATCGGCACATTGACCAGAAGTTCATCAAAATACTCTGTTTTTTTTAAATCACGAAAACGTTGTTTTAACCCTATCAAAATTTCCAGCAGCCCATCCTCATCCACATTTTCAATATTTTTATTAATACCAAAAATTTTCAACTTCAGCTCCGCCCTCTCCTTTGGGTTTAGTCCGGGCGCATAGGCATACGAAATTAGATGCGAAAGAAGCAGCTCCTTTGCGCTTTTTCTTTCTTCATACAATACAGACAAATTGGCGGGGTAATGCCACTCTTTTTGCCCCGGCGGACTGAACAGAGCATCCACTCTTGCCCTGTTGATCATCCTCATTTGAGTGAGTTGAGCCATAGTTGTAGTTTATACATAAGAAAGGTTTTAATCCCTAACGTTTTTATTCCTTCCCGCCCTCTTTTATGCATGGAACCTTGCGAAAGGCTTAGGCGGCATCTAACTTCAGAAAACCTCTGGCTTTACATTCTCAGCCTGGCGGGCAAAAAACCAGTGTACGCCTATGCTATGAGAAAAGAGATAAAAAGAAGGTTTGGTTTTGAGCCGAGTTTGGTGATGCTCTACCTCGTCCTGCCAAGGCTTGAATTGGCCGGCTTTATAAGAAGCGAGATGAAGGGAAGAAGAAAATACTACTTGATAACCAAAAAAGGAAAAGAGGAGCTTGAGAAAGGGAAAAAGGAGATTAGACGGGCTGTTGGCTTATTGTAACTATAGTTACATCAGCCCCCGTCCCCCGGCCCGCAAAACTTTTTTAATCCACCAAACAAAATTAATCCATGGTCAAACCTAAGGTCAGTATTGAGGAGCATAGAAGATGGCTCCGATCATCGCACCTTTTGGAAAAAATAAATGTGGACATTCGCGCGGTTGCAGAGAAGCTTGGCGAGACGCTATTCGGGCCGAGCGTTGATTTTTTTGTAGGTTCATCTGGCTGGCCGAACATAAACGCGGGCCCCCTCATCTCCATCGGCGAAGCAACAGAAACGAAATCATTGTTTGGTTTGGGGTATGAAAGCATAATCGCCTCCCGTTTGGCGATGGCGAGGGGAAAGAAATTCACCTCTGTTCATTCCCCAAGAATCGCTGAAAACATGAGGGAGATAGCGATGAGCGCAAAACCAGTGGATGTAGAAGCGCATTTCTCAAAAAAACCATCTCTAGAGCTCCGCTTCTCCCCGGTTGTGCAGCCCATGGGCCCCTCAGCCCCTCTTAAAATGCTCATAGAGGCAGAAAACCCAAAAATACCGAAAAAAGTTTATTCTCTTTATGAAGAAAGAATGAAAAGCACGGAAGCTGTTTCAGAGCTTATCTCGCGCGGCTTTGACAATTATTACATCTCAAAAATACTTTCCGCCGGCATTCTTGGGGAGGAAAAAAGGCTCGTTCCCACGAGATGGAGCATCACAGCCAGCGACGATATGATCGGGAAAATTCTTATCAACAAAATAAAGGGCTACAGGGAAAACAACGAAATTCTTGTTTTCCCAAGCTACTACCTCTTCAACCAGTTCGTGGTTCTCCTCCTTCCGGGAAAATGGGAGTTTGAAAATTTTGAGGCATGGGCGCCGAAAACGAGCTGGGGCCTAAACCCGGAGGAATACACAATAATAGCGGAGTACGAAGGGTGGCGCGGCAGATGGAAGTATGCAGAGCAGGCGGGCGGCTACTACGCGTCCCGGCTTGCTGTTTTGGAGTATCTCAATAGGATGAAAGTTCAAGGCAGGGCCGTTGTTTTCAGGGAGGTTTATGAAGGTTTCTACCTTCCCGTCGGCGTCTGGCAGGTGAGGGAGAATGTAAGAAACGCCCTTTCCCACAAGCCAAAAAAATTCGCGAGCATGCAAGAGGCGCTTGACGAAGTAAAAAAATATCTCCGCCTTCCGCTAAAAGAATACATGAAAAGAAGCAGGATTCTAGGGCAGAGCGGGCTTAAATATTTTTTTTAATGCTTTCACGAAGCTTGTTGCCGGCCTTACAAAAGGGCTTCCGCTTCCATGCACCTTCGCGTTCCTCAGAGCCTTGAGCAGTTCTTTTGGATTTTGCAGTTCAAACTCCTCAACTTCAGTGTAAACCCGCCCGAATTCAAAAAGAAAATGCGCGTCGCTTCCGGCCCCCATCAATTTTTTGTTTTTTTCAGCAAACTCGCGCGCAAGTTTGTTGTATTTTTCAAAAGCCCTCCCATTCAAAACCTCTATTATATCCGCCTTCTCCCCGAGCTCTGGCGCGCCGGCCCTCGTCATGTCGAACATGTGCGGGAGATAAACAACCCCACCCTGTCCCCTTATCCTGTCGATCGCTTCATACCCGTCAATTCCTTTCGGCAGTTCTTCCTCGACATAAAGCCCTATTACATCCCCATGCGCAGTATGCACTTCCTCTCCGGGTATGAACTCGTTTGTGATTTTTCTCATTTTCTCGTTGGCGGCGATGCTGTTATGGTCGGTTATTGCAGGAATTATTCCTGTTTTTTTGCTCTTTCTTGCGATGTCCTCAAGCTTCGTAACGGAATCTTTTGAATATATAGTATGGACATGAAAATCGATCTTCATGCGTTTCTTACCAACGCCATCGTTTTTAAACATTTAGCAAACAAACATCAGCATGCAACCTCTGAAGAATGCGTACAGATTATTCTCACAAAAAGCAATACCATTTCTTTACCTCATGATTCTCCAGCCGGTATTCACAGGCGCGGTGCTGTTTACTTTTGCCGGAGTTTTCTTTTTCCTCCTGATCATAATAAATGTTCTTGATTATCTCAGCCCGTCAAACGGAATCTATGTGGTTGGCGCATTTATCGGCATAATGCTCGCCATGACATTCTACTTCTACTCTGCCTTCAAAGGGGCGCTCGTAAAGGGTTTCTCGCAGATCGCGTTTGCCCATGGGATGGACCTGGAGGACTTTCTTGTTTACAGCAGTGCGAGAGGAATGAGATTTTTTGGCGTTTCGTTTGTAAAAGCACTCGTCTATGTTCTTCTCCTCGCTCCGCTTGGGCTCGCCTACTATTTAAATCCTTCCTTCTTTTCAGCCGAATACATTCCACTAGTTCTCGCGGCCATCTATTTCCCGCTCTTCTTCGTAGTTGAATACGGCCTCTGCCTCTCCTACATCGGGGTCGCTCTCAGGGATTTCAGCGTAAAAGAAGCAATAAAAACATCGGCAAAGATGGCATTCAAATCCATAGCCGACTTTCTTCCCCTCTACATCATCTACGTGATTGTTTGGTGGGCCCGGCTGATTCCTCTTGTCGGAATAGCCATCCATTTCGTTCTCTACCCAGTTGTGTATACGGCCCTTATCTTCCAGTTCCAGGAAAGCGTCGGCAGGTCATACCACCGCCCGGCGCACCATGGGGATAAGGACATGGACATCATCATTGGCTGATGCTTCTTATATATTTATACGCAGAAACCGCAGCGAGAGCCCCTTCCCCGGCCGCCCACACAACCTGCTTTATATTGTTCTTCCTGACATCGCCGGCTGCAAAAACCCCCTCCCCCGCCCGCAGATTTTCATCCGTAATTATGTATCCATATTCATCTATTTTCGCAATTTTTTTGAAAGGTCCGCTGTTTGGCTCCATGCCTATGTAAATGAAAACCCCGTCACTTCTCATTTTTTTGCTTTTTCCTGTTTTGCTGTCGAAAAGCAAAACTTCCTCAACCCTCCCCTCTCCTCTTATTGCTTTAACCTCTGAATTAAAAATAAACTCTATCTTTTTGTTTCCGAACGCCCTGTCTAATATTGCCTTCTCAGCCCTCAGGTTTTCTTTTCCCCTCCTATAGACAATGTAAATTTTTTTTGCAAAATTAGCAAGATAGATCCCTTCTTCAACAGCAGAGTTCCCGCCCCCCACCACTACAACCTCCTTATCTTTAAAAAACGGACCGTCGCATGTGGCGCAGTAGCTCACCCCCTTTCCTTTAAGCTCTTCCTCGCCCGGAACCCCAAGTTTTTTTTCTCTCTCCCCGGTCGCTATTATCACGGCGTTTGCCCTCAATTCTCCAACGCTTGTTTCCAGCGCAACCCCATCCTTTTCTTTCCTTGCATCCTTCACTTCCACAAAGTTCTTCAGCTCCGCGCCCGCTTTCTTCGCATGCTCTGCAAATTTTTCCGCAAGTGTGCTTCCGCTTACGCCCGCCACTCCAGGATAATTCTCAACGACGCTGGTGTTCGCTATCTGGCCTCCAAAAACCCCCTTCTCGACAACGAGCACATCCAAACCAGCCCTTGCCGCATAGATGGCCGCTGTCAGGCCAGCCGGGCCGCCCCCCACAATAATCAATTCGTATCCCTTTTTATCCATCTTAGAAGGCAAACCAAACATGCTTTGTTCTATTACGCAGAATGTTTAATAACTTATTTATTTTTTTGCCATACCTCTTTCCATTTTTCATCAATTTTTTTGTCATAGACGACCAATTCATACTTTCCGTTTTCCTTGCTCAGAATTTCCGCCCTCGTGTTCCCTTCCACCCTTTTCTCGCCTTCATAGAAAAAAATCCTGTCCAGGTTTTTCCATCCCGCAGACCCCTGCACATATTTATACCTGGCCTCTATCTTAAGCCCAAGAGAAAACGCGAAGGATTCAAAATCATCCATCTGTTCTTTCGAAATGTTATACCATTCCATCCATCTATTTATCCTGTATTTCACAATTTATTTTGCATGGAAAAGCAATTAAAATGTTGCCATCATATTATACTTTGTGGGAAGGTGGAGAGAAATAAAATAAGGACTAGGATATGTCTTTACCTAGCGCAGCTCAATAGAAAATTTCCTGTTGAAGTGCCAACACAATCACACCACATAAAACCGTTTGCATTAAAAGCTACGCTCCTAGAAGCCATAAAAGGGCTGGATGAAGGGGATGTTGCCTATTCCAAACTCAAACTCCAAGATGCGTTAGGCAGAGCGAAGGCAGTCGGCGAAGAAACAACCCCAATAGAAAACATTCTCAAAGAATTTGAAAGGCCGCTGGAAGAAGAGGTTGTTTATACCCTCGAGGAGCTCCAGCAGAAGCTTGAGAGAATAAACCCTCAAAAATTCCGCATCCTTATCAAAGACCTGAAGAGGCTTCCAGAAAAACATCAATTGGTTTTTTATTCCTGTTTATTTGAAAACATAGAGAAAGCGCACTATTCCAAACTTTTTGAAAATGTGCGGAATACATGCGAACATTTTTACCAACAAGCAGAAGGAGAGGAAAAAGAAATTTTGGGCAGGATTATGGAAAAGGTGGATGGGTGCCTGCAGTCTCTAAACCCAGCTACGCAACCGAAACCAGCAACCATCCTTTCATCATAGTTTTTTCGAATTCCCCCTCAAATTCAGCGAGCCGGCAATAAGAAACGCCAATCCAGCAAGAGTCAGCATGACCTGAACAAAGCCATCTTCATAGGTTTCCTGCGGCGCTTGTTCTTCTGCAAATGCTTTTTCAACCCCAAACCCTTCCTTATGCCCCTCCATCGCAGTAAGCATCATCCCTCCGCCACCCTGTTTTTCATGAGAATGCGGAAAAACAAAAAATGCATACCCTATGAAAAGCAAACCGACAGCGAGCATGATTATTGCGGTTATTGGTTTTCTATCCGGCGAAATCAGCCTCCTCCCCTTCTGCGTAAGCTCGTAATACTTCCACTTCCTTCCTTCTTCTATTCTCTTCACCAACCCAACCTTCTCAAGCCTTTCTACATGCTCAAGAACAGTCGGCGCCGAAACTTTCAGCTCTTCAGCCAGCTCGCTCTGCGTCTTCCTCCTTTCGTATAGCGACTTGAGTATGCTTATTCTTGTGTCAGCATCTATGGCTTTGAGAAGCTCCCTATCTACGACCACCTCATCCGCCATGGGCATGGTTTACGCATGCTTGTATAAAAATAAATCGTTTTCCAAAAAGTTAGGCAGAAAACTAATATTTTTAATTCTTCCATCAGAAAATGAAACATGCTTTACGGCCAGGCCCTTTTTTCCGCGATAGAAAATGAAAAAAAGAGCGGAAAAACCCTCGTCGCCCAGCTCGCTCCGGCTGTTCGGGTCTCCGTAGGGGAGGAGTTCGGCCTTCCGCCCGGAACAGAGCTTACCGCAAAATCCATCTCCCTCCTGAAATCCCTTGGTTTCGATGAGGTGATAGACACGCCGATTGGCGCGGATCTTATAACACTGGAAGAGGCGAAATTTTTCGTAAAAACAAAACTCGCCTTCAAACCCCTGCTCAACTCCTGCTGCGTCGGATGGAGGGAGTACTGCAAATCAAACCACAAAAACCTCCTCAGCTACATAGGAAGCATCGTTTCTCCCATGATGGCGGCCGGCTTCCTTACAAAAACTTATCTCGCGAACAGGATGGGCTTGAAGCCCGGGGAGATTGTTTCAATAGGCATAATGCCATGCACAATAAAGAAGCTTGAAACAAAATATAGGATGCGGTCTGGTTTAAAATATGTTGATTATGTTGTAACCGCGCAGGAGCTCGGCCAGTGGGCAAGGAGCGAAAGTTTGGATATAAAAAACATGAAGGACGGCGAGTTTTCAAAATTCCTCCCAACCAGCTCAAAAGACGGTACAATATTCGGCGTTACTGGCGGGATAAGCGAAGCGTTCATAAGCACGATGGCGAAGCTCACGGGCGGGCAGAGCGAACTCCTTTTTTTCAGAAAAAACGAAGCATTAAGGGAATACGATTTTGCAGTAGGAAAAATAAAACTAAAAACCGCGGTCCTGCACGGAATCGCAAACTTCCCCTCCCTTCTTCCAAGAATAAATGAATTCAATTTCATAGAGATAATGTTCTGCCCCTACGGCTGCGTCGGCGGTCCCGGCCAGCCCGCCCCGCCAACCGAAGAAAAATTGAAAGCAAGGGCGAAAGCTTTAAGAACATTTGCAGATGGAAAAAAACAGAGAACTCCGCTGGAAAACAAACCGCTCATGGATGCGTTGGATTGGTGCGGGCAGAATAAGATTAATATTTTTGAGGAGCTTACGTACTGGGGTGAATAGATGATAGTCCTGTATGTTCCGTTTCCGAATAAAAAAAAGGCGAAAAAAGCAGCAAAAAATCTACTGAAGAAAAAACTAATTGCGTGCGCGAACATTTTTTCATGCGAAAGCGTCTACGAGTGGAAGGGAAAAAGGGAAAGCGCCAAGGAATCCATCGCAATTTTTAAAACAAGTGAAAAAAACGAAAACAAACTGAGAAAAGAGATAGAAAAGACCCATCCGTACGAGCTTCCGGCCATGATAAAGTTCGACTGCTACGCAAACGCTTCTTTTGAAGAATGGATAAAAAAACAGACAAAACTCTAGCCGATGTTTTTTTCCTTAATGAAATAAGGAACGTCGCGCGCGTTGAAGCAAAGCTTCATGAACTCCAATTCAGCGATATTCACCCATTTTGCTTCAACATGCTCGCTTGAAAGTTTTATCTCCTGCGGGTCAACCTTCCCCGCGAATACAATATATATAGAATGTTTCATGCCCCCGCCTTTCTCGTAAACAGCCGAGGTAACCCCAAGCAGAGTGAGGTTTCTTGCCTTCAAACCAGTCTCCTCTTCGCACTCCCTCACCGCTGCAATCTCCGGCATCTCGCCGAACTCTATCCCCCCGCCTGGAAACTCCCAGCATTCCATATCCCTTTTTAGAACCAGAACCTTCCCATTATTTACCGGAACAAGATAAGCATTAATCTCTTGAACTTTCATTCTTTACCAACTTGCCGACTTTTTCCTCATCAAGAAGCTCCATAACAGTACCGCACTTAGGGCATTTGAAGTTGTAATCAACCGCCTCGCCGAATTTCATAAGCATCTCTATATCATTGCATCTTGGGCAGAAATAGTGCTCCCCTTCGTGCATTTTCGCAAGCACAAACTCCATGTCTCCTTTCATCCTTTCCTCTACCCACCTGCCCAACCTCTCCGCGTTCAATCTCCAGTTGTAGTAGTACCATCCGGTTTCTTCGTCCTTTGTTCTCTCGTAGCTTACTATCCCCTCATTGTGGAATTTGTTGAGCACAGACCTCACGTCGCTTACCTTTACGTTTAGTTTTTCAGCTATCTTTTCATCCTCCCCATACTCCGTAAGCAGCCTTATGACCTCCATCGCATTTTCCCCGCCTGCGTCTATAAACAGCTTTCTGACATTCGGCTTTTTCAGCATTTCAATTACAGGCGCGCTCCTACTAGTTTCCTCTCTTCTTCTGTTGGCCTCTTTTTTTATGCCGGCGGCTGTTTTCTTCTTGGCCCTGGCCGCAGGATTAATTCTATGTTTTTTTTCTTTAATTACTTTTTTTTGTTTGACCTTTATTTTTTTTCCGGGCTTATTCTTTCTACTAGCCTTTTTTTTGCCCATCAAACCACCAGCAGATGATTTACGCAGTTCAAATATTTAAACTTTTCCCGCCTTACAGGAATTGCAACTATTTACCAAATTTTCTCTTTCTTTTTGCATAATCCTTGAGTGCGTCCTCAAAATCCTTTCTGCTGAAGTCCGGCCAGAGCGTTTTGCAGAAATAAAACTCGCTGTACGCACACTGCCATGGAAGAAACCCGGAAAGCCTTTTCGCCCCGCTTGTTCTTATCACAAGGTCTACGGGGGGCAGATCGCCCGTTGGTAAAAATTTTAAAAAGCTCTTCTCATCCACCTGCCCGACGCCTTCTTTTATCGCCCTGTTCACCCCATCCACAATTTCAGCATGCCCGCCATAAGCAAGGAGAAGGTTAAGCTGGTACGGCTTGTTTTTTTCTGTTCTTTTTTCAACCTCCCTTATCATCCTCTGCACTTCTTGGGGAAGGAGCTCTATCCTCCCGAAGAACCTTATCCTCACTTCGTTCTTCTCCTTCCTCTTCTCCTTGTTCATCCTCTCCAGACCCTCAAAAAGAAACTTTTTGAAGAGAACAAAGAGCTTATCCACTTCCTCCCTGTCCCTCTGAAAATTCTCTGTGCTGAACCCCCACATCGTAAGCATTTTTATCCTGTGCCTTCTGCACCACTTTGCAACATCGCCTATCTTTCGTATCCCCTTCTCGTATGTTTTCTCCAAACTAACTCCGCGCCTTCTGGCCCAAGTTCTATTCCCATCCGGAATAATCGCTATATGCCGGGGCTCGCCTTTCTCTCCTTTAGCCATGTTTTTTCAACCATCCTAAAAATTTCGCAAGCCTAAAAGCATATCCATACTCATTATCATACCACGAGAACACCTTCACAAGGTTTCCCTTTGCCTGCGTAAGCTGCCCATCGACAATTCCGCCATACGGCATCCTTATGACATCGCTCGAAACAATCGGCTCTTCAGTATAAAGAAGAACACCTTTCAGCTCCCCTTCGCTTGCCTTTTTGAGCGCTGCGTTTACTTCCTCCCTGCTCGCCTCCTTTTTCAAAACAAAACTGCAGTCGGTTACGCTTCCGTCGGCAACCGGAACCCTCATCGCAATTCCATCCAATTTTCCGTTCAGCTCAGGGAAGATTTCTCCTATTGCCTTTGCCGCGCCGGTGCTTGTCGGGACTATGTTTACAGCCGCAGCCCTCGCCCTCCTTATATCTTTCTTATGGCTTCCATCGAGAAGGTTCTGGTCTGCTGTGTATGCGTGGACCGTTGTTATGAACCCCCTCTCAATTCCGAATTTTTCATGCAGAACCTTTACAACCGGCGCAAGGCTGTTTGTTGTGCAGGATGCCATGGAAATAATCTTATGCTCTTTTTTGTACGCATTGTCATTCACACCGGGCACGATCGTAACATCTACGCCTTTTCCCGGAGCGGAGATAACAACCTTCTTCGCGCCCGCTTTCATGTGCTTTTCAGCATCCTCCCTTTTCCTGAACTCGCCGCTCGCTTCAACAACAACATCAACCTTAAGCTCCCTCCACGGAAGCTTCTCAGGATCTGTTTCATTTATCCATTTTATCCTTTTTCCATTAATCACAATGTCTCCGTCTTTCACTTCAACGCTTCCGTTCCACTTTCCGTAGACGCTGTCGTATTTCAGCAGATGCGCGTGCATCTCCACTGGGCTTCTTGTGTTTATGGCCACCAGCTCTATCTCGTTTATCACTCCGGAATCAAACAATGCCCTCACTAACCCCTTTCCTATTCTCCCAAATCCAGAAATAGCTACTCTCATGTTTTTTATTTATCGGTAAGATTTTAAATATTTATTTTTTTGCGTAAGCAGCCCGTTGCAAATTGTCTCATAAAAACAAAAGATAAAATGACAATAATGTATGGCGGGCTTACCTTAAAGATTTTTAAGCGCTTACGCTCCGGAAACGCTTTATCTTCTTCTAAAGATTCCCGCGCCACGCATGGAAAATACCAATGCCGCGGCCAAGACTGCTACGATTGCAAGAGACAGCGCCACCCAATGCCAGCACACACCGAGCAAATCCCCGCAGATGCCAAAGACACAGCAAGTCGATGGTGGAGCTCGTTCTTCTTCAGAAGGTCGCTGAACTTCCGCTATAGCAGGTTGTGCATAACCTTCTTCGGTAATTGTCGGATCCCTTTGGATATAAAATTTATACTTTCCTTCCCGCCGCGCGGGTACAACGACCATTCCACCATCGTTAGATAGAACTGTTGATGTAGAACCATCTGGGTAAACTACAACAATAGCCACGCCGCCGGCGGGGTTGCCGTCTGCGGTAACTTTTATCACAAATTCTTCGCCTATGTTAATATTAGCGGCTTCAATTTTGATTTTATAAACAATCGGAACGCATTTGTGCTCCACACATACGCTTGCATCGTCACAGTCTTTGTTTTCGCAACATTCATAGGGTACGCACGCATGTTTTTCTACATACCCGCATATG
>Ga0185342_1000316_pt1 | contig 26013 bp, 25 predicted proteins | sample ConPoolayeEmetaG_FD_128045 | JGI IMG/M metagenome (GOLD analysis project Ga0185342, IMG submission 128045) | Hot spring microbial mat communities from California, USA to study Microbial Dark Matter (Phase II) - Cone Pool mat layer E metaG... ... | reverse complement strand
CGGCGTGGCGACCCCGGCTGATGCCGCGCTCATGATGCAGTTGGGCGCTGATGGCGTCTTTGTCGGCTCGGGCATTTTCAAGTCAAGCAATCCCTCCGCGCGGGCGAAGGCGATTGTCAAAGCCACCACGCATTTTAGAGACGCCAGTATTATCGCTGAGGTCTCCAAGGGTCTGGGTGAAGCGATGCCCGGCCTTGACATCAAGCAGATTCCAGAGAGCGAACTGCTGGCACCGCGGGGGTGGTAGGGATGAAAATCGGGGTTCTGGCGGCACAGGGTGCCTTCATTGAGCATGAGGCAGTGCTGAAAAAGCTGGGCGTGGCGGTGAAAGAAGTGCGCCTGCCGGCAGACCTTGACGGGCTGGATGGACTTATTATCCCGGGCGGTGAAAGCACCACCATGGTGCGGCTTATGAATGAATACCAGCTGACTGATAAGCTGAAGGAATTAATTAAAAACGGATTCCCCGTCTTCGGCACATGCGCGGGCATGATACTCCTCGCCAAGAAGAACTCAAGCACTTTCCCGGAGCCTCTGGGGGTGATGGACATCATCGTCAAGCGTAACGCCTTCGGCAGGCAGATAGACAGCTTTGAGACTGACCTGCCAATACCGGTGCTGGGCAAAAAACCGTTCCATGCCGTATTCATCCGCGCGCCGCTTATTGAGCATATTGATGAAAAGAAAGTGGACGTGCTTGCCCGGCTGGAAAATGGCACCATCGTCGCCGCGAGGCAAGGGAAACTGCTCGTGTCCTCGTTCCATCCGGAATTGACGGATGATACACGCTTCCATCAGTATTTCCTTGATATTGTCTCAGAACGTAATTGAGTTACAGGAGGGGCTGTTGCAAAAGGTAATCACTGATGACCTTGATGCACTGCTCAATGTCTTACCACCCCACATCCGCCAGCCATTAACCCAGCAAAGTGACCTTCACGACCTTATTGAGGTCGTCCTTGACCTGGGGCGGCCGCCGGAAGCACGTTTCCCCAGCCGCGAGTTCACCCTTGCGCCAGAAGAGATTGACTCTCCAGATATAAACTATGTCGTCTCGCGCATCAGCAGCTTCGGCGATGACAACCGGGCAGGCATTGCCCGCACTCTGCACCGCATCTCCGCCATCCGCAATCGGCGCGGGGAAATTGTAGGGCTTACCTGCCGGGTAGGTCGCGCCGTCTTTGGGACCATCAAAATCATAGAGGACCTGGTGCAATCTGGTAAAAGCGTCCTTTTGCTCGGACGACCCGGCGTGGGCAAGACCACCATGCTCAGAGAAGTCGCCCGTGTCCTTGCCGATGACCTGAACAAACGGGTAATCATCGTGGACACTTCCAATGAAATCGCCGGCGATGGTGATATACCCCACCCGGCAATCGGGCACGCCCGCAGGATGCAGGTGGCTACTCCCACCCTTCAGCACGCCGTGATGATTGAGGCGGTGGAAAACCACATGCCAGAGGTCATCGTTATTGACGAAATCGGCACCGAACTTGAAGCTCAGGCGGCGCGCACCATCGCCGAACGGGGCGTCCAGCTGGTGGGCACCGCCCACGGCAATACGCTGGAGAACCTGATGATGAACCCCACCCTTGCCGACCTCATCGGCGGCATACAATCGGTCACCCTCGGCGATGAGGAAGCCAGGCGCCGCCGCACCCAGAAATCAATCCTGGAAAGAAAGTCACCACCCACCTTTGACATCGTGGTGGAAATTCAGGACCGGGACAAAGTCGCCATCCACCCGGACGTGGGAGAAGCAGTGGACGCTATTCTGCGCGGAGAACTGGCGCCAGTGGAGGTGCGCTGGCTTGACAAGAACGGCAAAGTGAGAGTGGAGAAACCGTCATCAGTATCCAAGCCGGTTTCAGAAAAACCTCCGGCTCCGAGCGATAAAATCAGCCTGTTTCTCTTCGGAGTAAACCGGGCTCGGCTGGAGCAGGCGGCAAAGGAGTTTGATATCAGCCCGAACATCGTGCACAACCTTAAGGACGCCAATATGTTCATCACATCAAAGAGCTTCTTCCGGCGCAAGCCGCAGATTGTAAAAGATGCTGAGGCGATGAACCTGCCAGTCTATGTCCTCAAGAGCAACAGCCCGCCGCAGATGAGACAGCTCCTGCATGATATTTACCCTATCGCCTCTCAAAGGACCGACCGCTTCCAGCAAGCCATCAGTGAAGCAGAACAGGCAGTGGCGCAGGTAAAAAACGGGCAGGCTGCCGTGGAGCTCAGTCCCCAGAGCGCTTATATCCGCCGCCTCCAGCACCTGGTGGCGGAAAAGAACGCCCTCGCCTCCCGTAGCCTGGGCAAAGACCCGCACCGCCGGGTCATGATTTACAGGGAATGAGATGTCTCTCTTTATTACCTTTGAGGGTGGCGAGGGAAGCGGGAAAAGCGTTCAGGCGCGGGCGCTCTATAACAGGCTGGTAAAGGAATCTGTCCCCGCCATCCTGACCCATGAGCCGGGGGTGACGGCACTGGGCAAAAAGATTGCCCGCTGGCTCAAATGGGGCACAGAATTGGACATCTCTCCCCTCGCTGAGCTCATGCTCTTCAATGCCTCCCGTGCCCAGCTTGTAGCGGAGCTTATCCGCCCCTGTCTGCGTCAAGGCAAGGTGGTCATCTGCGACCGCTATGCTGATTCCACCACCGCCTACCAGAGCTATGGCCGCGGGCTGGATTTGGCCATGGTGCTCGTGGTCAATAACGCCGCCACGCAGGGGCTGATGCCAGGACTAACCATCCTGCTTGACGTGCCGGTAAAGACCGGGCTGAAACGTAAGAGGGACGGTAAGCCGGACCGCTTTCAAAAGGAGACGCTTGCATTTCACAGTCGGGTGAGGGAAGGCTATCTAAAACTTGCTGCAGGTGAACCCAAACGCTGGCTGGTGATAGACGCCACCCTCCCGAAAGAAAAAATCGCCGATATCATCTGGCAGAAAGTAAGCGAACTGCTGGCTCAGAAAAATAAGGGGGTTTAAGAGGGACTTCTTCCCTCTTTTGTTTTAATTTTCCTCTTCCCCTCACCAATTTTCAAGGGAAGGGGACCGAGGGGATAAAGCACGAGTGAACAATAACCACCCCAAACCGACCTTCAAAGAGGAAAAAATCCTGCTGGCGCAGGGCTATACTCTCATCGCCGGGGTGGACGAGGTGGGGCGGGGCGCGCTCGCCGGTCCGGTGGTAGCGGCGGCGGTTATCCTGCCGGCACACGTAAAGGGAAGCTGGGTAGCTGAGGTCAGAGACAGCAAGTTCCTCCCGCCCGCCAAACGGGAAATACTGTCACGCCACATCCATGAAAATGCACTCGCTGTCAGCATCGGCATGATTGACAGCGATGTTATTAATACCGAAGGCATCGCCAAAGCAACCCGCCTCGCCATGAAACAGGCAATCCTCCACCTCCCCCTCCAGCCCCAGTATCTGCTCATTGATTTCTTCAAACTCCCTGAGGTTAATCTGCCCCAAAAAGGAGTAGTTGACGGGGACAGCCTCTGCTTTTCAATCGCCTGCGCCTCCATTGTGGCGAAGGTCGCCCGGGATGCGCTGATGGTAAAGCTGGACAGTATTCACCCGGGCTATGGACTGGCAGACCACAAAGGCTACAGCACGGCAGAGCACCTCGCCTGTCTCCGGCGGTTGGGGCCTTCCCCCATCCACCGCAGTTGCTTCCAGCCGGTCATGGAGGTGATACCCCCATCAGAATGAAACGCAGAGACACCGGCATCTTCGGCGAAAAGCTGGCGGAAGCCCTCCTCCAGAAAATAGGCTATGAAATCCTTGAGATGAACTATCGCTGTCCGGAGGGTGAAATTGACATCATTGCCCGGCGGGGAGACACGCTCGTCTTTCTTGAGGTGAGGACGAAGAAAAGCCACACCTTTGGCGCCCCTGAAGAGTCAATCACGCCCGCTAAGAAGACAAGACTTATGGCGGTGGCAGAGCACTACCGGCAGAACCATGACCGCCTGCCACCTTCATGGCGTATTGACGTGGTGGCGATAGAGCTTGATAACGGGGGCAAACCGGCGCGCATCAGTCTCATTGAGAACGCGGTAGAAGAATGACAGCGCCCCGCCTTTACCCTTTCCATGCGCCGTGCTAGAATTAGCTCACGATGAACAGGCAGACTTTGCGCATTATTGATGCCAACCTGAACCGGGCGGCGGAGGGTCTGCGCTTCCTGGAGGAAATCACCCGCCTGGTTCTGAATGATGACGCCCTGACCCAGCAACTGAAGACCATGCGCCATGACCTCATCCGTGCCGATGCGCCCTTTAACCTGCAGCTCCTTGACGCAAGGGACTCGGTGAGGGACGTGGGGATTGACCTTAAAGTGCGCGGCGAAAAGAAGAACAGAGACCTGACGCTGACCATCATCGCCAACTCGCGGCGGGCGCAGGAGTCCATGCGCGTCCTGGAAGAGACTGCCAAAATGCCAGGGGTGCCGCTGGACTCAGAGCAGTTCAAACATGCCCGCTTCACCCTCTACACCATTGAGAAAGACATCCTCGCCAGGCTCACACGTAAGGACAGGCAAGAGAGAATAACAGGTCTCTATGCCATCATTGACGATAGCGCGCTGAAGGGGCGCCGTCACATTGACGTCGCTACACAGATAATCAAAGGCGGAGCAAAAATCATCCAGCTCAGAGACAAAACATTGAGCAAACGCGAGCTCCTGCCCATCGCCGAGCAAATCAGGGCTGTGTGTTCTGAAAAAGGAGTCCTCTTTTTCGTCTGTGATGACATTGACCTGGCGCTTGCCATTTCCGCTGATGGCGTCCACCTTGAGCCGGACAGCCTGCCGGCAAAAGTCGTCCGGAAACTCCTGCCAATGGACATGCTTCTGGGTGTTTCCGTGCGCAGTCTGAAAGAAGCTATCGCCGCCCAGAAGGACGGTGCTGACTATGTCAGCCTGTGCCCTTCCTGCATCGCCCCGTCTGGCGGCAAGATATACAGCCTGGAAGAGCTCAGCAGACTCCATGAAAAACTGTCCATCCCGCTGGTAGCCATTGGCGGTGTCAAGAAAGAAAACGTTACTGAAGTTATCTCCGCGGGCGCCAGCGCGGTCGCCGCAGTCAGCGCCATACTGGAAGCAGAAGACATTGAGAGAGCCACCCGCCAGATGGTGCGCGCATTGAAGGTGAAAAAATGAAACGCTTAACTGAAAACCTGGACACCATCACTGAGGAAATCAGGACCGCTTTTTCTGAAAAAGACAAGGCGCGGGAGAAAATTTTGCCATTGTGCCGTGAAGTCATCCGCCTCTCCAGCCAGACCATCCGTGCCACGCACCGCCAGGAGTTTGAGAACGCCGGGGCACTCTTGAAAGAAGCCAGAACCATGCTCAGCAGGATAGAAAAAGCCATCGGCGCGTGTGATGAACTGCGCTACGGTGGTTTCATCAGGGACGCCCAGAAGGAGTTTGCTGAAGCACATGCTACACTGGCGATGGTAACCGGTAAAACCCTTCCTGACCCTGAAAAGCTGGGCGTTGACCCGGTAGCTTACCTCAACGGGTTGGGAGAAGCCGTGGGAGAACTGAGGCGCTATCTGCTGGACAGCATCAGACGCGGTGACGTCTCCCGCGGCGAAGAGCTTCTCACCGCCATGGATGACATCTATAGCGCGCTGGTCACCATGGACTTTCCTGACGCCGTCACCGGCGGCCTGCGCCACACCACTGACATGGTACGCGGCGTGCTGGAGAAGACACGGAGCGACCTCACCCTAGCCATGCGCCAAAAGCATCTTGAGGAACAGCTCAAAGAACTTGAAGACCGCATCAAATAATCTCAGCCATTGAGATAAGGATTTCCCCGCCTCTCCTCCCCAATGGTCGTCCTTGGTCCGTGCCCAGAGTGAACAATTGTCTCATCAGGCAGGCCCATCAGCTTCTTCAGGCTGGCTAACAGCTGGTCAAGATTTCCACCTGGGAAGTCATAACGCCCTATGCCATAATTGAAAAGCGTATCACCGCTGAAAAGAACGCCATGCCCCAGCAGACAGATACCCCCCGGAGTATGTCCGGGAGTATGTATTACCTGAAAACGCAGGTCGCCGATTTCCAAGGTATCGCCATCACTGAGCAAGCGGTCGGCAGGGGGTGGTGCGGGATAAGAGAGAAAAGTGGCTTCTGGCGGTATAAGCAGGAAGTCAGCGTCATAGGCATGGATGGCAATCTGCGCACCGGTCGCCTCCTTTACCTGCTTGAGCGCCGCAATGTGGTCCGGATGCCCGTGGGTGAGGACGATGAGCTTCAGCGCAAGCCCCAGCTTTTTCACTGCATCAAGAATGCGGTCCGCTTCATCCGCCGGGTCAATAACCATCGCTTCCCTGGTTTTTTCCGAGCCGACGATATAGCAATTGGTCGTCAGCGGCCCCAGGACTAGCTTCTGCAGAATCAAGACAATCTCCAATCAGTAAACTAGATTAGCGCTGGATGGGGTAGGTGCCGTACTCTTTTCCTGCCTGAAACATAGCAAGGATATTTTCCGGCGGCACATCCGCCTGGATATTGTGGACAGCGGCAAGAACATAGCCCCCGCCGGGAGCAAAGTCCTGGATGCGCCGTCTGACCTCTTCCTTCACATCCTGAGGAGTACCCTTCGGCATGACTTTCTGGGTATCTATGCCGCCCCAGAAGGTCAGATGCTTGCCAAACTCCTTTTTCAGCTTGGCTGAATCCATATCCTTTGCCGCCACCTGCACCGGGTGAATCGCATTCACGCCGATGTCAATCAGGTCACCGAGGAGCTTATAGATTGAGCCGCAGGAGTGGAAGTGGATGAAGGCAGATGTATGCTTTTTGATGATATCCATGAACTTCTTGTGGCGCGGCTTGAAGAGCTTCCGGTAAAGCTCCGGTGAGATGATTGGCCCGCTCTGTGTGCCGAGGTCGTCCCCGGTAGCAAGAATGTCAATCCGGTCACCCCCTGCCGCTTTGATAACTTCCACGGCGACGGCGGCAGTGTGCTCCGTGCAGGCATCAAAAAGGACACCCGCCAGCTTCTGGTCAGCGGCTAAGTCTATGAACCAGTCCTCAAATCCGCGCAGGAACTGGGAAAGGTGAACGAAGACAGAAGGCGTGCTCAACACAATGGCGCAGTCCGTGTTCTGACGATAGTAGTCCACTTTCTCGCGGATACCGCGGACATATCCCGGGTCTTTAGCATCCGGAAAACGGTAGGCAATAACATCTTTGACTGTGAGCGGTCCGGAGAGCGGAGACTTCACCATGTCATAATAGAGAGAGCCATGCGGCTTGCGGCGGGTGACGCCGTATTCATCCTGGTAGCCATCTTCACCTACGGGCTTATCCTGAGGCACATCCGGATGCCCCGGCGCCACACAGCGGAAGTCAATATCCAGTTTCTGAAGCACCGCCTCATCCACCAGGGCAATCTGCATAAACTTGTGGAGGAGAGCATCCGGCGCTTTTATGCCCAGATGGGATTTCAGTCTCTGGTAGCCCGCTACATGGATACTGCTATTGCGCGAGCTCCCCAAATCAAACGGCACCCGGTCCGGCTCCTGGTGCTTCAGTGCCCTAATCACCCGCTCGCGATGACTCATTGCCACGGCTCACCTCCTGCAATTCTGAATAACACCGCACAGACTTGCCTTGATTTCAAATGATTGTAGCGCGTCAGCATCTGATTGTCAAAACGCCCGCCTTGCATTGCCAGAGAATCTTAAGCTAAACTGATACCAGCATCTTCCTGAAATTGTGAGGGGAATGGTGGCTGATATCCGTCCTTTCCGCGGCGTACGGTATGATACAAAAGTTGTCGGCAGCCTGGCAGAGGTCATCTGCCCGCCTTATGATGTTATCCCACCTTCAATGCAGGATGAGCTATACCGCCGTAACCAGTATAACTTCGTCCGTATTGAGTTTACCAAAGAGACATCTCCTCACAAAGCCTCTGATAAATACTCTTGCGCCGCACAGACGCTGAATGAATGGCTGAAACAGGCTATCCTCATCACGGAGAATAAGGCGGCGTTCTATCTCCATGACCACTCCTTCACCCTGCACGGTAAGGAATACCAGAGGAGGGGCATCATTGCCCGAGTCAGGCTTGAGGAATGGGAGAAGAGGATAATCCGCCCGCACGAGGGTACCCTTGCCGAGCCAAAGAGCGACCGCCTGACACTCCTCCGCACGCTTCAGGCAAACACCAGCCCTATCTTCGTGCTTTATGAAGACCGCAATAAACACGTCACCTCACTCCTCAATGCCCAGGAAAGAACTGAGCCGGTAATTGACTTCACCACAAATGAAGGGGAACGGCATATCATCAGAACCATCACAGAGAATGACGCCACCACACAATTGGCGCAAATCTTCGCCGAAAAGCCGCTCTATATCGCTGACGGACACCACCGCTATGAGAGCGCCCTCGCCTATCGCAGGGAAATGCTTTCAAGCCATCCAATGGCATCTGCGGATGAAGGCTTTAACTTTGTCATGATGACTCTGGTGGACTTTGCTGACCCCGGTCTGGTGATTCTACCTCCACACCGGCTGGCGCGCGGCATTTCGCAATCAGCCCTTGACGCACTGGAGACAAGGTTAACCGGGTTTTTCCGCGCACATAAAATGCCGGCAAATTCACCTGACACCCCCGGGCAAGTCCAGGATTTCCTTGACACAAGCCAGGGTCAGGTCAGGCTTGCCCTCTTTGTCAGGGAACACTTTTTCCTGCTGACTCTACGCAACGCCCGTGCGGCTGACTCCCTCATGCCCACCGGGCGCTCTGAGCTTTACCGGCGGCTTGGCGTGAGCATCGTTGACCATGTCATTCTGGAAAACCTGCTGGGAATAACCCGTGAGGCAGAAAAGACCTTACTTGGCTACAGCCATGACACCTCAGACGCAATCAAAAGAGTATTAGCCGGGGAGTACCAGCTCGCTTTGCTACTAAGCCCAGTGACAGCGATGACGATTAAAGCGATAGCTGACGCCGGCGACCGCATGCCGCGCAAGTCTACTTATTTCTACCCCAAGCTACCTTCAGGCTTGGTGATTCACAAGCTCACGTAGTTAAGCAAAGCGGTGGCAACGCCTTTCACAAACTCACGGTTTTCCAGCGCCCTTTCATTTGACCCATCATACGCCTTATGATAGTATAAAAGCGTCAGCCTTACCCAGAGTGCTGAATTTTTATTAGTGCGGCTCCTTGCTCTTTAGAAAAAATGTCAGTTGACGCAGAATTAGCCTCATTCACACCGGAAAAAGAAACCCTGCTCACCATCGGCGTTTTTGACGGCGTTCACCTGGGACACGCCCACCTGATTGCTGAGATGGCGCGGCAGGCAAAAGAACAGGACCTCCTGCCGGGCGTGGTGACCTTCCGCCAGCACCCGCAGGATGTGCTCTCACCACACCACAAAATCTCTTTCCTCACCAGCCTTGACGAGCGCGTCAGATTGCTCAAAGAGTCCGGTGCGGCATTTGTGGTTACACTATCCTTCACCAGAGAATTGTCTCACTTGAGCGCCCGCGATTTTCTAGCGCTGATGCAAAAATACCTGCGCATGCACGGTGTGGTGATTGGACCTGATTTCGCTCTCGGCAGAGAAAGAGAAGGTGATGCCAATAAAATCCGAGCGCTGGGGAAAGAAATGGGATTCAGCGTCACGGCGGTGCCAGCGCTGGTGATAGACGGCGAAATTGTGAGCAGTACCGCCATTCGCCATGCCCTGGCTCAGGGCGATATGCAGAAGGTCAGCAGAATGACCGGCCGCTCCTTTAGCCTCAGCGGCATGGTAGTCGCCGGTGCCGGCAGGGGTAAGAAGCTGGGCTTCCCCACGGCAAATCTTGATATTAACTCAGCCCAGGCTGTTCCGGCAGACGGCGTCTATGCTTCTGAGGCATACATCAACGGGCGCAACTATCCGTCATTGACCTACATTGGCAGAGTTCCCACCTTCGGCGGAGGAGAGAGGGTGGTAGAGGTGTATATCCTTGATTATGAAAAAACACTGTATGGCCGCGAGGTCAAAGTTGACATCCTTGAGCGGCTTCGCGGTGAGATGAAATTCCGGTCGGCAGAAGAGCTAAAGCATCAGATGGCGGAGGATGTGAAACAGGGAAAAGCGCTACTGCAAACCAGAGGTGTGGCAAGATGACCATCAGTGAAAAGGACCTGAACCGTTTGCTCACCCGCGGCGTGGCGGAAATCATTGTGAAAGAGGAGCTTATTGACCTGCTCAAGTCAGGCAAGAAGCTGAGACTGAAGGAAGGGTTTGACCCCAGCTTCCCGGACATACACCTAGGTCACATGGTCGCCCTGCGCAAACTGCGCCAGTTCCAGGAGCTCGGTCACCAGGTGGTGCTCATCGTCGGCGACTGGACTGCCCAGATTGGCGACCCCAGCGGCGCTTCAGTAACCCGCCCCATGCTCTCCGCAGAGAAGGTCAAACAGAACGCAGAGACCTACATGCAGCAGTTCTTCAAGGTGGTGGACAAAAGCAGGACCGAGGTGAGATGGCAGAGTGAATGGTTCGGCAAGTTCACCTTGGCGGATGTCATCAGGCTGACCAGCAAATTCACCGTCGCCCAGATGCTCGCCCGCGATGATTTCAATGCCAGATTTACCGCCAATCAGCCAATCGCCATCACAGAACTGCTCTATCCCCTGCTCCAGGCGTATGACTCGGTCATAGTGCAGGCTGACGTGGAGTTCGGCGGCACGGACCAGAAGTTCAATTTCCTCGTCGGGCGGGAGCTTCAGGAGATGATGGGGCAACGCCCCCAGCAATGCTTCATGACGCCGCTCCTGGTGGGCACGGACGGCAGTAAAAAGATGAGCAAAAGCCTGGGCAATTACATCGGCGTCGCCGAGCCACCGGAACAGGTCTTCGGTAAGGTTATGTCAATCCGTGACGACCTTATTCTGCAGTATTTTGAGCTCCTGACTGACGTGCCTGATGCAGAGCTAGAAGAGTTCCGCAAAGCCATGTCCGGCAACGCCATAAATCCCATGGAGCTCAAGAAGCGGCTGGGGCGGGAGCTGGTGACCCAGCTCTATGACCAGAAGGCGGCGGTGGAAGCAGAGGAGCACTTTACCCGAGTTTTTCAGAAAAGGGAGATTCCAGAGGATATACAGAAGATAGGGATAACTCCACAATTACTGCAAAAAATAGTAGCTCGCTCATTAGAAGAGGACAAAATTTTGGTTAGCATCGGAGAAGTCAGTAAGCCTGAGGCTGAGCAAGAGTGGCTAGTATCAGTTCCCCTGCTGCTATGTGAGATAGGCTTGGCTAAGAGCCGCAGTGATGCCAGACGTCTAATAGAGCAAGGAGCCGTCCGCATAGATGGCAAGACAATTTATACGACAGAGGAAAATATCAGGAAGGGCAGCATAATTAAGGTAGGACCGCGCCGCTGGGCGCAAATGGTTTGATTGTGCTGAGAAATTGAGTACATGACCTCGCCCTTGTATTGACCCTGAATTAACATGAAGGAGGACAAAATGCAGAACCTGCGCATCCCCGGACCGACCCCCTGCCCCGAAGCAGTGCTTAAAGCGATGGCGAAACCCATGATAAACCACCGCGGGCCAGAGTTTGCCAGCATTCTCACTAACATCACCGCCAAGCTGAAACAGCTTTTCCAGACGAAGACTGATATCTACATCCTGACCGCGTCAGGTACCGGCGGCATGGAGGCGGCGATTGTTAACACACTTTCTCCGGGAGACAAAGTGCTGGCAGTATCCATCGGTTTCTTTGGCGACCGATTCAGTGAGATTGCCAAAGCCTACGGCGCTCAGGTCACGCCTCTTACTTTCCCGCCAGGCAAGGCGGCTGACCCTGATGACATCAGGAATGCTCTGAAAGCTGACCCGGCAATCAAAGCCGTCCTCATCACCCACAATGAGACCTCTACCGGCGTGACCAATGACCTGAAAGCAATCAGCAAAGTGGTAAAGGAGTTTGACAAACTGCTCCTGGTGGATGCCATCAGCAGTCTGGGGTCAATTGACCTGCCCGTGGATGAATGGCAGTGCGATGTTACCGTCACCGCCTCACAGAAGGGCTGGATGGTGCCGCCAGGGCTGGCGATGGTCAATGTCAGCCAGAAAGCCTGGCAAGCTTATACCAATGCCCGCATGCCCCGCAACTACTGGGACTTTGGCAAAGCCAAGAAATACCTGGAAAAAGGACAGACGCCGTGGACTCCCGCAGTGTCAATCTTCTTCGCCCTTGAGGTGGCGCTGGACATGATGCTGAAAGAAGGGTTACAGAACATCTTCGCCCGGCAGGCACGCGTGGGCAAGGCGGCGCGGGACGGCGTTAAATCACTCGGCTTATCTCTCTTCCCCGATGAGAAGTACGCTTCCAATACGGTTACCGCCGTGGTTTCACCACCAGGAGTGGACACCAGAACACTGTTGAGAATAATGCGTGAAGAACATCAGGTAGTCCTTGCCGGCGGGCAGGGAAGCCAGGAGGGAAAAATCTTCCGTATCGGGCACCTGGGATGGGTCACGGAGAAAGACATTAAAGTCGTGATTGATGCCTTGAAGATTGCCCTGCCGAAGGCAGGATACCAGAAGTAAGACAGGATTCAGCATAAAAGTAAAGAGAGGGGGCAAAAGCCCCCTCTTCTTTTGCAGAAAACGGGCTAGGCTTTAACAGGCACACAGCGCCCATTGACACACGCATACCCCGGCGGACAATCAGCGTTCCACATTGAGACAACCACCTTTTGAATGGTGTTCTCATCACAAACACTTTGTTTTCTCAGGAAAAATATCCTGTTTTACAGTCTGATTGGGCTTTACCGTAAAACGGCTGTGAAAATTGACGCAAGCTATGCTCCGTGTTATCATAGGTCTGATAGTTTACGTTAACCTGAATACGGTATAAGCTATGTCTGCACTGACCGAGCTTTACGCTCAAATAAACGCATGCCAGCGCTGTGAAATCGCCAAACGGAGAACAAAAGCTGTTCCCGGTGAAGGTCCGGAAAATGCGGAAATCATGTTCATCGGGGAGGCTCCGGGATGGCATGAAGACCAGCAGGGCCGTCCTTTCGTGGGTCCGGCGGGGCAATACCTTGACCAGCTCCTCGCCTCCATCGGCATGAAACGGACAGAAGTCTATATCACCAATGTCATCAAGACCCGCCCGCCTGACAATCGGGAACCTTTGCCGCATGAGATTGCCAACTGCCGTCCCTACCTAGAGCGCCAGATTGAAATCATCCGCCCCAGAATCATCGTCACGCTGGGGCGCTATTCTATGGCGATGTTTTTCCCGGGCAAAAGCATCAGCAAGATTCACGGCACTGCCAGAAAAGAAGGGGGAGTGTTCTACTTCGCCATGTACCACCCCGCCGCCGCCCTCCACCAGGGAAACCTGCGCCAGGAGATTGAAAAAGACATCCGCAAACTGCCGGCGCTCCTGGCTGAAGCAAGAGCAACCTCTGCCTCACCACAGCCGCCCCAATCACAGGCACAGCAACTGAATCTCTTTTAAGGATTTAATATGCCTAAATCAAAGTTAAGAGTTATCCCTCTGGGCGGTTTGAGTGAAATCGGCAAGAACATGATAGTGATGGAATATGAAGGTGACATCGTTGTCATTGATGCCGGGTTGATGTTCCCCAGTGAAGAAATGATGGGCGTTGACCTGGTCATTCCAGATATCAGCTACCTGATGGAGCGCAAATCAAGGGTTAGAGGCATCATCATCACCCATGGTCATGAAGACCACATCGGCGCTTTACCGTATGTTCTGCAACAACTTAATGTGCCCGTCTATTCCACCCGCCTCACTAACGGGCTCATCCGGGTCAAGCTCAAGGAGCGCCGGACACTGAGAGATGCCAAACTCAAGGTGGTGGCTCCCGGGGAGCCATTCACGCTGGGCAAATTCAAAGCGGAGTTTTTCTCTGTCTGCCATAGCATCCCTGATTCTGTGGGGGTCATCCTCCAGACTTCAGCCGGCACCATCATCCACAGCGGTGATTTTAAGCTGGACTACACCCCTGTTGACGGCAAGCCCACTGACCTCTCCCGGCTTGCCCAGCTGGGCGCTCAAGGGGTCCTGCTTCTCCTCTCTGACTCCACCTATGCTGAGCTTCCCGGCTATACTCCTTCTGAGACAGTGGTAGGTGAGACGCTGGACCGCATCATCGCCGATGCGCCGGGCAGAGTTATCGTCACCACTTTCTCATCCCTATTATCACGCATCCAGCAGGTGATTGATGCCGCCGTCAAGCACGAGCGACGCGTCTGCATCATCGGACGCAGTATGGCAGAAACGGTGCGCATGGCGCTGGATATGGGCTACCTCAAAGCCCCTGACCATGTCCTGGGGCGGATTGAGGAAATGAGAGGCCTGCCCCACAATAAAATAGTCTTCGTCACTACGGGCAGTCAGGGTGAGCCCACGTCAGCCCTTGTCCGCATGGCAAACCGGGACCATCCCAATGTCCACATCCAGGCAGGAGACACCGTCGTCCTCTCTGCCACGCCTATCCCCGGCAATGAATCTGTGGTGAACCGCACTATTGATGACCTTTTCAAACAGGGCGCCCGGGTGGTCTATGATAAGCTGGCGCAGGTCCACGTTCACGGGCACGGCAGCCAGGAAGAGCTTAAACTCCTGCTTAATCTGGTCAAGCCCAAATTCTTTATGCCCATCCACGGCGAATATCGCCACCTGAGCTTGCATGCCAGGCTGGCTGAATCCGTGGGCGTGCCCAGAGAGAACATTTTTGTCATGGAGGATGGAGAAGTCCTTGAGCTTACCTCTCAGTGGGCAAAGAAAAACGGCAAAGTCCCTTCAGGTAACGTCTATGTGGATGGTTTAAGCGTGGGAGATATTAACGGCGTCGTCCTGCGCACACGCCGCATGCTCGCCACTGACGGCATTGTCGTGGCAATCATTGCCGTGAACCGCCAGACGGGCAAGCTCGCCGGCAGACCAGATATCGTGACCCGCGGCTTCGTGGATATGAACGAAGCGAAAGAGCTGATAGAGGAAAGCCGTGACCTGCTGGCGCACATCTTTGACCATACCAGTGCCCGCGCCACTGAATGGAGCTATATTAACACTAAAGTAAGAGACGCCCTGGAAAAATTCTATTACGACCGCACCAAACGCCGCCCCATGATTCTGCCTTTCATGGTGCAGGTATAGAGGCGTGCCGTGGCAAAAAGAAAGGCAACCGCAAAGAAAGAACAGGTAAAGGAGAGACGCCAGGGAAAGCCACTGCTCTTCCGGCTGTTTAGTTTCTTTGCCCGCCCGTGGTTCCTGTATCTCCTTCTTCTGGTGCTCGTCATCGCCGTCATCATCTGGCAGTGGCACACTATTATTAACGCCATCCGATGGGTGGTAGCGTTCCTGGGGCTGGGACTGCTCTTAACCGCCATCGGGCTGATAATCATTGGCGTCTGGGTGCAGAAAAAACGTTTTTCCTCCTTCTTCTATCACGGCAACCGCTGGCTGGGAGGCATCGCCTTTTTCTTCGCGGTGTGGGGAATCATATCTTTCTGGAACCTAGGCGGGAGCTTCGGCAGGTGGCTTATCGGCGCCACAGGCAGACCCGCAGATTTCCTCAGCATCCTGCGCGTAGCCGCAATAGTGTTGCTCGGCTTCATTTTCATATCTCCCCGCGCAACGTGGCGCTTGCTCGTCAAATTCTCTGGCTGGATATCACGGCGCTTTAAACGCCCTCCCATGCCCAGATACCTTGAGAAGCAACTTAAGGCGCAAACAATGACCGCGCCGGAGAAACAGTTGCTTCTGGAGCAGACAGAAAAGGTTGTGCCCCCGCGCAAACTCATGTCAGCGCCACCGGAGGTGAAACCTGAGATGGAAAAGTCAGCCAGCGCGGTGCCACCAATTAAGAAAGCCGCGGAATCCCCTCAGGACCTGCGCCAGGTGGCAGAAGATGTCTGGAAAAAATACGGGCAATCATCCAACCTGACGATAGTTGACGGCTGGAAACTGCCGCCAATTGAAATCCTGGATGTCACACCAGAGGTGGAATTCAGCCAGGCAGACAATATGAAGCGGGCGCAACTCATTGAGGAATCTCTCGCCAGCTACGGCGTAGAAGCCAAGGTAGTCCAGATAAATGCCGGACCCACGGTAACCCAGTTCGGAGTGGAGCCGGGCTGGGACCGCAAGTACAAAGAGGTCAAAGAGAAGGACAAAGACGGCAATATCCAGACCAGGCTGGAAGAAATTTCCAAGACAAGGGTGAAAGTGGAGCGCATCACCTCTCTGGGGAATGACCTTGCCCTGGCCCTCGCCGCGCCGAGCATCCGCATTGAAGCGCCGGTGCCGGGCAAATCAATCGTCGGCATTGAAGTGCCCAATACCAGGATTGGCGTGGTCAGCCTGCGCAGTGTCATTGAGACCAGCACCTTCCAGAAGATTGTAGCCAAGTCCAAGCTGGCAATCGCCCTGGGCAAGGGTGCCGGCGGTGAAGCTATCTCCGCAGACCTGTCCAAGATGCCCCACCTCCTCATCGCCGGGGCAACCGGCAGCGGCAAGACGGTCTGCCTCAATGCCATCATCTGCTGTCTCCTCATGTACAATACTCCTAACGACGTCCGCTTTATCATGATTGACCCCAAGCGGGTTGAGATGACCCCTTATAACAGCATTCCTCATCTGGCGACCCCCGTCATTGTGGAGACGGACAAAGCGCTGAACGCCCTGCGCTGGCTCAACCAGGAAATGGACCAGCGCTACAAGAAGATGGCTCAGGCAAGCGCCCGCAATATTGAGGGCTATAATAAGGGCAAGCTGGGCAAGGACAAGATGCCCTACCTCGTCCTCGTCATTGATGAACTGGCTGACCTGATGATGACCGGATTTGATGAGGTGGAGCATATCCTGTGCCGGCTGGCTCAGCTTGCCCGCGCCACGGGCATCCATCTCGTCGTCGCTACTCAGCGGCCTTCCGTGGACGTGGTCACCGGCTTAATAAAAGCCAACTTCCCCACCCGCATCAGCTTTGCGGTAACATCCCAGGTGGACTCACGCACCATACTTGACGGCGCCGGCGCCGAAAAACTGCTCGGTCGCGGCGATATGCTATATATGCCCACGGAAGCCGGCAAGCCCAAGCGACTTCAGGGTTGCTTCGTCTCCGACCCCGAGATTGAACGCATTGTCTATTTCTGGAACAGCCAGCAACAGCCGGAAGTCGCCCAGGTGAAAGTGGCAGAGCTGGTGCCGCCCTCTGCACCAGCAGTTAATAACAGCCATCCTCCTGACCCCCTTCTGGAGCAGGCACGCCAGCTAGCCAAAGAGCATGAGCGCATTTCTACATCTTTTCTCCAGCGCCGCCTGCACATCGGCTATCCCCGCGCCGCCCGCCTCATGGACCAGCTTGAGGCAGAGGGCTTCAAGCGCACGGAAGAGGAAAAGGAAGAGCCAGCGGCTTAGTTTCCCAAAAATCAAGTGCTATCGGAGGTACCTCTCATGAAAACCTTAATCATATACGACTCTGTTTATGGCAATACGGAGAAAATCGCCCGGGCGATTGGAGAGGGCATTGCCCTGTCTGGCGAGATCAAGATAGTCCGCCCGGACGAGGTGAACCTATCAGAACTGACATCTTTTGACCTCCTCATCGTTGGCTCGCCCACGCAGGGTGGCAGAGCCACGCCAGCGCTGCAGGAGTTCCTCAATAAAATACCCGCAAACGCTCTCCAAAACATCAACGTGGCGGCATTTGACACCAGAGTGAAAAACTTCATCGCCAAACTGTTCGGCTATGCCGCCGGGCGCATCGCTGACAGCCTGAAAGACAGGGGAGGACAACTGGCGGTGCCTCCGGAGGCTTTTATCGTAATGGGTACCAAAGGACCGCTGAAGGAGGGAGAGGTAGAGCGGGCGACTGCCTGGGCAAAAGGCATACTGGCGAACAAGAAATAATTACGTGAGCAAAGAGCGTGTCCTCAGCAGGTTAGCGCATGACTGGCAGGCGTTCCTGAAATCTTTTGAAGGCCTGCCGGAAGAGGTTTTCTTTGAGGCGGGTGTGTGCGGAGAGTGGTCAATCAGGGACATTATGGCGCACGTTACCACGTGGGAAGAAGAAGCCATGAAAAACCTGCCCTTAATCTTGGAAGGAAAACGCACCCCCAGATACGCCAACGTTTACGGCGGCATTGACGCTTTCAACTCCCTCCAGCAGGATAAAAAGAGGAACCTTTCATTGAGCCAGATAAAAAAGGACCTGATTTCAACTCACCGAAGGCTGATAGCTTTCCTCTCAGACCTGCCAGAAAACGCCTTTACCACACGTTTCACGCACCGGCTGAGTATTGACACGCATAAACACTACCGGGAACATACGGAACAGATTGAGGGGTGGAAAAGAAAAAGGTGCGTCTAGGATTTAGCGTTCAGTATTTTCAGACTGTTTGCTCTTCAGTCTCTTGCTCACCGCGTCCTTATACATCTGCGCCATGCCCTTGCCGTGCTTTACCATGCGCTCTTTCTTTTTCCTGAGCTTCTTTTCGCGGCGCTCCTGGCGCGTCTCTAGCTCCTGCTCATTGTTCATTTCTTTACCCTGGCGGCAATGGGGTCTTCCATCAGCCCCTTCCTGAGCTCAATGATGCGGTCGCGGATGAGCGCCGCCTTCTCAAACTCAAGGTTGCGCGCCGCCGTCTTCATCTGGGACTCAAGCTCTTTGACCAGCCGCGCCACCTCATCTTTAGACACAGGTGTTGGTGCGGCGATATACGGCGCGCGGGTCTCTGCCACCACCTTCACCCGCTCGGTGATATCGCGGATGGCTTTGCGGATGCTCTGCGGCGTGATGCCGTGCTCTTTGTTGAAGGCTTCCTGGATGCGGCGCCGCCGTTTGGTTTCATCAATCGCCGCCTGCATAGAGCCGGTGACTGTATCGGCGTACATGATGACATGACCATCTACATGGCGCGCGGCGCGTCCCATCGTCTGGATGAGGGCTTCCTTTGAGCGCAGGTAGCCTTCCTTGTCCGCGTCCAGAATGGCGACCAGGCTCACCTCCGGCAGGTCAAGCCCTTCTCTCAAGAGGTTGATGCCCACCACCACGTCATACACGCCCAACCGCAAATCACGCAGAATCTCCACCCGCTCCAATGTGTCAATCTCAGAATGCAGGTAGTGTGTTTTCACGCCCATCTCAAGGAGGTAATCAGCAAGCTCCTCCGCCATGCGCTTGGTGAGCGTGGTGACCAGACAGCGCTCGCCCTTGTCCACGCGGGACTTAATCTGCCCCAGCAGGTCATCAATCTGCCCCTTAGTCGGCTTGATTTCCACGGTAGGCTCAAGGAGCCCGGTGGGTCTGACCAGCTGTTCTACCACCTGTTGGCTATGGGCATATTCGTAGTCGCCGGGCGTGGCTGAGACATAGACTACCTGCTTGATGCGACTGTTGAACTCGTCAAAGTTGAGCGGTCGGTTGTCCAGGGCTGAGGGCAGACGGAAGCCGTAATCCACAAGCGTCTGCTTGCGGGAGATATCGCCATGATACATGCCGCGGATTTGGGGCAGGGTCATGTGCGATTCATCAATGAAGAGGAGAAAATCCTCAGGAAAGTAGTCAAGCAATGTCCACGGCGGGCTTCCCGGCGGGCGACCCGACAGGTGGCGGGAATAGTTCTCCACGCCGGCGCAGTACCCGGCTTCCTGCAGCATCTCCAAATCATAGTTGGTACGGGCTTCAAGCCGCGCCGCCTCAAGCAGTTTGCCCTGACTCTTGAGCTCGGCAAGCCGCTCGGCAAGCTCCCGCTTGATGCTGTCAATCGCCGCCGCCAGTTTATCGCGGGAGGTAACGAAGTGCTTGGCAGGATAGATGTCAATTGACTCCAGCTCGGTGAGCAGTTCGCCAGTGAGCGGGTCAATCTCCACAATGCGCTCAATATCATCGCCGAAGAACTCAATATGCACGGCGATTTCCTCATAGGCTGGCTGGATTTCCAGCGTATCGCCGCGGACGCGGAACTTACCTCGGGTGAAATCAAGATCGTTGCGCTCGTACTGCATGTCCACCAGCCGGCGTAAGAGTTTCTGCCGGTCATAGGACATGCCCTTCTTCAGGCTGACGACGAAACTGCGGTATTCCTCCGGCTCACCCAGACCATAGATGCAGGAAACTGAAGCAACGATAAGCACATCCCGCCGCGTGAACAGGGCACGGGTGGCGGCGTGGCGCAGTTTGTCAATCTCCTCGTTGATGTCAGCGTCCTTTTCAATGTAGAGGTCAGTCTGGGGAACGTAGGCTTCCGGCTGGTAGTAATCATAATAGCTGACGAAGTATTCCACGGCGTTATTCGGGAAAAACTCTTTGAACTCGCTGGCAAGCTGGGCGGCAAGCGTCTTGTTGTGACAGATGACCAGAGTGGGCTTTTGCAACCGCTCAACGACATTCGCCATGGTGAAAGTCTTGCCGCTGCCGGTGACGCCGAGGAGCGTCTGGTGCTTGTAGCCCTTTCTCACACCGGCAACGAGCTTGTCCACGGCTTGCGGCTGGTCGCCGGTCATCTTAAAGTCAGAAACAATCTTAAAATCAGCCATAGGCTCTAAGAAACAGTATAGTTTTTTATCAGGGAAGGTTCAATCGGGCGACAGAGGCAAAATTAGAAGACCCGCTGAAGAAGGTGAACATCCAGGAGACGGCCAAATTTTCTGCCAACCTCTCTCATTGTGCCGACGCGCTCAAAGCCGGCAGATTGAGCCAGGCGCAGGCTCGCCTCATTGCCCTCCGTAATGCGGGCGAGCACGGTGTGGAGACCAGCTTTCTCCCCTGCCTGCAACAGGGCAATAGATAGCTTCTTGCCGACACCCCTGCCGCGGTGCTCCTTCTTTACATAGAGCGACGCTTCAGCCGTATCGGCATAAGCACAGCGGTCAGACCAGGCGCTCAATGATGCCCAGCCGATGATGCTGTCATTCTCTTCAGCGACAAGAATCGGATGTCTCGCATCGTGGCTGGCAAACCATTTCTCCTGCTCCTCAACAGTCTTGGGCTGGGTATCAAAGGTAGCGACAGTGTTCAAAATGGCTTCATTGTAGATTTCAGTGATAGCCGGAAGGTCATTTTTAATTGCCGGTCTAATGTTCACTGTATTTACTCCGGAAGTAATCACTTAAATCACAACTTGCCTTATCTACTAAAAGCCACCCAGAAGACCAGCGTCAGTCCCACCAGACCGCCAAAGATTGCCCCCACCCAGGGGCTTGCGGTGATGCCTCAGGTGCTTCCGGCACACTGTCCCAGGTAGCCGATGAACCCACCCACCCCTGCTCCGATGAGCATGCCGATGCCATACTTCAAAAACCTCACCGAACTGCCCCTCTTCCAGTATATCGCCTTTGGAGAGGAGTGGCAATTCAGGAAAATGGATGACCTCACTCCCTGCCCCCCTCCTGTCAGGAGGAGGAGAAAGAGAAAATGAGGGTACCCCTCCTTAAGAACCTTCCTCTTCCCCACACGGATTCTCTGGGGGAAGGGGTCAGGGATAGGGTTCACTGATTTTTTAGAAGTGTATTCTTTACTAGCTTCTCAATCTGGCGGTGAAGGTCTGCCAGTGTGCCGTCGTTACTGAGGTTGTAGTCTGCCTGCTTGATGGCTTCAGAAAGGGAGAAGATTTCCTCTTCCCGGCGGTCGTTAGCCAGAAACTGCTCATAGCTCTGTGAGTCACGGGCTTCACTGCGCTTCACCATGCGCTCATAACGGACACGAGGGTTGCTCACATAAACATGGACGAGGGTGAAATTCCTGCCGAAAGCGTCTTTCAAAATGCGCACGTCTTCCGGCGACCGGATTCCAGTGATGCCCGCCGTTTTCCAGTGGTTCTTCTTGATTTGCTCCACCATCAGGCGCACAAAGCAGCCTCTGCCGTGCTGGCGGAAGTATTCCTCAGAGATTTTCTGGAGATTGGGGCGGCTGGGCTCAATGCCTTTCTCTGCGGCAATCCGCCTTACCATGTCCCCAGTAGAAAGCAGCGGTATACCATACCTGTGGTGAAGATATTTAACTACCTCATCTTTTCCGGAGCCGTTCTGACCGATGACGCCGATGATAAAGTGAGACATAATTCTATGGTATCTTTTTCGGAAGTTGTGAGCAAGTTGCCAGACGCATTTTTCCTTGACACGTTACACTGCCTCTGATAGACTTATGATGGCTATCAGCCTTACCTTAGCCGTGCTGGTACCGGTACGAAAGAGGCCCCGTGGTGTAGCGGACTAACATGCCACCCTGTCATGTTGTATTCCTTTCCCACCCGTACTGAAGGTCGCCGTTCCAAAGTCCGCGTGGTAACCTCTCCTACCGTGACTGAAATCCTCATCGGCATTCCCAGTCTATCACATCCCAGTGACCCGCTGTCAAGACAACCTGCCATACGTCCTTTGCCGTCAGTTGGTTATTCCTTCTCAAAGCTGACCCAACCCCGTCTCAGGGCCTCTCTGACTGCCTCGGTGCGGGAACTGACATCAAGCTTGTCGAAGATATTCATCACATGGCCCTTCACTGTCCGCTCAGCCAGGCCGAGATACCTGGCAATGTCGCGGTTGTTCCTTCCCTCTGCAACGAGTTGCAATACCTCAGTTTCGCGGCGCGTAAGGTGCTGCCCAAAACCTACTGCCACAGAGCGAGGCCTGGCAGCCTGCTTCAAGATTCTCTGCTCCACCGCGAGGTCAGACACGAACAGCCCGTCTTTCATCAACCTAATAGCCTGCACCAGTTTCTCAGCGTTGGTGCTTTTCAGCAAACAACCTGCAGCGCCAGCCCTAATCATGTCGGCCACATATTCCTCATCCTCATAGGCAGTCAGCACGATGATGATGACATCGGGATGCTCTGCCTTCACCCGTCTGGTGGCCTCCACGCTATCCAGCCTCCCCAGCCGGGCCTCCATGATGATTGCATCAGGATTGAGATGTCCCGCCAGCCTGACAGCTTGCTCGCCATTGTCGGCTTCACCGATTACTTCGAAATCTGACTCCGCTTCTAGTATCCGCCGAATACCCTCTCGCACCAGGCGATGCCCATCAACCAGAAGTATCCTGGTCTTTCGTTTTTCTTCCCCTGACACGCTACCCTCCTTTCGCTTCGAGGAGGGACTAAACTCCAATCGCTATCTTGCTCTGTATGAGCCAAATCCATTCTCTAGCGCTTCGGGGCCTTGTCCCTGCCTAAGTCAGTAGGTCTTTCCAAATTGGCATACAGCCCTGGAACTCCTTTTAGTGACTGCTCCCTTCAACTAAAATGATTCTGCCCTCCTGGTAGTCGACTGTGTCACCTCTGTGACCAACTCTTTGTCCACCTCTTTTCCTCAACCATGCTGGTGATGGCACAGAACCAGCTATGAATCTCCTCTCTAGTCCAGCATCAGCTGCATCTGGCGAGCGTTGACCACGGCTTTGTCGGCGTAGCAGTTGTTGAACAGGACATGAAGCTGCCTGGTGGCTGACGCCAGTCTCCTGATTTTCGGTATCCACTCCTTAAGCTCGTCTTCGCAGTAGAGGTAGTTGAATCGCTCGGTTGCCGTCACTCCTTTTGCCTCCCACATCTCCCGATTGCGGCCGTGGAATCTTATCAACCCGATGTCGGAGGTCGTCTCAGCCAGAGGGGGCATGCTTGACCGGAATCCCTGTGGCTCATCAACGCAGACATAGGGGAGATTGTTGTCACGCAGGAAGGTGAGGGTACGTTCAGAGTTCTTCTCGTTGAGCCAGGAGCTGTGACGAAACTCCACGGCAACACGATACTGAGGGAGCTTCTCTTTGCATCTCAGAATGTAGTCGCGTTGCTCGCTTCCCGGGTAAAACCAGGGCGGGAACTGGAAGAGGACTACCCCGAGCTTGCCAGCGCTGTCCAATGGCAGGAGTGCATGCTCGAAGCGTCGCCATAGTTCATCAGCTATCTCCTGCGGCAGGTCGCGCAGATAGAGGGTGGACTTTTCCGCCAACTCCTGCGGTATGGCTTGGCGGATGTCCTTGGGCAATGCCTGATGCGGTGTCGGGTGCTGGGTGAAAAGCCGAAACGCCTTGATATCGAAGACAAATCTGTCCCCTGTCCTCGTGACCCAGAGTCCGGCGGTCTTCTCACTGGGCAAAGCGTAGTACGAGCTGTCAACCTCGACAATAGGAAACTGGCTGGCATAATATTGAAGGCGTGTTTCAGCTGAGCGCGCCCAATCGGGATAGAAGCGCCCGCTTTGAATGAGCGTTGGGTCAGTCCATGAACAGGTGCCTACCAGAATATCACCCATATTTGCTGCTCCTCCCTCCCTCTTGCTTTGATTTTAGCACTGGTCTTCATTGTCAGCCACCGTGCTGTCAGCAGAAACTCCTGGCCTTCGGCGCCGGTGCGGGATAAAGCACCTGCTGGCGCTCCCTCTCTTGCCTGAGGGTGGCAAGTCGGTCGGCGACGATGTTCACGATACCATCTCTCTTTTGCAGCACACCCTCAACTGCAATCAAAGGCTCTGTCCGCACCAGATAGCGGTAATTCTGGTAGACACGCGGCTTTAGGACGATATTCATTAGCCCCTCCTCATCCTCAAGGGTAAGAAAGACATGCCCCTTAGCCGTCATCGGCGCTTGCCGACAAACAACATACCCTGCAATACGGACTTTAGTGCCAGAAAACAGGGACATTATCTCCGAACTCCTCATAACACCATCACGCGAAATCTCTTTCCTTATCACTTCCATCGGATGAAGCCTTGCCGACAGGCCCTGCACTTTGTATTCCGCCGAAAGCTTCTCCATTTCGGTCATTTCGGGCAGGGGCGCGTGATATTCGGGATAGCCCAGCATCAGCCCTTCACGTCCCGTACGCTCGAGAATACCCAGCTCCCAGAGGAGCTGTCTCTTAGGCTTACCGAAGCAGTCCATAGCCCCTGCGAGGATGAGGTTTTCTATTGGTTCCCTGCTCAGGCTTGTCTTGCGGTAGAAGTCCGCAAGCGATGTGAAAGGTGCTTCAGCTCTTGCCTTCTCTATCTCGGCAATGGCTGCTTGCCCCATCTCCTTAACATAGTGGAATCCGAGGCGGAGTCTGCCGTCTTCCACGGTGCACCGCCCGGAGCTCCGGTTGATGTCAACCGGGAGCACCTCAACACCGTGGCGCTTAGCATCACCGACAATCACTTCTGGTGTGTAGAAGCCCATCGGCTGGTTATTGAGGAGGGCAGCGTAAAACTCCGCTGGGTAGTAGTACTTGAGCCATGCTGACTGGTAGGCAAGCAAGGCAAAGCCGGCAGCATGGCTCTTGCAGAAGCCATACTCGGCAAAGCCTTTGAGCGTATTGAAGATGCGCAGGGCAGTAACTTCGCTAACACCGTTACCTTTTGCACCTTCAATAAACCGCTGTCTTAATTCTTCCATAGCCCGTTTTGACCGCTTGCGGCTCATCGCCCGCCTCAGCGAATCACCCTCGCCTGGGCTGAATCCCGCAACGGCGATGGCACACCTCAGCACCTGTTCCTGGAAGAGGATGACCCCCAGCGTCTCTTCCAAAATGGGCTTGAGTGTGGAGTGCGGATAGGTGACCTTTTCCTTGCCCTGGCGACGTCGGATGTAGGGGTGCACCATGTTCCCCTGAAGCGGCCCGGGGCGGATGATGGCTACCTCAACGGTGAGGTCTTCAATTGACCGGGGTCTTGTTCTGGGTAGTGTCTGCATCTGGGCACGGCTTTCGACCTGGAAGACGCCCATGGTGTCCGCTCGGCAAATCATGTCATAGACCCTCTCATCGTCAATGGGAATCTTCTCCAGGTCAATACCAATGCCGCGACTCTCTTTTACCAGCTCAACGGCTTCCTGAATAAGTGAGAGCATGCGCAGTCCCAGGATATCCACTTTTACCAGTCCGGCGTCTTCGACTCCGTCTTTGTCCCATTGGCAGACGACTCTCCCTGGCATGGTCGCTCGCTCCAGAGGCACGATGTCGGTGAGAGGACACGACGAGATTATCATGCCGCCGACGTGGATGGAGAGATGTCTGGGGAAGTCGGCGATTTCCCGGCACAG
>Ga0185342_1000314_pt1 | contig 26057 bp, 20 predicted proteins | sample ConPoolayeEmetaG_FD_128045 | JGI IMG/M metagenome (GOLD analysis project Ga0185342, IMG submission 128045) | Hot spring microbial mat communities from California, USA to study Microbial Dark Matter (Phase II) - Cone Pool mat layer E metaG... ... | reverse complement strand
CCAGGTCCGGTCGAATCGAATGCTGGGATCCGCTTCGGCCTGAGACGCTGCGGTCCAGAGCTGGACTTCGTGCAGGCGCATGTTTCCCGCCAGAGGGAATTTGAGCGTCCCTTTATCGATGATGCCGGGAGGCGTCCCGTAGCCTTTGAGCATCGGGAAATGAAGAGAGGAAGCGCTCCCGGCGTCGAACCGGGTCGAGAAAAAGCGGTGCGGATAGCCCGTAAGATCGGCGATCTTGCGGCCCTTTTCGAAGCGGCGGAAATTTCCCGGGAAGACCTGGATGCCGTCAAGGACGCCTTCCAGGGAGAGGTAATTCGGTTTTTCCCCCGGCGCAAGGTCGATGTCGAGTTTTGTCCCGTGGAAATCGACATCGCCGAGGATGAACGTGAAGAGAAGATAGGGATGGGGCCAGGCGAGCTCATACCGCCCGTCCATCACCCACCAGGCGGGGATGTTTTCGTCGTGGCAGTCGACGATTCGAGCTTGCCGGAGCGAAAGGCCGTCCGAGTCCGGACGAAGAACGGGAAGCTCGACGGACGCGAGGTCGCCGTAAGAAAGGAGAAGCCTCCGGCGCGCCGCCTCATCCAGGCTCCTTCGGCGGCCCTGTTTTTGAGGGATCGTGTTGGAAGACCAGAGGCCGCGCACTTCCTCCTCTTCGAGAGGATAGTCGAAAAGGCAGATTTCGTCATAATCGGCCTCGGGAAGGAACGGGCTGAAGAGTCCCGGGAGAGGCGTTTGCCACCAGGCGTCTTCCCCCCAGTTGGAAGCGACGAGGCGGCCGTTGTGGTAAAGTTTTAACCCGTATGCCTGGTCGAAGACGACGGCCACGTGCTGCCAGTCGTCGTCCACCCAGACGGGCGTCGAAGTCTCGATGCGATGATAGGCATAGAAAATATCGCGCACCGAGGCGCTGAGCTTTCCCTCGGGAGAGACATCGACCCGGAAAAGATCCCTCTCCTTGCGACCCCAGCCGATGCTGCTCTGGAGGAAAAGAGGATAGAGCGGGTCGGAGAGGAGTCTCTTTCTCTTGACCCAGAAGGCGACCGTGCCTCTTTCGCCGTAGAACTTGCCCGCGCCCCAGTAGTGTGGCTTAGTCCGGTAATCGCCCCACAGAGTGGCGACGATCAGGTCGAGGTCGATACCGGACTCATTGGCCGTGCCTTTGGTCACCGACCAACCGTCGGCGATGCGCAGGGCCTGACCGAATCGTCCCGGCGTGAGCCCTAACTTGCGAAGGCGAAGGGGGTTCTCAAGGATGGCGCCCGGCTTGGCGGTCCGGTAAATTTTGGCGCCGGAAAGGAAGTCGGCCAGGATATCGGCTTCGCTCTCGAAGGAAAGCCGGAAGGTGAGACCGGGGATGGCCGGTGCTTCGTCCAGACTGTATCCGAGTAAACCTATAAAATAGATAGATATAATAAGAAATAAGCCGCGCCGAAAGACCGTCCTCCCCGCTGGAATACGTCCTCTCTTCCGAATTAAGAGTTCCATTTCGTTTCTCCTTCCGGTGCTGGTTTGCCCTCTCTCGTTCTGCCCGAACCGCGGGAAAAAGCAGGCGAACGATGAGGTGAGTCTATTCCGCTCTCTCCGCTTCCGGGATGTGGATGAGAAGGACGGAAGGGTGGCCGAAGACGTCCGGCCTTTCCAGTTTCATCTGCTCTTCGAGGTCGATGAACGCGCCGTTCATCAGGACGAAAAGCCTTTCGCCGGAGTCGTCGAGGGCGATCGAGAATGTCCCTCCCATGGTATATCCGTATTTTTCGTAATAATAGGGATGAAGAAAGGCGAGAACTTTCTTCTTGCCGGTTGCGGTGTCGTACTGAACGACCGCGGCCCCTTCCGCGAAGGACATGCCGTGCGCCCCCGGCAGATAATAGATGTATCGCCCTTTCGGGCTTCGGGCCATGGAACAAGTATAGCGTTCTTTCCCCGGCCAGTTCGGCCCGCGGTCGATGACTTCTTCCTTGACCGGATCGAAGCTGAAGAGCTCGCCGGAGCGAGAAACGCCCCAGAACAGGCCGTCGGGGCCGCGGTGCGCCGTCTGGGCTCGCATCCCGCTCTTTCCGGGCGGCGCGCCCGGCTTTGCCGGCGGGTCGGGCGGCATGACGCATTGCAGCAAGAAGAACCGGTTCTTGGCCGGGTCGTATTTGAGAAAGTGAATATCCTTATCTTCGGCGATCTGGTTTGTCGTGTAGACAAGCCCCGTTTTTTCGTCGATCATGATCGCCCGGTGATACCAGTGCATCCCCTGAGGCAAGTAACCCGCCCAGAGAGTTTTCTGTTCGTTGATATCCCAGGCGAGAAACTCGCCGAACATGCCGACGGCGTACATGATCCCACGCTCCGTGTCGACCCGGTGATAGGGCCAGGAGGCCCGCTTGAGCGGCACGCCGTAGTCGATGATATCCCCGTTTTCGACGTTGAGGCTCATGATGTGGCCGCCGTCGTAGCCCGTCGCGTAGTCTTCTTCTTCCGGTTCGGGGTACTTGGCCCAATAGGTGCAAAACCAGAGGTTGGGCGAGCCCTTGGGGTAGAAATCCAGCCAGCCGTGGATTTTGCCCTCGCCGAACTGATCTTTTGACCGGCCGAGGACGGCGTTGATCTCGGGAAGACAGCGGACGGTTTTCCGAGCCGGGTCGTATTCGACGATGTAGAGATGAGCGTCGTAGGCGCCGTGGTCGCCGACGGCGGAATAGAATTTGCCGGACTTAGGGTAGAAATTCGCCTGGGACCAGTTCGACCAGGGTCCGACGCTGTTTCCCGGCGGGGGGTCGGCAAAGAACTGAGGTTTCACCGGCACGACGGCGAACTCGATCGAAGGAGATTCGGCGGCGACGGTGAGATCTTTACCGAGGAAAACCCGGATGGATTCGGGCGCCTGGAGCAGGCGCTCGCTCCGGTCTTCGACGACCTTGGAGGAGGCGAGAAGGTTTTCTCTATCCATCCGCCGGGCGACTTCTTTTTTCTTGGCTTCAGCTTCGCTCAGCCGTTCCGGCTCGGCGATCGGTGTCTCCATTCCCCGGTAGAGGATCCCCCGCGGCCCGACTCGCCCGGCCGGCCGGACTTTTTGAGCAGCCGGAGTTCCGGTCATCGAGGGTTCCTCGGTCTTGCGGCCGCAGCCAGCGAAGACCAAGACGGTCAGGATTCCAGAAACCAGGAAAAGACAGGCTTTCTTCATCGTCAGCTCCTTATCAAAATTGCCGTTCTTCGGCCCTCTCTTTTATCCCCGAGGCACCGAGCCGGCCTGTGGATTCGACGGAATGCTTTGCGCATCATTTCTCGTTTTTCAGTATTCGATTTTGACGACGCTCGTGATGCCGCCCAGACCGAACTTGTTGACCGGCTTGACCTCGAGGCTGTTCGTCCCGGGGTGGAGCGTCCAGGAAAAGTCCGATCCGCAGGGCTTCCATTCACCGCCGTCGAAGCGCACCTCGTAGGAAGCAAAATTCGGCGTGACGGTGTCGAGCTCGACGCGCAGCTCGGCCCGGTCGGCGGTGGCGCTCAGAAAGATCTGGGCGTGGTTCGCCGTCCAATAAAAATCCCGGGCGTGGGAACTCTGGTAGGTATATTCTTCATATTTGGGGATCGGCGCATCCTTCCACCAGAGGTAGCCGTCGTAGTGGTACTGGATAAACCCGTGTTCGAGTTCTCCCGGGAGCCAGGACGTCAGGTAATTGTTGCGAAACGGCATCCCGAATCGCGCTTCCCATTCGTTCGGCCCAAGCATTTTTTCCTTTTTTTGATCGGCGCCGTTGATTTTCGGGAAAGGCCCGGCGGGGACAATCCAGACCTGGTCTTTCTTGCCCTCTCGAGCCAGGGTGTGAGTCTCGAGGGAATTCAGGGGAACGTCGTCCTTCATATGGAACGCCGAACGGAGCGAATCGGTCGAGGCGGCGATGTCGAAGGTGACCCATTTCCGGTGTTCGTTCGACCAGACTTCGGAGACAAAGTGATGATCGAGGACGACCCCGCGGGCCAGGAGCCCCACGGCCAGGGCGCATTGAATGAATGTGTTGCTGTAAATCACGCACATGCCCGCGGCCTTGTATTGGGGAGCCAGTTCGAGAGCGATCAAAGCATCCCAGGGCGTATGGAGCTCGAGATTGTGTTTTCCCCAGCCGTCCCGCCAGATGCCGCGCATCCAGAAGGCAAGGACGCGGAACTTTTCGAACTCGCTGGACGTCCGGCCGACGACCTCGTCGAGGCGATAGCGCTGGCGCAATACTTCGAGCCTCGGTTCGGCCGCATCCTGAAAGGTGAAGGGATAGTAGCCGCGGATGATCTTCATGTTGTCGACGGCGGTCACGCGGACGGCGGGGTCTTTCTCGTGGACGATTTCGAGGTCGGCCCGAACGACGATCTTTTTGAGGACGGGTGTCTGACGGCGGTCGGCGGTCCGAAGTCGAGCCCGCCACTGGAGGAAGCGCCAGTTCTTGGAATTTTGATCGGATAAATCAGAAAGAGCCAGCCAGCTTGTCCAGGTCGACGGCGAGTACGCCGGTGTCTCGCCGCCGCGCAGGGAAAGAGAGATCGAAGTCCCGGGCGGCGCGATCCCATCAAGTTCGAGGTTCAGCTTTCTCAGCCTCACGGCGGGCCTGACGGCTTCCTGGCTGACAAGCGAGGCGAGTTCGATGAACTCGGACAGGATCTCGGCCTCGGCGGGGTAGCGGGCAAGCCGGAGCCGGATGAGATATTCGCCGTCGATAAACCCCGCCTCGCCGAGATGATCGTAGTCCCAGGTCTTTCCGCCGTCGACGCTCTTGGCGCTGCGGTTCGGCAGGCGCGAGGCTTCGACGCTGGCGAAGAACGGGGCGTCTGTCTCATTGTGCAGGACGACCGAGTTGAGGCCTGTCTTGAAATAAGAAACCGGGACGTCGCAGCGGACCCAGCCGCCGGTGAGCATCCTGGGGATGTCCGGCTCAAGTCGGATCGGCCGGCCGTTGATTTCGACCCAGAGAAATCCGCCCTGCTTGACGAATTCGTCCGGATTGTAGGTGTTGGCGTGGATGAGGAGGACGGCGGCTTCCGCCTGAACGCTCTCCAGGAAAAACTCTTTCTTAATCCGGACGAGCCCCTGAACCCGTTCCTTCATTCCTCCGGTCGTGACGCCCATTTCGTCGGCGATGAGCTCGCTCTTGAGAAGCTTCATTCCGTCCGGGCCGGCGTCCACTTTCCAGTCGTAGAGAGTTTCGTCCCAGTCTCTGGCCGTTTCAAAAGAGCGCCGGTATTCTTTCGCCTGGAGCGAAATCGCCCCAGCCAGAAATATCGTCGCCGACAAGATCAGCTGGAAAATTTGTTTTTTCATCACGATGCTCCTCGATCCGAATGAGAAAGTTTTTTCTTATCATCCGCAACTTGAGCTGTCAAGGCAAAACTAGTTCTCCGGATCGGCCGATCGAACACAGGATGGGAAAGAGGTCTTCAAAGTCTCGCCCGGGAATTTTGGATCTCGGCGGCAAGTCGTCGGCCAGAGGGAACGGGGCTTGCGGGCGGCCGGTTCTGCCTTTATAATGCGTCATTCGACTCCGATGACGACATGGCGAGCGATCCTTTTCGATCTCGATGGGACTCTTCTCGATACGATCGAAGATCTCACCGACGCGATGAATGCGGCCCTCGGGCGGCTCGGATTTCCGGGCCACACCCCGGAAATCTGCAAGCAGCTGGTGGGGGACGGCGTCGAGCAATTTGCCGTCCGGGCCCTGCCGGCAGGCGCTTCGGAGAACCAATCGCTGGTTTCGCGATGCGTCGAAATAATGAGGGAAGAATATCGAAAATGCTGGGCGAGAAAGACGCGGCCCTACAACGGGATCGCTGAGCTCCTCGAAGCCCTGTCCCGGCGGCGGATTCCGATGGGAATTTTATCCAACAAAGCCGACGATTTTACGCGGATGATGGTGAAATATTTTTTCCCCGAGTGGAATTTTGCCGTCGTCTTAGGGGCGCGCTCGGGCGTCCCGAGAAAGCCGGATCCGACTTCGGCTCTGGAGGCCGCCGCGGCGCTCGGTTTCCCGCCGGCGGAGATTTTGTTTCTTGGCGACTCAGGGACCGACATGAAAACCGCCGTGGCTGCGGGAATGTATCCGGTAGGAGCTCTGTGGGGGTTTCGCCGAAGCGACGAGCTCCTCGCCTGCGGCGCAAAAAAGCTCGTTCGTCGGCCCGAGGAGATTTGGTCGCTGTTCAGCCCGGCCTGACGGTCCTTGTCTATTTTTTCTGCTCTTCTTCTTTTTCTTTTTTCTTTTTTTCCAGGGCCGACTTCAGCTTGTCGGCGAAGAATCCGAAGGAGGTCTCCTTCGGCGCGACGGTCTTGATCTCTTCCCGTTTTTCTCCGGCGGCATGGGCTTCGGCCTCGGCCTCTTCTTTTTCTTTGATGGCCGCGAGAGCCTCCATTTCGGACTCGGCGAGCTCGATCCGCTCTTCGATGACCCGGCGCTCGCTCTTGCGCGGCCGAGGCCCGCGTTCGCCTTCCGGTTTGATCTTCTTTTTCCGGGCCGGTTTTTCCTTGGCGGAGGGAGGAGTAATGACGGGAGGTTTGGGGGGAGCTTCGACCCGGACCGGAACCGGCTCCTCGAGTTCCGGTAGGATCTCGGGTTCGGGGGCGATTTCTTCCTCGGGCTCCACCGCCTCGACTTCCCTTTCCGCTGGAGGAATTTCCACGGCTTCGACCGGGATCTCCGGCCTGAACTCCTCGACCTCCGCTTTGGGCTCACGGTAGTAAAAGATCCCCTTCTTCTTCTCCGCTGGGCTGAATTCGGGGGAATTGATCAATACCGTTTCCACCTCTTCCTGCGTCGTCAACCTCAAGAGATCCGTCAGGTGGTAAGCGCGGAGGAAATGGAGCGAATGGTCGTCGGATTCGAGGCCGAAGTTCTTGAAGATGATGATCAGAAGCTCGTGCAGGTCCTTGTCTTCGCGCTGGTCGTAGAGGGATAAGAGCGCGGTCAGGGTTTCTTTCTCCAGGAAAATGATCTTATTCGGCAGGGCGATGGTCAGGGCTTCCTCTCCGGGGTCGCTGAATTTGTCTTCTTTCGGATCGTAGGTCAATTGCGGGACGGCGATTTTTTTCTTTGCTTTCTTAAGCCAGAAATGGAATTGAAGGGGGCCCTTTTTTTCCAGCGTGAGGCTGGTTCCCTGGGGAATGGCGTTGGCCCGGTAATAATCTTTCAGCCCGAGGAAAAAGCTCCCCGTCGGATAGAAATAAACGGTGTAGCTCTTGTTTTCGTCGGCATCCGTGAACGTGTACTCGCGGGCGTGGGAAAGCTCTTTGCTCAGGCTTTTCGGCACCTTGACGCAGCCGGAGAGGATTTCCCGCCAGGTCAGGTAGATTTTCAGCGGGAATTCGTGGAAGGCGCTGAGCGTGGGCTTTTCCAGTTTTTCCATCTCCGGGAGCCGGGCCGGCGTCGCGGCCAACGGCAGGTTCTCAAGATAGGAATTGAGGATGCTTTTGAGATGCCATTTCCCCCAGCCGAGGGGCGAGACGAAAACGAATTCCTTCCGGTATTTTTTTTCCAGGACGTAATTTAAGGAGAGGCAGGTGATGTCGAAAAGATCATGGGAAGGCTCGAGGCCGAAAAACTTCGTCACCAGCTCTTCGCAGGCCGCCGACTGCCGGGTTTCCCGGATATGATTTTCGATGGCGGCAATTTTTTCTTCCGGGATGGCGACCAGGTTTTTTTTGAGCTGGAAGCGGTCGTTCCAGCTGAAAAAGCGGTCGGATTTGGAAAGCGCCGCCCTCAGGTTCTTCTCCAGCGCTTTCATATCTCTTTCGGTCATCGGAAGCTCGCTCAGGCGAGGATCCTCTCCCTTGTCCATAACCTCCGGAGCCAGGCCGCGGCCTTCGTAGTTGGAGGGGAGGAGGACCTGGGTCTTGGTCTTCTTCATGTAATCGATGTACTTCCGGAAGACCCCGCCTCCGGTGTAATCGACCTCGAGCATCTCGCACTGGTAGTCCTTGTAATAGATTTTGTTGACCACGCGGAGAACCACCGCCCCCTTGAAATGCTCCACGGTCTTGCTGCTGACGGTCAGGGATTCATCATACTCCCGGTAGATCTGATCGCCGATTTCATATTTGCAGTTCGGATCGTATTTGAAGACATCCTGGACACGCTGGCTGGCCGTTTTTTGAAAAGCCAGACGCTCACCGATTTCCTCGATGCTCAAGGGGCGGGGCGACGCCTCGAACTCTTTTTCGATAAAAGCGAGGTTCTCCTCGCTCACCCGGGTCAGAAGGTCGTTGTTATCCATTTTTCTCTGATCGACCCATCAATAATACCATAATCACCTTTTGGACATGAAGCCTGTTCTCCGCCTGATCGAAGACGATGGAAGAGGGAGAATCGATGACTTCAGCGGTGACTTCCTCGCCGCGGTGGGCGGGCAGGCAGTGCATGAAGAACGCGCCTTTCTTGGCGGCCGCCATAAGTTTGCCGTTGACTTGAAAAGGGGCGAAGGTTTTTGCCCGGGCCTCTTTCTCCGCTTCCTGACCCATGGAGGCCCAGACATCCGTGTAGACGGCGTCCGCATCGGCCGCGGCGTCGCGGGGATCATTGGTCAGGAGGAGAGAAAATCCTGTTTCCCTCCCGTCCTCAAGCGCTTGTCTGACGATTTCCGAGTTGGGCTCGTATCCGGGCGGAGTGGCGACGGCCATCCGGCATCCGGCTTTGGCGGCGGCGAAGAGGAGACTGTGGCAGACGTTGTTTCCGTCTCCGATGTAGGCCAGCTTGAGGCCGGCCAGGTCGCCCTTTTTTTCTTTCAGGGTGAAAAAATCGGCCATCGCCTGGCAGGGGTGAAGAAGGTCGGAAAGAGCATTGATGACCGGGATGCGGACGGCGGCGGCGAGGTCGAGGATGTTCTGGTGGGCGAAGGTCCGGAACATGATCCCGTCCACCCAGCGCTCGAGGTTCTTTCCGACGTCGAAGACGCTTTCGCGGGTCCCGATCTGGCTGTCGGAGGGACTCAAGTAGATGGCGTGGCCGCCGAGCTCGAGCATGCCGACTTCGAACGTCATCCTCGTGCGCAGCGAGGGCTTTTGGAAAATCATGGCCAGAACCTTGCCTTTGAGGGCTTTGCGGCGGCGGTGGGGATCGTCTTTCATTTTCGCCGTAAGATCCAGGATTTCATGGAATTCATAGAGACTGAGGTCGTGGATGGAGATAAAATCTTTCTTCATTCCGGTCTCCTAAGAGGCGGTGATTCGCGTTCCCGAGCGGCCGAGCAGGGCGGCTTTGAGATGGCTGGCGGAGGTGATGAGGACTTCCCTGCCTCCCGCCCGGATATATTCGACGGCGGCCTCGATCTTCGGTCCCATCGAACCGGCCGGGAACTGGCCTTCTTGGAGATAGATTCTCGCCTGCTCGGCCGTCATGGCTTCGATCGGCTTTTGGCTCGGTTTTCCGAAATCGAGGTAAACGCGCTCGATGTTGGTCAGAATGATGAACAGGTCGACTTTGACCTCGCGGGCAATCAGGCTGGCGACATAGTCCTTGTCGATCACGGCCTCGATGCCCTTGAAAAGGCCTCGGCCGTCGATAATGACCGGGATGCCGCCGCCGCCGCCGGCAATGACGATCCGGCCGGCGCGGACAAGGTCGCGGATGATCCATTTCGAGACGATGTCGATCGGACGCGGCGAGGGAACGACCTGGCGGTAACCCCGGCCGGCGTCCTCGATCATCTTCCATTTCTTCTCCCGGGCGAGCGCCTGGGCGCGGAATTTCGTGTAGAAAGGGCCTACCGGTTTGCTCGGGTTCTCGAAGGCCGGGTCGTCCCGATCGACGATGACCTGGGTGATCAGGGTGGCGACCTCTTTGTCTAGGGACCTTCTGCGTAGCTCATTGATGATCGCCTTCTCGAGCATGAAGCCCATGCTCCCCTCGGTCATGGCGTCGCAGACCTCGAGGGTAAAAGGCGGAACTTTGGTTACGGCTTCTTCCATCTGGATGAGCAAATTCCCGACCTGGGGGCCGTTGCCGTGGACGATGATCAGTTCATAGCCCTTGCGGACGATGTGGACCATCAGCCGAGCGGCGCGCTGGGCATTCCGCATCTGCTCCGCCTGGAGGCCGCGCTGATGTTCGGGCAGGAGAGCGTTGCCGCCGAAGGCGATGAGAGCGATCTTCTGTTTCATCAGAATCCCTCGAGCACGCTCTCCAGGTTGGGGATTCCGATCTCCTCGAGTTCGTAGCGGACGCGGAGGAGCCTCTTGTTCGGCCGGATGACCCGGTTGAGGTCGATCGGCGTCGCGCTGACCACGAGATCGCAGTCCGCCCGGTTGATCGTGGCTGCGAGTTCGCGGGTCTGTTTCTCCCCATAGCCCATCGCCGGCAGGACCTTGTCGAGATGGCCGTATTTTTCAAAAGTCTTTTTGATGCTTCCGACGGCGAAAGGACGGGGGTCGATAATTTCGGCCGCGCCGTACTTCTGAGCGGCCACGATTCCGGCGCCGAAGGTCATTCCGCCGTGAGTCAAGGTCGGGCCGTCCTCGATCACCAGGACGCGGCGGCCGCGGATTTCCTTGCCGTTCTGAACGGTGATTGTCGAGTTGGCGCGGATGATTTTCGCCCGCGGGTTCAATTTCTTGATGTTCCCAAGGATGGTTTCAACCTGGTCCTTGCGGGCCGTATCGAGCTTGTTGATCACAATGACATGGGCGCGGCGAAAATTTGTCTCGCCCGGATGATAGCGGAGTTCGTGCCCGGCGCGGTGGGGGTCGACGACGACGATCTCCAGATCCGGCCGGTAAAAGGGGAAGTCGTTGTTGCCTCCGTCCCAGAGGATGACATCGGATTCTTTCTCCGCCTGCCGGAGGATGGCTCCGTAGTCCACGCCGGCGTAGACGACGATTCCATTGTCGATGTGGGGCTCGTATTCCTCTCGTTCCTCGATGGTGCATTCATGTCTGTCCAGGTCCGCATAGGCGGCGAAGCGCTGAACTTTCTGCTTGATCAGATTTCCATACGGCATCGGATGGCGGATGACGGCCACCCGCCTGCCCTTGGACTTGAGGAGAAGGGCGATCTTGCGGCTGGTCTGGCTCTTTCCCGAGCCGGTGCGGACGGCACAGACCGAGACCACGGGCCTGCGGCTCTTGAGCATCGTGTCGTCGGGACCGAGAAGGCAGAAATTGGCGCCGGCGGCCAGGACTTCCGACGCTTTATTCATCACATATTCATGGGAGACGTCGCTATAGGCGAAATGAACTTCGTCGACCTTGTGTTTGAGAATAAGAGGAGTGAGGTCGGCCTCGGAGTGAATCGGGATGCCCTTGGGATAGAGCTTCCCCGCCAACCCGGCGGGGTATTTCCGGCCCTCGATGTCCGGAATCTGGGTGGCGGTGAAAGCCACGACCCGGTAGTCGGGGTTATCCCGGAAAAAGAGGTTGAAATTATGAAAGTCCCTTCCGGCAGCACCCATAATGATCACTTTTTTCATCAATTCGACTCCTTGGAGAGAAGAAGGGGGAAGTTCCTGGGCTTAACTTCGCCCTCTGAAGAAAGAGCGATTAGTATAATACAGGGGAGGGGAAAAATTCAACGCCGGGGCGGGCCCGCGCGGAGGGCTGGCTCTTTTCGGCGGGCCTGCTGGAGTCGGCTGTGCCTGACGCCATAAAGGAAATAAATGACCAGGCCGGAGGCCAGCCAACCTCCGAACCGGATCCAAGTGACCCTGGGCAGGCTGTACATCAGATAGAAACAGAAGGCCACGGTAATGAGCGGTGTGAAGGGCACGCCGGGCGTCCTGAATTTCCTTTCCACCTCGGGCCGGGTCTTGCGCAGGACGATGACGCCGATGGAGACGAGGACAAAGGCGAACAACGTGCCGATGTTGCAGAGCTCGATGATCATCGTCAGAGGAAAGAGCCCGGCGATGAGAGCAGTCAGTCCTCCCGTAATCCAAGTGCAGATGTGGGGGGTCTTGTGTTCGCCGTGGACCCGCGAAAAGGAATCCGGCAGGAGGCCGTCCCTGGCCATGACCATAAAGATCCGGACCTGACCGTACAGAGTGACGAGGAGCGTCGAGATCATCCCGATCACGGCGCCGGTAGCGACAAGAGCCCCTCCCCAGCGGATGCCGATGCGGGCCAGGGCGGCGGGAAGGGCGTTGCCGACGTCGATCTCCTTAAAAGGAACCATCCCGGTGAGGACGAAAGCCACAGAAACATAGAGCAAAATGATGACTCCCAGGCATAGCATGAGGCCTAAAGGGACATCCCGCTTCGGGTTCTTGGTTTCTTCTGCGGCCGTCGAGACGGCGTCAAACCCGATATAGGCGAAAAAGATGATGGCTGCCCCGGCCATGATCCCTTTCCAGCCGAAGGGAGCGAGGGGGTTGAGGTTGGCGATATTCACATGAGAAACCCCCAGCATAACAAAAAGGAGGATCACGGAGATTTTAACCGCGACGATGATGTTGTTGACCCTGGCGCTTTCGCGGATTCCGATATAGAGAATCCAGGTGATGGCCATGGTGATCAGGACGGCGGGCAGATCGACGACACCGCCGGAAAAGACAATGTGGCCTTCGGGCGATGTCGTCACCGGCGGAGTGATCAGAGCTTTCGGCAGCTTGAAGCCGAGCTGTTCGACCAGCGGGATGAAGGTTGTGGACCATCCGGAGGCGACCGCGCTGGCCGAAACCAGGTATTCGAGCATTAAGTCCCAGCCGATGATCCAGGCGACGACTTCCCCGAAGGCCACATAAGAATAGGAATAGGTGCTGCCGGCGACCGGGAACATACAGGCCAGCTCGGAGTAGGTCAGGGCGCAGAAAGCACAGGTCACGGCGGCGATGATGAACGAAATGATAACCCCAGGGCCGGCGAGCTGAGAGCCCTGACCCGTCGCGACAAAGATTCCGGTTCCGACGACCGAGCCGATGCCCAGCGCGGCCAGGTCGACGGACCGGAGGTTTTTTTTGAGCAGCGTTTGCTCGGAAGCCTCACAGATTTCCTGGGGCGACTTGGTGATCCAGATGTTCACAGAGGCTCCCGCGGGAGAAGCTCAGATTTTCCCTTGATGACCGTCTGCCTGTCGTCGGTTCGACGCTTTTTCATTTCAAGGCTCAGCCGATGAGCGAATAATGATATCGATATTTCCGACCGGCTGCAATGTTCTTATATCGGCGCCGCTGCTCCTGTTTCGGGTCGTGTTTATCCTCCCTTTCCAAAAGACAAAAAATCAGGGCGGCGGAGGAACTCATGGAGAGGGTTGAGATGAGTTTTCGGCGATGTCTTTTTTCCAGGCCTGATCCTTCCGGTCGTAGCCCTTTTTCCCTTTTTTCGTCGAGTGCGGTTTCGAGGGAGGCGGTAGAGGCCGGCGGACCTGTTTCCAGGCCGGTTTCTGGCGTCTGTCGATCTGATGCGGCATCTTTTTCTTTGCCTTCGCTATCCGATCATTGCGTGAGTCCGTTGCAGTCGCATCCGGTCGAAAAAAAATTCCTCATCTCCGGGCGAACGTCGGGAGATTTATGGTTTGAGTACGACATTATAGAGGAACGATTCTGGCCTCGAGGGTTTCGAGGTCTAGAAGCGCCACGGTGCTCTTTCCCGTGAGCCAGCCCCCGACCTCGCCCGGGTTGAGAAGGAGCGTCTTCCCTTCCTTCTGGACGATGGGCTTGTGGGTATGGCCGAAGACGACGATGTCATATTTCTCCGAGGCGGCGTAGGTCGCGACTGAGAAATGGTAGTGGACGAGGAGGATCTGGCGGCCGTTGTGGCTGAAGACAAACGGCGCGTCTTTTATCTCGCCGGTCTTCTCCAGAGCCGCTTCGAGTCCCTGTTTCTCGCCGTCGCAGTTGCCGAAGACCGCTTTGACCGGGCACGCCAGGAGGGCAAGCTCCCGGGCGGCGAACGGCGCCACGACATCGCCGGCGTGAAGGACCAGATCGCACCCCGCGTCTTTAAACAGAGAGACGGCTTTCTTGACCAACGTCACATGGTCATGGGAATCCGACATCACCCCGATCATGGCATTTCTCCTCAGGCCCATTATAGCGACTTTTAGCCCCGGCTGAAAAGGAGAGGAACAGGCGAAAAGGAGATGGAATGAATCGCTGCCGAGCCGTCAATCGCCCGCCGACCGAGATGAGGGAGGGTGCTGTCGCGGTTTGCGGACTTTTTCGCCTGATATTGACACTTCAGGGCGAAATTCCTTAAAATACTGCCGTTCGATCGATTCCAGGCGCGTGGCTCAGTGGTAGAGCGCTTCCTTGACGCGGAAGAGGCCGTGGGTTCGATTCCCTCCGCGCCTACCATCGAATAAGGAGTGCGTATTCAAGAGGACGCGAAGATCGTTGCCATCCTTCTCTTCCTGCCTGTTGAATACCCGATCAAATAAAAATGACTGAAATGATCAGCATTCGTATCGACGGGAGAACTCTGCCGATAAAGAAGGGGACGGTCCTCAGGGATGCTCTCCGTCCGCTGAAGCTCGAGCGTAGCCCCGTCCTGGCCGGCGTCGATCACGAGGTCGTCGGCCTCGATTACCGTCTGGAGGAAGAGGCCGACATCCATCTGATTTACGCCGACTCCGAGGAAGGCCTAGATATCCTCCGGCACAGCGCTTCCCACCTGATGGCCCATGCCGTGCTCGACCTTTTTCCCGGAACGCAGGTCGGGATCGGTCCGGCCGTCGAGAACGGCTTTTACTACGATTTCCTTCGGGAAACCCCGTTTACTCCTCAGGACCTCGAGCGGATTGAAAAGAGGATGCATGAGCTCGCCGCAAGCGACCTGCCGATCCGGAAGATCATAGAGGAGAAAACGGCGGCCGTCGAGCGCTTTAGGCAAATGGGCCAGTCGCTCAAGGTCGAGCTCATCGAAGAGAAGGGCGGTGAGAATGTTTCCTGCTACGCCCAGGGCGGGTTTATCGATTTCTGCCTCGGCCCCCACGTTCCCTCCACCGGATATATCAAGCATTTCAAGCTCCTTTCCGTTTCCGGCGCCTACTGGAAGGGGGATGAGAAGGGTCAACAGCTCCAGAGGATTTACGGGACGGTCTTTTTCGACGAGCAGCAGCTCAGGGATCACCTCAACCTTCTCGAGGAAGCGAAAGCCAGGGACCACCGCCGTCTGGGTGCAGAGCTCGACCTCTTCAGCACATGCGATGACCTCGGGGGCGGGCTGGTCCTGTGGCATCCCAAGGGAGCTCGCGTCCGAGCCGTCATCGAGCAGCACTGGAGGGAGCGACACTGGGCCGGGGGTTATGATATTCTTTACACTCCTCACATCGGGCGCGCCGGCTTGTGGCAGGCTTCGGGACACCTCGATTTTTATAAAGACAGCATGTACTCCCCCATGGAAATCGACGAGCAGGACTACTACATCAAGCCGATGAACTGTCCTTTCCACATTCAGATCTACAAATCAAGGCTTCGTTCTTACCGCGATCTTCCTTTGCGCTGGGCCGAACTCGGAACCGTCTACCGCTACGAGAGGTCGGGCGTCCTCCACGGCCTGCTTCGCGTCCGAGGCTTCACCCAGGATGATGCTCATATCATCTGCACTCCGGAGCAGATCGACGACGAAATCCTCCGCGTGCTGGATTTTTCCATCAGCATCCTGGGCGATTTTGGGTTCAAGGACAATAAAATCGAGCTCTCGGTTCGGGATCCTAAGAATCCGTCCAAATACGCGGGCGGCGAAGAGATGTGGCTTCGAGCCGAAGCTTCTCTGGTCAAAGCTTTGGAAGCCCGCCGCCTGTCCTATAAACGAATGGAAGGCGAGGCGGTCTTTTACGGACCCAAAATCGACATCAAGATCAAAGACGCCATCGGCCGACTCTGGCAGTGCACGACCATCCAGTTCGATTTCAACATGCCCGAGCGGTTCGACATGACCTTTGTCGGCGAGGACAACCAGCCTCATCGGCCGTTCATGGTTCACCGGGCTCTTCTCGGCTCCATGGAGCGATTTTTCGGTATCCTGATCGAGCATTACAAGGGCAATTTTCCGCTCTGGCTCGCCCCGATTCAGGTCATTATCTTGCCGATCTCGGAGAGGCACGAGGGCTATGCCCGATCGCTCGACTCGAAGTTCAGAGAGGAGAGAATCCGTTCGCAGGCCGATTTGCGCCGGGAGAAAATCGGCTACAAAATCAGGGAGGCCGAGCGCCAGAAAATCCCTCTCCTCCTGGTCGTCGGGGATAAAGAAGTCGCCGACGGCACCGTTTCTCTTCGGGTTCATGGGGAGGGAGATCAAGGCCCTGTCCGTGTAGGTGAGCTTCTTGAAAAAATTCTTGATTTCATCAAGAATAAATCGCTGATATTGAGCTTTTAAAGGAGGCTGCGAATTTTTAGAAGACAACCATACTTTCCCGGACCAAAGAAAACGAGACCGCACCGGATCAACGAGATGATTTACGCCAAAGAAATCAGGGTGATCGACGATGAGAAAAAGCAGGTTGGAATTCTCTCTGTCCCCGAGGCGTTGAACCTGGCCAGACAGAAAGGACTCGACCTGGTCGAGATCGCCCCCGAGGCCAACCCTCCGGTGTGTCGGATCATGGATTACGGCAAATTTTTGTATGATCAGCACAAAAAAGAGCACGAAGCCAAAAAACACCAGAAACAGGCCCAACTGAAGGAAATCAAGTTCCGCCCCAAAATCAGCATCCATGATTACAACTTCAAAATGAAGCATGTCCGAAGGTTCCTGGAAGAGGGGAATAAGGTCAAAATTACGATCATGATCCGAGGCCGGGAACGATCCAAGCCCGAGCTCGCCCAGCAGTTGATGGATCGGATCCTCGAGGATTGTCGGGAGTACGGTCGCCAGGACGGAGAGATGAGGAAACAGGATTGGGCGGTATCCGCATTCCTTGTTTCGGCTCGATCGGGAGGAAAAGATGCCAAAACTAAAAACCCACAGGGGAGCCAAAAAGAGGTTCAAGGTCACGGCGGGGAAGAAAATCATCCATAAAAAAGCTTATAAGAGCCACCTTCTGTCCGGAAAAAGCGCCAAAAGAAAAAGGGCGCTGGGTAAGAAGGCGGTGGTGAGCCCGGCCGACCGAGCGACAATCAAGAAAATGCTTCCCTACGAATTTTAGGAGATTCAGAGGAGGTTCTCATGGCGCGAGTGAAACGAGGCGCGAAAAGACGGGCCCGCCGGGCGAAGTACTTGAAGCAGGCGAAAGGATATTGGGGAGCGAAGAGCTCGAATTACAGAATTGCCAAAGAAGCGGTGGAGAAATCTCTGCTCTATGCCTACCGGGACAGGCGCAACAAAAAGCGGGATTTTCGCCGTCTCTGGATTATCCGGGTGAAAGCCGCCTCGGAGGAGAACGGTCTTTCTTACAGTCGGTTTATCAACGGGCTGAAGAAATTGCATATCGACCTCGACCGCAAAGTTCTGGCCGATTTGGCCGTCCATTTCCCTTCCGCCTTCGCGGCCCTGGTTCAGAAGGTCAAGGCAGCTTCGGCATGAGATGAAGAACTTCGAGGGCCGGGTCGAGGAGCTCAGGAGAAGATTCGAAGACGCCCTGAAAAGCGTTCAAGACGAGAAAGCGCTTGAGGCTCTGCGAAACGAGTTCCTGAGCCGCAAAAAGGGCTCCGTCACCCTTCTGTTTGAAGAGCTGAAGGCTCTTGATCCGGCGGAGCGCCCCGGAGCCGGCCTGATTCTCAACGAATTTAAATCTTACGTTCAGGAAAAGCTGGCAGGTTTTGACCGCAGCCGGTTGACGAAAACGTCGCCGGTCAGGGCAAAATCCGAAAGAGAAAGCGCGACCGCTGTTGCTGAGCTTGACGCACCGATCGACCTGACCCTTCCCGGAGACCCGTTGACCTGGGGCGCGCCTCATCCTCTGACGATTTTCGGCCGGGAGATCGAAGCCATCTTCCGGGCGATGGGCTTTTCGGTCGCCCGCGGACCCGAGATCGAAACGGATTACTATAACTTCGAGGCGCTGAATTTCCCTCCTCATCACCCGGCGAGGGATGATTGGGACACCCTTTACATCAACGATGACCTTCTCCTTAGGACGCACACCTCGCCGATGCAAATCCGAGTAATGGAAAAGAACAAACCTCCGATCCGAATTATCATTCCCGGCAAGGTCTATCGTCGGGAAGCGATCGATCCGACCCATCTGCCGATGTTTTATCAGGTGGAAGGACTTCTTGTCGATGAAGGAGTGACTTTTGCTCATCTCAAAGGAACGCTGGACTATTTCCTCCGGGCGCTCCTCGGCGATCGGGTCAAAATCCGGTTCCGGCCAAGCTTTTTTCCCTTCACCGAGCCGTCCGCCGAGGTGGATATCGGTTGCCTCATTTGCGGAGGTGAAGACCGGAATTGCTCGGTCTGCGGAGGGACGGGATGGAAGGAACTCCTCGGCGCCGGGATGGTCGACCCTCAGGTATTGAAAAACGTCAATATCGACCCGGAAAAGTATTCCGGTTGGGCCTTCGGTCTGGGGATCGAGCGGACGGCCATGTTCTGTTATCAGATTTCCGACATGCGCGTATTCTATGAGAACGACCTGCGTTTCAACAGGCAGTTTTTCCTCAAATGAAGATCAGTCTGGATTGGTTGAACGAATATCTTGATGCCGTCGTCTCCGCTCAGGAAGCCGTTGAGGCCCTGGAGCGGATCGGTTTAATGGTCGCCGGCCGCGAAGAGAAAGATGGCGATATCGTCCTCGATGTCGAGACCTATTCCAACCGCCCGGATACGCTCGGCCATCTGGGCATCGCCCGGGAGCTTGCCGCCTCCCTGGACATCGGCCTCAAACCTCCCGATTGGCCGCTTCTCGAGCTGAGGGAGAGGACGATGGACATCATCAACGTCCAGATTGCCGACGAAGATCTCTGCCCTCGTTACTGCGGACTCGTCGTCAAGGGAGTCAAAGTCGGCCAATCGCCCGCCTGGTTGCAACGCCGGATCGAAGCGATGGGGCTTCACTCGATCAACAATGTGGTCGACGTGACGAACTATGTTCTGTTCTCGACAGCTCATCCGATCCATGCCTTTGACTTGGATAAGCTCTCCGGAGATCGAATCATTGTCCGGCGAGCCAAAAAAGGCGAAAGGCTCCTCTTGCTCGACGGAACCGACCTGGCTCTGGATCCAGAAATGCTCGTCATCGCCGACGCATCGAAACCGGTTGCCCTGGCGGGAGTAATCGGAGGGATGGATTCTGCGGTCTCTGAAAAAACCACCGATCTCTTCATCGAAAGCGCCTGCTTTGATCCGGTCTCCATTCGGAAAACGCGAAAAGCCGCCGGAATTCAAACCGATGCCTCCTATCGTTTCGAAAGGGGAGCGGATGTCGCCTACCCGCCTAAAGCCGCCGTCATGGCCGCATCCCTCCTCAGCCAGTTCGGCGGCCGGTCGACAGGCGAAATTGCCGATGTCTATCCTCAGCCGAAGAAGAAAAAGGAAATCATTCTCCGGCAGCGCCGGATCATCGAGCTCTTAGGAGTCGAAATCGAGGACGAATGGATCAAGAGAACGCTCGAAAAGCTCGAGTTCGGAGTCGAAACCCAGCAGCCCGGCATCTGGAAGATTAAAGTGCCTACATTTCGCGTGGACATTGACCGGGAGGCCGACCTGGTTGAAGAGATCGCCCGCTTTTACGGCTACGACAAGATTCCGTCGATGTTGCCGCCGATCAAGGTCATAGAGGCGATCCCCGATTCCAATCAGGAAAAGCTCGATCGGGCTTGCGCTCTTCTTTTTCACCGGGGTTTTAATGAAGTCATCAATTTCAGTTTTTCCGATTTGGAAAAAGAACAGGCTCTCGGCTCCGGCCTGCCGCCGGTTGAAATCCGGAATCCCACCTCGTCGAAAACATCCCTGCTGCGAACGACCCTCCTCGGCGGTTTGATGGAAACGGCGGCCTGGAATGTCAACCGGGGGATCGAAAGCGTGCGTATTTTTGAGGCGGGGAATATCTTCTATCGCCTCGACTCCGGCTGCCGGGAACGGCTGGCCCTCGGTCTGCTTTGTCTCGGGCCCGTCGAAGAGCCGCACTGGAGAGAAAAGAGCCGGCCGGCGGATTTCTTCCATCTCAAGGGAGCCTGCGAAGCGATGATGGCCCAGCTTCGCTATGAGCCTTTCTTTTTTGAAGCCGCAGACCATCCGTTTTTCGAACCGGGACACTCCCTATCTCTGGTCTATAAAGAAGAAAAAGTCGGTTATCTGGGGCGGGTCAACGAAAGAATTCGGAACGCGTTCAGCTTGCGGCAGATGGTCTGGGCCGCCGAAATCGACCTCGAGCTCCTCTTCGGCAAGCAGCCTCGGACTTTTGCCTACACCCCGGTGCCGAAATTTCCCGCCGTCGTCCGGGATATCAGCTTCATCGTTCCCCGGAGCGTGACCTCCCAGGACATCAGGCGGGCAGTGGAAAAGCTTCCCTTGCCTGTTCTCGAGGAATTCCGTCTCGTGGACAGATACGCCGGTCCGGGTGTTCCTGAAAGCACGGTCGGACTTTCATTCCGCTTTGTCTACCGTCATCCGCAGAGGACACTCCAGGCGGCGGAAGTGGATAAAGCGGAAAGGGAAATTATCCATCACCTCGGCCGGATCCTGGGAATCCGGCTCAGATCATCATGAGATATTATGGAAGACCAAAAGGAGGAAAAATTGACAGCCGAATTGGAAAGAATTAAAATACTTGAAGGCAAGATTTCGCAGGTCATTGATTACATCAGCAAGCTGACGGCTGAGAACGAGAAATTGCGTCAGCAGGTCAAGGAACTCAAGACGGCCAGCAAAGACTTCGAGGAACAGGGGAAGAAAGCGGCCAAGCTTGAGGAGGACATCAAACGCTACGAGGGAGAAAGAGAGGCGATTAAAAGCAAGATCGAGGCCATCATCGGCCAGATCGATAAGCTGGGGATATGATCGATCGAATCATCGAAGTCGAGATTTACGGTCAAAAATATCGGATCCGGGTCAAGGGAGAAGAGGATGAAAAATATATTAATCATTTGACCTCATACGTTGATCAAAAAATGCACGAGGTGGCGGTCAAATCGAAATCAGCCGACATGCTGAAAATTGCCGTTTTAGCGGCTTTAAATATCGCCGATGAATACTTCCTTTGCCAGAAGGAGCTGGATCAACTGAATGAGGTCATCGGAGTGATGGAGAAAGAAATCGGGAGTCTGGAAGTCAACTTAGAAAATCAGGATAAGACTTATGAGAATGAGTTCAAAAAGGCTCCATAGCGCCGGAGCCGGCATCCTTTGGTCGCGCCTTTTCTGCGGGCGTCCCCGCCGTAGATGACTCCCTGAATTCCTGTTTCCGCCTTTCTCCTTCGCTCCCTCGAAGGAGGTGAGCCAATTGAACAGCGCAATGATGATCGCGGCGGCGGCCATGGCCTTATGGGCTGGGACAATTCTCTTTTTCGTCCTGAAAAAGCGCCAGTCCGTGCGGGCCATTTTCCGCGCCCGGGAAGAGGCCAAGAGAATCGGAGATGAGGCCAGAGCGGAGGCCGAGCGAATCACTCAAAAAGCTTTGGCTGAAGTCAAGGCCAAATACAACGATTTTGAGGCTGAGTTCGAGCGGCAGACCCGCGACCGGCGGAAGAAAATCGCCGAAATGGAGCGGCGTCTGACCAACAAAGAGGAGAACCTTGAGCGCAGGTTCCAGGCCTTGGAGAGAAAAGAACGTGATTTTTCTGCCAAAGAGCGGCGGCTCTATCAGCGCGAAAAGGACCTGGAGATTCAGGAGGAAAAAGCCGCCGGACTGGTGAAGATGCAGCTCGAGGAGCTGGAGAGGATCTCGGGACTGACCCAAGAGGAAGCCAAGAGCCAGATTATGAAAAAGATCGAGGACGAAGCCCGGCTTGAAGCGATCCAGACGCTCCGGCGGATCGAGGAGGAAACGCGCGAGAAAAGCCAGGCGACGGCAAGAGAGATCATCGCTCAGGCTATTCAGCGCTCGGCGGCCGAGCACGTCGTCGAATCGACCGTCTCCGTCGTCGACCTTCCGTCCGAAGACATGAAGGGACGGATCATCGGCCGGGAGGGAAGGAATATTCGCGCTCTTGAGCTGGCCACCGGAGTGGATATCATCGTCGACGACACGCCGGAGGCCGTTCTGCTTTCGAGTTTCGATCCGATCCGACGTGAAATGGCCAGGCTGGCAATCCAGAAGCTGGTCATCGACGGGCGGATCCACCCCGCCCGGATCGAAGAAATTGTCGAGAACGTCAAGGCGGAGTTGGAAGAGAAAATCAAGCAGGAAGGCGAGTCGGTCATTCTCGAGCTCCGAGTCCAGAATATCCACCCGGAACTGGTCAAGCTCCTCGGGAAGCTCAAGTACAGGACGAGTTACGGCCAGAATGTCCTCCAGCATTCGAAGGAAGTCGCCCTGCTCTGTGCGTTGATGGCCAGAGAGCTGGGCCTGGACACCCAGGTCGCCCTCCGGGCCGGGTTGCTCCATGATATCGGCAAAGCCGTGGATAAGGATGTGGAGGGCACGCATACGGAGCTGAGCGTCGAGCTGGTCAAAAAATACGGCGAGTCCAATGCCGTCGCCCAGGCGATCGCTTCCCATCACCGGGATGTCGATTTTCCTTCGGTGGAAGCCGTCCTGGTTCAGGCGGCGGATACGCTCTCTGCAGCCAGGCCGGGCGCTCGGCGGGAACTCCTCGAGACCTATATCAAGCGCCTGGAAAAGCTCGAGGCGATCGCCCATTCCTTCGAGGGTGTGGCCAAAGCCTTTGCCCTTCAAGCGGGAAGGGAGATCCGGATCATCGTCGAAAGCCAGAAGGTTTCGGACGAGAGGGCGGCGCTGGTAGCCAAGGACATTGCCCAAAAGATTAAGAGCGAACTGGATTATCCCGGACAGATCAAGGTGACCGTAATTCGGGAGATGAGGGCGGTCGAATATGCCCGATAAACTGGGGGTCCTGTTTATCGGGGACCTGATCGGTCGGCCCGGGCGACAGGCATTGAAGAAAAAATTGCCCGAACTTTTGGAGAAATACGCTCCGGCTTTCGTGGTGGCCAACGCCGAGAACGCCGCCGGTGGGGCGGGAATTACGGAAGAAATCGGCCGGGAGCTTCTGTCTCAGGTTGACGTCCTGACTTCCGGTAATCATGTCTGGGATAAAAAAGAAGGGGTTTCTTACATGGATCGGGAGCCGCGTTTGCTACGGCCGGCCAACTATCCCCCTCAGAATCCGGGAAAAGGGTCGTTCATCCTGGAAGGCAAAAGGGGTTGGAAGGCCGGCATCCTGAACCTCCAGGGCCGCGTCTTCATGGAGCCGATTGACTGTCCTTTCCGGGTCGCTGATGAGCAGGTGGAGAAATTGCGGGCGGTCACGCCGGTCATCGTGGTCGATTTCCATGCCGAGGCGACTTCGGAGAAGCAGGCCCTCGGCTGGTACCTCGACGGGCGTGTCTCGGCGGTCATCGGCACCCACACTCACGTGCCGACGGCCGATGAGCGGATTCTTCCGGGCGGCACGGCGTATCTCACGGATGTCGGCATGGTCGGAGGCCGGAATTCGGTGATTGGAATCCAGAAAGAACAAGCCTTGGCCCGTTTTCTTACGGCCAGGCCGCAACGCTTTGAACCGGAAAAAGCCGGCCTTTTTTTCACCGCCGTGTATATCGAAATTGATGCTCACACCGGGAAAGCCCTGTCGATCAAAAGGGAATTGATTGCCGATGAACATGGTGATTAACGAGAGCCTGGTCAAGCCGGACAGAATCTACACGGTTTCGGAAATCACCAGGCTCGTCAAGTCCGAGCTGGAGCGAGCGTTTCCTTTGCTCTGGGTCGAAGGCGAAGTGTCGAATTTCCATCGCCACACTTCCGGTCACCTCTATTTTACTCTCAAGGATGAACAGTGCCAGCTTCGAGCGGTGATGTTTCGGAGCGATGCCGGTCGGGTGAAATTTATTCTTAAGGACGGGCTTCGACTGATCTGCCGCGGTCGGATCAATGTCTATGAGCCGCGGGGGGAATATCAGCTGATCGTCGACTTCCTCGAGCCGAAAGGCAAGGGCGCGCTCCAGCTTGCCTTCGAACAGCTGAAGGAGAAGCTCCGGGCTGAAGGCCTCTTTGCTCCCGAGCACAAAAAACCCCTGCCTCTTTTTCCCAAGAAAGTCGGCGTCGTCACCTCGCCGCGCGGGGCGGCCATCGTCGATATTCTGCGCACGCTCGAGAGGCGTTTCGCCCGCCTCCATGTCCTCATCTATCCCGCTCAAGTTCAGGGAGAGGGTGCGGCCGATGAAATCGTCGCCGGAATCGATTTTCTCAGCCGGCAGCCGGGGATCGACGTCATCATCGTCGGCCGGGGTGGCGGCTCGATCGAGGACCTCTGGGCGTTTAATGAGGAAAAAGTGGCTCGGGCAATTTTCCGTTCACCGATCCCGATCATTTCTGCCGTGGGGCATGAGGTGGATTACACGATCAGCGATTTTGTCGCCGACATCCGGGCTTCGACTCCGTCCGTCGCGGCCGAGATCGTGGTCAAGGAGGAACAGGCTCTTGTCGAGCGAATGGAGAGCCTGGAGAAGCGGCTGGCCAGGGGGATTCTGATGTTTCTTCAGGGACGCAGGCAGTTTGTCTCGGACCTCAGCCATCACCGAATTTTTCAGAATTTTAGATTCATGCTTTATAACCTTGAGCAGAGGGTGGACGAGCTCGACGAGCGTGCCCGGGAAGTCTTTCGCCAGAGAAAAATCAAGCTCATGGAGGACCGGGCGACCGTCCGCCTCGGGGAGGCAAAGATCGCCGGAAATATGAAGAGCTTGCTGGAGCGTCTGACGGCGAAATGGGAGGCGCTCTCTCTCGGGTTACACAATGCCAGCCCGCTGAATATCCTCCAACGGGGCTACACTCTCTGCTGGAAAGGCGATCTTCAATTTATCCGTCGGATCGAAGAGATCGAAAAGGACGAACAGCTCATGGTTTCTTTTTATAAAGGGGATCTCACATGCCAAGTCAAAGACATCGACCGGGAAACTCTTCTCGAGGAACGACTGGCCAGGGAGAAAAAATGACTGGGTTGAATTTCGAAAAAGCTCTGACCGACCTCGAGGGAATCGTAGAAAAATTGGAGAAAGGCGAACTTTCGCTCAACGAATCCCTCGGCCTTTTCGAAAGAGGGGTCAAACTGGCCAGATTTCTTCGGGAGGAGCTGGCCAAAGCCGAGAAAAAAGTGGAAATCCTTCTTCGGGACGAAAAAGGCGAAATCCGAGCCGAGCCTTTCGACCTCGACCGGGAAGTCGGGTTCAAAGAACAGACAGGAGGCGAACCGGGTTCCGATGAGGAAGGAGAGGACGAGGAAGAAGACGAAGAGGAGGACGAGACTCCTCTATAGCTCCATGGGGATCGAACAGAATCTGGCCGCGGACAAAAAACTGGTCGAGCGGGAACTCGGCCGCTTCCTCCCCCAGGGGAATTCCCGGCTTTATCAGGCCATGCGCTATTCTGTTCTTGAAGGCGGGAAGCGGTTCAGGCCGTTGCTCCTTCTCGCTTCGGGGAGGTGCTTTGGAGTCAGGTGCCGGATTCTTCTTCCGTTTGCCTGCGCCCTGGAGTTTATCCACAGCTATTCGCTCGTCCATGATGACCTGCCGATCATGGATGATGATGATGTCCGTCGGGGAAGGCCGTCCTGTCATCGGCGCTTCGGCGAAGACATCGCACTTTTGGCCGGAGACGGGCTTCTGACCCTGGCTTTTGAGATCCTGTCTGCTGCCTCTGTGCCGCCGGAGCTCGAACCCGAGAAACAGGCCGCGGTCCGGGTGATCGCCCGGAGCGCCGGAGTCGAAGGAATGATCGGCGGTCAGTTTCTTGATATCACGGTTGAGCCGGAGGGTCTGGCAAAGAAACGGCTGGAGGAGATCATTCTCAAGAAGACCGGAGCTCTGATTGCCGCCGCCGTTGAGATCGGCGCCATTCTCGGCCGCGCCTCGAGTTTGGAGAGGAAAGCGATTTCCGACTTCGGCCGGAGCCTGGGGCTTGCCTTCCAGATCCGGGACGACCTCCGGGATTTCCGCCCTGATAAGTCGGCAGGTTCCGCCGTTCGCCCCGATTATGTCGGCCTTTTCGGCCGGGAAAAGGCCGAACAAAGGCTTAAAGAGCTGGTGGAGCGGGCTCTTGT